>Ga0209314_10001191_pt1 | contig 11679 bp, 10 predicted proteins | sample I19B2metaG_FD_184146 | JGI IMG/M metagenome (GOLD analysis project Ga0209314, IMG submission 184146) | Lake sediment bacterial and archeal communities from Gulf of Boni, Indonesia to study Microbial Dark Matter (Phase II) - ​I19B2 metaG... | ecosystem: Environmental > Aquatic > Freshwater >...
AAGTCTCATGAAGAGCTGGCAGAAATTTTGAAGAAGCTAACCCCTCAAGAGTTAAAAGTCATTAAGTTGCGGTATGGAATGGTTGACGGGAAAGGATATAACCTCAGGGAAGTCGGCGAGAAAATGAATCTCTCTCGGGAGAGAATAAGACAGATAGAAAAGAGGGCAGTAGAGCGATTAAAAAAGATTGTCCTTAGAACTCAGCTCCATGGGCTAGAATATTGAGATTTAAAATGAGAGACCTACAGGAACTAATTCGTAACATTCCAGATTTTCCCAAGAAGGGAATCCTTTTTAGAGACATCACCACACTCCTCCAGAATGGCCCACAGTTTCGCCGTGCAATCGATATTATAGCCAAGCATTATCAAGGGAAGAAAATTGACAAGATTGTCGCTGTCGAATCGCGCGGCTTCATTATTGCCTCCCCATTAGCCTATAAATTTAAGGCTGGTATTATCCCTGTGCGGAAGAGAGGCAAATTGCCCTATAAGACTATCGAGGCAACCTATGAGCTTGAATACGGAACCGATACCCTCCAGATGCACGCCGACGCTTTCCAACCTGGCGCCCATATTCTAATTGTTGACGACCTCTTAGCCACAGGCGGCACAGCCAAAGCCACAATTGAGCTGGTAAAGAAATTGAAAGGAAAGGTTGTGGGTGTCTGCTTCTTAATAGAGCTAACCGCCTTGAAAGGCAGGGAGAAACTAAAAGGGCACAATGTCCTTTCCATAATAAAGTACTAAAGAATCGAGCAAAATGCCCTCGTAGCTCAGATGGATAGAGCAGCGGTTTCCTAAACCGTTTGTCGGGAGTTCGAATCCCCCCGAGGGCACCATTAAGAAAATTATAGATGATTGACCTACATACACATTCATTCTTTTCTGACGGCTCATTGATTCCTTCGGAACTCGTCTTTCGGGCGAAGAGTAAGGGTTATGAGGCTATAGCTATCACTGACCATATTGATATGTCTAATTTCGATTTTGTAATCCCGCGTATCGTCAAGCTCTCTTCTATTCTTACTTCTAAGTATAAAATAGAAGTCATTCCAGGTGCAGAACTGACCTATGTTCCTCCTGACTTAATCTCTCGAGTTGCTGAGGAATGTAGAAAGTTGGGAGCAAAAATTATTTTGGCGCACGGAGAGACCACAGTTGAACCTGTACCTTCCGGAACTAACCGAGCTGCCTTGTCGAGCAATATAGATATACTTTCTCATCCAGGTAAAATAAACGGTGAAGAGGTAGAATTGGCAAAAAAGAACAGTATATTTCTTGAGATTACCTCCCGGAAGGGACACTCCCTAACCAATCAACATGTTGGGACTTTAGCGAAAGAAAAAGGAGCAAAGCTAATTTTTAATACTGATGCGCATGAACCGGAGGACTTGATTAATAATCAGGAGGCTTTAGAAGTCGTCAAAAGAGCGGGAATGGTGAAAGAAGACCTTGAGCTGATGTTTGAAAATGCCAGGTCATTAATTCGCAAAGCAATTAAGGGAGCCTGAATGCCTCGTAAATGGGTAAAGGAAGAGCTTAGAAAAGACCGTTTGACGAACTGGGTGGAAAAATCGGTTACCTGGGTCAACCAGAATAGGGAGAATGCTATAATCGGTGTAATAGTTATTCTCGCTGTGGCGGTTTTTATTCCCTTCTCATTGTCCCATTATGCCAGGAGGAACGAAGAGGGATTTAGCCTTTTGGCGAGGGGACAGCGGGAATATTTTGATAATCGGCTGGATAAGGCTATCTTTTTCTATGACCAAGCACTACAACGCTCTGGTTCAAAGGTTATTCCTTTCATTCTCTTTTATAAGGGTAATAGTCTCTACGAAATGGGAAAGTACAGCGAAGCCATCTCTGTTTATAGAGGATATTTGGATAAATATGAAAGTAGGAAGTTCACGCCTGAGGTCCTGATAAGCCTCGGTAACAGTCTTGAACAAGAAGGAAAATTTAACGAAGCTAAGGAAATTTACCAGAAATTTCTGGATAGGTTCCCCCAGCATTACCTTTTGCCTGGCGTTTATCAAGGCCTGGGTAGGTGCTATGAGAAATTGGGACAGAAAGACGAAGCAATTAAAATCTATCAACAGATGTCCTACTTTTACTCAGGTCAGCTCTGGCAAAATATGGCTGAGGCGAGAATAAAAGCATTATCGCCTACGCCGTGAATTTAATATAAGTCAGATTCTTTTAGAGGAAAATTCAAGTTTTTTCTTGACTTTTTCCTCTTTTTTTTATATGGTATGCTAAAATATTTTGAAGCGGAAAAAAGTTAGTTTGCTGGCAAGCTATGTGCTTTAGCACATAGTCGCGTAGGGGCGACCCTTGCGGTCGCCCTGTAAATACATGGCTCTGGAGTCCTCCCGAGAGGGAGATTCTCCATAAGGAGAGAAAATATTTGAAACGAAACATTCTGTTTCTTGTTTTGCTTTTTGTCCTCCAGATATCTCTTCAAGTTTGTCTGGCAGGAGTGAAAGTGGGAGAAGAAGTCAGGATAAGGTGGGTCCCGGTAGCGAATGGAGATAACAGTTACTTCTATCAGAGGACGAGATTTCTTATGGAAGGGCTTTTAGCAAAGGGAGTTACAGTTGGCATAAAGTTACAATCGAGAGGTTTCTGGGGTGTGGACACTTCAACAGTAACTATTGAGGGATTGACTCGCGAGAATATGTTGCCCTGGATTGAAAATGCTTATGTGAAAGCTGATGAATTTTTTGGACTTCCTTTATATTTAGCTTTGGGAAGGCAACCTCTCCAATACGGAAATGGGTTATTAATTGATGATAATGCATCGGGTTATGATGCCATTAAATTATCAGCGTTTTTACCCTGGAGGAGCGAGTGCGAGCTAATAATGTTAAAGCCTACAGAGGCAGATGGAGTTAGCCCTGATAACTGGAAAGAGAAGAGCGCTTATGGACTATTTTTAAAGAAAAAATGGAAAAAGATTAATCCCCAAATTTCTGGTTTCTGGCAGAGAGACCGAAATAACAATATTGACAAGAACTTTCTGGGTTTCCATTTGAGCGGAGAACTGGGAAAGGGAGTAGATTATCGGGGTAGTATAGTCATCCAGTCGGGAAAGGGGGGAGGAAGAGATTATAAGGGTCTGGCTTATATATTAGGTGGAAACTTTGAGGCCGATACTAAATTTGGTAAGGGCATGCTTGTCTGTGAATACTTCGTTGGCAGTGGAGAAGTCCCGATTACAGGAAAAGATGAAAATTTCTTTTCAGACTACGCTCACATATCAGAAGAAGAGTATGGTGAATATTATATGGAAAATAGAAGCGAGGTCAGAGATGGAGACCACGATTATGGAATTAATAACTTGAAGATGTTTAAACTGGGAGTATCCATTTTTCCACTCCCTGAATTAAAAACAGGACTTAACTATTTCATCTATAATTCTTATACTCCTAAAGGCAGTATAGGAGATGAAGTAGACATCTTCGTTAAATATAATTATTCGCCAAATCTTTCATTTCGCCTGGTATACGGTATCTTTATGGCGGGAAAGATTGCGGAGGATAGCGCAGATAAAGTTCTGGGGGAGGTGATGGTAAAATTCTAATGCCGCCACAGGAATAAATCCTGTGGATGTAAGGGGAAACTGAAGCAAAATCTGAGAGAAAGGAGGCAAAATGAAAAAATTAGTGGTTGGATTAGTAATGGTAAGTATTCTTTTCAGCTTGCCACTCGAGGGGCAAGCGGTCAATCTGGAAAATAGGGTAGGAGTGGGGTATTCTGCTCTTTCACCTCTATCTGGCTGGTCCGTCAGGTACTGGCTAAGTGAAGCTCTCGCTGTAAATGGAGTTATTGATTTCCATTTCGAGAGCGATAATAACCAATTTCTTTTTGGAGGAAGAATAATCTATAAGGTAAAAGACGAGAAGAACCTGAATTTGTATTTGGGTGGAGAAATCGGTGGAGACTTAAGAGAGAACGCGGACGATAATTTCTGCATAGGCCCATTTATAGGAGCAGAATATTTCTTTGCAGGGCTTCCCAATTTAGGTTTCGGAGCGGAAATTGGAGCCTACTATCAAAGTGCCGTTTCGGCTTTCGCCACAGCCTATAGTCAGTTCGCAATACATTACTACTTCGGTGGTGCGAAAGAGGCTGAAAAGCCGGAAAAGAAGCCAGAAAAGCTAGAAAAAAAGCCTGAAAAACCTACTAAAAAGAAATAACAGTAACTTATGTCTCCAAACAACATTCTCTATATTTCTTTTCTATGGCATATGCACCAGCCATATTATAAGGACCTCCTGGAAAATAAATTTATCCTCCCTTGGGTGAGGCTTCACGCAATTAAAGACTATTATGATATGGTGGCTTATTTAGACAACTTTCCTAAAATTTATGCAAATTTCAATCTTGTTCCTTCCCTGATAGACCAAATAAACGATTATACCGAGAACAATATAACTGACCAGTTTATGGATCTGACTTTGAAACCGGCTAACGAACTATTTCCCGAAGAGAGGATTTTTATTCTCCAGAACTTCTTTACGGCGAATTGGGAAAACATAATTAAGCCCTTTACTCGATACTGGGACCTTTTGTCCAAAAGAGGAAAGTATGTGGCTTTGGAAGAGTTGAAAGAGATTCAGAAAAGGTTTAGCACAAAGGACTTTTTAGATTTACAGGTGCTTTTTAACCTCTCTTGGATTGACCCTTCTCTACGAAGGCAGGATGCTGAGCTTACAGAGTTAGAAAAGAAAGGGAGAAGATTTACCGAAGAAGAGAAAAGATTGGTGATAGATAAACAACTGGGAATAATGAAGAAAGTGATAGGCAAGTATCGAGAGAAACAGGAACAGGGACAGATTGAAATTTCTGTTACTCCTTACTACCATCCGATTTTACCCCTACTAATTGACATTGAATCAGCAAAGGTCGCCACTCCTGAAATCGTCCTGCCCAAAGAAGAGTTTCGCTACCCTGAAGACGCGAAAGCTCAGATTGAACGGGCAGTTGCCTGTTATGAGAAGTTCTTTGGCCGGAAACCGAAAGGGATGTGGCCCGCCGAAGGGGCGGTTTCAGAAGGAATCGTTCCTTTAATTTCCCAGGCAGGAATAGAGTGGATTGCAACCGATGAGGATATTCTAGCATCCTCAATAGGTGTGTCTCCCCATAAGGCAGATACTCTCTATAAGCTCTACCAATTCAAGACGGACGACAGTTCCCTAAAAATTGTCTTCAGAAACAAGAAGCTATCTGACCTGATTGGTTTCACCTACGCGCAGGTTCCACCTGAAGAAGCAGTGAGACATTTTATGCAGGAACTTCACAATATTCACAGGCGAGTGAGCTCCTTTCCTGGACCCCATCTGGTCACTGTTATACTTGATGGAGAGAACTGTTGGGAGTACTATAAGAATGATGGATGGGATTTTCTGACGGGGCTTTATCAAGCAATCAGTGATGACCCGTTACTGGAATCAACAACAATTAGTAAATTTATAGAAAAGTACACAGAGGAGCCAGTTTCCCTGCCCAAGTTATGGAGTGGCTCCTGGATAAATCACAATTTCGGTGTGTGGATTGGACATAAGGAGGATAATCTTGCCTGGGAGTATCTCGCCAGGACCCGTAATATGTTAGCCCATTTTGAAAAAGGACATACTGGAGAGGAATATAAAGAAAAAATACAGAAAGCTAAAGAAGAGCTATATATTGCGGAAGGGAGCGACTGGAACTGGTGGTATGGAGACGAATATCGCTCTACCAACAGTTTCGCTTTCGATAATCTTTATCGAAAGCACCTGATGAATGTCTATACTTTTCTCGGCGAAAAGGTGCCAGACTGGCTCCACATTGCTATTTCCGGCCAGGGGAAACCCCGTCCCAAACGCGAGCCTGCCGACTTCATAAACCCCATATTAGACGGCAAAGTAACCGATTATTTCGAATGGCAGGGGGGAGGACAATACGATGTCTCCGAGACTGTAGGACCGATGCACCGTCGAGGAAGCATTATCAGAAGTTTCTATTACGGATTCGACCTGAACAATTTGTATCTTCGCCTGGACACAAATATAGAACTTTCTTATGAAAGTTTAAGAGACCTCACAATCAAAATCAATTTCTTTAAGGAATTTCCCCAACAGGCAAGAATTCAAATGCTGGAAAATGGGAATTTAGCTCTTTCTCTTTTTGATATAGTTCAACTGGAGCACAGGGAAAACTATCAGAAGCTCAAAGATTTAACTTCTGTTAGCTATAAGAAAATTATAGAACTGAGTATACCTTTTGTCGATTTAAAAGCAAAAGTTGGTCAGACAATAGAGATGGTAATTGTTTTGGAGCGGAGCAATATGGAACTTGAGAGATGGCCTTCCCATGGCACAATAAGCTTTCTTGTTCCAGGGGAAGACTTTTCGCTCAAGTACTGGTCGGTTTGAGAAAATTTTGATTATAGGAGGTGAGAAAGATGGTAACTTGGGCATTCTGGCTAGTTATGCTCCTTTTAGCACTACTTTTGGTCTTAGGTGCTCTATTTGCAATAAGAGAGTTCCGAAGAAATAAGAAACTTGGTAGTGTTGTTGTCTATTACATTCTTTTGGTAGTTCTCACGATACTTGTTATAAAGCTGGTTTTTACTGTTTTCGCTCTGGCAGTCCCTTTTTGATGTTTTGATGGGAAATACAGCCATTTTAGCATTAAGGCATAAAAAATGGCTTAAATTTGCGTTTTAAGGCACTTTTTCTTCAAAAGTAGTAAAATAAATACCTTTCTATTCATTTTATGCCCTATTTTCAAACACTGATTTAAAGAACGGCTGCAATCCTGGAGTCCTCCCGAAAGGGAGGGATATATGGGTGATGGGTCGGTCACCCTTTAGGGTGACGAAAAAATGGCACTCTGAAGAGTGCCCGACCAGAGGTAATATCACTTATGGAAAAAGAAATCGAAGAACTGAAAAAGCTCCACCAATTCTATCTGTATCACGATTATAAGACCATAGACATAGCCAGAGAGCTTAATGTCAGTAAAAAGACAATCCAGCGCTGGTTTGCGGGGAAAACTAGACCCAGCGAGGAAAAACTAAAAGAAATAAGACGACTCCTCATCCGAATTTCAAAACCCAAAATCCAAATTTCAAACTACAAAGACGAGAAAAGAGGGAGATAAAACAGAATTTTTCCTCAAAATTTTTTAATTTTCCCTGTCGCACCTATACATATAATCAATATTATGTTAACTTTTTACAATTAAATTGCTTTAAAGCAAACTGTTAATTTTTATCTGGAAAACTTTTATTTTCATAGAAAAATAAACATATACTTACAATTTACTTTAAATTTTAACTATGTAGGATAGTAGTGTAGGGCTTTATGCCCGTAATTTGCAATTTGGATTTTGCAAGTGGTTCAAGGGAGGGTTCGAACAGGACTACGATGTAAGAAAAAAGAAAAGGGGTCAGAGTGATTTTCTCCTTCCCCTTTGTTTAAAACCATCGTTAGAATAGAATACATCTGTCAGAAAATGGTTCTGACCCCTTTTCTGTTTCTATTAACCCAATCCTCCAGCTTTTTCCAGACAACTACTGCATGCTTTGAGGATCTCTTCTTTATGAAGCTCGTATTCCTTCCTTATCCTCTGTATCATATCGGTTCTGCCGGAGGATACGGCAAAGCAACAGGAAAGGCAAATACTTTTATTTATCAATGGACACTTGACTGTCTTCTCTACTTCCTTCTCGCAGATGGCACACTCTTCTCCCATAGATTTCCCCTTTTTACCCTGTTAGAAATCTTTGATTTCCAAAGGAATTTGCCATATCATTCCATATGCCCTGTTAAAAATGCAATTTCTAATCTGTTTTTAGGCTCGTTTACCTTCCCGGGCTATTATTAAACCCTCCCTGACCATAAAAACGGCTAAAATGAGCAAAATCACGCCAATTATGGTCAAAAGGTAATTATGGACTTTGATGAAGCCGCTTACCTGGTAAATAAGAGCGCCTGTGGTAGTGAGTAAAACGAAGATTCCTGGATAGATTGTATATTTTGTTGGTTTCTTCATCGCCCAAAGATAAATGGTAACTATCACGAGAGCCAACGCTGCTACCAGTTGATTTGAGGCGCCAAAGATTGGCCAGATTGCCTTCCAATTGCCAAATGCTAAGTATCCCGCAAAGAAAATGACAACTGCTGTGGAAAAATAGCGGTTCTGGAATATTTTCCACTTCAAACCTTCACCAAGTAACTCCTCTGTTATGTAGCGGTTAACTCTGGCGGCAGTATCTAAAGTGGTCATTACAAAACTATTGAGCATGACCATAGCAACTAATGAACCGAAAGTTGCACCCAGAAGAGGTGCTGCTATCTGACCAAAACCTATAGCAAAAGTCACAATCCAGTTTCCTCCCTTAATTAATTCTGGATAGACCAATCCCTCTCTTCCAACCCCCCCTGTCCAATAGAGCCCAGAAGCTACAGCAAGAAGGGCTAGGACAGCTACAGCACCCTCCAAAAGCATTCCTCCGTACGCAACCTTCTTGGCATCTCTCTCATTTGCCAATTGCTTGGATGTTGTGCCACTGGCGATTAGAGAATGGAATCCTGAAATTGCTCCACAGGCGATGATTACAAATAGCATTGGCCAGAGGTTACCCTCATTACCCGACCACTCAATAAAAGCAGGAGTGTGCATCCCAGGATGGGAAAAGAATAGTCCCAAATAGCCAAGAATTAGCCCGAAAAATAGGATAAAGGCGGATAAATAGTCCCGTGGTTGGAGAAGAATATTTACAGGAGTAATAGAAGCAACGTACGAGTACACTAATAATACAACTATCCAGATCTCTGTGCTACCCTTTAACCCGAGAGATATAGGATAATAATAACCCAGAACCAGAAGGCTCGCCAGTAAAGCCAGACCTATAACTGTCGCGACTACCCTGTTCACTTTCCATTTATAAATCATTAGCCCAGTAAGAATGGCAACCAAAATCAGACCAAAAGTAGGTATTACTATTCTGGGTTCGTTCACCAGGGTTGTGCTGGTAACTGCGGCAAAGACCGCCACCACCAGAACAAGGCTTAGCCACAGGAAAGTAGCAAATAACATTTTTGCCCGATGACCCATTGTAGCCTCGGCAACATCGCTAATTGACTTGCCTTTATGCCTTAAAGAGCCCATAAGACAGGAAAAATCGTGAACCCCACCCATAAATATGGAACCTATTAGTATCCACAGGAGAGCTGGAAACCAGCCCCAAATAGCTATTGCAATCACCGGGCCGATAATCGGTCCAGCTCCGGCAATGCTAGCAAAATGGTGTCCGAAGAGAACCGTCCAATGCTTTGCCGGTATATAGTCTATTCCATCGGTTCTTTCCAGTGCTGGGGTCTTTCTCTCGGGGTTAACATCCCAGAGCTTCTCCATAATCTTTCCATAAAATTTAAATCCCCACCCCAGAAGCAAAATTGCAAAAATAGCTACTACTAAAGAATTCATATATTACCATCCAAAATTTCTATATTTATACTAAATTTTTTAGCCGCTGTCAACTAGTTGAAGAAATGCAAATCTAAAGTCTGCCGGTACCAAATTATTATTAATCTTGGTAGTCACAAGCTTAAGCCTGCGATTACCTTAGGGCAACCATAAAGGTCGCCTCTGTACGACTTATTTCTTACGAAAAGTTGGTTTGCGAGGAGCAATTAATTTCTTGCGTTACTAAATCTTTGCGAGCGAAAACGATAAAATTTCAATTGTCCGAGCCCCGATTTAGCGGGGCGAGTTTTTGAAATTTAGTGAAGCGAGCAATAGATTTTGTTAGCAAGAAATTTCGGCGATGAGCAAACTAACTTTTCTCCACTTCCAGACACAGGCTGAGGTCTGGGATTTACCACTCCAGAAAAACGCAAACTAAAGTTTGCGGCTACCGTCCGCTCAGAAAGTAGGTCCCAGAGAAAAGTAGAATTTCCCAGTGAATTTATCCGTCCGCCAACCATAATCTAACCTGAGTGTAAAAGGAAACATCTGCAGAAGGAAAGTATTTATTCTTAGTCCTATTCCAATTGTATTTTTTACATCTGAAATTGTCTTTATTTCCTCAGGCTCGTTCCAGACTGCTCCCGAATCGGTGAAAAGAGTAAGTTGCAAGCTCTTCAGATATATCTCCGGCCACAGAAGCCTAAACCTCCAATTTATCTCGGGAAAGACCATAAACCTCCACTCAGCGTTAATCAAGGCTAACCTGCTCCCTGAGAAAGCACTGCCAGAAAGTCCCCTCAACTTGCTCTGTCCGCCTAGATGGAATTCCTCTCTATCTCTTCCCTGGCTCAGCATTCCCAGAAATCTAAATGCTAAAATGTTTCGTTCAGATAATGTGAAATATTTCCTCGCATCGAGAATATAATCTGTATAATCAAAGTCTCCATCGAGCCCTTTAAAGGCTTGATAGACCGTGAAATTTGTCCGGCTTCCGCTCATTATGTCCAGAATCTTTCCCTCGGTTGTATCCCTTATTAAAGAAAGGATAGCGCCGTTCTCTCGGGTACTGGTAGTATCTCCATTCCACTCTCGCTTCTTTTCAGTAATAAGTCCCAACTCTATTCGCCGGAAACGGTCGAAAGGATAGCTAACCATCATTCCTTCGACAAATTCACTGGTACGGATTTTACTATCATCTCCATTCTCAGATTTACGTCTCATTTTCCCATAAGCGAAAAAGCCTAAAGAAGGTCGCCACCTTTGATAAATATAACCTACTCCATAGTTCAACCAGTCATATTCCGAAGCATACTCTGCAAGAAGGGTTATCATGTGGTTTCCCAGCATATCGCTTGCCTGCCAGTATCCAGCAGTATACAAACCTTCTGTTGTGGAGTAGAAGAGGAAAGGAAAAATGAGATCTGTCGATGCCTTGAATCTATAAGGATGAATGCTACTGACTGGAGATGGATAGGGGCTTATAATGGGTCCAGTTGGCTGGGCAGGCAATTGAGCTATGGATATTTCCCCTTTCTCTTCTTTTCCTCTTATTTTTTTTATAAACACCTCCTCTTGGGGAAACTCTCCACAGTGAATGTTCATCTCTCCATGCCGATAAGAAGCGAAGAGGAGATGCTTTCCATCCGGAGATATCTCTGGAGTAAAAATACCAACCTTGACATTGGTCAATTGGAAAATGTCTAATTCGAGGTTACCCTCCTGGATATTTTCCCGGAGAAGGCTCACATCCATGCAGTAAATGTTGTAAATCCCTTCATAATCGCCAATGTAGATGATATTATTGCCATCAGGCGACCACGAGGGATCTATCTCATCAGTGGGAGTAGAAGTCAACCGGGTAACGGCAGAGGTTTCAATATTCAAAAGAAAGAGGTCTTTCTGTTTCTCTCTTTCAGAGACATAGACAATCTTCTTATCGTCAGGAGAAAAGACAGGATAATCATCATCAAACTCGTCGCTCGTTAGCTTCACCAGATTCTTCCCATTGGCATCCACCAAGTAGAGGTCGTTTATACCTCCTTCCATCCCCACAAAAATAATCTTATCCCCTTTGTGTGAAAAACAAGCAGCTCTTAGAACTTCCATAGGCAGGCGAAGTCTCTTCAGCTTACCTTTTCTAAGATTAATTATGTAAAGATAATCCTTCTCTTTCCTCTCTCCTACAAAAGCAATTTTTTCTCCATCCGGGGACCAAGAA
>Ga0209314_10001193_pt1 | contig 11674 bp, 7 predicted proteins | sample I19B2metaG_FD_184146 | JGI IMG/M metagenome (GOLD analysis project Ga0209314, IMG submission 184146) | Lake sediment bacterial and archeal communities from Gulf of Boni, Indonesia to study Microbial Dark Matter (Phase II) - ​I19B2 metaG... | ecosystem: Environmental > Aquatic > Freshwater > Lake...
ACTGGCTTAATCAAGGGTAGATTCTACAAAATAGCTTATATTTACAGCAAGATTTACAAAATTAAAAATAATTTACCAACAAGAAATTAAGACAGTGCCTAGAATTTACAAAAATTTTACAATTCCTTAACTTAAACTTTACATCAATAGGGTATAATTAATAAAGAAGAATTTATTAATTTTCAATGGTGGGAAGAAGATGAAAGCCAAGATTTTAATTGTGGACGACGATCCAGATCTTACAAAGTTAGTTAAGACTATTCTGGAAGCAGAAAATTATACGGTCTATTCGGCAGAAAGCGGGGAAGAGGCACTGGGGGAAGTGCCTAAATTGAAGCCTGACCTGATCATTCTGGACATAATACTTCCAGGTATGAATGGTTACGACACGTGCAAGATTTTAAAGACCCGCGACCATACGAATCCTATTCCAATTATAATATTGAGTGTTAAATCTTCAGTTGAAGATAGGATTATAGGACTAAATATAGGAGCGGATGATTACATTACTAAGCCTTTTGACCCTGGTGAGTTAGCGGCAAGGGTGGAAGCAGTCTTAAGGGGCTATGGACACTTGCCTATTTCTGGAGGCGAGATAAGCTGATTCTTTCAGCTTGTTTAAGATTTTTAGAACCCTCCCCAATATAAATACGGGAGGGTTTTATTTTGTCCCCTTTAATGGCACATAACGCGAAGTGAAACTCCGTGTCAATTTCTCCAGATATAGCCCGTTTTCTCTTGACAAAAGACGGTTAAAAAAGGTAAAATAAATTAAGAAAATTGCTTTACATTAAGGGGTTATAGAGCAGTTCCCGATAAAACCAGGGGAAGGGGATAGTTTGTTTTTATACATTGGGAATGGTGAAATAATTGACACTAGAAAAATAGTTATGATTATTGATGTGCAAAAGGTGAAGGGGGGACAATTTTCAAGCCTAAAACAAAAGGCAAGAGCAGCAATATTACTTGTGGACGGTTCCTTCCGCCTATCGGGAATAAGTGCTCGAACTCTAGGTAAAAGAATCGAGAGGTAGATAATAAGAAGATGATGTTAGAAAAGAGCGATTACACTGCTGATAAGATTCAGGTTCTGGAGGGATTGGAGTCGGTTCAGAAGAGACCGGCTATGTATATAGGAACAACAGGACCGATGGGGTTGCACCATTTAGTAGAGGAGGCTGTAGATAACAGTATCGACGAGGTTTTAGCTGGCTACTGCAAAAATATTGATGTGACTATTCGTCAGGATAATAGCGTCTGTGTAATGGACGATGGTCGAGGCATTCCTGTGGATATCCATCCTAGCGAGAAGAGGCCTGCCCTGGAAGTTATTATGACCAAGCTCTTTGCTGGTGCGAAGTTTGATAAGAAAGTATATAAAGCATCTGGCGGGCTCCATGGAGTGGGAATTTCAGTGGTAAATGCCCTTTCCGAATGGCTGGAAGTGGAAGTCTATCGAGATGGTAAGATTTATAAACAGTCATATCATCGAGGTAAACCGGATTACGATTTAAAAGTTGTGGGTGCAACTGACGATCAAGGAACCAAGATAACTTTCAAGCCTGACCCTAAGGTGTTCACGGAGAGTGTGGCTTTCAATTTCGACATTCTTTCCAATCGTTTGCGTGAACTGGCATTTTTGAATCCCGGCACCACCATAAATATTTATGATGAGCGAGAGGACAAACAGCACTCTTTCTGTTACGAGGGAGGAATCAGCTCTTTCGTAAAATACCTGAATTCTAATAAAAATGTTCTTCATAAAGACCCTATCTACTTTGCTCGAGAGAAAGAGGGGGTAAGCGTGGAGATTGCCTTCCAGTATAATGATAGTTACACTGAAAACATCTTTACCTTTGCTAATAATATCAGTACTAGAGAAGGAGGCACTCACCTTATCGGCTTTAAAACTTCTTTGACCAGAGTAATCAATGATTACATAAAGCGAAATACTGGCCTGAAGGAAAAGCAGGTGGCACTTTCCGGGGAGGATGTGCGAGAGGGTCTAACTGCAGTAATTAGCGTGAAGGTGCCCGAACCCCAATTTGAAGGTCAGACCAAAGCTAGGCTAGGTAATTCCGAGGTGAAGGGAATTGTCGAATCTGTGGTTGGCGAATACCTGAGCGCTTTTTGGGAAGAGAATCCTCCTATTGCCAACAAGATTATGGAAAAATCGATTACTGCAGCACGAGCCAGGGAAGCTGCCAGAAAGGCGCGTGAACTGACCAGGAGAAAAGGTGCACTGGATAGTGCCTCTCTGCCCGGGAAATTGGCTGATTGCATAGAGAGGGACCCCTCATTGTGTGAATTATATATAGTTGAAGGGGATTCTGCGGGAGGAAGCGCAAAACAGGGAAGAGATAGGACCTTTCAGGCTATTCTTCCGTTGAAGGGAAAGATACTAAATGTGGAGAAGTCGCGGTTAGACAAAGTGCTTTCCAATGAGGAGATACGCACCATAATCGCTGCTGTGGGAAGCGGCATTGGCGAAGAGGAGTTTGACTTGAAAAAGGCGAGGTACCATAAAATCATTATTATGACCGATGCCGATGTGGATGGGGCACATATCCGGACACTGCTATTGACCTTTTTCTATCGGCAGATGCCCCTTCTGATTGAGAATGGTTATGTATACATAGCCCAACCGCCCCTCTATAAGGTAAAGAAAGGGAGTCAGGAAATGTATTTAGGGGATGAAGATGGACTGGATAGATACCTTTTACGTCAGGGTATGGAGGGCATCAGGCTTTTTAAGTTAAAAGACGGTAAGGAAATCTTAGAATACGAGGAAGAAAAGATTAAGCAAATTCTCCAGGGGCTAATGGAAATGGAAGGGCTACTTAAGAAAGTGGGAAAGAAAGGAATTACTTGGGGAAATTTTTTAGAGATGAATAAATCGGATAGGCTTCCTCTCTATTCTGTAATAGAGGCTGGCGGTAGAGGTTCTTCGCCAAAGGAGAGGTACTTATATTCAGAGAAAGAGTTGAAAAGTTTCCGCAAAGAGCTTATGGAGAAGGAAAAAAGTAAAGACGGAATTCCATCCACTGAAGAGAAGGTGCCGGAAGTAAAGGACCTCTGGGAGTTGAGAAAGATAAAAGAGATTGTGGCTAACCTGGAGAAGGCAGGACTGGATATTTCCCGGTATGGCAAGGTGGGTGGTAAGGAAGCCATAAATAGAATAAGATGTAATGGAGAAGAGTTCGATGTCCACAGTTTTGATGAGATGCTGGAGGTGGTAAAGAGGCTGGGAAGAAAAGGGGTCAATATGCAGAGATATAAAGGGTTGGGAGAGATGAATCCTTCTCAATTATGGGAGACGACAATGGATCCCAAGAGAAGAATCCTACTTCAGGTCCATCTGGAAGACGCGGTAGAAGCAGATAGAATATTTACCACTCTTATGGGGGATCAGGTCGAACCGCGGAAAAATTTTATACAAGCTTACGCTCCTCAAGTGAGAAACTTGGATATATAATGGAAAGATATATAAAAGTTCGGTTTGTGCATTAAAATTCTAATGTTTTCTCAAGCCGAACTTTTTTAGCCTATAAGGGAAGAAAGGGAAGAAAAGTTGATTTTTCGTAGCCGGGGAATTTTTTACCACTCGGAAATCTCGGCTTCTGCAGGGCGCAGAATTAAACTCGCCCCCGATAAATCGTGGGCTCAAACAGAATTCTGCTTGAATGCATTATTGTCAGCCTTGTTTCCTCGCTAAAATTCCAATGCTCTTCAAAATCAACTTTTCTTTCCCGGGATGGGATGAAAAGATTGAAATTTTACCGTTTCGCTCGCAAAGATTTAGTAATGCAAGAAATTAAAAGCTCCTCGCAAACTAACTTTTCTTAGTAAAGTTGAAAGCAAAGATGTCGCCCTTGTTTTCTCGCTAAAATTTCTAATGCTCCTCACGAACTATATTTCCTTGGGAAGGGTGAGGAAGTAGCTGCAGAGCGAAGCTCTGCTAAAGTGAGGCAAAGCTTATGCTTTGCCGCTACAATTCTGAAAGGAGTAGCGGAGCGGTAGCTCCGCGTCATAATCGCGAAGCTTTGCTTCGTTACTCCAATTTCAAATCCAATAGCCATAAATGGCATAGTTTTTAGGGAGAAATTATGGAAACCTTTGAGAAAATTAGACCGCGAAACATCGAAGATGAAATGAAAGACTCTTACATAGACTATGCGATGAGCGTGATTGTGGGTAGAGCTCTTCCCGATGTGCGGGATGGTCTAAAACCGGTTCACCGGCGTATTCTCTATGCCATGCAGGAGCTTGGTTTACTTCCCAATAAGCCTTATAAAAAGAGTGCCCGGGTGGTGGGTGAAGTGCTGGGTAAATACCATCCACACGGGGATATGGCTGTATATGATGCTCTGGTTAGAATGATTCAGGATTTCTCCTTAAGATATCCTCTCATTGATGGGCAAGGCAATTTCGGTAGTGTCGATGGTGATATGGCGGCGGCGATGAGGTATACCGAGGTGAGGCTGGCGAACATTGCTTCAGAAATGCTTGCCGATATTAATAAGAACACCGTTGACTTCACACCCAATTTTGATGAGTCCTTAGAAGAGCCTCTTGTTCTGCCTGCCCGGCTCCCCAATCTTCTTGTTAACGGTTCTTCAGGTATTGCTGTAGGGATGGCTACCAATATCCCACCCCATAACTTGGGAGAGATAATTGATGGGATAATAATGCTTATAGATAATCCTAACACTGAAATTACAGAATTGATGAAAGTAATTAAAGGACCGGATTTCCCCACCGCTGGAATAATATTTGGGAAGAAAGGGATAAAGGAGGCCTACCGCACAGGCAGGGGTGCGCTCCGGTTGAGAGCCGAGGTGGATATTGAAGAGATTGGTAGTGGCAGGCAAGCCATAGTGGTTAAAGAACTCCCTTATCAGGTAAACAAAGCTCAGCTTCTGGGGACAATAGCCAATTTGGTAAATGATAAGAAGATAGATGGTATCAGTAACTTGCGTGACGAATCTGACCGCAGGGGAATGCAAATAGTTATTGAATTGAAGCGAGAAGAGAATGCTCAGGTTGTGCTTAACCAGTTATTCAATCACACCCAGCTGGAGACTACTTTTGGGATAATCATGCTTGCCCTGGTAGATAATGTTCCCAGAATTCTGAACCTGAAGGAAATGCTCTCCCACTATCTCGAATACCGAAAGGAGGTCGTTACCCGGCGGACGAGGTTTGAATTGGGGAAGGCTGAAGAGCGAGCTCACATTCTGGAAGGGTTGAAGAGAGCAGTGGAAAATCTAAATAAGGTGATTACTATTATAGAAAAATCGAAAGACGCGGATAGGGCAAGGGAGTCCTTAATGGAAAGTTTCAAATTTACCAGAGCCCAGGCTCAGGCAATTCTCGATATGAGGTTGCACCAACTGACCGGTTTGGAGCGGGACAAAATATTGGAAGAGTATGTAGAATTGATTAAGAATATAGAGCAGTTCAAAGTGATTCTTGCCACTCCTAAAAAGGTTCTGGAAATTATCAAGGAAGAATTGATTAGTGTAAAAGAGAAATATGGAGACAATCGGAGAACCAAGATTAAGGCTCAAGCCATAGAGATGGATATAGAAGACCTCATTCCGGAAGAAGATGTAGTGGTCACTATTTCCCACGCTGGCTATGTGAAGCGGCTCCCCGTCTCCACATATCGTGCTCAGCGAAGGGGAGGCAGAGGGATTACCGGAATGGTGACCAGGGAAGAAGATTTTATAGAGGACATATTTATTACCACAACGCACAGCTATATGCTATTTTTCACTAATCTGGGTAAAGTCTATTGGTTGAAAGTTTATGAGATTCCAGAGGCGACTCGAACTGCAAAGGGGAAGGCTATTGTAAATCTGGTGAAGCTATCTTCTCCCGGAGAGTTGATTACAGCTATGGTAGCTGTAAGAGACTTTGCCAAAGAGGAGGATAAATATCTCTTGATGGTGACCGGTAATGGAGTGATAAAGATGACGCCCTTGAAGGAATATTCAAATCCACGCAGCGGCGGTATTATAGCTATAAAACTGGGTAAAAGAGATAGTCTCATCGATGTCAAGCTTACTACCGGCAAAGAGGAGGTAATTATTGGCACGAGAAAAGGGAAGGCCGTCCATTTTGCTGAAGAGGAAATTCGTTCTATTGGTCGTACAGGGCAGGGAGTAAGGGGAATAAGGCTGAGAGAAGGGGATAAGGTGGTGGGTATGGAGATAGTGACGAAAGGCGATACACTCCTGACTGCCACATTCAATGGTTATGGAAAGAGGACATCTGTGGAGAAATATAGACTACAAGCGCGTGGAGGCAAGGGCGTGATTAACATAATAACTGACCAGAGGAACGGTGAGGTAGTGGGAATAAAAAGGGTAACCGAGGGGGACGATGTAATGTTAGTCACCTCTCGTGGTTTATTCATACGGCAACCTGTAAGAGGGATTCGACTTATAGGCAGGAGTACTAAAGGTGTGAGGCTAATCAGACTTGAGGAAGGGGATAGATTGGTAGCCATTGCCAGTGTGGTCAAAGAGGACGAGGAGAAAGTGTGAAGCGGTTTGAAGTAATTAATCATACTGCAGATATGGGGATTAAAGCATATGGTAAAGACCTGGCCGAGCTATTTATAAACGCAGCCTATGGGATGGCCAGTTTGATTACAGATTTGGAGAAGGTTAACCCTAAGGATTCAGAAGATATCTTGTTGAAGGCAGAGAATAGAGAGGAGCTTCTGGTGTCCTGGCTGAACGAGATAATCTATCTTTTCGCTTCCAAGAATATGCTCTTCTCAAAATTTGAGGTCTTAAAGATAGACGAGAAACATCTAAGGGCAAAGATATTTGGAGAAAGGCTCGATACCACAAGACACCAGATTGAAACAGAGTTTAAAGCTGCTACATACCACGGGCTAAAAATTTCAAAGCTAAAAAGAGACAATTCTACTTTTCCTGAAGGAACCCTTCAGGCAGAGGTAATATTCGATATCTAAAAAAGGAGAATATTATGGCAGAAGAGTGGCGGGGGATATTTGAGAAGATTGATGACTATAGGTGGCTACTTCCTAAGAAAGAAGGGATGAGGGTGCCCGGATTAATCTATACCAATGAAAAGATGCTCGGCCACATCAGAATGGATAGAACTCCTGTTCAGGTAGCCAATGTGGCCTATCTTCCTGGAATTGTGGGCAAATCTCTGGCAATGCCTGATATACACTGGGGATATGGGTTTGCCATTGGGGGAGTGGCAGGAATGGATGTCGCTTCTGGAGGTGTGATTTCTCCAGGCGGAGTTGGTTATGATGTCAATTGCCTTTCTGGAGATAGTTTAATTCTGCATAATTTAGGATATAACTTGAAGATAGAAGAATTTGAAAGAATGTGGGCCGACGAGAAAATCGGATGTTTCGATTTTAATTCAGGAAAATTTACAGGTACTGGAATAGTAAATTTCCTGAAACGAAAGCCTGATAATAAAGTTTTTAAATTAACTACAAAGACTGGTAGAAAAATTATTGCTACAGAAGACCATCCTTTTTACACCAGAGACGGCATGGTAGAACTTAAGAATCTGTCTCAGGGTAGTGAAGTAGCAATCTATCCCTTCGAAGGTGTTCCTTATGAAGAGCCTAGTGATGAAATTATCATCGCTGAAAAGGACATAAGAAGAATTCTTCTAACTCTGGAAAAAGATTCTCGAGGACATTGTTTAGAACAGATTATTATCCACTTGAAGAAGAGAGGTCTTCTACCTTTAAAATATAGCTCTCCGCAACTTCCCTATATTTTGAAAGTAATGGGTTATATATTTGGCGATGGGAGTATCCATTTTGCTAAAAAGAGAGGCAAAGGTCAAACTTGGTTCTGGGGTAACGCAGAAGACCTGGGGTCCATAAGGAGAGATGTAGCCAGTATTGGATACAGATGTTCGAGGGTATATTCAAGAAAGAGAACGAAGAAAATCGAGACAAGTTATTCGGTTTATGAATTTGAGAGAATAGACACTGAGTGTAAAGTCTGTTCCAGCAGTTTTGCTATTCTACTGGTTGCTCTGGGTGTGCCTTTGGGAAATAAGGCAAGACAGGAATACCATATTCCCCAATGGCTGTTCAAAGCACCATTATGGCAGAAGAGACTATTCTTAGCATCTTTCTTTGGTGCAGAAATGAATACTCCTAAAACAATGACAAGCCATGGGCATAATTTTTATTGTCCAGTGGTTTCTATGAATAAGAAGGAAGCGTTTGTGGAAAATGGGATTGTATTTTTCAGGGAGATAAGTAAGTTACTGAACGATTTTGGCGTAACTACTCTGAAGATAAGTCAAAGAAAAGAGAATGTAAATACATTTCGCTTGAGACTGATTTTATCAGGGCGTTCGGAGAGTATGATTAATCTCTTTACAAAGGTGGGCTTCGAATATAATAAAAAGCGGAGTGGGATTGCCAGTGTTGCCGTGCAATATCTGAAATGGAAACAATCAGTTATTGCAGAGCGAAAAGAGATGGCGACGAAAGTGAAAGAGAAAGAGTTAGTAAAGGGAGTTTCAGCTAGGAATATTTTTAGGAGCATCGATTCCTCTTTAGTCAATTTTCGTTTTGTGGAGCGTTCAATTTATGAGGGAAGAAAGACTGAGCCCAGAGTGCCGGCGAATTTTCCCAATTTTGCTCAGTTCTTAGAGAAGGCAACAGAAGGTTTGGAAGAATCGGGTATGGTCTGGGATGAAATTGAAAGTATTGAAGAGGTAGATTTTGATGGTTATGTATATGATTTCACAGTTGCCCATCCCCACCATAACTTTGTTGCTAACAATTTTGTTGTTTCCAATTGTGGGGTGAGGCTTCTCAGGACTAATTTGAAGGAAAAGGAGATTCGTCCCAAACTTCAAGATTTAATCTCTGCGTTGTTCGTAAATATCCCTTCAGGAGTAGGTTCTAGGGGAAGGATAAGAATCTCTTCTCAGGAGGTAATGGAGGTTCTGGAGAAGGGCAGCCAGTGGGCAATAAGGAGGGGTTACGGGCTTCCCGAAGACGCTCTACATACTGAGGAGAAAGGCTCTATGGAGGGTGCTGATGCTACCAAGGTGAGCCAGAGGGCTTTAGAGAGGGGAAGGCCGCAGTTAGGCACATTGGGGGCAGGAAACCATTTCCTGGAGATCCAGATTGTAGAGGAGATATATGATGATAGGATTGCCGAAGTTTTCGGTATTTTCCCCGGACAGATTACAGTGATGATTCATACTGGCTCCAGAGGTCTCGGTTATCAGGTTTGTGACGACTACCTCAGAGTAATGGGGAATGCTGTAAGAAAATATAATATCGGTCTTCCTGATAGACAACTGGCCTGTGCGCCAGTAGATTCTGAGGAAGGTCAGGATTACCTGAAAGCAATGAGGTGTGCAGCTAATTATGCCTGGGCAAATAGGCAATGCATAATGCATTGGACAAGAGAGACTTTCGAAAGAGTTCTTAAGCTCAGCCCTAAAGACCTAGGAATGGTGCTTATATATGATGTAGCACACAATATCGGAAAGATTGAGGAGCATCTGGTAGAGGGAAAGAAGAGAACTCTCTGTATTCATAGAAAGGGCGCAACCAGGGCTTTCCCTCAAGGACATCCCGATGTGCCTAAGGATTATAATAGTGTAGGGCAGCCGGTGATTATTCCAGGCACAATGGGCTCTACCTCCTATGTTCTTGTGGGCACCCAGAGAGCTATGCAGGAGACATGGGGAAGTACCTGCCATGGTGCGGGGAGAGTGATGTCCAGAACAAAAGCTTTGCACGAGGTTCGCGGCGAACAGTTACAGAGGGAATTGGGAGAGAGAGGGATAATTGTTCAGGCAAAAGGATACAAGACATTGGCAGAAGAGGCGCCCAGCGCCTATAAGGATGTAGATGAAGTAGTGGATGTCTGCCATAATGCAGGCATTTCCAAGAAAGTAGCCAAAATGAGGCCGATAGGGGTAATTAAAGGATAAGAATGCTCGATTTAAAATTCATCAGAGAAAATATAAAGTTGGTCAAGAAGGGGCTGAAAGATAGAGGTGAGAAGATTTCTGTCGATGAACTTCTTGACTGGGATGAGGAGAGGAGGGAAATATTAGTTAAAGTAGAGAATTTAAAGCACAGAAGAAATGAAGTTTCAGAGGAGATAGGAAAATTGAAGAGGGGAGGGAAGGAAGCCGGGGAACTCATTGAAAAGATGCGTGAAGAGGTGCAGAGGATTTCCTCGGTTATAAAAGAAGATTTAGACAAGAAATTAAAAGAGTTACAGGAAAAGATAAGAAATATACTGCTAATGACTCCCAATATACCCCACGAATCTGTGCCTATAGGGAAGACGCCTGAAGATAATAAAGTTGTGAGAGAAGGGGAACCGGAGAAGAAGAGGTTCAATTTTGAGCCTCGTGAACATTGGGAGGTTGGGGAGAGCTTGGGAATCCTCGATTTCCCTCTTGCCTCCAGGATTTCCGGTTCCAGATTTGCCCTCCTGCGCGGAGAGGGTGCGAGGCTGGAGAGGGCACTGATTAACTTCATGCTCGACCTACATACTAAAAGAGGATACAAGGAGGTATTGCCGCCCTTTATGGTTAGTGGTGAGAGCATGATGGGAACAGGTCAGCTACCCAAGTTTTCCATAGAACTTTACAGGTGCAAAGACGATGACCTCTATTTGATTCCCACTGGTGAAGTGCCTCTGACGAATCTGCACAAGAATGAGATTCTAAAGGAAAAAGACTTACCCTTGAATTATGTAGCTTATACGCCATGTTTTCGTAGAGAGGCAGGTTCTTACGGGAAGGACACAAAAGGATTAATCAGGAATCACCAGTTTAACAAGGTTGAACTGGTAAAGTTCACCAGGCCCGAAGATTCTTATGAGGAATTGGAAGTTCTGGTCTCCGATGCAGAAAAGGTTTTACAATTATTGGAAATCCCTTACCGGGTTGTAGCTCTTTGCACAGGCGATTTAGGGTTTGGGGCAGCTAAAACTTACGACCTGGAAGTCTGGATGCCTGGTGAAAACAGGTGGCGGGAAGTCTCCTCCTGCAGTAACTTTACAGATTTTCAGGCGAGGAGAATAGATATTAAGTATAAGAAGGAAGAAACAGGAACACAGGAATATGTTCATACATTAAATGGTTCTGGGCTTGCCATTGGTAGAACATTTGCTGCCATTTTAGAAAATAATCAAACTGAGAACGGAACAGTAATTATTCCTAAAGTTCTCCAGCCCTATATGAATGGATTGGAGATAATTGATAGAGGCTAAAATGGGTATGGAAGAATGGAAAATCAATACTCAAGTGAAGATAATTTTGAACAGGAACTGGATTGATGTGCCTAAACTTTTGGTGAGTACAGTGAAGAATACAGTCTGTATTAAGGGGGAACTATCTTTTACGGGGGATAAAGTAGATGGGCGAAATGAACCGGCAGTGTCGAGTCAACTAAGGAAAGCGGAAAGAGAAATCTTGGCCCTGCGTAATGTAAGATATGTTGACTGGAGAATTACCGGGTGGCGAAAGACGAAGACTAAATGGGAAAGAGAGGGAATAAAACCCTCTGAAGCAGAAAAGAAGAAGGAGTAAGTGGAAGGGTGGCCGAGCGGTTGATGGCGCTGGTCTTGAAAACCAGTTTCCGAGTAATCGGAACGTGAGTTCGAATCTCACCCCT
>Ga0209314_10001194_pt1 | contig 11672 bp, 11 predicted proteins | sample I19B2metaG_FD_184146 | JGI IMG/M metagenome (GOLD analysis project Ga0209314, IMG submission 184146) | Lake sediment bacterial and archeal communities from Gulf of Boni, Indonesia to study Microbial Dark Matter (Phase II) - ​I19B2 metaG... | ecosystem: Environmental > Aquatic > Freshwater >...
CCATCAGGTTTTGATCTGGCTATTTCTGCATTGCCGATAACCCCGCCCCCACCCACCTTATTGACAACCACAATCTTTCCCGCCCAATATTTTTCGGTATGTTTTGCCAGGATCCGGGAGAATGTGTCTGCACCACCCCCAGCGGGATAGGAAACGATCATTTCAACAGGTTTGACTGGATAGTTAAGCTTCTGCGCCTCTGCATTGCCGAAGATGATGATTGACCCGACTAATGCACCCACGCAAAATGCCAATAATTTGACCTTTCTCATCGATTCACCTCCCTGAGAAAATTTTGGAATAAAGATTCGTCGCCTCCTTTCTTGCGACTCCGCAACCCTTTATTTTCACCATCAAGATCGGAGATAATCGAGTTGTTATATAAAAAAATGGAGCGGAAATGTCAAGCATATTATTCGGTCAGTTTCGGGGTTAAGAGATAGATGTTGCGCCGTTGAGAGACAAAATATTCTTGACAAAAAAGTTTTTCTGTATGGTATACATTGCTTAAATCTTCTTCCCTCAGACCTTCGGTTGAGAATTGGAGAGCGTTTGATTACCTGGGATTGAAGATTCCTGGAAATAGGGATGGAGGGTGAAATGGATCAAGTCATTATCTCGGGAGGATTATTGATTGATGGTACCGGGCGGCCTCCAATTGAAAAGGGGGCTGTACTGATTGAGGGAGACCGGATTGCTGCCGTAGGAAGGGGAGAAAACATCAAGCTGACATCCAGTGCCAAATCGATTGACTGCGGCGATCAGGTGCTACTTCCCGGATTAATCGATTGTCACAATCACCTCTCGGCTGAGCTGACCCATAAGGACTGGTTGAGCAAAGTGAACGCAAGTGATGCCGAACAGGCTTTAAACGCCACTATCAATATGATCGCCGATCTTAGGGCTGGGGTCACGACGGTTCGCTGTTTAGGGGATAAGAATTTCTTGGACATGGCTTGTAAAAAGGCCATCGAATCGGGTCGACTTGTCGGTCCACGTCTCTTGGTTGCCACCAGATCAATCCGTTCCACTCACGGGCATGGTTTTCTTGCTTCCCCATTTGACGGTCCAGAAGAAGTGCGGCGTGCAGTGAGAGAGAACATAAAGGCCGGGGCTGATGTGATCAAGATTTTGACTACCGCAACTGTTCGAGGTCCAGGGGAGATCCATAGTGACTACTCAAAGGAGGAGATCTTTGTCGCTGTGGAGGAGGCCCATCGGGTCGGCATCCCAGCAACTGCCCATTGCATTGGAGGTATTGCCCTCGAATGGTGCCTCGAGGCCGGGATGGACTCCATCGAACACGGTTATTTCCTTACCGATCGGGAGATCGAGCTCTTTGCCAAATCCGGTCGTTGGCTAATTTTGACGCCCAGTCCCTTTTTTATGGAAGTAAGGCTCCAAGCTTTAGCCTCTGAATTAGCGGATGCCTTCAGACGTGGCCGCGAGGAAGTGGCCCAACGGATGTCTGCTGCGATTAAAGGAGGGGTGAAGTTTGCTGTAGGTAGCGATGCCATCCATGGCTGTCTCGCCCAGGAAATGGAATATCTTGTTGAATTAGGGGCTTCTGAGAGCCAAGCAATCATTGCTGCCACTCGAAATGGAGCTACGGTCTGCGGCCTCGAAGAAAGCATTGGGACTCTTGAACCTGGCAGAGTTGCCGATATCATCGGAGTAGAAGGTAATCCATTGAAGGATATTCGGGCCCTCAAGAGGGTTAAGACTGTTATCTATAGGGGAAAACTCTACTATTCTGGGATAAGTGGGTGATTGGGCGGAGAGGTGATTATGAATCTTTCCGAACAGATTTACAATCTCATATGGACCTTCCTGGCCATCGGGATTTGCATTGAATCAGTTCGCCTGGGATTATGGGAGGCTTCCAACCCTGGTAGTGGACTCATTCCATTCCTATCTGGGTTATTGATCGGATTAATTGGAATAGTCCAGTTTACTTTGGAATGGTCTAAAGGTTTCAGGAAGGGCATTGAAAAGAAATTCTGGGCAAGTCCAGTAGGCATGAAACGTATCATTTATATTATTGGCAGTCTTTGCGTTATGGCTTCCTTAATGCCCATCCTCGGATTTTTCCCCACGACCTTCCTGATCATGATCTTATTGCTTCGGGTGATTGAGCCTCAAAAGTGGATCATGGTGATCGGCTTGTCGCTCGCTTCTTGTTTTTTAGTTTACCTGCTTTTTTCTTGTCTTTTGCACATTAGTCTCCCGAAGGGTTTCTTAGGGATCTAAGGGGTTCGGAATGGACATCCTTCACCATTTGCAATTGGGTTTCTCAGTGGTTCTGGAGCCGATGAATTTATTCTGGTGCTTTATTGGATGCTTCGTAGGCACTTTGATCGGTGTGCTCCCGGGCATAGGCCCGCTGGCAACTCTTTCCATGCTGCTTCCTGTCACTTACAAAATCCCTCCTGCTGCATCGGTTATCATGCTTTCAGGCATTTTCTATGGGGCGATGTATGGGGGGTCCACCACCTCCATCTTAGTAAATATTCCGGGAGAAGCTGCGTCTGTGGTCACCTGTATGGATGGCCATCAGATGGCAAAGCAGGGGAGAGCGGGGGCTGCTTTGGGCATTGCAGCAGTCGGATCGTTCATCGCCGGAACTCTCAGCACAGTGGGGTTGAATCTATTTTCTCCCCTCCTCGTTGTGGTGGCCCTCAAATTTGGGCCTCCAGAGTATTTCTCCATAATCACTCTGGGATTTGTCGTCACCATTTTCATGGTGGGGGGATCGATCTTAAAGGCTATTTTAATGATTGCGTTCGGATTATTCGTTTCAACCATCGGGTTGGACTATGTCAACGGAGTGAATAGGTTCACGTTTGGAAGTTTAAACATGACGGGCGGAGCGGATCTGGTTGCAGTAGTAATGGGAATGTTTGGTGTTTCCGAGATATTGATTAACTTAGATGAGACTGTCACAAGAGAATTTATTTCCGAAAAAATCAAAGGGCTTCTGCCGAATATGAAAGAGTTGCGGGATTCAGTCTGGCCAATTTTGCGTGGCAGTGCGCTAGGCTTTTTTATCGGTGTCCTCCCGGGTGCCGGGAACATTACGTCAACTTTTCTTTCCTATGGGATTGAGAAAAAAGTCTCCCGACACCCTGAGAAGTTTGGCACAGGAGCCATTGAAGGTGTTGCCGGACCAGAGTCCGCAAATAATTCGGCTGTTGCGGGATCGATGGTTCCTCTTTTGTCTTTGGGCCTACCGGGCAATCCTATAACGGCGTTGCTGATGGGTGCTCTGATCATCCACGGCGTCCAGCCAGGACCATTGCTTATGACCCGGAATCCTGAAATTTTCTGGGGGGTGGTTGCCAGCTTTTACGTAGGGAACGTGATGTTGTTGATTTTAAACCTGCCCTTGATCAGCATATGGGTTCAGTTACTGAGGGTACCCTATCGCATTCTCTTCCCATTGATTCTCCTCATGTGCGTTATTGGGACATATTCGACGAATCTCAACATCTTCGACATATGGGTTATGATTGGGTTTGGCGTCATAGGATATTTATTGCGGAAACGGGAATACGAACTCGGCCCCTTTATCTTGGCCCTCGTCTTGGGACCGTTGTTTGAACAGTCGCTTCGGCAATCCCTGATTCTCTCGCATGAGGAACCCATGATTTTTTTCGTCCGTCCCATATCAGCAAGCATATTGGTGATCTCCATTCTTCTATTCGGACTACTTCTTTTCTGGGAGATTAAACAGAGAAAGAAACAGGCTTAATTGAAGTTTTTGAGCAAATGCCCATAGTAAAGTCATTCCGCACGGGAGTAAAAGAGCTTGGCCTATTGGATATATGCCATATCCCCAGTTTTCCTTCATCAATCAATATGTTCCCTTTTTTGGCTGAATAAAAGTATTGACATAACCCAAAGAGGGTGATAGGAAAATCAATATTTGAGAAACCCGGGCTGGCCAACTTGTTATTAGAACAAATTCTTCCCGATGAACCGGGTGCGGCATCGGTTAAAGAGCTTAAGGAAGACATTTCAATAGAGCTGCCATGGGCAGACGGGGTTGAGATACGATAGGGTGAAATGACTGGGAGCGGCAATCCCCAGATGGTTTAATTTGCCCTCGCAACTTCTGACATCACCTGTGATTTCTCGTAGAGAATGGCTCCTGAATAATTACCAAAACAGCATGAACACAAGTTGTCCCCAGCCATTGAATACCCAGACATAGGGCCGAACGCTGGTTTCCTTGATCATCAACTTTACGAATTGATCTGGACAAGAGTAATGGCCAATATTGAGTTTCTTAGGTGGTTAGGTTTTTTACAGTAGGTTCTGTCTTAAATGAAAGGGGGTAGAACTATGCAACACAAGAAAAAAGGATCGGGATCTATGGAAAAGGGTAAGGCAATCAGCCGGCGGACGTTCATTGGACTGGCTGCTGGCACCACTGCTGCTTTGTCCTTTGGGACATTTCTTCGAAGCGGATTGGGCGCCGCGAAGGTTAGTCTCCTTACTTGGCCTAACACATTGAGTGCTATGGACGACGTCCTCAAAGAACAAGCCAAGGAATATACCAAGGCTAAGGGCGTCGAAATCGGCATCGAATTCGTCAGTTATAGCGACCTTCCATCCAAGACTGCTGCGGCTGTAGAAAGTGGCGCTGGCCCTGATGTCGTTTGCTTGGTGGGCAATGGTGCTTACTTATACGACAAGAGCCTGGTGGATGTAAACGATGTTACTGATAGCCTCGGCAAGGCGCTGAAGGGCTGGACCAACATTGCAAAGGATATCGGCATTGTTGGCAAAACATGGAAGGCGGTGCCTTGGGCAGTTTGTCCCCAGGTGATTAACTATCGCACAGACTGGCTCAAGGAGGTTGGGTATACAAAATTCCCTGACACATACGACGAATTCTTAGTGTTGGCCAAGAAACTGAAGGACAAGGGCCATCCCGTTGGTTTCGCCCTTGGCCGGGCTATTGGAGATGCCAATCAATTTCACTACCCGTTTCTCTGGGCTTTTGGCGGCGCCGAGTGCAAAAAGGATGGGAAGACAATAGCCATCAATTCCCGCGAAACGGCAAAGGCAGTGGATTACCGAAGGAAACTGTTCCAAGACGGCGAGAGTGAGGATGTTCTATCCTGGGATGACTCAGGCAACAACCGCGCCTTCTTGGCCGAGGCATTATCCGTTACGCTCAATGCAACCAGCATTTACTGGGCCATGAAGAAGAATGCTCCACAGCTTCGTGATGTGACCGACCATGCGGTAGCTCCTCAAGGACCGGCTGGACGCTTCAGCTACTCCACACCCTTCAGCCTTGGCATTTTTAAATTCTCCAAAGTCCAGAAAGAAGCCAAAGAGTTCATCAAGTGGTTGTTAGAACCAAAACAGTATTCTCCTTGGATCGGTGTTGGGGAAGGAATGATGGCCGGGCTTCTGAATGCCTATGAGGATGACCCGGTCTGGAAGAAGGATGCAAAGTTTGAGGCATCGAGGTTGACACCAAGGTATGTGCGCCTGCCAGGGTATCCTGGACCTCCTTCAAGAGTTGCGGCTGAAGCGATGATTAAGTACATCATCGTCAATATGTTCGCTCGGGCATGCAAGGGGGTGTCCACGGCTGAGACCATTAAGATTGCTGAGGCAGAACTGAAAGATACTTACGCAAAGGCATCGTAATGCAGCCGGGAAGGTGAGAATGATCGTTTCCCCTGTCCGGATGGAGAGGCTTTCGTTGAGGAGGTGGACAACTCGTTTCATAAAATCAGACTCCGTCACAGGGTATGGATTGATCTCTCCAGCCCTTTTCCTCATGTTGTTGCTCTTGGCTTATCCATTCGTCCTGGCTGTGTATATTAGCCTTACGGATCGCGTCCTGGGAGAGCCGGGGAAATTTATATGGCTAAGTAATTTCCTTAAGCTCTTCCAGGATAAATTTTTTCATGAGACAGTTCGGAATTCTTTCATCTACACTATTTCTACCGTATTTCTGAAACTCACCCTTGGTCTCATCCTGGCCCTTCTCCTGAATCAAGACTTTCCCCGCAAGAATTTGGTGCGAGGAGCTCTTTTACTCCCATGGATCGTCCCCACCTCTCTCAGCGTTCTTACTTGGCTCTGGATGTTCGACTCCCTGTTCAGCGTGATCAATTACATCCTTCTTGGTTTGGGAATTATTTCTAAGAAAATCCCCTGGCTGGGTGATCCCTTCTGGGCCATGGTCTCTGTGATCATTGTAAATACTTGGCGGGGGCTTCCATTTTTTGCTGTTTCAATCCTGGCCGGCCTTATGGCTATTCCACAACCCCTTTATGAGGCAGCCAGGGTCGATGGGGCGCAGGCATTCAGACAATTCTGGCATATCACTCTACCTCTTTTGCAGCCGGTTATTGCTGTGGTCGTTCTCTTCTCTACCATCTGGACTTTCGCTGACTTTCAAATCGTATATATCTTAACCCATGGAGGACCGATCAACGCCACTCAAATCTTCGCCACAATGGCCTATGATGTGGCCTTGGTGGCAGGGAGGATTGGCGAAGGATCGGCCATCTCCCTATTCCTATTCCCAGCACTGCTGGTGGTTGTCATCTTGATGCTTCGATACCTTCGACGGGATTGAGGAACTGTCATGAGGAGGAGACACCTGCAAATCATAAAGCGAATCTTCGGCCTATATCTTCCTCTGGCCGCATTCCTTTTCTTTGCCCTGTTTCCATTTTACTGGATGCTTATCAGCAGCTTTAAAAGCAATCCAGAACTCTACAACCTACGTGCCAAACGGCTCTGGATCAATAACCCTACCCTTGAGCAGTTTAAGGAACTTTTTAGAAAGACTGCAATCCTCCGCTGGCTTTCGAACAGCTTTTTTATCTCCTTTCTGACCTCAACGATTTCAATGGCCTTCGGAATCATGGCCGGATATGCCTTGGCGCGCCTGAAATTTCCCGGGGCTGAGGCCTTTGGTCTAGCCACGTTCATAACTTACCTCGTGCCAACCACGCTCATCTTTATTCCCCTTGCGAGTGTGGTCAAGTCTTTAGGCCTAACTAATTCCATTTGGGCTCTGGTCGTGACCTATCCTACGTTTTTGATCCCCTTTTGTACTTGGATGCTTATCGCCTACTTTAAATCCATTCCCAAGGATATGGAGGAGTGTGCGATGATTGACGGGTGCAGCCGCACTGGAGCTATGATCCGAATCGTACTGCCCATGGCTATCCCAGGCATTGTTTTTTCGGGTATGTTCAGCTTCACCCTCTCCTGGAACGAATTCGTCTATGCCCTTACTTTCATTTCGAGTACGACCCATAAGACCATATCAGTCGCCGTACCTACGGAGCTCATCCGACAAGACGCCTATTTCTGGGGTGAACTCATGGCTGCTTCCCTGATTGGCTCGGTTCCAGTGGCCCTACTCTATTCGTTTTTTATGGATTACTTTGTCTCGGGTCTGACTGCCGGGGCCCTCAAGGGCTGAGGTCTTTCACACCCCAGCAGCGAGAAAAGAGTCGGGAAGGTGGGACAGACAAATGATATTGTCGCGAGATCTCGTCGTCAAAACCCCTGGAGAGCCTGGGGGAGAGACTTAGAAGAAGAGAGGTCTGAAAGACTGCTTCACACTCTCTTGATGAGAGGGATTCCAAAAGGGGATTACACAGGTTTCCCTGATTTTTCAATGCATTTCATATCTGTGTAATCGGTTCCTAATAAATGTAGTCAGAGATTTCTGGACTTTTTCTGAAATCTCAAAAATTGCTCTTGACAAATCTTCGGGCTGGAGTTAACGTTAACGCATCTGAAATCTGAGTGAAAACACCTGGTTGTAAATTAAGGATTCCATCCTATAAGGTTTGAAAAAGTATGTGAAATATTTTATATTTTTGTATGTTGAGGGGAGCTATCAGATGATTGAGATTCGATTCCATGGAAGAGGTGGTCAAGGGTCTGTTACCTGTGCAGAGCTATTGGCCTTGGCGGCTATTGGAGAGGGGAAGTATGCTCAAGCCTTTCCCAGCTTTGGCCCGGAGCGGAGGGGAGCACCTGTGGTGGCCTTTTGCCGCATCAGCGATGAACCGATTAGAATCAGGGCAAATGTCTATGAACCAGATATTGTGGTAGTCCTTGACGCCTCTCTTTTGAAGATCGTGAAGGTCGCTTCAGGATTGAAACAGAACGGGATCCTCATCACGACGAGCAAGGATTCTCCTGAAAGGGTGAAAGAGGATTTAATCATCAGAAATCGACTTGCGGTGGTGGATGCCATAAAGATTTCATTGGAGGTTCTGGGAGTCCCCATCACAAATACAGCGATGCTGGGATCTTTAGTCAGGGCATCGGGATTAGTCAAGAAAGAGTCGTTTATCCCTCCCTTTAAGGAACGGTTTGGCCGAATCGCCGAAAAGAACATTTCTGCTTTCGAGCGTGCCTACCAAGAGACCGTTCTCATTCAGTAATTTTCAATATCACAAGAGGTGAGAGGTATGACAAAACCTGAATCGGAATGGACATGGAAGGAACTGCCAGCAGGGACCGTTATGTTAGAACCTGGGAATGCCGATCAATATAGGACCGGCGATTGGAAAACCCTCAAGCCAGTTCTAAACAAGGAGCTTTGTATCCATTGTGGACTGTGCTACATCTACTGCCCGGATATGTCGTACAACCTGAATGCCGAGGGTTATTTCATTGCTGACCTTTTTTATTGTAAAGGTTGCGGTATTTGTTCGAAAGAGTGTCCTACCGGAGCGATCACCATGGTGGTGGAAGGGGAGGAGAAATAATGGGAAAAAGAGTTGGAATGGAGGTTTCGATTGCTGCCGCGGAAGCAGTAAAACAGTGCAATGTCGATGTGATCTCAGCCTATCCCATTACCCCGCAGACACATGTCGTTGAACACCTCTCTGAATTGGTGGCCAATGGAGAGCTGGATGCAGAGTTCTTTTGTGTGGAATCCGAGCACTCGGCGTTAAGCGTCTGTGTTGGAAGTGAGGCCACAGGAGCCAGGTCTTTTACTTGTACGAGCTCCCAGGGACTGGCCTTGATGAGCGAGATCACTTACATCGCCTCTGCTTTGAGGCTGCCCATTGTCATGGTCATCGCAAACCGAACGCTGTCGGCTCCGATCAATATATGGAACGATCACAGCGATGTGATGTCCATCCGGGATTGTGGATGGATCCAATTTTTTGCAGAGAATGGCCAGGATGTTTATGACCACATGTTCATTGCTTATCGGGTGGCGGAAGCGCACGAGGTACTTCTTCCTGTGATCATCAATATGGATGGATTTACCCTGAGTCACGTGATTGAACCCATCGAGCTCGTTGAACAGGAAAAGGTCGATAAATTTCTGCCTCCGTATCAACCCCTTTACCGGATGCATCCAGATCGACCAGTAACAATGGGCGGGATTGCGTTGCCCGGCATCTTTGCGGAAACGAAGAAGGCCCAGGAGGTTGCTCTTTGGTCTTCTATGCCTAAGATCTTAGAGACATGGAAGGCCTTTGGAGATATGACAGGTCGATATTACAATCCCGTTGAGACATACAAGACCGAGGATGCCGAGACGCTTCTGGTCATCATGGGAAGTTTCGGAGAGACTGCTTCCGCTGCTGTTGATTTAATGAGAGAAGAAGGTAGGTCGGTTGGATTGGTAAAGATCAGGCTCTGGAGACCCTTCCCCTTCGAAGAATTTAAAAAGGCAACCCTCGGTGCAAAACAGTTGGTCGTGATCGATCGGGCGGTCTCCATTGGGGGACCGGGCGGACCCGTAGCTTCTGAAGTGAAGTCTGCCCTCTATGGGGAAGTGATGCATCCGGTGGTCTATAATTTTGTCGCAGGCCTTGGTGGAAGGGATGTGTCTCCTGCTGATTTCATTAAGATGGTGGATAAGGCTGAAATCGAGATTGAAGAAGGGAATAAGGAAGGCTATGAAATTTACGGGGTGAGAGAATGACCGAGAATTTAAACGTTTACGCTGTCAGGACATTGACTCAAAAGGAATACTTTGCACCCGGCCATCGGGCATGCCAGGGATGTGCAGAGGCATTGGCTGTCCGACTGGTCTGCAAGGCCCTGGGAAGGAATATCATCATTGCCGCGGCCACAGGATGTATGGAGGTCGTGTCCTCTCCTATTCCTTTTACTGCTTGGAGAGTTCCCTGGTTCCATGTGGCCTTTGAGAATGCGGCAGCAGTCGCTTCAGGTATTGAATCAGGTCTAAAAGCCTTGATGCGAAAGGGTAGGATTCCCTTTAAGAAGATCGTCACTTTGGCGATGGCTGGAGATGGTGGGACCGCGGACATTGGACTTCAGGCCCTTTCAGGGGCCCTCGAGAGGGGTCACAACTTTATCTATATATGCACCGACAACGAGGCATACATGAACACGGGTATCCAGCGATCTTCCTCTACGCCCTTCGGTGCTTCAACCACAACTTCACCGGCAGGAAAAGTTCAGATGGGACAGATCACCTGGAAGAAGAATATGCCAGCCATTGCCGCAGCTCATAATATCCCTTATGTTGCCACAGCCTGCCCAAGCTACCCGATCGACCTCATTCAAAAGCTGAAGAAGGCTGGAGATGTTGAAGGACCTGCCTATATCCATATTCTTTCTGTTTGCCCAACGGGTTGGCGATCCGCGCCAGAGCTTTCGATCAAATTGGGCCGGTTGGCGGTGGAAACTGGAACCTTTCCGCTCTACGAGGTTGAACATGGGAAATATCGCCTGAGCATCGATTTCCCCAAATTGAAGCCCATTAAAGAATACATCAGACTTCAAGGACGATTTCGCCATCTGACCGATGAGATGATCGAAGGGATTGAGAAACGGGTTCATCACGAATACGAACAGTTAAAAGAAAGAGCACAGAGAGGATTTTAAAATGACTCAATCAGAGATTGAAGCCATCATCGAACGGTATGGAAGAAAGGAATCTGCAGTTCTTTCCATTCTTCAAGACATACAGGCTAAGGAAAAATACCTTCCGAGAGAAACCCTTGAGTATGTCGGGGAGAAACTCCACATTCCTTTAAATAAGATCTACAGGATTGCAACATTTTACCGAGCCCTTAGCCTGATGCCTCGGGGAAGGCACGAGGTCTGTGTCTGTATGGGGACCGCTTGCCACATTCGTGGGGCACCGCGAATTCTTGATCAGATCAAACTGCAATTAGGCATCAGGCCTGGAGAGACCACAAAGGATTTAAACTTCACGCTTGAGACGGTCAACTGCTTGGGCGTCTGCGCCGCTGGACCGGTCGTAGCAATCGACGGCCAGTACTTTGGAAAGATGAGTTCAACGAACGTCGATGGTACCTTGAAGAAGTTCCGTTCTGATAAGAAAAAGGAGGGGGCGAATGGTAAGGTTTAGTTCTCCTCAAGAGTTGGAAAAATACAGAAATGAGATCATGAGCGCGAGAGATCCCAAGCAAGCCTTCATCACGGTTTGTGGTGGAACGGGATGTCATGCCTCAGGATGTCATGCTGTGGTGGATGCTTTCAACAAGGTCCTTCAAGAGAAGGCCAAAGGCAATGGAGTTGGCCTTCGAGTGACAGGTTGTCATGGCTTCTGTGAAAGAGGGCCATTGGTGGTGCTTTATCCGAGAAAGGTTTTGTATCAACGGGTGAAGCCTGAGGATGCTTCGACGATCTTTCAGGAAACGGTCGTTAACGGCAAAATC
>Ga0209314_10001199_pt1 | contig 11645 bp, 9 predicted proteins | sample I19B2metaG_FD_184146 | JGI IMG/M metagenome (GOLD analysis project Ga0209314, IMG submission 184146) | Lake sediment bacterial and archeal communities from Gulf of Boni, Indonesia to study Microbial Dark Matter (Phase II) - ​I19B2 metaG... | ecosystem: Environmental > Aquatic > Freshwater > Lake...
AGTTCTTTAATTCTCAAGACTTTATAGGTGGAAGTTTTATAAAAAGGTTCTAAATCACCAATTTTCTCTTTAAGAATGTCCTGGTCAAGAACCTGACGGATCTGTTCTTTGTATTCAATAAAATAGTTACCAATTCTGCCGGTTTCAATGCCCTTTGCTTCCATAATTTGCTTTATTTCCTGGTTAAGATTTTCTTCCTTTTCTTCAAGAATTTTTTTTTGCTCCCTCAACCAGAGCAATTCACCCAACAGATTAACTAAATCTTCGTCTTTGATTTCAGCAAATTTTTTTATTGCTTCTTCGCTGTATCCCTCCCAACAAATCTTGCGATAATTGCAATATTGACACTGCCAGTCAGTAATTTTGTAAGGTCTCTCCGGGAGGACGTTTTTCTCTATATAATTTTCAATATCACCCAGTAAAGCAAAAAAATTGTTCGCTTCTTTTTCATTAAAAGGAATCACAAATTCCCAGAAACGACTTGTATCTTTACATTTATAAAGTAAGATTCCCATATCCGTTGGGATACGGAAAAGATTCTGCACATAATAAAGATATAAATTTAATTGCAGAACATGGTCTTCCCTTGGACCTTGGTGAACTATCTCATCAAAAGTGAAACGGTTCACTGATTTTATTTCCAGGACATAATATTTTCCATCAAGACGAATCACTGCATCCAATTTCCCGGAAAGACGCTTTTTCGGGTCATTAATTGGAGTTTCTTCCATTACTATTTCTAACCCGGCTTGTCTAATCAAGTCACGGGTTGATTTATGGTGTAGGTTACCGTCTTCCAAAATAAAAAAAGTGCGCGGTTCGGGCTTTATTCCTTCAATACCCTGCCAACGGTAAACTAAAGCACGAATGCACACCCCTACATCTGAAGCCCAGTGTTTTTCTTTCCGTCTTTTTGGTCGTGAAAGTTCTCTATCCGCATAACGGTCTAAAAATTCAACAAGCATTTTTTTCCACCTCTAATCGCTAAATCGCCAAGGTCAGCCAAAACGCTAAAAATCTTATTTTGGCGTTTTTGCGGTATTTAGCGTTTTTGCGTTTATTCTTCAATGATTTTGTAAGAAAGTAATTCAGAAATATGTATTTCCTTTGGATTTCGTAAAGTGGCTTGGGTAATCAAAATTTTACCAATTTCCGAAGCATAATAATCAAAACGAAAAGAACCAGGTGTTGATTTTTTTTCTTGGCGTATTTTCAAGCAATCGGTAAATTTACCGGCCCTAGTTTCTATTTCTACATTCTTGCTAATAAGCGTGTAAATTATTTCTTCTGAACCAGGCTTTGCTGGCCAATTTTTCCCTTCTTCTAAAGGATAGCGGAAAAGAATCTGTTCCCCGGAAGAAGGGGTATACTCGCAGAGTTCTTTTTCATTCTTTTGATAAGTTAATTCTACACTTATAATTAGTTTTTTGCCAGCATAAATCTTTTTTACTATTTTGTGAGGTTCAAGACAATTTAGTTCAGCACGATAATTTTTTCCACCGGTCTCGGAATCCCCTTCAACCCATGAATTACCTTTACTTAAAGGAAAATAGTCATAACAATGTTTAATTTTTTCCTGGGCTAACTTTGCCCATAAACTCTGCGGATAATTCTTTATAATCTTTTTATAAATCTTTTTTGCTTTTTCTTGAAGATTGAGTTTTTGGTCATAAATCTCAGCAATTTTTAACATTACCTCAGGTCTACGTCGATATTTTGGATACTTTTCTGCACATATTTGATAGCGAGTTAGTGCCTTTTCATACTCACCTTTCAAGGCAAATCTTTCCCCTTGCCAGAAATAAAATTCAGCACCGTAAAAAAGAAAAAAAATTATAATTATCGCAATTGCGGTAACTGGTGCAAGAATACGAATCAATAAATATTTTTTCATCCTTTCAGTTCTTTATACAGTCTTTCTTTTTCCTTGCTTCGGAAATATATTTTTTTACTTTCTTTAATTCTTGTTCGTGGATTAATTTTCCAAAAACGGCGTATTTTTATTTTCTTTCTCACGGATCAATTTATTCGTATGTATTTGTGATTATTTCTTTAGAGGTGAATAACCAAATAGCAAAAATTACTCCTAAACTATCAACAAAAAGGTCGTAAACTGAAGTGTTTCTTCCCGGAACAAAACCCTGATGAATTTCGTCAGTTAAAGCATAGAAAATGCTTAATCTTAATGACCAAGCAAAAATATTTCTTAAAGATAAATTAGTTGTCTTGTGGAAAGCACGAATTAACAAAAGAGTAAGAATCACATATTCTAAAATATGTGCTCCCTTACGCAGGATTGTATCCCAGATGCCCCAGGGAGTAGCTAAATGGGGGATACTAGAAAAATAAAAAATTAGGCAACACCAAAGAACCACCGGGGACCAATACTTGATTAAACGATTCATACCGATAGCTACCAAGATGCAGACGGATTTAAGCAGATGCAGACAGATAATTATTTTATCCGTTTGAATCCGCGATAATCTGTCTGAATCATATTCACATCTGTCTAAATCTTGTTTTCATAGTATTTAATAAATGTTCGTAAAGAACGGTCATAGGTTTTTTCTAAATTTTTCGGGAAAAAACAAGCAGGCAATTCTTGATGTCGCCAATGGTAGAGAATACATTCACAACATAGCCCTTTACGGCTACAAGGCTCGTAAGTACAAGAACAATTCTTGCGATTTTTTTCAGAATTACAAATCCGTTCCATTATTCTCTGCGTCCTCTGCGTTATTTTTGCGTAATCTGCAAATATTCTTTTAAGAAAAATTTTACAAAATATTAAAACAAAAATCAAACTTGATTACACCGATTACAAGTAAGATTACACCGATTCCCTGTCATCAAAAATCTGTGTAATCGGTGCACTTAATCTGTGAAATCAAGTTTCACAGAAGTGAAACTACTTAAACGAGGTTCTCAGTGATTATCTGCCTTAAATCTTCAGAGGTAGGCAAAGAAACCAAGTTGGCTAAATATAATCCACGATTTGTACCTTTTCTCCAGGAAGTATAAACAATTTTACTCTCAACCGGTGAAGCCACCAGTTCACGACAACCGTAATATCTATCGGACACTATCTGGCGTTCATTTTTTTCACTTACTTCGATTACATATATTCCTTTCCTTTCGAAAAATGCATGTTCTTTTTCTTCACGTCCTCGCCAGGAGCCAATGTAAACTAACAATTTACCATCAAAATTGAAAGTCGGATATTTATTAAAAAAATCGTCACTCACAACCAATTTTTCTTTCCTTGTTTCCAAATCGTAAAGATAAATTCCAGGGTTATCCAGAGTATCAATTACCCCATCACGATTTGTATCTCGGCGGTAGGATAAAAAAGCAATACCTTTACTATCCGGTGAAAAAACCGGAAACATATTATTATGACGGTCGGGAATGAGATAAAACTCGTGCTCTTTTTCTAAATCGTAAAGGTAAATACCGGTATTATCGCGGAAATCAATTACGCCATCATTGTTGGTATCATCACGCCAGGAAGTATAAACAATTTTTGTTCCGTCAGGAGAAAAAACCGGACGACCATAATCGTATACATCCGGAGCAATTGTTTTCTCTTGTCCGCTGGTCAAATCAAGAAGATAAACACCACTATGAATAGCCCCCGGACGCCAGACAAGAAAAAGTACCTTCTCACCAATCGGTGAAAAGGAAGGGTATTTCGGTCGGTAAGTATCGGGAATGATTTCTTTCTCTTCATTTGTCTCTAAATCAAGAATATAAATCCCCGGATTATCAAAGATATCAATCTTTCCATCACCATTGGTGTCCCGGCGTGCAGAAAGATAAATAATTTTTTCTCCACCCGGAGAAAACGAAGGAAAAGAATTGTAATAGGTATCAGACACTAATAATTTTTCTTCGCCAGTTTTAAGTTCAATTAAATAAATTGCAGCGCAATCTAAATTGTTGATTATTCCATCATTATTTGTATCTCTTCGTGTAGAAATAAAAACAATTTTTTTACCATCAGGAGAAAAGGAAGGTTGAGAGTTGAAATAATATTCACTGACTAATTTTTTAGAATTGGTTATTTCTAAAATTTTGTGAATATCTTCTTTGGCAGGAGCGTAAATGAGAGATTCAAGAAGTATTTGTTTAGTTTTTTCTAAATTATCCTTTTCAAAATAGAGAAGGGCTAATTCAATTCTTGCGGTATTGTTTGCCGGTTCTTCTTTAAGCCAGGTAAGAAAATATTTTTCTGCTTCTTCAAATCTTCCTTTCTTAACCAGTTCCCTCGCCGTTGCCAATCTTCTTTTGCCACGACCGAGAAAATCCATCAACATCTACCTTCTGTGTAACTTCACATAAGTTCAGTTACATTGATTACAGAGATTTACAGAAACGATTACAGTGATTTTTGTCTCGGAAAGTTTTTATCGCTGTAATCGCCTTAATAATCGCTGGAATCAGACCGTTGATGACTTTTTCAACGGTCTAATGGTTTTATTATACTTTAAAATAAACCTACAGGCAAGAAGAAGAAATGTGGTTTTTATTACATTTTATTATTTTTCTCCTTTCTCAAGTCTGGGGTAAACTTAAAATAACTTTGCCTGTTTTAAACTAAGAAAAATTTCTCTGCTTAAAACTAAATGGTCTAAAATTTCAATCCCGATAATTTCACCTGCCTGAATCAATTTTTTAGTTAACTCTAAATCATCTTCGCTGGGTTGACAATCTCCGGAAGGATGATTATGCACTAAGATTATACTTGCGGCGGAGAGAACAATTGCCGGTTGGAAAACTTCGCGGGGATGAACTAAAGATGCGTTTAAACTACCGATTGAAATTGTTTCTTTGTGGATTAATTGGTTCCGGGCGTTAAGATAAAGAGCAACAAAATATTCTTTTTTCTTATCCCGTAAATAAGTAACCTGAGCGAGGACATCTTCGGGCTTTTCAATTTTCGGCAAAGTGCTATTATTAAGGATTCTTTTTGTCAATTCAAAGGCAGCAATTAAACTTGCCGCACGGCTTAAACCTACTCCTTTAATTTTTCGCAACTCTTCTAAAGACGAACTTGCCAATTTTTCACCACGATACTTTTTTAAAATTTCTTTTGCTACCTCAAGAACACTTTTCCCTTTATAGCCGGTGCGTAAAATAATGGCTAACAATTCTTCATCCCGTAGTGCTTGAGGACCTTTCATCTCTAATTTTTCTCGCGGTCGATCAACTTTATATAATTGCTTTAATCTCATGTATTTTCCCTAAACTAAAAAGTCAAAGTTCCATATAAAAATTTTTTCGTATATTTTTTTATTAATTCAACTGCTGGCTGGTTAAAAGCGTTAACCTGAAAAAACTCACCTGCGTATGTGGTGGCAAGTTCAAAAAAATAAATTAACTGACCAATAACTGAGGGCGAAATTTCTGGCAGCACAATTCTACAATTAGGGCGCTGGTTTAAGGTTAAGGCTTGGCGAGTCGCCTCTTCTTCGGCAGAAAAAAGTTGGTTTAGGGTTTTCCCACCTAAAAAATGTTTATTTGCCCGCGGGATTGGCACTTTTGTTGAAATTTTTTCTACCGATAAGAAAGTAATAATCTTATCCTTAGGACCTTGAAGATAAAGTTGTAATTGTGAATGCTGGTCAGTTGCACCAAGGGCTTTAATTGGTGTAGGGCCGACCTTTATTGATTTACCCAGACTTTCCGCCCAGAGTTGGCGAAACCAATCAGCAAGAGTATATAAACCATTACCATAAGCAAGCATTACCGATATTTTTTTACCTTTTTGATAAAATAGATATTGAAGTAAGGCATAAAGTGCGGCTGGATTTTCAAAAATTTTTTCTCGGAAACAAATCTTTGCCATCCCCTGTGCACCAAGTAAAATTTCCTCAATATCAATTCCGGTAAAAGCGGCGGATACTAAACCTACTGGTGAAAGAACGGAAAATCTTCCTCCCAAGCCTTCTGGAATAACAAAGGAAAGAAACTTTTCTTTTTCCACAGTTTCTCGCAAATATCCTTTTTTTTCATCAGTAGTAACGATAATTTGTTGATAATATTTTTTACCTACTTTCCGAATCAACGCATCCTTAAGAATAAAAAAATTTGCTAAACATTCAACCGTTTCACCGGATTTGGAAATTACATTAAAGATTGTTTTTCTTAAATCAAGAATTTCCAGTGTTCCCTTGAGTACCTGAGGGTCAATATTATCAAGGACAAACAACCTTAGCCAACCTTTGCGTTTTTCTCTGGGTAGTAAATTCCAGTAAGGGTGGTTCAAAGTTTCCTGGAGAGCACGGTTGCCGAGGGCACTCCCACCAATGCCAATAACCACGAAATTTTCAAAATTACTACTGTTTCTTATTTTCAGAACAAGTTTTTTTATTTCTTTTGCCTGGATAAGATCTCTTGGCAGGCTACTAAAGGCGAGATACTCTTTCTTTTTTTCTAAATTTTTTTTTAAGTGAGTGAATCTTTTTTCTTGAGTTTTTAATTCTTTAAGTTTTAAGCCTTCGCTACTAATTTTTTCATTTAAACAGTTTCTGTAGTCTAACCGGATTATTTCCATTTCTATAGTTTACTGTTTTACCTTTTCCGGTATGCTTCAAGGTAAGAATCGCAATAAATAAATTTATTCAGAAGCAACTCGGCAGTAATTACTGCATCCATCAACTCTTTATCTAAGGGGTCAAGGATTGCGCCATCTAACCCATAAGCCAAGGACATCACTGCGTAGGTGCGGTTCACTAAGGAACGGTCAAGTGTTTTCTGAGAAACATTACTTAATCCAAGGAGAGTTTTCGGTGGTGGGTCAGAAAGTAATTTAATTTGTTTTATTGTTTCCAAAACCAAAGGACATTGGTCTTGGGCAACATTCACTGGAAGAATCAAAGGGTCAAGATAAAGATTTTCTGGACCCATTCCTTCATCAATCAAACGGGTAAGAATTGTGCAGGCAAGTTCAGTTCTCCCTTCAACTGTCTGTGGTATACCTTTCTCATCAAGAGTTAAACCAATAATCAAAGAATTATATTTTTTTGCCAAAGGTAAAAAGGTATCCATTTTCTCTTTAACTGCAGAAATTGAATTGATAATTGTCCGATTCTGACAAATTTTCAGTCCTTCCTCCATCACCTGCAGTTTAGTTGTATCAAGCGATAAAGGCACTTTGGTTACTTCCTGGACCGTCTCAATTAACCATATCATTGCTTCTAACGGTTCGGCAACCGCTGGACCAACATTCAAATCCAAGGCATCAGCGCCAGTATTCACTTGTTTCAAGGCTAAATCTTGAATTACCGCTTTATCCTTTTTTTGAATTGCTTCCGCTACCGACTTAAACATCCCATTAATTCGCTCACCAATAATAAACATCTTCCTCCACCATTGATTACACAGATTAAAGACAAAGATTACGCAGATTAAATCATAAAGAAGTTATCTGTGTAATCGCCTTTCAAAAATCTGTGTAATCAGCTTTCTACCATCTGAATACATTCAACCGGACAAATTTCGGCACATTCACCTTTCCCATCACAAAGTTCAGGATGGGTAAGTTTCGCTTTGTCATCCACTAACTCTAATGCCTTGTTCGGGCATTCATCAACACAAACACCGCAACCAGTGCAAAGGTCTTCATCAATTTTTGGTTTCTTCGCCATCTTCTTTCCTCCTTCGAAGACACACAGATTACACAGATTCAAGTCACGGATTACACAGATTTTTCTAACCAACTTATCAACTTACGAACTTATCAACTTTTATCTGCGGTAATCTGTGTTTATTTATCCGCGGACATCTGCGTATTTAGTATCAGTTCACTTATTGCTTTTTTTACATTTGTTAACGACTGCGGATGTCCTAAAACCAAAATATCTACTCCGCTCTGCAAATATCCTACCGCACAGGTTGTCTCCCAGGCAATCGCCCGTTTATCTAACTGCCCCCATTGCGGCACTTCATTTTCACTCACCTTTGTTTCTTTGTGCTTATAGGTTTCCTGAGCAATAAGATTGATTATTGGCATAGCCATCATTTTGTCACCCTGCAGCCCAGCAATCCTTGTCCGTTCCATAATTGAATAACAGTATTCAAACCCGTAACCAAGTCCACCGGTTGTGGGATGAACTATAATTCTCTCTGCCGGGAAACCTAAATCAGTAATCAAAATGTTCAACTGTTTCTCAAGATTGATATCAAGTGGTGTCTCAGCAATAACTGAATGTCCGCCATAGTTGGCTGCCGCAACGATAGTTTTATAGTTATCTTTCGTTGCCATACCCAAAAGACACTTTTCTCCCTTAGTTACTTCGCTGACTTTAAGGAGAATTTCACCATCCTTTTCCGGTTGACCGCAACCAACAATAATTAAAGGTAAACTTACTGCCTCTAAAACTTTCTTTACTGTTTGCGCACAAACTTCAGGTGAACTGTCTCCTTTTTCCGGATGCGCTGAGGCTAATCTTAAACATACTAAATCGGCACCCCATTCTTCAACTTTTTTCGCCCAGGAAACCGGGTCATTAACCACATCTTTCAAATTTTCGGTAATAAATGCCCACTCCTCAGGTGGAATATCCCAGACTTCCAGAGCGAGTGCCGATGGATTGGGCATCTCACCTTCAAAATACAAATAGGGTAAAGTGGTTTCCCCGCCAACTTTCACCACCTTATTCCGTGTGCCACCCTCTTCTTTGCTTGCTCCGATTGCTACCTCGTTAATTTTACTTGTCCATTTCTCTAAAACTTTTTCCATAGACGCAGATTACCGCAGATAAAAAACACTGATGTCCATTGAATATTTTTACTAAACTTTTGCATTTTTGCTGAAGTGAACTTTCCTTCGCCAGGCTCAGGATGGTGAGTTAACCGAACCATAGCGGAGGCAGATTATCCAGTTCTTATGAGTAAGCGAGTGAGTAGCCCCGCCAATTAGCCTTGGACGGGGCGAGTCTCACGAGCGGCGAATTAGAACTGCGTTTCTGCCAGAGCGTAGAGAACGGAAGCAAAAACTGCAAAAGTTCACATATTTATTATTTTCTTAGTTATCTCGGCTACCACCTGACTGGCTGGGCTACCTACCGATAAATCAAATAAACTTTTACCTTTTTCCGCAAGTTGACGAATCTCTTCATCTTTCGGCAGATAAAAAGAAAAAGACAAATTGTTTTTTTTCATTTCTTCAATTAGAAAACTTTGTCCTTCTTTTTCTGTGGCGAAATTAAGTATAAAAAAAAATTTATCAATTTTCAAATTCAATTGTCTTGCAGTCTGATATATTTTTATTGCTGAACGGATACTAACTAAAGTTGGTTCACTTAAAATAAAAAGATAATCTAAATTATCGGTTGTTCGCCGGGATAGATGTTCCATTCCTGCCTCGTTATCCATAATTACTGCATAATAATTTTTATTTAGCCGATTTAAATAATTTCTTAAAAGTTCGTTCACAAAACAGTAACAACCCGGTCCTTCCGGGCGTCCCATTACCAATAAATCTACCCCTTTACCTTCAACTAAAATTTGTTCTATGGAATAATCTAAATATTCTGGTTTAGACATTCCCGTGGGAATTTTTTCTGATTTTATCTCTTCCCGAATATCGGCAACGGTTTGTTTGTATTCAAGTCCGAGCAGTTCGTTAAGATTTGAATTCGGGTCAGCGTCAACCGCTAAAACCGGAACCTTTTCTTCTTTAAGTAAATGAGAAATAACTAAAGCAGTAAAAGTGCTTTTCCCTGTGCCACCTTTACCGGCAACCGCAATCCGTATACTCATATTTTGAGTGACCGTTTCACGGTCGGAAACAAATCAATATTCGTATGTGGTAAAAATAATGTAGAACTATACTCATTCATAAATTTTGGATTAACCGAAAGTTCCAAATAGGTAGTTTTCCTAGCAATTTCTTTAATTTTTTTTCTTGCTTCCTCGTAAAGGAGGCAGAGTTTTGCCCCGCTAATTGCTGAATTACCGAGAAAAATAAATTTTTCTTTTTCTATATCCGGTAAAAGCCCAATGATTATCGCTTTCTCAATATCCAAATAAGTACCGAACATACCGGCAAGGTAGATTCTTTTTAAATCATTAAACCGATAACCCATCTCTTCCAGAAGAACGCAAGCACCAAGAAAAACTGCTCCTTTAGAACGAATTAAAGTAGAAATATCCCCTTCGCTAAGGACAATATCTTCCCCTTTAAATGTTTCTTTTTTTGGGACAAGTAAAAACTCTCTTCCTTCTTCAGTTTCCCGGATAAGTGGTGAACTTCCAGGGATAAACTTCCCCTGCCGGTCAAGAAAACCATCCTTAAACAATTCAGCAACTGCATCCACTAAACCTGACCCACAAATTCCTCTCGGTGGTTTGTTCCCAATCGTAGTATATTTCACCTTCTTACCATCTGAAGAGATTTGAATATTTTCAATCGCTCCTTCCATTGCTCGGATACCTGATTTTATTCCTACCCCTTCAAATGCCGGTCCTGCCGAACAAGCACAAGATACGAGGAAATCTTTATTCCCTAAAACCATCTCCCCGTTTGTCCCTAAATCAATAAGTAAAGAAAGTTCCTCTTTCTCATCCATTCCACTGGCTAAAATACCTGCGGTCACATCACCGCCAATATACGAACTTACATTCGGACAAAAAGAAACAGTTCCTTCCGGATGAATATTTATCCCAATTTCTTTCGCTTTTATGTCAGGTAAGAAATTCGCTGTCGGCAGATATGGTTCCTTACGAATATATTCCGGGGGAAGGGATAAAAAAAGATGATTCATCGTTGTATTCCCCGCAACCATCATTGCAAGCATATTTTTTGTTTCAATTCTCGTCTCTTTCACTAATTCACTAATTAACTGATTAACCGTCTCCCTTACTGCCTGAGTAAGATTTTCCAATCCTTGCGGCTGTGTCTCGGTATGAATAATCCGGGAAATTATATCATCACCGAAGGACATCTGCTGGTTATAAGTCGCTTTTTGCCCTAAAACTTCATTTCTACTCAGGTCAATCAAAGAAAGAGCAACTGTCGTCGTCCCGATATCTAAAGCCAAGGCATAACTATGCCCACTGGTATCTCTTGGTTCATAGTCAATTATTTCTCCACGCTCATTAAGACTTAAGGTCAATTTCCATTGATTGTCTCTTAAGAATTTAGCTAACTTTTGTAATTTAGGTAGTGGAATTTTTATCTTGGGAAAATGTTTATCTTTTGTTTTTACTTCTCGAGCTAACCGTTCAAAATCACTAAGATGGTCGGTTAATGTTGGTGCGGGTAGTTCCAAGTATATTTTTCTGGCTAAAGGTGAGAATTTCCATTTCCGGATTGGTTCTTCAGCGGTATAAACACCATCCTTAATCAGTGACCATTTTTTTAAACCACTTTCTGGCGGGATAAAAACTTCTAAATCTGTTTGGGGGTAAGTCTGGCAGGCTAAAACATAACCTTCTTTTCTTTCTTTATCGCTAAGGAAGCGGGAAGGTGAAGTGCGAAATTTACCTTTCTTGATGATTACCTTACAACGTCCACAATTGCCTTCCCCGGCACAACCACTGGTAATATAAAGCCCGTTATCAGTTGCCGCATGAAAAAGGTCAGTTTCAGAATTAACTTCAATTTTTTTCTTTTCCGGCGAAAAAAAAATTTTATACAT
>Ga0209314_10001200_pt1 | contig 11644 bp, 11 predicted proteins | sample I19B2metaG_FD_184146 | JGI IMG/M metagenome (GOLD analysis project Ga0209314, IMG submission 184146) | Lake sediment bacterial and archeal communities from Gulf of Boni, Indonesia to study Microbial Dark Matter (Phase II) - ​I19B2 metaG... | ecosystem: Environmental > Aquatic > Freshwater >...
GCTTTGCCATACGATAAATCAGCTCGACTCCGCTGATCCCCTCCCCGAAGCCGGGGAAATTCCACACTTTTGGAGCTTCTAAAGCTCTTCCGCCCAACGACTTGCCCTCAAAAAGCTGAGTTTTCATTCCTAACCTAGCGGCGTACAATGCAGCGGTCAACCCGGCTGGTCCACCGCCTATGACTATGATGTCAGCGAGTTGGCTGGTCATGCGGATTCCTCAAGTACAGTGGAAGTCTACATCAAGCCTATAAAAGAAACGGTGCACAGGTACGATGACAACGCTAGATTGTTTGCTCTGTCTACTCTAAGAATGCAGGCTGCGCTAAGATTTGATTCGTTCAGCGATCTTTTCGCCGAATTCCCTGCATTTCTGGAGTTCATCAGAGCTGGGTGCCCATTGGACCTGCAGGCTTGGTTCCAGAACCTCGAATCCTGACTCGCTGAGCCGCTGGTTTATGGCCTTTAGTGCGCCGCCGCCCCACCCGTAGGAGCCGAAGCTCGCCCAAACCTTGCCTTTCGGCCTGAGACCGAGGGCATAGGTGAGGAAGCCGCTTACAGTTGGGAACATTGCACTGTTGAGGGTTGGCGACCCCACAACTACAGCCTTTGCCTCTAGGATTTCCTTCATTGTTTCGGAATGATCTGTTCTGCGGAGGTGCATAAGCCGAACTTCAATCCCATGTTTGGCTATGCCGTCCGAGATTGCGGAAGCCATTGTCTGGGTGCTGCCCCACATGCTGTCATAGACGATCACAGCCTTCTCCTTTGCCTCACCCCTGCTCCATTCAAGGTACGCGTTGACTATCTTCTCCGGGTTGTGACGCCATATCACGCCGTGGCTTGGAGCGATGACCCTAGGTTTCACGTCCAGCACAGCCAACTCATCAATTTTCTTCGGGATTAGAGGCGCATAGGGCATTAGGATGTTGGCATAGTATTTGGCTGCCTCCTCCATAAGGAGAGCCTGATCAACCTCGTCATCAAACCGTTGCGAAGTCGCCAAATGCTGACCAAAGGCATCATTGGGCAAAAGTATCCGGTCTTCTTCCAGGTAAGTGAACATGCTGTCTGGCCAGTGGAGCATTGGAGCCTCGATGAACTTCAGGGTCTTATCTCCGAGTCTCAGCTCGTCCCCCGTCTTAACCGTCTGGATGTTCCAGCCATTTGTCCCGTAATATTTTGCCAGCCCGTCTCTGGCTCTTCGCGAGCAAAGTATCGTGGCCTTCTTGGCGAATTGCATGATGTAACTCAGTGAGCTTGCATGGTCGATCTCAACATGGTTGATCACAAGGTAGTCAAGGTTCTCTGGACCCATCAACTCTTGGATGTTTCGAGCCAGCGTGGTCTTGAAGGGATACTTCACAGTGTCCACCAAGACTGTCTTGTCGTCCATGATCAAGTAAGCGTTGTAGGTTGTGCCTCTCCTCGTCTCGTAGCCGTGAAAATCTCTGACGTCCCAGTCCACAGCCCCAACCCAGAACACATCCTCAGCCAACTTTACTGTGCCCATTGCTCTCTTCCACCATATTCTATCCGGACAAGGGAAAAGGAAGAAAACTTCCGGCGTATTCTAACTTAAGGTTCTTAGCCTCTTAACGAGTTCGTTGCGCATCGTCGTGTCGGCTTCTATCTCCTTTCGAGCTTTTCTCCAGTCTGCCGAGCAGCGCCCGTACGATGATTGCTCGCCAATATATTGGTGGATCACCTTGTCCACCTTCTCCTTGTTATCGTCGGTAACTTTCACCCCAGACTCTTTCAAAACCTTGTCGAACCACTTCCAGCAACCCATTCCCGATCACTATTTTCAGCTACGCGCTTGGTCTGATATAAACCATTAGTTTTCGAGAATTGCGGTCCGTGGTCTGGTCTCAGCTTAGTTTGAGGGATGATCGGGAAATCTGAGTTCCTTTCACTTGTAGAGCCTAGGGCATTCTTTCCAGTACCACTTCTAATCGGCCCTTTTTCTGGCCTCTCACAACAGTCAGTTCAGCTCTGTCGCCGGGCTTTCTCTCCATCAGGGTGCTTTGGAGATCTTCTATGCGGTTCATCCTTTTGCCGTCGAACTCTAGGATAATATCGCCGGGGTTTATGCCAGCCTTTCCAGCGGGGCTGTCGGGTTCGATGTTGGCTATAAGTACTCCCCCTTCTACGGGCAGATCATATTGAAGGGCTACGTCTCGGGTTATGCTTAAGCCCGTTATGCCCAGCCAAGGCCTCATGATAGCTCCATGGACTATTATCTCCTTCGAGCAGGATTTGGCTGCGTTTATAGGTATCGCGAAACCTATGCCTTGAGCGAAGGGAATTATAGCCGTGTTTATCGCGACAACTCTTCCTTCAATGTCTATGAGGGGCCCGCCGCTATTTCCAGGGTTGATAGCTGCGTCTGTTTGAACCAAATCCTTGAAGACTCCTTCGTTCGATTGGATTGTCCTATTCAGCGCGCTAATTACCCCTGAAGTGACGGTTGGTCCACCGGCCAAGCCGAAGGGATTGCCAATAGCAAACACTCTCTGTCCTACTCGCAGCTTATCTGAGTCTCCTAGTTCCATTGATGTCAGGTTGTCACCATTGACCTTGATTACGGCGACGTCGGCGCTTCTGCATGTCCCCACAAGTTTCCCTTCAAGCCCGCGACCATCGACCAATGTTACCGCGATTCTTTCAGCCCTCTCCACGACATGGTTGTTGGTCAAGAGGTAGCCTCTATCGTCAATGATGAAGCCCGATCCCATGCCCTTTACCGGCACGACTTGGTAGAAAACATCGCGGAAAACCCTCAGAGTGTTTATGTTCACGACGCTGCGGCTTGCCTTCTCTATGACGTCAACCACGCTGTCTTCTCCCATCCGCGTTCTCCTTCCTTCTTGGAGCAGTCTCGCTAGAGCTTGAACCCTCTCGGCTGTTTTAAGGATTGCGCAAGATTCGCCATGACGCCCCTTGGAAAGTGAAAGTTTAAGAGACAGACTTCCTCCGAATAGTTTTGGTGATCAATATGGAAACAAGTGGGTTCTATACTTTGCCGAAACTGCCCTATGGATACAAGGACTTGGAGCCCTATATGTCTGAGGAGCAGCTGAGGATACACCACACCAAGCATCATCAAGCCTACGTGAACGGAGCAAACGCGATTTTTCAGAGGCTCGACAAGGCACGGAAAGAGAATGCTGACTTAGATGTCAAATCCACCCTGAAGGAGCTTTCGTTCAACATAGGAGGGCATCTGTTGCACTCGTTGTTCTGGGACAATCTGGCGCCCTCTGGCAAAGGCGGCGGAAAGCCAAGCGGAACCTTGGGCGGAACCATAGAGAAAGAGTTTGGGAGCTTTGACAGGTTCAGGAAAGAATTCAGTCAGGCCGCCGTTAGCGTGGAAGGGTCTGGATGGGCGGCATTGACCCTCTGGACACAGGCTAATAGGCCATTGGTGATGCAGATAGAGAAGCATAACATTAACGTCTATCCCACGTTTGAGATTCTGATGGTTCTAGATGTCTTTGAACACGCGTACTACATTGACTACAAGAACGAAAGAGCCAAGTTTGTCGAAGCCTTCTGGAACATCGTCAACTGGAACGAAGTGAACAAAAGGCTTGAAAGACTAGTATAAGACCTTATGCCGTTCATGACCCGATAGCCCGGATAGGAACCAGCAAAGTCTCTACAAATCTCCCATTTTTTTTGCTGTCTCCCTTTTCGTCTCAGACTGTGTCGCGGTTGCTTGTATGAGTCGAATGCTCTATCTGTCTCGGCTTCCTTCCCAGTTGGCTCCAATCAACTGGATGAGAGCAGGTTTATATGGATAATCTACGTGGTACTGACGATATTGCGACGGTGGTTCAGGTTACTTTGTCTGGCAAAGCTGACGAAGTTCTCAGACGAATCGAGAAAGATGCTCAAAGAACATACCTTCCAATCATGGGACGGGACAGAGGACGAGTTCTGGCTGAGATCGTCCGCAAGACTAAACCTAAGCGGATACTGGAAGTCGGAACTTTGGTCGGTTATTCAACGATCATCATTGCTCGGGAGCTTGAGGCGGACGCGGAGATAGTCACGATCGAGATAGACGAGGAAGTTGCCGAGATAGCTAGAAAGAATATTGAAGAGGCAGAGATCAAACCCAGAGTGGAGGTGCTAATCGGGGACGCCTTGGAGGTCATCCCGAAAGTCAGTGGAGAGTTCGACTTGGTCTTCTTGGATGCCGACAAGGGCGAGTATCTTGACTGTTTGCAGCTCGTCGAGGACAAGCTTCGCAAGGGAAGCGTAATCGTAGCGGACAACGCAGGAGCCTACGCCTACTCTATGAGACGCTATCTAGACTATGTCAGGAAGTCCGGAAGATATGAGAGTCAATTTATGCCAGTAGGCCGTGACGGACTAGAAGTGAGCACGAAGCTATAGGCAAATTCGCTGAAGCAGGGATCTCTGGCTGTAATGCCAGAAGACACGATCGCCTCCCTCCAGAAGTGATACGAGAAAAAGCGTTAAGAGCTTGAGGCAGAGAGATAGTTGGCATGAACCTAGAAGAAAGGCTTCTCGCAGTCTTCTCGGGTAAGGAACCGGACGTGATGCCTTGGTTCGCTGACCTGACCTACTGGTACAGAGCCAGAGTGTACAGAAACGAGTTGCCAAGCAAATATCTTGGTGAACGAGGTCAGATCAGGCTCTACAAGGATCTAGGATGCGGTTGCCACGAGGAAATATACAATCTTCCCGGCGAGGTAACCTACTATGGTGTCAAAAGCACAAGCTCCGCCGAAAGGTTCAGAGACGGCACAGTCATCTATGAGGAAGGATACAGCACTCCGGTTGGCAACGTCACTGGCGTGACGAAGTTTGTGCCGCAGTCCGTTAGCTCAGCTCACATAAAGTATGCGGCTGCAACAAGACAAGACCTCAAAGTTCTCCAGTACATGCATAAGAACCAAAGCTTCAGAGCGGACTATTCACTTCAACATGACCGTCTGAAGAACTGGAAGGGGCTAGGCTTCGTGAGTTCTCTTCCGCCTCGCACCCCTTTTCAGAGGCTGATCGTGGTCTGGGCTGGTGTCGTCAACACAGTGAGGCTTATGATGCGGGAGCCTGAGGAACTGGAGGAAACGATTCAAGTATTGTCTGAAGCTGATGATCGAATCTATGAAGCTGTCTGCGAGTCGCCGGCTCAAGGCGTCTACTTTGGGGAGAACATCACGAGCGACGTTATCTCGCCGCCAATATTCAAAAAGTATCACACGCCATATTACAAGAAGCGAGCTGAACAACTTCACAAGGCAGGGAAGATAATCTATGTGCATATTGACGGAACCTTGAGAGGTGTTCTGCCCCTTATGGGTGATACATGCGTTGACTGCGCCCAGTCTGTAACTCCGGCGCCTGTTGGGGATGTCCCGGTGGAAAAGCTGCGGGAGGTTGCTGGACCAAAGATAATTCTGTGGGGAGGTTTACCCGGGGTTTACTTCAGCCGTCTGTACCCTGAACAGACCCTTCGTGAGATGGCTTTGGACGTGATGGAACACCACCTTGAGGGACACCGGTTCATAATGGGCGTGGCTGATCAAGTTCCACCTGACGGCGACATCAACCGCGTAAAAATGATTACAGATCTAGTAGGGAAACACGCCAAGTACAACTGACACTATGTGAAGGAAAAGGTTATTAGCCCTTTTCCGCAAGTTTCCTTATCGGAAAATCCCAGACGGGCCCGTAGCTTAGCAAGGCAGAGCGGCGGACTCACCTCTCAACGGGGCAAGGCTGAAGCTCTTAAGCGCCAAGCCGTTCTCCACAGAGAAACCCGTAAAGGCCGTGGGCAAATCACGGTCTCGGGAAGGTCGAGGGTTCAATTCCCTCCGGGCCCGCCATCAATGATAGAGTTCGAGGCTTTTCATCAAGCCCTAGAAGGCTTGTCTGAGAATCTAGGGTGACCTAATTCATTGACTCGAAGGGGTTAAGGAAATTTCAAGACGCCTAACCTTCTTTGTCTTGTCAAGAAACCGCTAGGAAATGATCAAGGCTGATGACATCACATTTGCGATACGACCTACCTTGAGTCTGGTTCTTTGCTCCATATCGGGGCTACATAATGTAGTTATACTTAAACCGGGTTACATATGCCCTCAACATATGCACCAAATGCTTCATGAGATAGGTGTTCAGGTTGATAGGCTCTTTCCTAGATACTTATTTTCGACACGAGTTATTGACATACGCTTTGGATTTCCCCGTTATTGGGAACATAGGGAAAAAATTAGCCAAAAGCGGAAAATATTCCCTTTTTCAGTTAGAAAATACTTAAGTACCGAAGTTCTGTAGGCTTTTTCATACAAAAGGAGGAAGTGAAACGACCATGTTGAAGACAAGAAGGTTGATCGGCGTCTTATTCATACTGTTGAGCTTCTCTATCGTAGGGGTTTCAGCGTATGTGTACGAACAGGCGCAGCATCAAGTGACACAGACAATCCTGAACATAGCAACATTGACTGTACAGAACAGCGCATTGGGCAACATCGATGAAGGCCAGACCATACTTTACACCCCCTCTAACCAGTCAGACCTCAACAATATCATAAGCATAGCCACAATAAAAGCCAATGTCTACTTACACTTGGATAGCGACCTCGACAGCCTAAGTGGTTCCTACAGCGCATATAACATAGTAGTCAAATTCGACTCTGTTCCAGGAGGCTCAGGCCACTCGACGGGAGACACAGCATGCACTCTCTCATTGGCATCACCAGACTTCAGCTCAATCGATCTAGACGTAGCCGGAAGTTGGACTTTTGACTTCGAAATAACCACAACAGCAAACTCAGTCAGCTCAGATACAGCAACCATTGTGACTATATCTGTGTCGGCAGAGAGCACAAACTGATAAGCCTTTCATTGGGAGGGTCCTAGATCGCCAATGGGCTCGACAGCAGACCTGGTTGAGGCTGCGAGGAAGATCATTGCAGCCGAAGAAGCCGTAGCTAGGAGCATGGAGACTTTCACCAATGAACGTTCCTCGCCAACTGAACGCGTCAGTCTACGCGGACCAAGCAAGGGAACACACCCCTCTCCACGATCTGGGACATATGCCTCGCATAAGAAAAGCAGGAAAGCATACCTATTCTTTTTCGCAACCTTCGCCATGTGGATGGTCTCGCTCTTGGCGGTCTACCTCCCAGTAAGCGGCTTGACGACCCCCACATATCCCTTCATTATTAACGACAGTGTAATGATCCTCTTCTTGGCAGCAACAGCATTGGCTTTCATTACCTCCTTCACTCTAGGCTTAAGGAGGCTGAGGGAGAAAGAATGAACAGCAGACTTCTCTACATGAGCCTATCCATTATTGTTCTGACTCTTTCAACATCAGCCGTCTACGCTTTTGTGTATCAACAGAGAAGTCACGCAGTGACCCAAATCATAATCAATGTGTCAGATATACTCCGCCCAGACGGTGCAGGAACGATTACAGAGCTCATACCGAGTGGTGAACCGGCAAACTGGCAATGCGTCGATGATGCTGGAGGAGGAGATGGTGACTCCAGTTATGTTTATTCCTCCGGAGCGGCGAAGCGAGATACTTATCGGATGCAAGATCATCCCTCTAAAACAGGAACAATCAGAAACGTCACAGTTAATGTACGTGTTAGGCGAGTCGGGTTGGGTATCGGATCTGCCATGACAGTTCTCAGAACACATGGGTCTGAGTACAATGGGAACCTAGGGATATTAACCGCCTCTTATAGTGTCCGTTCAACCACATATGAGAAGAATCCTTTTACAGGTGAGGATTGGACTTGGGAAGAGATCGACAACTTGGAGGCCGGCGTGAGACTCGGTTCCCTAGGAGGCTCCAGCAGATGTACCCAAGTCTGGATAGTCGTCAATCTAGCCTAACGTTTTGAACCTACAGTATGCAGATATCTTCTCCTCAACTTTCATACATAGTATGTCTGTTGAGCGATGGCAAGCTTTTTTGAGGTTTAGGAATTTTGGTATTCTTCACCGACTTGACTCTAGAAAGAGCTGTTCCAATCTATATCATCCAAGATGAGACCGCAGATTAGCAAGGCAGAGCGGCGGACTCACCTCTTGGCAGGGCAGGGCTGAGGCTCTTAAGCGCTTAGCCGTTCTCTGTAGAGAAACCCGTAAAGGCTGTGGATGAATCACGGTCTCGGGAAGGTCGAGGGTTCAATTCCCTCCGGGCCCGCCAGAATCAGGTATCATGGGTCTTAAGCAAAGTTATTAAGAACCAGCAATACCCGTGTAAACGGTGATGTTCGGTTGGAGGTCCTCGTAACCGGCGGGTGCGGTTTCATCGGTAGCAACCTTGTCGAGAGGCTTGTGAAAGAGGGGCATTCGGTCACGGTCTTTGACAACCTGCACACCGGCAACCTCAGAAACATCGAGGGGCTGAACGTAAAATTCCACAAGGAGCCCTACAGCAGGCTCATCGACCTTGTACCAAGGGCCGATGTAGTCTTCCACATGGGCATACCGTCCTCGTCTCCCATGTACAAGAAGAACCCTCGACTGGTCGGCGAAGCCATCAACGACGCCGTCGAAATTCTCGAATATGCCAAAGAGAAGAAATGCAAAGTTGTGTACGCAAGCAGTAGCAGCATCTACAACGGCAACAGTAGTCCATACCGTGAAGACATGCCCGTCTACGTCACCGATTACTACACGGAATGCCGGTACGCCATAGAACGTTTGGCTAGACTTTACCACATTCTCTACGGCGTGAAGTCTGTGGGGCTAAGATTTTTCAGCGTCTATGGACCCAGAGAGGGATATAAGGGAAGCTACGCTAACATTGTCTCGCAGTTCCTCTGGACTGTCAAAAAGGACGAGGCTCCCGTCATTTTCGGAGACGGAACTCAGACACGTGACTTCACCCATGTCACCGACGTTGTTGAAGCCTTGGTTCTAGCCTGGAAGAAAGATTTGCAATGCGAAGTATTCAATGTGGGAACAGGCATTGCATACAGCTTCAACGATGTGATTGACCTTCTGAACAGGCTTCTGGGGAAGAACGTGAGACCGATCTATAAGCCGAACCCGATTAAGAACTATGTCCAAGACACCCTTGCAGACACGACCAAAGCGGAAAGTATTCTGGGTTTCAAGGCGAAGGTAACACTGGAAGAAGGCGTGCGAGACCTCATATCCAGAACTTGACTTTTCATCTATCTCTCTTCTGTTCGAGTAGCCCTAGACTCAGAGAGAGGCTCCTCACCTTCTGATAGGCGCTGGAAAGCAATAAAAAGAGTTTGCCACCAATATTCTGGTTTGCAGAAGAGGCGAACTGGAAAGATGCTGGTCACATGCGCGGGGATTCTCGTTGTGGACCTTATTGCGGCTCACCTGCCCAAAGTTTCGGATCCAGGAGAGCTCACCTACGTGCAGGAGGGAATAGAGATTCACATGGGCGGACATGCGGGAAACGTTTCAATCGACCTGAGAAAGCTGGGTCTGAGAAAAGGCGAGGTGAGCTCCGTCGGCGCAGTTGGCGAAGACATATTTGGCGATTTTCTGGAGGGGTTGCTGAAAAGACACGAGATAGTCACTCATCTGCAAAGGGTGCCTGAGGTTGGCACGTCAAAGGACCTCATACTCGTAGTGACCGGGGAAGACCGCAGATTCCACGCCGACCTTGGAGCCAACATCCATCTCAGCCCAGAACATGTCCTGTCAGTCCTGGAGGAAGAGAAGCCCCTGATATTCTACGCTGGAGGGGTCGGTTTCACCGGGAGGTTTGATGAGCATCTGACAGAAGCCCTCCAAAAAGCAAAGGAGCTAGGATGCCTAACCTTCGTCGACCCAGTCACCCCGTACAAGCATGGATGGGACTTTATAATTCCACCCATGAAGTGGACGGACATATTCCACTGCAACATGGACGAAGCAGCAAAAATCACTGGGGAAGCTGATCCGCAGCAAGCAGCAAAGGCTCTGACCGAGAAAGGCGTGCAGCTTGCAGTGATAAGCCTCGGCGAAAGGGGGCTCATTGCAGAGACAAAGGAAATCCTTTTCGAGATGCCGGCGTTCAAGGTTCCGGTCGTCGACCCCACCGGAGCAGGCGACGCCTTATGCGCAGGTGCGATGCGCGGGCTGCTAAGGGCAACAAACTATAGGAGATCGGCTCTGTCAGAGCTTTCCACGGATGAACTGACCCACATACTGCTGGAAGGCGAGGCAGCTGGAGCAGCATGCGTCACGATGGTCGGAACAACCACTGCTGTGACCGAAGAGAATGTAAGCAAGATTCTAGGAGAACAAGAGGAAGGGGTACTGAGCCATTGTAGGATCAGTTCTCTTTGAGAAACCTATGGCGCCCGCCGGTCTGTGGGAGGGTCAAGAACTAGCTCAGTCCGTTTGGTCTGCGGAGCTGCTTCCTCATCCTCAGCTTTCTGAAGGAGATTCTTGCAGTCACTATCTTTTCCGTGGTGAAGATTCTCGCTGCAAAGTAGAGTACTGCCACAGTGAAGAGCGAAATGTACGCTATGCTCCGGACCATTGTCCAGTAGTCTCCTAGAAAGGCAGCTTTAGACGCAATTATCGAATGAGTGTAGGGTAGGGCGTACATGACAACTTGGAGACCGAGGGGAAGAATGTCAACATCCGCAAACATCAAGACAAGAGACGGAATCACCACAAGTAGGCTCATCGGTCCAACCATGGATTGGGCACTTCTCACATTCTCGGAAAAGGCCGCTATGCAGACGGCTAAAGCTAGGGCGGAGATGATTGTCACGAACATCATAACCCCCAAAAGAGCATAGGCCGTAGGAGACAAGGCAAAGCCCAACTCCTCCAGATTCAGACCTTCAGTGGGGATGAGCCCGAATGCCGAGCCTGTATAGTAGTTGACACCTATCATAGCCGCGATAGCTCCAGCGGCAGCGACCACCACTGAGCCTGCAAGTTTCCCGGTTAGTATGCTCAATCTGCCAATTGGGAGAGTTAGGAGGGTTTCCAGGGTCTTCTCCTCTTTCTCTATGGAGATAGAGGTTGCAGCTACCTGCATAGCTGAGATCAGAAGCAGCATTATGACCATGGGGAAGCCAAAGGACTGGGACATAAACAGGCTTGCCAAGATATCAGGCGGGGCCTCAATCAGCTTTCCTCTGAAGACTACAAGACTCTTCACAGCGATTGGGTCTAGGACGGCTTCGGGTTCTCTGTCTGGAAATGCTTGGCGAATCGCTTGATGAACGAGAAGGCTTTCATAGACGCTTACGGGAGTGGTAGCCGCAGAGGCTTTGACCCCTTCAGAAATGCTCAGACCCCTGAAGACCGCATAGACATCTAACTCCGCTCTAAGACCAAAGGTTAGGTTCTGACTGAAACCTCGAGGGATAACGACCAAGGCAGTAACATTACTCTCTTGAATGCTTCCCAGAACCTCGCCGATAGTCGAGCCTTCAATCTGCACTACAGTTACGTTTAACGCTTTAAGAGACAAAATGAGGCTTTCGGCCATCGGTCCGCCGTCGTTGTCAATCAGAGCTACAGACAGCTCCTTCATGGATTCCTCGACTGCCGTCGTAGAGACGTTAAGGGCGAGCCCCATCACAGGGAAGATTAGGAGGGGCATCAAGATTATGCCTAGAAGAATCTTGGGGTCCCTAAGCATTTCCTTTATCTCTTTTTC
>Ga0209314_10001211_pt1 | contig 11586 bp, 7 predicted proteins | sample I19B2metaG_FD_184146 | JGI IMG/M metagenome (GOLD analysis project Ga0209314, IMG submission 184146) | Lake sediment bacterial and archeal communities from Gulf of Boni, Indonesia to study Microbial Dark Matter (Phase II) - ​I19B2 metaG... | ecosystem: Environmental > Aquatic > Freshwater > Lake...
AAAACTCTTAATGGCCTGTGAAATGCTCAGGGAATATGCTGATGCTAATCAGCCTGAGGCAATGGAATGCAATATTGGTAATGAATGTGATGTAAAAAAGGTTGGAGACTACCTGGTTCGCAACAACCTTCAGGTTGAATATCTTTTTAATAATGCGGGTATGGGATTATTTGTTAAAGCAGACTCCCTATCTGCTTCAATGATAGATAAAGTTTTCGAGGCTAATGTAAAGGGTATGATACTGCTTACTTCCGAAGTCCTGAGAATGACTCCGGAATCAGAGGAACTGACAATAGTAAATATAATGTCAACTTCAGCGCTTATTGGCAGGGCTGAAGAGACCATATACTGTGCGGCAAAGTGGGGTGCAAGGGGATTTACAGAGGCTCTTCGAGTTGAGCTTAAAGGAAAGAAACGGAATATCATTGCTGTTTATCCCGGCGGAATGAGAACAGATTTCTGGAACATGCCCGGACAGGTGCGTGATCTGTCAGCTTTTATGGATCCGGAACTGGTTGCTGAAAAGATAGTTAATGCCGTACTGCTTTCAGATAAGATGCTTGTTACGGATATAACTATTAACAGAAGATGAGGGGGAGACTTGGTGGCTGGGTGAAGGGGAGACTACGAAATCAGGATAAACGATTCATATAATCTTCATAACCGAACTCTTTTATCAGTCTGAATTTATTCTCTTTTGTCCATATGCCGATTGAGGGATGATGCACTCCATTGAAAGTGGTGGTTTTCACCATAGTATAATGAATCATGTCGAGGAATACAATTCTATCACCGGGGTTCAGTTCATTGTCAAATGACCAGTCGCCCATTACATCACCTGAAAGACAGGAATTTCCTCCAAGACGGTAAGTGGATTTTCCGCTAACCGGTTCAGTGGCACCAAGTACTTTGGGTTTATATGGCATTTCAAGGCAATCGGGCATATGAGCAGTAAATGAGACATCAAGAATAGCTGTTTTTATACCCTGGTTTTCAACCACATCCTCTACAGTGGCTACCAGTTCACCAGTCTCCCAAGCAAATGCACTTCCCGGTTCCAGGATTAGATGAAGTCCCGTTTTCTCCTTGAATTTTTTAAGTGTCCTTATAAGATGTTCAATATCATAATCCTTACGGGTGATAAGATGTCCTCCTCCCATATTGATCCATTTGATCTTCCTGAAGTGCTTTCCGAATTTAAATTCAACTATTTCCAGTACCTTTTCAAGAGCGTACGAATCTGATTCAAAAAGGACATGAAAATGAAATCCTTCAATGTCATCAGGCAATTTGTCACCAAGAGCTTCAGCTGTTACACCAAGCCTTGAGCCGGGACTGCAAGGATTATAAATTCCATGACTCACTTCAGAGAATTCCGGATTAATTCTTATTCCAGCAGAAATTTTTTTCGAATATTTATTTAATATATTCGAATATTTATTAAACTGGTAAACAGAATTAAAAGTTATATGTGAACTGTATTTCAGGATTTTATCAAAATCATCCTCTTTAAAGACCGGGGAATATGTATGGGCAGGTGATCCGATTTTATCAAAACAAAGTCTTGCTTCGTCTGCTGAGCTGGCAGCCGCACCGGTAACATATTCCCTGAGAATGGGAAATACACCCCACATGGCAAATCCCTTGAAAGCAAGTATGATCTCTGCACCTGATTCATCCGCAACACGTTTAATCAGAGACAGGTTTTTACGGAACCTTTCTTCATCAATAAGGTAACAGGGAGATGGAACAGAACTATAATTGACCGACATAAATACAAATTATGATTGTATGATTTGTTTATTATAAGGTATTACGGTATTACGGTATTACGGTATTACGGTATTACGGTATTACGGTATTACGGTACGAGGGTACGAGGACAAACCACCAAACCGTCGCACCGTCGCACCGTCGCACCGTCGCACCGTCGTACCGTCGTACCGTCGTACCGTCGCACCGTCGCACCGTCGTACCGTCGTACCGCCACACCATCATACCTCAAGATCTACATCGTGAAGTTCAACCCATGGTAGTCCAAGCCGGTTAAGTTCAGTCATGAAAGGATCAGGATCAAACTCCTCAACATTAAATACTCCGGGTTTCTTCCATATCCCTTTGAGGTACATCATTGCACCGATAGCAGCTGGCACACCTGTGGTGTAGCTCACACCCTGGGTTCCGGTTTCGGCATAAGCAGCTTCATGACTGCAGTTATTATATATATAGTATGTCTTTTCTGCCCCGCTCTTTATACCTTTTATCCTGCATCCGATTGATGTCTGTCCTTTATAATTTTCTCCCAGTTCTCCCGGATCGGGAAGGACAGCCTTTAAGAACTGAATAGGAATTATTTCCCTGCCTTCAAACATGATAGGTTCAATACCTGCCATTCCTATATTCTGAATAACCCGAAGGTGAGTGAGGTATTCCTGTCCGAATGTCATCCAGAATCTGGCTCTCTTCAGGGTTGGAAAATTTTTAACAAGTGATTCAAGCTCTTCATGATAGATAACATATGATTCTTTTGGTCCGATATGCGGATAATTCAGAGGTTTATGTATAGCATGAGGTTTTGTAATAACCCACTTGCCATTCTCCCAGTACTTTCCATCCTGTGTCACTTCCCTGATATTAATCTCAGGATTAAAATTAGTGGCAAAAGGTTTACCATGATCACCTGCGTTGCAGTCAACTATATCAAGGTAGTGCAGTTCATCAAAATGATGCTTAGCGGCATATGCTGTAAATATCGATGTAACACCCGGATCAAAGCCGCAACCAAGTATTGCAGTCAATCCTGCCTTTTTATACCTGTCCTGATAGGCCCATTGCCAGCTGTATTCAAATTTGGCTTCTTCAAGCGGCTCGTAGTTGGCTGTATCGAGATATGATACACCGGTTTCAAGACATGCATCCATAATATGAAGGTCCTGGTAAGGCAGTGCTACATTTACAACAAGGTCAGGTTTGAATGACTTGATAAGCTTTACAAGCTGAGGTACATTATCGGCATCAACCTGTGCTGTTTTTACCCGGTTTCCTCCTATTTTTTCTGCAATGGCATCACATTTTGATTTGGTGCGGCTTGCAAGCATAATCTCGTGAAAGACATCAGGCAGAGATGCCATTTTATGAACAACAACAGTACCAACACCACCGGCTCCGATTACCAATACTTTTCCCATTTTTCTGATCTTTAAATTTTATAACTTACATGAACGATGCAATCCTGTCGTACAAAACAATTTCAAATATAAAACTTATAAATGACCATTCAATGATATTACTCATTTCAGTTTAATGAATATCTGATACCAAATTGTTTAATGCGGGTAACTATTTCTGATTATATTTGTAACCCTAATTCTCTTGTAGAATTCTATGAAACTTATTAATCCGCTTCTGATTCTCAGGATATTAAGTATAATTCTGTTAATTGAAACAGTTTCGGTTCTTCTTTGTATTCCTGTTGCTCTCATATACAATGAACCACCGGAACCATTTCTGTGGTCGGCAGTATTCACCTTACTTTTTGCTGTGGTTTTCAGATTTGTCACAAATGTTGCTGATTATCAGAAATTCAGTAACAGGGATGGTTATCTTATTGTGGTACTGTCATGGTTAATATTCCTTGGATTTGGTACCCTGCCTTATATACTGAGCGGGACAATACCCTCATTTGTTGATGCCTTCTTTGAATCAAGTTCCGGTTTTACAACAACCGGTTCGACAATTATAACAGATGTCGAGATACTTCCTCATTCGATACTATTCTGGAGAAGCCTTACACACTGGCTTGGTGGTTTCGGATTCATTGTCCTTGTTATAATTATATTGCCTTCTATCAGGGTTACCGGATATCAGCTTTTCAGTCTTGAATCAACTTTACAGGAAAAGATTCATCCAAAAACCAAATCAATTGGTTACAGGATTCTGATGATTTACCTGACCTTAACAATGGCTGAGATCCTGCTGCTTGCAATCGGGGAAATGGATTTATTTGAAAGTGTATGTTATTCATTCGGCACAATGGCAACAGGAGGTTTCGCTACAAAAAATGACAGTATCGCAGGATACTCATCCTACAGCCAGTACATAATTATGATATTTATGTTCCTTGCCGGGGTTAGTCAGGTGGTCTACTATTATATAGTTAAACTCAATTTCAGAAAGGTTTTTCAAAATGAAGAACTCTGGTTTTACGTTGGTTCTGTTGTAATTGCAGGAGCTCTTGTTTCCTCAATCCTGCTGGCCAACTCCACAGATCACCTTGAGAAAGCGATAAGAAACGGTTTTTTCAATGTTATTTCACTGATTACAACAACGGGATTTGTTTCAACTAATTACCTGTTCTGGCCTGGATCTGCAGTATTATTTCTGTTTCTGCTTCTGTTTACAGGAGGAAGTACTGGCTCAACAACAGGAAACATTAAAATGGCCAGACACCTGATTGTTGTCAAGAACATAAAAAGTGCATTTGTCAAGATAAATCATCCTAATGCACTTTCAGGCATTAAATATCATGGCAAGACTATTGCAGAAAAGATCAATATATCAATACTTTCCTTTGTGGTGCTCTATCTATTCATTTTTGTAGCAGGAACTCTTCTGGTTGTATTCACCGGGCTTGATGTTGTTACATCCGCAAGTTCAGTGGCTGCATCACTTGGTAATATTGGGCCCGGTCTTGGCTCAGTCGGTCCGATGCACAATTATGCCCATCTGCCAGAAATGACAAAGGTAATACTTAGTCTGCTTATGATACTGGGAAGGCTTGAGATTATCTCCGTTTTCGCGTTGTTTACAAGGACATTCTGGAAAGTGTAAGACTGGCGACGGGCGACGGGCGACAGGCGACAGGCAACAGAAAGAATGTTACTGTTTCTGATTAACTGATTCCAGAGTATCAGACAAGGAGTTTTCTTACTCGATCAAGACTTTCGGGTGTACCCACATCCACCCAATAACCCCCGTCATCCTTCAGAGTATAAACAGGGTGCTCTGCCGCAAGCTCCAGATAGAGGTCAATCATTGAATACTTTCCCGGACGCATATAATTAAAAATCTCAGACTCAACAATATGCATGCTTGAGAAAGCTATTTCATCAAGTCCTGCCGAAGTAGAAACACCTCTGAGCTTCTCTTCCCCTGTTTCAACGTTTCTCCAGCCTCTCAACCTGCCTTCATCATCAACAAGGATAAAACGTTTACCGGGTCTGTGCCTGGTAGCAAGTGTTGCTATGCAACCCTTTTTCTGATGAAATCTGAACAGGGCCGGTATATCATAATCAGAAATAATATCCGCATTATATAACAGGAATGGATTATCACCAAAAAACCATTTTGCCTTAAACAGACCACCGCCATTTTCAAGTAAACCGTCCCTTTCATCAGACACAGAAATCCTGTAGCCAAGTTTCCTGAGATTTTCTATTTCCATCTCAACCTGGTCGGCAAAATGATGAACATTAATAATAATGTCTTCAAATCCTGATAAAAAGCATTTTTCTACAGCTCGGTGAATAACAGTTTTCCCGTTAATATCAAGCAGAGCTTTGGTAGTTGTTTCAGTAATTTTTCCAAGCCTGGTTCCCAGACCTGCTGCAAAGATCATTGCTTTCATTGTCTACTGGTCTACTGGTCTACTGGTCTACTGGTCTTCTGGTCCTCTGGTCTACTGGTCTTCTGGTCCTCTGGTCTACTGGTCTTCTGGTCTTCTGGTCTTCTGGTCTTCTGGTCTTCTGGTCCTCTGGTCTACTGGTCTTTCAGGCGATAACGTTTCCGGATTTAAGCTGCTGAAATATTTCTGTTGAGGGTACATTACGGACCGCCGTAAAAAGTTCAGGCAGTTCAACCGGAAGGTGACCTGAGTCTATTATACCGGTCAACAATTCTATAGCCGGTACAATACTTCCGGTGAATGTTGGTTTCTTTTCATATAGTCCTCTGAAACCGAAGGCTCCCAGTGCCTGCATCAGCCTGATCATGCTGAATCCTGCATAATATCCTCTGAATTCTTCCTTCTTTTCACCTGAAACACTGCAAAAGTTGTCAATATGCTTTTCTAGCAGTCTTGTTCTGGAATCTTCAGGAATATGAGCCTTAGCATCAAAAAGCAGAGACGCAACATCATATTGGGGCGCACCTTTTCTGCCCCCCTGATAATCAATAAACCAGGGTTCCCCTTCTACAATCATCACATTTGCCGACTGAAAATCGCGGTAAAGAAAATAATCCTGACCTGTTTTGAGAAGGAAGTCTGCCATTGTAATAAAATCACTTTCAAGACGCCGCTCATTGAACGGGGCAGCCAGGAGCTTCAGAAGCATATATTTGAAATAATTCATATCCCACATCATCGATTGCCTGTCAAAACTCTTATGAGGATAGCAGAGATCTGTATCAAGTCCCTTTATTCCATCAATCTGAAACCTGATCAGTTTCTCAAGAATTTTTTCATACAGATTCTCAGCTTCAGATTTAAAACCGTGTTGCTGAAGCCATGTAAACAAATTGGTATCTCCAAGGTCGCGTAAAAAGTAGATATACTTTTCAGGGATACTTGCATAAATTTCAGGCACAGGCAAGCCTTTGGAAATAAAGTGATGAGTAAACCCGATAAATGCTTCATTTTCTTCAGCATTGGCATTATATGCTCCGATAACACTCTTACTACCATCAAAAATGCGAAAATACTTTCTGTCGGAACCTGACTGAGGTAGAGCAACTATCCTGATATCCTTAACACCATAATACTTTTTGTATCCTTCAGAAACAACATCTATAATCTGCATCCAGTCTGTTTTTTAAATTTCAAATATCTTTATTATCTCTGAACCATGTGTCTTGTGTCTTGTGTCTTGTGTCTTGTGTCCTTTACAACTTGATAAATATCTTCTTCCTGTAGAGAATCAGAACTGCTGACCAGACAAGAAGCACCTGAAATAAGGCAAAAAAGAGGCTCCCGTTCATATTACCAGCCAGGGGTGCAAAGATTTTCTGATAGATCCATGAATATAGTGTTATCTTATCAGTCCCTGCAGCAATCTTTATATTCAGCATTGTTTTTGTCCATATGCCTGCAAGTGAAAAGGCAAAAATGGCATTAGTGCCAAATACCAGGAAGAAGGTTCCCCATTTCTGAAATTTAAAAACATCTGCAACAAGATAAATAAGCGCAAGAAATCCCATTGCCAGACCTGCTGTATACAGAACATAAGAGCTTGTCCACAGTGGTTTGTTAATCGGAAATACCATACCCCACAGGTAACCAAGACCTGCAGAGGCAGCACCAAATAAAAGAAGCTTGATTACGGCCCTTCCCCCTTCAGATGTTTTACTGATCATCTCACCGGTAAAATAGCCTATTAAAACAGTGGCGATTGAAGGTATTGTACTTAATAATCCTTCAGGATCAAATGGCACACCGAATCCTTTATATATGTGGTTAGGACCAAGTATTGCAAGGTCGACCTTTGCAGCGAAATTGGTTTCAAGGCTATAAGGATCAGCACCGCCGAATAATGCAAGCAATCCCCAGTATGCCAGCAGTATAACAGCAACAGCAATCCATAAAAAATCGCGTCTTACACTTAAACAAATAATTGCACCTATTCCATAAGCAATCGCTATTCTCTGAAGAACTCCCGGTAAGCGCAGAGCCGAATAGTCCCTCAAAAATTTAGGGAATATGGCAAGAAACAGGCCCACTGCAATAATCAGCAACATCCGTCGGATAATTCTTAAAACAGATCCTGTGTTAAATTCATTCCCATACTTTTTCAGGGAATAGAATGTGGATACACCAACAATAAACAAAAAGAAAGGGAATACGAGATCTGTCGGAGTACAACCATGCCATTTGGCATGACGCAGCGGGGCATATACATATTCCCAGCTGCCAGGTGTATTAACAATTATCATAAATGCAATAGTTATCCCCCTGAAAATATCGAGTGAAACTAACCTGTTGTTGCCCTTTGCCATGTGAATCAAAGAATTTGAGTGGTAAAAATAGTAATTCCGGTCAATTTAAACCGATTTAGTTATTATCTCTTTGATTCCATTTATTAACAGGTTCGTTAATGCAAACTGAATGAAACATTCCAATATTTAACTTTAAAAAATTACATTTGGGGAGAATCAACATATGAATCATATTTAACCAAAAACCAGTCAAGCCATGAGTAAAAAAAGGTGGTCATTCGCAGTACTTTTTGCAGCATTTTCAATCTTCTTACGCACACAGTCATACGCACAGACCACGGATCCTCCTTTTATTAAGTATGTGAATCATCCATGGGTCGACTCTGTGATGAAAACACTTTCAACCGATCAGCAGATAGCCCAGAGCATATGGATAGCTGCATGGTCAGATAAGGACATAGCTCATGAAGTGGAAATCAGCGATATGATAAGGCAATATGGCGTTGGCGGATTAATATTTTTCCAGGGCAATGCAACAAAACAGGCTGAGCTTACCAATTATTATCAGAGTATTTCAAAGGTCCCTCTGGCTATTGCCATGGATGCAGAATGGGGAATAGGCATGAGGCTGACAAATGTTGACAAATATCCTTACCAGATGACCCTGGGAGCAATCAGGAACGATTCTCTGATATACCATTTTGGCAGAGCTGTTGCCTTGCAGTTTAAGAGGCTTGGAATGCATGTCAACCTTGCCCCTGTTGCGGATATTAATAATAATCCGAATAATCCGGTCATCAATTACAGATCTTTTGGTGAAGACCGGGAAAATGTATCAGCAAAAACCATAATGTATATGAAGGGGATGCAGGACTATGGAATTCTTGCAACTGCAAAGCATTTTCCCGGACATGGAGATACTGATGTTGATTCGCATGAAGATCTTCCCAGAATTTCTCATTCCCGCGAAAGGCTGGAAAGTACCGAAATCTATCCATTCCGGAAACTCATTGATGAAGGATCGGGAGCGGTAATGACAGCACATCTAAACCTTCCATCGCTTGATTCGACTTCAGGATTGCCATCAACCCTTTCACCTGTGATTATTAAAGAACTACTCGGAAAACAACTGGGATTTAAGGGACTGGTTATAACGGATGCCATGAACATGCAGGGAGTAACTAAATACTTTAAACCGGGAGAAGCTGATGCAAAAGCATTACAGGCCGGCAATGATGTTGTGGAATTTGTTCTTCAGGTCAAAGACGCTTTAGATGAAACCAGGAATTATATTAATTCAAAAAAAATCAGTCAGGAGGAGATTGCACTTAAATGCCGTAAAATACTGGCAATGAAATACTGGTCAGGTCTGTCAGAAAGCAATAAAATCAATACCGGGAATATTGATAAGGAATTATCACCTGCATCTTCAAAGGCGCTTATCAGAGACCTTTATGCAAATGCACTTACAGTCCTTAATAATAACCAGAATATTATTCCGCTGAAAAATCTCGACAAAATCAAGATTGCAACAATTGCTGTCAACAGTAAAAAGATTACTGCGTACCAGCTTCAGATTGATAAATATCTGAAGGGAGACCATTATACTTTTGATCTGTCTGATGCAAAGACAGCAGATAGCCTTCTAAGGCGGCTTGCCGGCTATGATATTGTTCTTGCAGGAGTATACGGTCTCGACCAGAGACCCCAGAAAGGGTTTGGAATTACAGGGGAAATGACAGATTTCATTGACAAACTTGTAGCTAACAAGAGAACAATACTCACCTGGTTCGGAAATCCCTATGGTATTGCCAAAATACCTTCACTAGAAAAAACAGACGGTCTTATACTTGCTTACCAGGAAAACAAGGATACGGAGGAGCTTTCTGCCCAGCTTATTTTTGGAGGAATTGGTGCCAGGGGTGCACTGCCTGTTTCAATAAATACTAAATGGAAATCGGAAGACGGGATACTTACTCCGGGTAATCTGAGGCTTCAGTTCGGAATTCCTGAGAGTGCTGGTGTTTCATCATCTCAGTTGAATTACAAAATAGATTCTGTTGTTAATGCTTCCCTGGTTGCAAAAGCATTTCCCGGTTGTGTGGTAATGGTTGCCAGGAAGGGAACTGTGATATTTCATAAGGCATATGGTTACCAGACTTATGATGGAAGAACTCCTGTAAAAGATGATGATCTTTTTGATCTGGCCTCTGTAACAAAAATATCCTCTTCGCTCCCGGGATTCATGCTTCTTAACACAGAAGGCAAATTTTCACCTGACAATACCCTTGGCAGCTATCTCCCCTATTTCAGGAAGTCGGATAAAGAAAATCTTGTAATGAGGGATATTTTAACTCATCAGGCCGGGCTGACACCCTTTATTCCATTCTACAGGTACACAACAAAACCTGACGGAAGCTATAAGAGACATACATGCAGTCCGGTCTACAGTGAAAAGTATCCTGTTATGGTTGCCCATAATGTATATCTGTATAAGAATTACAGGAACAAGATGTGGAAACAGATCAAAAACAGCAAACTTCGGGAAAAGAAATACACCTATTCAGATCTTACATTTATTATAACGCCACAAATCCTTGAGAACATAACAGGGCAGAAATGGAATGAGTTCGTAACAGATAACATCTATAAAAAAATAGGTGCAAATGATCTTGTTTTCAATCCCTATAAAAAATATCAATTAAGCAGGATTATCCCTACCGAATATGATTCAACATTCAGAAAGCAGCAATTGCAGGGAACTGTACACGACGAGATGGCAGGCATGCTTGGCGGTATATCAGGACATGCCGGTCTGTTTGCCACAACAAATGATCTCATTAAACTTATGGAACTATACAGGAGGATGGGAAATTACGGTGGTGAGCAAATTATTGGACACGATGTTCTTGCAGAATATACAAGTGTTCAGTATCCTGAGAATGATAATCGCAGAGGTCTTGGTTTCGACAAACCAATGTTAAATAATTCACAGTTACCACCTGATAAGGCTTACCCTGCAAAAGACGCATCTCCATCAAGCTTCGGGCACACAGGATATACAGGTACCTTCGCCTGGGTGGATCCGGAAAAGGAAGTAACTCTGATTTTCTTTTCAAACAGAGTCTATCCTACCAGAAATAATAATCTGATTTCGGATCTTAGTGTCAGGGGATCGGTTTTACAGGCTGTATATGATTCAATAATAGAGTAATAAGTTGGCAGTTGGCAGATGGCAGTTGGCAGTTGGCAGATGGCAGTTGGCAGTTGGCAGATGGCAGTTGGCAGTTGCAATTGAAAAAGCCAGTCTGTAATCAGTCTGGCTTTTTTCGTGCCCAGGACAAGACTCGAACTTGCACACCCTTGCGAGCACCAGCCCCTCAAGCTGGCGTGTCTACCAATTTCACCACCTGGGCAGGTGGATGTGCCCAGAACAGGACTCGAACCTGCACATCATTGCTGACACTAGTCCCTGAAACTAGCGCGTCTACCAATTTCGCCATCTGGGCTCTATCGAGTGACAGCGGGTGCAAAAATAAATAAAAAAATGAAAAAACACTTCTTTGAAATAAATGTTTGTAAAAAAATTCACATCTGATTTATCTTTCTAATTAAAAGTTTATTTTTGCTGGCAGTTTTATTTATTATGAATAAAGG
>Ga0209314_10001212_pt1 | contig 11570 bp, 8 predicted proteins | sample I19B2metaG_FD_184146 | JGI IMG/M metagenome (GOLD analysis project Ga0209314, IMG submission 184146) | Lake sediment bacterial and archeal communities from Gulf of Boni, Indonesia to study Microbial Dark Matter (Phase II) - ​I19B2 metaG... | ecosystem: Environmental > Aquatic > Freshwater > Lake...
TACCTCTCCGTCACCTGCTCCCCTGATGACTATTGGTTTTTCAGGAGTTGCCTTTACAGTCAGATAGTATGTGCCATCAAATGGCACTCCTTCAGGATTGACATAATCTGATCTGTCAGCTTCATAAAGGCCTGCATGAATTTCTATTATATCTCCGGGCTGTATTGTCCTTTCCCTCACGACAGACCAGTCGCCGGTACCTGAACCATAATATGCACCCTGTAGTGTTGTGAAGTTTGGTTCTTTCTTCTCAGCGTTCCATTTAGCCGGATATACATGAAGTATGTGTCCCCCTTTTGAAGCTTCGGGTATTGTTCTAGTTGTTACCTTTACAATTTTAGTTTCCCTTATATCATTATCAGTATCCATCATTGTGAATCTGCACTCATATTCAGTACCCGGATTAACATCCAGGATGCTTCCGGCAAACATATGCGGTGTTGTGTAATCAAGGTGTTCAGTCTCCCTCCCGACTTTTTCACTGCCAATCCTGAGCAGGGGCAGTGACTCTTTCCATTCCTTCGAACCTGCAATCCGGTATTCAACCATGACCGATGCATTTCGATTGTCATCTCCTGTAAGGTACCATTCAAATCCAAGATTGGTGAGAGTTGGAGGTTCAATAATGAACTCGCCGGGTTTCACAGAGTCCTGGGAGATTAAAGATTGAAACGATGGGTAAAAGAATAATATTAAAAGGAATGGTTTACTTAAGATCCTGAAATAAATTGAGTTGATCATAGATGATGGTTTTCTACTAAAGTAGGAATAATTTTGATTGAATTCATTCTTATTTACCACTGAGTGACACGGAGTTTCCACGGAGTTCCACTGTTTATCTAAATCCTTTACTCCTTGCCATTTTTATTATGGCACCAATTACAAATTGGCGCCAGCGCAACAAAGAAAAACAGTGCAACTCAGTGAAAACTCAATGGAACTCCATGGTTTAAATGAGCTATAACAATATTTAATTAATGAATTATACCGTAGTCTTCCAATTCCTATAATTTGTACATTTACTGAGATAATGGAAAATATTGAAGACCTTAACCAAAATATGAGTATGAATAAAAATGCAAGTTACAAACCTGAAGGTAATCTCAGGTCAAGACGGGATTTTTTCAGGACAAGCGGTCAGGCTGTAGCTGCTTCTGCAATTGCAGGCGGACCAATCCCATTTATCCAGATAAAGGAACCTGTTAATCCTGACTTCTCACATGTCGAGCGATCAGATAAAGCTTTAATTGGTCCAAAGGATAATATAAAGGTTACAAACATTGAAACATTTGTATTAAAAAATTCATGGGTATTTGTTAAGGTCAGCACTGATGCAGGAATTTCAGGCTGGGGTGAAATGCTCAAGGATGATGCAAAGGCGTGTGCTGCTGGAGCCCTGGAGGTGAAGGATTATCTTGTTGGAAAGGATCCTACAAGGATTGCGCACCACTGGCAGGCTATCCACCGGGGCGCATTTTATCGTGGCGGACCAATTAAAACCGCAATACTCAGCGGTATTGACCAGGCATTGTGGGATATCACAGGAAAAATTTTTGGTGTGCCTGTTTACAGGCTTTTCGGAGGACCTACCCGTGACAGGATACGTGTTTACGGAAACCTCGATCCTTTAAAAGGGATTAACGCTATGAAAGTTGGTCCCAACGGAGGTAACAGGCAACCATTCAAATATGTTGAGGGTCAGAAATTTATAGATGAAGTAGTAGAAAGGTTTAAAGCTCTTCGTGAAAAAGTTGGAGATGGCGTTGATATAGGAGTAGATTTTCACGGAGCTGTTCAGCCTCCAACGGCAGCACTTCTTATTAAGGCTCTTGAACCTTTTAATCCATGGTTCTATGAGGAAGTTGTCCAGGCCCTTAATGTTGATGTAATGGCAGAACTCGCTAAGAAGACTCATATTCCTCTCGCCACCGGCGAACGTATCTTCACAAAGTGGGGGTTCAGGGAGATACTTGAGAAACGTGCTGCCACTATAATACAGCCCGATGTCTGCTATGCCGGTGGTATTACAGAACTCAGGCTGATAGCCGGAATGGCAGAATCATATTATACACCTGTTGCGCCACATAATCCCCAGGGGCCCTGTTCTCTTGCAGCCAGTTATCAGGTAGCAGCTTCCATCCCGAATTTCCTGATCCAGGAAAGAGGAGACAATGAATACTCCGATCTGCTTGCAAAGCCACTTCCCCCGATACAGAATGGCCATCGTCCATTATTGACAGATCCTGGTCTGGGAATTACAATCGATGAGGATAAGCTCCGTGCTCAGGTTGGTGAGCCAAGGCCATACAGAGTTCAGTATGATCCGGATGACGGAAGTGTTGTAGATTGGTAATCGGTATTCGGTAATCAGTAATCGGTAGCCGTACCCAGTAACCAGCAACCAGCACCCAGCAACAAATTTCATCACTTCATTTCATGCATATCAAAAACTACCGCTGGATCATAGTCTCACTTCTGTTTTTTGCCACAACGATTAACTACATCGACCGGCAGATCATAGGATTGCTTAAACCGGTACTGGAGGCGGAATTCAACTGGTCGGAAAGCGATTTTGCGCATATCGTGATGGCTTTTACTGCAGCCTATGCTATGGGACTTCTTGTAATGGGAAGGCTGATAGATAAGATTGGGACGCGGGCCGGATTTACATTTATTGTCACATTATGGAGTATAGCCGGGATGCTTCATGCATTTGCCAGGAATGCTGTACAGTTTGCCCTTGCACGTTTTGGTCTTGGTATTGGTGAAGCAGGAAATTTCCCTGCAGGTGTTAAAGCAATTTCAGAATGGTTTCCGAAAAAGGAGAGAGGCATTGCAACAGGAATATTCAATTCGGGACCAAGTGTTGGTGTTGTAATGGCACTCTTAATTGTACCATGGATATTGAACAGCTATTCATGGCAGGAAGTATTCTGGCTTACCGGGGCCTCAGGTTTTGTATGGCTTATATTCTGGCTCATATTCTACCAGGTACCGGCAAGGCAGAAACGACTCACAAAAGAAGAGTTTGCAATAATAAGTGAAGGTAAGGAGGGTGACCCGGGTAAGGAAAATACCAGCAAAGTAAAAATCAGATGGTACAGGCTATTTACCTTTCCGCAGACATGGGCTTTAATTACAGGTAAAGGACTCATTGACCCTATTTTCTGGTTTTTCCTTTTCTGGCTGCCTTCATATTTCTCATCCACATATGAACTAGATCTCAAGAGGCCAAGCCTGGAGCTTATTGTAATTTATTCTGCCACAACTTTCGGCAGTTTCATGGGAGGGTATTTTTCATCTATCCTTATAAAAAGAGGATGGGCAGTTGTAAAGGCAAGAAAGACAGCCTTGTTTCTGTTTGCTGTTACAGAATTAACAATAATACTTGCACAATATACAACAGCCGCATGGATGGCTGTTGCAATAATCAGTCTTGCAGTTGCCGTACATCAGGCCTGGGCAACCAATGTATTCACAATGGCATCGGATATGTTCCCATCGGAAGCTGTGGGTTCGGTTACAGGTATTGCAGGTATGGCAGGGGCAGTTGGAGGAATTTTGTTTCCTCTTGTTGTCGGGTTTTTACTTGATACCTATAAAGCGGCAGGGAATATACCAGGCGGTTATAATATTCTTTTTACGATCTGCGGATTGACATACCTGACAGCATGGCTTATCATACATCTTCTTACAAGGAAACACTCAAATGTAAGGCTTGAAGAATTGAAATAATTTTGAGGATATATCAAATGTCCGGTTTTACCCCCAACCCCCCAAGGGGGGCTTTCAAATCCACTGATTTTCAATAAGTCCCCCCTTCGCCTTCGCGTAGTCGCTACGGCGAAGCAAGGCTGGGGGATTTAGGAGTCTGGCTGGCGCCAATTTGAAATTGGTGCCATATCATGATGGTACTGAATGTTCAAAATCCGCCCGCACCCCATCCTTCACGGTAAGTCCGGCGGAGAAGCTTATTTGCATCGGCATTATTGCTGAATTCCATTTTTGCATGGTCCCAGGCCAATAGCTGATCTGGTACCCTGTTAGCAACAGTTCCGAGAAGTATTGCTTCAGTCATCGGACCTGTCTGTTCAAAGTGAGATTCTGTTTTAGGACCTCCCAGGCATGCAACTACAAATGCATGATAATGATTACCTGCCTCAAATGAAGGTATCTTGTAAGAAGCATATTTATCTTCAGGGAAGAGTATCGGCATCTCCTGGTGCGGGATAAGCATAGCGCCGTCTGTACCTATAACCATAGCAGATTCGGCAGGATATTCTTTGCCTTTATATAGATCACGGATCTCCTGGGGCGGATAGAACTCACCGTCAAACCATTCAAACTGAACTGTATCCGATTCGGTTTTATCATTACCCGGGAATTTCCATGTTATATGATCTCCCTGTGGCCATGTATCGCCGCGTCGCTCCGGTGAATCCTTCCATGATTTCTGTACTTCGGAGATAACTGAGAGTGCAGGTTTCATTCCTATTCCTTTCCAAACCGCATCAAAGATATGACATCCGATATCGCCTGACCATCCGGTGCCAAAGTCCTGCCATGCCCTCCATTTCATTGGATGATAAATTTCCGGAGCATATTCTCTTATCGGTGCCGTACCGAGCCAGAGGTCCCAGTTCAGTTTTGAAGGTGCTTGTTCCCCCTTTGCAGGCCGGGGTCCAACCAGCCTGTAATTCTCTACGGCACCGGGACGGTTTGAACAGAGATATGCATTTTTGATCTTTCCGAGGGCACCATCCTTCAGAAGCTGAACAGCAGTCTGGTCACCGGGACGTGCTGCAAACTGGGTGCCAAGCTGGGTTACAACACCTTGTTTTACAGCAGCTTCGGTAAGCATACGGACTTCAGCAACATCATGACACATGGGTTTCTGGCAGTAAACATGCTTACCGGCCATGATAGCACTGTAGGCTATCGGAAAATGCATATGGTCTGGTACCGTAACATTTACTGAATCGATTTTATCACCTTCCTTTGCAAGGAGTTCTCTCCAGTCGGAATAAGTTCTGGCTCCGGGTACAGCTTCTGAAGCTTTTTTAAGATATTCCGCATCTACATCACACAGTGCAACTATCTGCACATTGGGATCTTCAAGGAATTTATGAAGGTCACCCCATCCCATTCCACCCACACCTATGCAGGCATGATTGAGTCTGCTGCCGGGTGATTTTTTTTCAGATTTACATCTTATTATAAACGGAGCAGCAATTGCTGCAGTTGCAGCAGTCTGAATGAATCTGCGGCGCGATTGTGAAAAGCTATTATCTTTCATGTATTTAATTAATTGTTTTCCTTACTTCAACCAAAGTTAAGAAATTAACTATATTTAATCTTTGAATGAGCAAATTCATAATAGATATTAAAATTATAAATATCATGAAAAAAATAATTGGTACTCTGGTTTTTACTCTGATTTTAGCGAATCCTGTTTGGTGTCAGGAAGATTCTGAGGGCTGCAAGGATCCGGCCTTATTTACGAGGATGCCCAATTTCCATATTTACAGGTGTGAGGATATTCAATTCGACAAACTGGAATTCTGGATCAGCCCTGATAAAAAGCAACCTGTTGAGGGTCACATGCTGATGGTAAATTACTATCTTAATGATAATGCTCAGGCACCAAGCGGACTTCAGATTGCCAGAAATTATACCAATGCAGCAAAGAAAATTGGTGGTCAGATACTTTATGAATATGAAGATGGTGGGATCCAGAATTCAGTAATGAAAATTGTTAAGGACGGGCAGGAGGTTTGGGCACACGTCAGTGCAGGGGGTAATGGGATGTATACTATTTTTATAATTGAGAAGCAGCTTATGTCGCAGGATGTGGTGGCTGATGCAAACAGCATGGCCAAAAGTATAAATGAGACCGGTAAAGTTGCACTCTACGGAATTTATTTCGACAGCGGGAAATCATTTATAAAACCTGAGTCGAAGTTTGCTCTGGAAGAAATTTCAAAATTGCTTAAGTCTGATCCGTCACTTAAGATTTATGTTGTTGGTCATACAGATAATACAGGGTCTTACGATTCCAATATGAAGCTGTCTATGGAACGGGCCTCAGCAGTTGTCGCAGCTCTGGCTTCAATGTATTCCGTTAATGTTGCAAATCTTAAACCTTGTGGTAATGGTCCAACATGTCCTGTTGCTTCTAATGAAACTGAAGAAGGGAAGGCTAAAAACAGAAGAGTGGAACTTGTAAAACAATAAGCCAGACAATCAGAACTATTGCGGACTGAAAGGTTTTCTGCAATAACACGGGACTAAATCAGAATTGTTGATTCTTCAAGTATTTTACCGTTAGAATCAGTAGAATAGACTTTTACACCAATGCTTATCAGGAGATCTCCGACATTTCCAATGAGAGAAACTATTATTTGCCTCACATCTTCAGTATCCATTTCTGCATAATCTTCAGTATCGAAATAAAGGTGAATTATCAGAACAGAATCCTCATGCTCAATTTTGCCAAGAGCTCTTATGAGCTTACTTATCCATATAGTCGAAGCACTGTTGAAATAATCAAGATTTAACCTGAAATTGGTTATCTTTTTTGGTGACTTAATATACTCCAAAATCCAAAAAAAGAGGGGTTCATATACTTTAGCTGCATTTTCAGGGATTGATCTGCCCGACAAAATCAGATCACCTGTGAGATGATTGAAATCTATGTGAGGCGATTTCTTATCTCCGTCTATAATAATATGTTTAATTTCAGTAATATTATCTGAAAACATCATGAGTAGTAAATCATATTCGATACAAATATCTTCAAAACCTTGGAAAAGAGGTCAACATTTGTCAAAAAGAATTGTTGTTTTATCAACAAAAATAGTTCATTAAGCATCAGGAGAATCATTTTCAGTGTATTTTTATTTGGAACCATATATTTGTTTACCGGAAAACAACATTCTTGATTTTTTATTAGTCCAGAAACGAACGATCAGCTAAATCATGAATTCGCAACAGGAGAAGCCCGTAAAGAAACAGTTCCCGGTTACAGGACTGTCATGTGCTTCATGCGCCAGCAACGTTGAGTTGAAGCTTAACAGCCAGCCCGGAGTTGTTCAGGCGGTGGTTAATCTTGCATCGCAGATAGCAACTGTTGAGTTCATTCCCTCACAGGTTAAACCGGAAGATCTCAAGGAATCTATAGTTTCAATCGGATATGATCTTATAACAGATGAATCTGTCAATGCCAGAGAAGAACTTGAAAATATTCAGCAGAAAAATTACAGATCTTTAAAGTTCAGGACTATCACTTCTGTGATTTTGTCGGTACCACTGGTTGTTATCAGCATGTTCTTTATGAATATGCCATATGCAAACTACATAATGTGGTTGTTAGCCACACCTATTGTACTGTGGATGGGCAGAAACTTCTTCATTAACGGATGGAAACAACTGATGCACAGGAGTGCTAATATGGATACTCTTGTGGCACTCAGCACTGGCATCGCCTACCTGTTCAGTGTTTACAATACTTTGTTCCCGGGTTTCTGGCACAACAGGGGACTACATGCCCATGTTTATTTTGAGGCTGCAGGTGTGGTAATAGCACTGATACTGTTAGGCAGGGTTCTTGAAGAAGGAGCCAAGGCAAACACCTCATCTGCAATTAAAAAGCTTATAGGCTTACAGCCAAAAACAGTGTTCAAAGTTGCCGCAGACGGATCATCTAAAGAGTTTCTAATCTCAACAGTAAAGACCGGCGATATAATATTGATAAAACCCGGGGAAAAGATACCTGTCGACGGACTGGTAACCCAGGGAAACAGTTATGTTGATGAGAGTCTTATCACAGGAGAACCCGTTCCGGTATTCAAAGAACCCGGGACTTCAGTTTTTGCCGGAACAATAAATCAAAAGGGTAGTTTTCAGTTCAGAGCTGAAAAAGTAGGAGCAGATACTCTTTTAAGCGGAATTATAAAAATGGTTCAGGAAGCACAGGGAAGTAAAGCCCCTGTACAGAAACTTGTTGATAAGATTGCCAGGATATTTGTTCCCGTTGTAGTGATTATCTCAATAATTACTCTTTTTATATGGGTGATCTTTGGTGGTGAGAACGGACTGATACAGGGTATTATGTCTATGGTTACAGTCCTTGTAGTTGCATGTCCGTGTGCATTGGGACTTGCTACTCCGACTGCCATAATGGTTGGAATCGGCAAGGGTGCAGAAAATAATATCCTGATAAGGGATGCTGAAGCTCTTGAGAACACATATAGAATGAATGCACTGGTTCTGGATAAGACGGGCACTATTACAGAAGGTAAGCCGACTGTTGAGAAAATTGAATGGATAACTGAAGCGGATAAATCCCTGTTTGTTAATATTTTCTTCAGTCTTGAGAAAGCCTCGGAGCATCCTCTGGCGGAGGCAATCACTGACAACCTTAAGTCAATTGCCTCACCTGTTTTACTTGATGATATCCAAAGCATAACCGGTAAGGGAATAACAGGAAAGTATAAAGGAATCAGCTATTTTGTCGGGGGAAACAGACTGATGCTTGAAAACAACATTATTGTCAGTCCTGTATTGGAACAGCTGGCTGTTGCATGGGAATCAGAGGCAAAGTCGATTATCTATTTTGCAGATAATCAGAGAGTAATGGCTGTAATTTCAGTATCAGACCCTGTTAAGAAGAATTCTGAAAAGACCATCCAGAATCTTCAGCAAATGGGTATCAGGGTGTATATGGTAACAGGTGATAATGAGAAGACTGCTTCTTCTGTTGCCTCTATAACCGGTGTCACAGAATTCAGGGCAAATATGCTTCCCTCTGATAAAGCTGAGTTTATTAAGGCACTTCAGTCCGACGGAAAAGTAACCGGAATGGTGGGTGATGGTATCAATGACAGTGAGGCTCTTGCAACCGCTGACGTGAGCATTGCAATGGGTAAAGGTTCAGATATTGCAATTGATGCGGCTAAAATGACCATAATAAGCAGTGACCTTTCATATATACCTGTTGCTATAAGGCTCAGCAGAAATACTGTACGAACCATCCGCCAGAATCTCTTCTGGGCATTTATCTACAATATAATTGGTATACCGCTTGCTGCAGGTATATTGTTTCCTGTAAACGGATTTCTGATAAATCCGATGATAGCCGGTGCGGCAATGGCACTCAGCAGTGTAAGTGTTGTCAGTAACAGCCTCAGGCTGAAGTGGACAAATTAGAATTTAACCCCGGAGTCTCACAGATTAAAAACAGTGCAACTCCGTGGTTAAAATTAAAGCAAACTATTTTTTTGTAAAATCAATCACAGTTTTGCCTTCTGTTTTTCTCAGTCTACCTCTTTTGAAACACCATTAACTGTAACCCTGTATTTACCTGAAATCCTATCTAAACATTATATTTCAGAGAAAAATTAGCATCATTTAACAATCTATTCCTGAATTACTTCACCCTGTCAACCATTCTCCAAGTCTCCTCATCTTTCCATAATTGGTACATCTTTTGCTTTTAATATATCAGTAATACACTTTAACATCAAACAAAATGAAAACTTTATTCGCAACATCCGTTCTGACCGCCCTTCTGATCTCAGGCATCACGGTGATGGCGCAGAATCAGAATGAAGATTACCTTGGTCTGCCAGGCGACAATCTTAACCTTTATGCGGTAATGAATCTTTTCCAGGAATCAAAAACACTTGAGGAATTCGAAAGAAATCTGAATGATGAAAACTCAAGAATAAATAACCTCGATCTTAACGGAGATAACCTGATAGATTATATAAATGTTTTCGATATTGTAAATGAAAACGTTCATAATATAGTATTGCAGGTAGCAATCAGCCAGAGGGAGAAGCAGGATATTGCGGTATTCACTGTAGATCGTGACAAAAAGGGAAATGTACTGATCCAGCTTACAGGTGATGAAGAGTTATACGGTGAGAACTACATTATCGAACCCAATTATGATGAAACTTTAACAGATGAGACTCCCAATCCCGGATACACAGGCAATGCCAGAACAATTAATGGAAGAGAAGTAAATGTTGTCCGGACAACCTATGTGGAAGTTGCTGCATGGCCATTGGTAACCTATATATACTCACCAGGATATGTGGTATGGAGATCATCCTGGTACTGGGGTTATTATCCTCCCTACTGGTCACCCTGGAGACCATACTACTGGCACTATTATTACGGATATCACTATAACTGGTATGATCACTATTATGCCTGCTACAGACCCTGGCATCATCACAGGCATACATACTGGCATGATTACTACTACAAACCTCATCATGTACATTCAGCAACTGTAAATGTATATGTTAAGGAAGGTCACTATAAAACTACCTATTCCCGTCCTGAAGAAAGGAAAAAAGGAGAAGCATTATATGCATCGACTCGCAGAGATGACGGTAACAGGAGAAATGAAAGTGTAAGAGTAGCAGACCAGAATCGCAGAAGTGAATCGGTTTCATCATCTGAACGCACTTCAGGAAACGGAGATTCAGGTGCTTCTAGGAGAGATGAAAGCCGTACCGAGACAAGAACAATTAAGGAGAGTCAGTCAGCAGCAAATGTAAGGTCTTCTGCTGAAAGGTCAATATCCCGGATGAGATCATCAGGAGATAAAAGTAATTCTGAAAGCAGAACCATAAGCAGCAGATCGTCTGAAAACAGGTCTTCTTCACAGGCCAGGTCAACTGAATCTAGAGCCAGGGAAACAAGCAAGGCGTCTGCCCCTGAGAGGAGAGAGACCAAACAGAATGAGACAGTGAAAAGAGAATCACAGACTAAATCGAAAGAGAGCGATACAAAAAGAGAGATAAAAGAGGAATCGAAAAGAAGGTAAAAGGTTGATGAATAAAGTGAATAGAGGCTTATCATAATCCGATTATACCCCCAACCCCCCCCAGGGGGGGGCTTTCAAATCCACTGGTTTTCGAAAAGTCCCCCTTGGGGAATTTAGGGGTGGATACAAAGAAGAGGATTATGAAACAGCCTCTTTTTTTTCTTAAGAACTTACACAGAGGAAGTCAGGAGAAGCACAGAGGGACAAAGAGATGATTCTCTTTTAAGTTCCTCTGATGAGATAAAATCCTATAATCCCGGGAAACCTGTGATTCTTGCTGAAACAGGATCCGTAGAACCAAACCACAGCGGACCGAGTAAACTATATCCTGCTGATACAGCCGGGATTCTTCTGCATGATATTCTGTTTGCACCGTTTTTCAGCGGATCAGCCGGAGCAGGAATGAGCTGGCACTGGGAATCATATGTAGATAAAAACAACCTGTGGTATCACTTTGGGAGATTTCACAGTGTAATTAAAGACGTTGATCCTGTTGTTGAAAATTTTGTTTACACGAAGTCAGAAACAGACAGGTTAAGAATTTACTCAATGAAAGGAACCAGGACCAGACTGCTCTGGATAAGGGACAAAAATAATACATGGCAATCTGAGTTAACAGAAGGGAAAGCTCCTGAGCTTATCAGCGGACTGGATTTAGATCTCATGACTCCGGGAATTCCGGATCCGGCCGGGACCGTCGAAATCTATGATCCATGGCAGGATAAATGGT
>Ga0209314_10001215_pt1 | contig 11556 bp, 9 predicted proteins | sample I19B2metaG_FD_184146 | JGI IMG/M metagenome (GOLD analysis project Ga0209314, IMG submission 184146) | Lake sediment bacterial and archeal communities from Gulf of Boni, Indonesia to study Microbial Dark Matter (Phase II) - ​I19B2 metaG... | ecosystem: Environmental > Aquatic > Freshwater > Lake...
AGGGGCGTAGGAAGTACCATACACCCGAGAAGAAGCCGTTTATCCCGCCGCTGGTAAAATATCCCTTCTCAATGAAATACCTCGCCCTTTTCTCCATCCCCACGTATCTTTCTGGGTCGTCGGGGTCAGGAAACTGAAGTTCATCGAGGTCCTCCTCCCTCATAATCGGATAACGTATATACTTTCTTGCAAAGGAGGAGAGGGGCCTACGCATCATTCTCCACCTTGCGCCCGTTTCCCACTCTACGATATAGTAATGCTCGCCCGTTTCCACGGTCTTTGACCTAAAGCCTCCCCCGCCACAGCCCAAAGTGAAGTTATCAAAGAATTCAGCGTATCTCATCGCCCTCTCACACTCATCCTCAATGTGGCTGAGAACCGGGGAAAATTTGGCTGAGGCATCCTCATCCATAAAACTTAGAGACTGAGGAATCGTTTCTGGCTCTTCATGCAACAGCGTGGCTAACATACAGTCCATTCTGTTCATTCCGTACACCAACTTTTAAGCGGACCCTGAAGGTTTTAAGGTTTTGGACACCCTTACAAGTCTTTAGGCATAAACTACCATGTAGCTTGGCGGGACGACCAGCAGGAGAAAGCTGAAAACTATGGAAAGCCTTAGCTTGTTGTCCAAACGGCATTATTTTAAAACATTTAGCAAGCATAAGCTTACATTGATGGTTCACTTATCATTTCCTTCAGGAAGTGTGCAGCTCTTTCCACGAGGATGTCGACCTTCGCCAGGGGCGCAAGCCTGTGTTTTTCGTACACTGGGGAGCAAACCTCGTACGATACCCAACCGTTGTAGCCGATCTCCCTCACCGCTTTAAACCACCTCCTAAGGTCTTCACCTTGATTTCCCTCACCCATGGGAACTATTTGGCTAGCCTCCCCACGCACGTAGCCTCCGACAGCACGGACTGTGGGTCCGGGGGTTACTACGTGGTCGGACACGTGAACGTGGTGGAGCAGAACCTTTGCAGAATCTTTCACAGCCTTTTCAATGGGGTCTCCTGCCGCGGACAGGAGGGGTGGGTCAATCATGGCTTTTAGGGCTGGAGACCCGACCTCCTCGATCATATCGAGGACATCCCTGTAGGAATGCATTAATGGAAGGTGATTCTGAAGGCCGAGGATTACGCCGGCTTCCTCAGCCATCTCCGCGCTGTCCCTGAGGCAGTCTTTGCACCATTCCCAGTACTGCGTGTAGGGGTACCGTGGGTCTACCTCGCCCATTCCGGCAGCAAAGATTCTCACTTTGTTCACGTTGAGGTCTCTAGCCAGGTTTATAATCTCCTTCATGTAAACCAGCTCCTTGTCTCTGCGTTCAGCCAGCGGTTCGGCGAAGTTGGTGTAACCCGCAACGATGGAAATCTCCAAACAGTTAGACGCGTAGAGTTCCCTGATCTCCCTTCGAGCCTTTTGGTCAAGGTCGCTTGGAAGCCCATGGGGTCTTTTTGCCGTGAGTTCCACTCCCTTATAGCCATACTTTACAGCCCTTAGAAGCACATCCTTTAAGGGTAGGGCGCTGCCAGCGTAAAAGAAGCCCGCGTAGCTAACGGAATGCAGAGATATCTTGATAGCCAAAGTACCACCTCAAAGGGTTCTTACATCTTTATGTAATTAAGTTTTGTGGTTTGTGATGAAATGAAAAACATCCGAAAAACTTAAAATGGCAAACCTTTATTTGAGCATTCTACTGTAAAGTGATTAGGCAGGTGTAGGCTTCTGATTAAACTAGGGTGCACAACCTATTCCTATAGGGCTCATATGAAATATGTTTATGACTGGATACACAATGTTGTAAGAACCCAGGGTGAAATGGATCTAGAAGCCTTCTTCGAGGAGGCCCATAGACTCAAACTTGACGGCGTCGAGCTCACTGCCTACTATTTCCCCTCAATTGAAGATTTTTACCTTAGAAGCCTTAAGAGGCGCGCCTTATCCTGTGGCCTAGACTTGTATGCGGTGGGTGTTGGCAACAACTTTTGCCTTCCCGAGGAAGCGAGGCGGAAGGAGCAAGTAGACCTAGTCAAAAAATGGATTAATGTAGCGTTCCAACTTGGTGCGCCTTGCTTAAGGGTCTTCGCCGGATCAGTCCCTCCTGGACATACGGAAGAAGAGGCTTACAATTGGACTGTCGACGCCCTTAAAGCCTGCGCCCAATATGCAGAAGAGAAAGGCATCGTCTTGGCCTTGGAGAATCACGGTGGAATTACGACCAAGGCTGAAATTGTTCTGAGGATACTTGAAGACGTAGGATCTGAGTGGGTTCGCCACGTTCTGGACACTGGAAACTACCTTGAACCCCTCTATGACGAGGTCAGAAAGACCGCCCCCTACGCTATCTACGTTCACGCACGACAAGAAGACCAAGTTATTAGTCATCCCCAGTTGAAGGGTCAAAGAAGAAGAATTGACTACAAGAAAATCAGAGACGTTTTGATAGATATCGACTTTAATGGTTACGTCTCAATCGAGTATGAAGGCGAAGAAGACTCCATGGTCGGGGTGCCAAAAACCCTCAACCTGCTGAAAACAATATTCTCTACTTAGTCTTATGGCGAATGGTACGCCTGAAGCTCCACCCATGCGCTAAGTGTTGACTAATGTTACCCTAAACTCCTACTATAAAATGGATGCCTTTTCATTCCATTTAACAACTACACCACAGTTAATCAGATCGGCGGCAAACTGGTGGGAGAATCCATTCTCCATCTTCAGGGGGCGAAACTCTTCACCTTAATTAATGATGACAAGGCTGACTTAACCCTCTGGTTCGTCATAATTACTTTCTATGTCACAAAGTAATCCAGAAAGTCTTCAAGTTCTACATTTCTGTGGTTTTGGCGAACTTCTCAGCGTCATCTTGGGGGCTGTATCCCAAAAGTTTCCTTGCGTTGCTGATGTCCCAGAACTTTCGGGTGTTATCTGATATTCCATAGAATATGCCGAAAGGCAAATTTGTTTCAATACTGCGCCACACGAGTTGTGCCATGTCTCGGTTGCTAATCCATGTGGAAAGGACTCGCCCGCTCAGGGGGCCGGGAGGATCCTTTCCCAGAAAGGACCCAATTCTCAGGCATATGATGGACATGCCGAACTGGTCTACATAATACCTGGCTAAAGCCTCACCGAAGGCTTTGCTAACGCCGTATAGGCTGTCGGGCCGCACGGGCATCTCAACAGTGGTGTAAACCCCTTCCTTTTCCCAAAAGCCCGCAACGTGGTTGCTACTGGCGAAAACTATCTTTTTTATCCCTGACTGACAAGCGGTCTCAAACATGTTGTAGGTTCCAATGATATTAAGGTTCAAAATCCTTTCCCAGGGAGCAAATCCACCAACCGCAGCAGCCAAATGAACAACCGCATCCACCCCCTTCATAGCCTTAAGGATCGAGTCAAAAATCAGGATGTCCCCCATAACCGCCTCCTCGTCTCCTTCAGGCAGAAGAGCCTTCTCATGATACATTAACCTAAGGAGATAACGGTCCCTAAACGCTTCTCGTAAAACACTTCCTATCCTTCCGGCAGCGCCAGTGATAAGCACCCTTTTCTTCCCCATCACCGCTGTCTCCTCGAGTTTATCAGAGGCCCACTCTTCCTACTCTTTACGATATAAACATTCAGTACTTCACAGTATTCGATAGCGTATACCTCATTGCTTATTTAGTAGAGGGCGGGAGCCAAAATCCTTAGGACCTCTAGCGACGTAGCTGAGTCAGAAGAGAAGGTAAACTGAAAAAGACAAAAATTTAAATGTGCACCAAAGCAAAAATCCCAAAGCACGCCCTAAGTTGGTGTTTGGATGAAAAGAGTTTTTATAGTTGGATTGGACGCTCTCTCGCCAAAGCTCGTGGAAAGGTTCGCTAAGGATGGAACCTGCCCAAACTTTAAAAAAATTATGGATAATGGAGGTTTTTCTAAGGCTCTAGAAGCCATACCGGCTCAGACACCTGAAAACTGGACAACCATAGCGACAGGGTCCTGGCCTGGAACCCACGGAATAGCCGTCTGGGGTAGACATAGCTACGGTGAAACCGTGATGGAGAAACATGGAGAGGAAGCTATGTCCTCGAACCTCTGTAGGGCTGAGTATCTTTGGGAAGCCGCTGCGAGGCAGGGTTTGAGGAGTGTTCTCCTCTACTTTGTGGGCTATCCACCGACGACCGAGATGGCCATTCACATAGACTGGTTCTGGAGACCGGGACGGTTCTACTTTGAGGTGTGTTCAAATGCTTGTTATACAACTGAAAGGATGAGCGACAGGCTCTCGATCCCTGTTGAATTTAGCAAGGCCGAAGAATGGGCTAATCTACCTGAAAGCAAATCGCCTCCATTAGAGACCACAATAAAGGTTTCGCCGAAAGTTAAAGGCGAAGGATTGTCTTATCACGCCATTTTACTGGATCCTAACGGAGATGGATACACAATATGCCTTTTAACTAGGGAAAAAGATGAACCAAAAGCTTTATGCGCCCTTAAGCTTGGAGAATGGAGCGACTGGTTAAGGGAGACATTCATAGTTGAGGGCGAGGAGAAGGTTGGAACTATAAGGTTTAAGCTTATAGAACTGGCAAAGGACGGGTCGAAGTTTAGGCTTTACAGGTCTCAAGTTTATCCCGTTTCGGGCTTCACGTATCCGCCTGAACTGGCTAAAGAGCTTGTAGATAAATTTGGGCCTTACATTAACGAAGCTGTCTCCACCGCATTTTTCACCGGTCTAGTCGATGAAAAGACAATGGTTGAAGAGTTTGGGTATCAGATAAACTGGATTTCTAATGCCGCTGGATACTTGATGGAAAAATATGAAGCCTCTCTCTATATGATGCACTGGCATTTTATAGACTCATTATTGCATAGAGTCTTGGGGTTAGCGGATCCCGTTGGGGGGAAGTATGACCCCTCTAAGGCTGAAGAAGCGTGGAGCATCCTAAAACTTGGATACCAAATAGCTGACCAGCTCGTGGGAGCCTTTTCAAAGTATATTGATGACAAGACATATCTAATCGTAGTCTCAGACCATGGAAATTCCCCCAATAGAAAAGTCTACTCCATAGTTAAAGTTCTCGCTGACAGGGGGTTAATAACTATTGAAGATTCAATCAAAGGGAAAAGGGTTAACTGGGTTAAGAGTAAAGTCTTTATAGATTTGACCAACGTTTACGTAAACCTCAAGAGCCGATACGTAGGAGGCATCGTCGAAGGCTCTGAATATGAGGAGATTAGAAGCCAAGTTATTGATGCCTTGAGAAGCTGTAAAGATGAAGATGGAGAATACGTCGTATCCTTCGCCCTAAAGAGAGAAGAAGCGGTCACGGTGGGCTTATGGGGTGAACATGTGGGAGACATAGTATTCGTTTATTCGTCAGGCTTCACATGGGGCACCACAACCTTCGAGGGTGGATCCATAAAAGTTGGAGGAGCAAACCATGGGCCTCAAATACCTACAACGGAGACGGAGATCTCCTCAAACTATGCAACATTCATGATCTTGGGAGAAGACATAAACAAGGGATATGTTAGGCCAATCGATAAAATAGGACCAGTTAATCTGGTCGACGTAGCTCCTACAGCCTCTTATATCTTAGGAATAAAGCCTCCTAGGCATTCCCAAGGAAGAATTCTATACGACTTCTTTGATGGTTGGGATGTCTCGTTTATTAAACGGGAAATAAAACCACTGGGATTCCCAGAGAAAGCACCACTAATCGGGGATGTAACAGAGGAAGCATAGTATATGAACATCCATACGTACGGAAATCTACCAAACGAGCTCCACCAAGCCTTCAACTCGGCTGAGTTCATTTGGAACGTGGCTGAGACATCCATCTGAGCGTCTCTAGCTAAAGAGATAAAGTCCGAGGAAGGGCTACCGATGCCCATCTCTGGAACATTTTTTCTACCAAATGACGCCGACACGGTAAAGGAGACCGTCGAGTTCCATCACGTCTATCTGACGCGCTAACCCTCTCCTCTATCTACACGCATTCTCCATTCCTCGTAGATTTGGGTGAGCCCTGCTTGCTCGGCCGCCCTTTCAACCCACTTGTAGACTGGCAATCCGCGGCTTACTATAAGCTCTAAGGGATCTATACGGTTACCTAACTTTTCTCTTAGCCACCTACGCATCCTAAGTTCAAGCTCGTCAACTATGTCCGGCCTCTCTTTGGCTAAGCTGCGGTTCTCTTCAGGATCAGCCTCAATATCGTAGAGTTCGATATCCGGAGTGTCCCAAAAGGACTTGTCCAGAGTCTTTATGAGCTTCCATCTTCCCCTTCGCATTGCCCTTTTCGCGGTCCATAAGCCTTGATTAACATAGATTTCTTTGCAGCCTTCCTCCTCTCCTCTGGCTGTTTTGATCAGATCCTTCCCTTCCATAACCTTAGGCACTTCTATCCTGAAAAAATTCAGAATAGTGGGTGCGAGGCATATAGTAGATTGAACTAAATCTTTAATCCTCTTGTCTCTAGGGAGTTCTTGAGGATACCTAATTATTAAAGGAATGTGTATGGTTGTTTCGTAAACCTCGTGATGGTCGAAGTAGAAGTGGTGTTCCCCTAAGCTTTCTCCATGGTCGGAAGTAAGTACCATAACCATCTCATCGGAGATCCCTAAATCCTCAAGAAGATCCAATAATTTTCCAAGGTTATCATCTGCATAACGGATTTCACCGTCATATTGGGCTACTACGTACTCAATGTCGGTTATGTTTTCCCCAATAGCGTCCAGATGCCTCTTCACGAACGGCCAAATGGGTTGGGACTTCAAAACGTCCAAGCTGTGGTTTTCGGGGTCACTCTCATTCCCTTTGTAAAATAGCCGTCTATACGGCTCTGGAGGAAGATACAGGCTGTGCGGGTCCCAGTAATGGATGAAGATGAAGAAATCCTCATCCTTATGTTCTCTTATCCAGGGTAAAGCCATGGCGTTAATCTCTTCCGCGTCAACCTGTTGGAGCCTTCTCCTCACTCCGGCAACTGGGTTCATGTAATACTTGAAGCCGCGAGCAAACCATGGTCTCATCATGTAAAGAGTGCTTACCGCGGCTGTAGCGACTCCGTGTTGAGCCAATATCTCCGTTAGGTAGGGCACATCCCCAGCCAAGTTTTCGTTCTCGCTATGGGAAACTATGCCCGTTTGAATGCCCCTCTGTCCAGTGAACATGGAAGTGAAAGACGGCTGGGTTGGCACATCGCTCGGATAAGCATTTTCAAAGAGCACACCTTCTTTAGCTAATCTGTCGATGCAAGGCGACGTTTCACGATTGTAACCATGGCAACAAAGATGGTCGGCTCGAAGAGTATCTATAACAAGTACCATAACTTTCATTCTCAAACCCCCTATCGCCACTAGGATTCATCATCAACCTCATATAAAACCTTAAGTTTACAGCACCAAACACGGCCACAACATTATTATTTACGAATGTAAAATTTTAAAGGCTCATCTCCGTAGAAGTTGTGGGTGTTTTGGATGAGCCTAACATAGTTTTAATCCAATTTCAAAATATGGCTTCAAGCGAAATAAATGATAAATTTTAAAAATCATGTTGGCGTTAGAGGAATTCTTTGAGGCATTGAAAGATGACGCGTTCAGATAAAATAGAGGATAAAATGAAAAATTTACTGTTAAGATATAGAGTGTCTTATGATGCTCCTGCTTTTCGCATGATAGATAACGTCTACTATGTAGGCAGCAGATATGTCAGTAGCCACCTGATCACGAGTGAGGAGGGGCACATATTAATCGACACCTGTATGCCCGACACAGGACCCTTCATCCTGAAAGGCATCATAGACCTAGGATTCAACCCCAAAGATATTAAGTATATACTGATAACTCACGCTCATATTGACCATTTGGGTAGCACCAAGATGTTAGCCGAGGAGACAGGAGCCAAGGTCTGTATAGGCGAGGCTGACATGGAGGCAGCCGAAAAAGGAAGCACCACAAAATTCGGCTTAATAGGATTCACACCCTTCAAGGTTGACACACCACTAAAGGAAGGAGACATTTTAGCCTTAGGGGATAAGGAGATCCATGTATACCACACACCAGGCCACACGCCTGGCTGTTGCTCCTTCGATTTCAAAATCGACTATGAAGGTCGCAAATACAAAGTATTTCTCTTCGGCGGTCCTGGCCAGAACGTCTTCGAAGAAGAGAACATTCGAATGGAAATCTACGGCGGAACCCTTCAAGACTACAAGAAAACCTTGGATAGATTAGAGACCTTCCAAGTAGATGTTTGGTTAGGGGCTCACCCAGGACAGAATAACACCTTCGGTAAGTTAGAGCTTCTAAACGAAGGCGTCACGCCAAACCCGTATATAGACCCAGAAGGGTGGAAAGCTTTCCTAAAAAGACTCAAGGATAGTTTACAAAGGTTCCTATAATTCACCGAACTTGATCATTGGTGAAAAAACCTTTAGCTTTCAACTTGAAAGGTTTCCAATGTCTGTTCTTTAGAGGTTTCAGATTTCTGTTCTGCCTTCACGGTTTTAGTGGGCCCTTTTGTATCAGCCTGTAGATCTTGTATGGCCTGATATATGATTCCGCCTTCAGCGTCCTTGGGTATTGGGAGACCTGTGAGGTGGCATACAGTCGGTACTATATCTGTCGCACGGATAGTTCTCTCAAGTATACAACCTTTCTTCAAGCCAGGTCCCGCCATTATCAGAAGCCCCTTAAGGGAGCCTATGCCGTAATTGGCCGTTGGGAGCTGCCCATGATGACCTCCGTAGTCATCGCTTTCGGCGTATACAACATCTCCTATTCTATCACCGTACAAGCCTAAAAGCCTAGCATCCTTCTTTTTGAGCGCCAGTGCTACGGGTTTCTTATTCGTTTTTGGATCAGTATGCTCGTATAGAGCTTTAATAATTCTTTCTTGTACCTCTTCGTATTCTGTGGGATCAACTATGCCGTGACTATATCTATCTTTGAGGTTTATGTAGATCCACGGACCGTGGACAGGCAGAGCTTTGGATTTATTGAAATCTATGGACATCCTGCTGGTCGTCTGTTTGAGGTATAGGAGACCTGCCTTAACAAGTGGTTCTATCGGAGAGAAAGGGCTTGTCTTAGGCCTGGCTCCGTGATCAGACACGATAACTACTATAGCGTTCTCCTCTGCGGTCTCAAGCATTCTACCAATTGCTTTATCAATGCTCTTATAGACCTCCAACTCTACCTTCTCGTAAAACTTAGCTTTTTCAGGTCCTTCATATTCCTCAGCGGATGGATCCCACTTTTCCGGGGGAGCAGAATAATGGTACATCCAATCTGGAGCATGCATATGCATCAGAAGCAGATCCCACTCCTTATACTTCATAAGATGGGTGGCTGCATCAGCAAACCACTCATGTTCCATATCAACAAGTTCTATGAAGGTTTTCTCATTATACCAACCCCAGCCAAAACCGTCAAATATTATGTGGCTTGGCAGGCATAGCGGATTTACCTCGGCTATCTCAGCAGAAAGGGATTCGGGATAGGAGTAACCTTCAAAGGTGCATATAGGAGTTAATAGAAGACCGACCCTGCTTCCATCTTTACTTAGGTCTAAGAGTTTACATTTGAAAGCACCCTTCTTAAGGCCATCCTCTGTTTGGAACTCGTCTATTATTGTGTTGCTCCACTCACCCGGAGACAGCACCGCGAAGGCATCGCCCACATTTTTAGACTTGGATAATAAAGCCTTGTTGTAACCATCTCCCTTCGTATCCTGGACTAGCATAAACCACCTCTCAGGAGATTTGACTTTCGAATGTTTCTCCCCAGCCTCGCCCGCCTTCATGCAGACTGTGTATTTAAGTTTGAGTTCAGCCTCTAAGCCTGGTGTTGAAGGTTCTAGTCCCATCCATTCTGAAGCCTTCTTTAGAGTTATTTTGACAGCAAAAGGCAGATCCTCAGTTGTAAAGAGCTGCCCATCGCTTAGATCAGCCCTATACAAAAGCCCTTCCTCGGTCCTCCACTCGTTCATAGATAGCCCATTTCCCCCAAGCTGGTAACCAGCCTTTACAGTAGCGGGGTAAATGCATGGCCAGTTTATTATGATACTCTTTCTTCCAACCTTCTCAGCCGCATCCCATAAGTATTCAGCTTTGCATAGAGATGTGTTCCAAGCTGAGTGGGTTTTGTCCAGATCTTCGCCAGGCAAATATACACTGAAGCCAGTTATTCCATGGGTCCCAATATTGGCTCCTGTTGCTATGGTGGTCCAGCTTTGAGGGGTTACTGTGGGGTATGGAACCAGATAATTCTCCGCATAGACTCCTTCCTCTATGAGCCTCTTTATGGCTGGTAATAGTCCTTGCTTGGCATACTTATAAACTCTCGAAGCTATAGGTGCGTCTAATCCTATCATAAGGACCTTCTTGGGATTATCATTCAATCTCAACACCTAGCCTTTTTAAGAACCTTTTTAATAACCATGTTCTTTTAAGTATAACGGTAATTTGGTCGCTATGGTTTTATAATTTAGTGCATTAAATAGAAAATTAGTTATCCTAGGAGGGTTTAAACTTGGCTCGGAAAAAGGACGAGAAATCTGCTTTCACGTTACCTTTTATGGTGAGGCTATTTAGTAAGTATGTTCGAAAGTGGTCTTGGATTGAAGGGGTAATATTCGTCGAGCCCAAGTCGACCATCTTAAAGGTTCTCATTTTCAGACCTGCGGTGGTTGGTTTAGCTGATACCAAGTGGTACATAACTGCTGTCTATGAGCATTTGGGAGAAGGGAGTATGAACGAAGAGGCTAAGAAGCTTTATAGAAGGCTTAAGGGGATGGAGTGTCAGCTGGAGGTTAAAGGTCTCCTTAGGAAGAGTGTTGTCTTTAAACCCAATAGGGACCTTATGATACTAAAACATCATATACCTGCCTTAGAGGTGTCAGATAGGCTATATCGAGCCTTGAACGAGAACGATGAGGTTATTCGCCTTGTGAGGGTGCTTAAACCAAGCGATATGTCAATTTCTCTATATTCAGAGCCCTCTGCTCAGCAGCCTCTAGGGTCGGCGTCTTTGCAAGGGTCTTTAACATTCTTTGATAATCCTTTATGCATCAGATGGCTTATAACTTTGGATATGATCTACACGCGCGGCATAGGTCTTAAAAGAGAGGCTGATAACGTCTTTAAGCTCTTCGAAGAGGTCTGTAAGGTAATTATGAAAGAACAGAAGGTTTAGGATGCGTCTAGCTACGGGCAAGCCGGTCCAATCACTAGGCGGAGAAGTGCCTTTTATATATATTTTTGGTAACGCGATTTGCCCCTCATCTAAGGCTGCGAAGCTGCTATACGTTGCTATGTAAATCCTAAATTTTGCATAAACCTCCGATGGCGAAGCCGGTTTGTTTTCTATATGTCTGGAGAAATAAATAGTCACTTAATATAGGCGCGCTTAAAGCGTTTGAATAATTGGATAACACCTTAGTTTTTCCCAAACCTTATTGAAGATTTCCTTCTCCTTTTCATTACGGAAAGCACGCGTAGCGATCCTTAAGATGAACCCGCCTCCAGGCGCTCCGATTTTTAATGTATACTTTAAAAG
>Ga0209314_10001216_pt1 | contig 11556 bp, 8 predicted proteins | sample I19B2metaG_FD_184146 | JGI IMG/M metagenome (GOLD analysis project Ga0209314, IMG submission 184146) | Lake sediment bacterial and archeal communities from Gulf of Boni, Indonesia to study Microbial Dark Matter (Phase II) - ​I19B2 metaG... | ecosystem: Environmental > Aquatic > Freshwater > Lake...
CATTTCCCAGAGCGTCAAAGACATCGGCCTGAACGACGTAATAGCTCTTTTTATCCACAGTTAAAATCAATTTTGATAATGCGGCATCTGGTTCCTTCGGAGCTAACTCCAAGACAAAGTTCTCCTCCTTCTGGGGGAGAGATTCGCTAAAATTGATAAGTTTGAAGTCCCGACTCAAATCTCCTTCTCCGGCTAAGAAGGCAAGGGGGGTTTTCTCTTTCATGACTCTTGAAATATCAGAGACGAAGACCTGATTTTCTTCCGGTTGATGGTACCAGAGGGTCTGTCCGTTGGAAATGAGTTTCTGGCTAGGGACGCGGTAGTCCCATCGCATCATCCCTTTCTTCTTAAAATAGACCTTCCCCTCTCCTCTTTGAGGCCTTCTCATCACCTTCCCAATATATTCCTGCAAAAAACTTGCCTCTAAATCAGTCGTGCTCTCATATCGCTGTTGGATCTCTGCCAGAACCGATTGACCTGATGTTCCAAATACCTCTGGGACGAAGGTCATTTCCAAAAGAATAAAGGCTATGCTGATCAATAAAGACATGATTTTCACGATTCCCTCCCACTTCCGCAAATTTGAATCTGGGGATTCAGCGATTTAGAAATTTTTTAATCCCTCAATTCCTCAATCGACTCATTCTATTTTTTTAATCAGAACTTCTCTCGGCTTTATCCCATCAGAAGGCCCAACAATTCCTTCTTCCTCCATCTTTTCGATGATGCGGGCCGCTCGATTATAGCCGATCCGAAATCGCCTTTGAATAAGAGAGATGGACGCCTGCCCAGTCTCGGCCACGAAAGCCACCGCTTCATCATATTTCTCATCATATTCCTCTTCTCCCGTGGCCTCTTTCTCCTTCTTTACCTCCGAGAGAATCGAGGCGTCATAAGAAGGTTTTCCTTGCCTCTTCAAAAATTCGACGATCCGTTTAATTTCAGGGCTTGAGACGAATGCACCGTGAATGCGTATCAACTTCGAACTGCCGGGAGGAAGGAAAAGCATATCCCCTGTTCCGAGAAGATGTTCTGCTCCAATGGTATCCAAAATGGTTCGAGAATCGACTTTTGAGGTGACCTGAAAAGAGATCCGTGCAGGAAAGTTCGCCTTAATAATCCCTGTGAGCACATCGACCGAGGGGCGCTGCGTTGCCAAGATGAGATGAATCCCAACGGCCCTTGCCATCTGGGCAAGGCGTGTGATGGATTCCTCCACGTCTCTTGAAGAGATCATCATGAGGTCGGCCAACTCATCGATCACCACAACAATGTAGGGAAGCCTCTCCATCGGCTCAAGGGATTCTTCCCCCTCTCCTTCTAAGGTATCGCCCCTCCGCTTATAGACCTTGCCTTTTTCCTTGAGCCCTTTCTCCATCCTCTGGTGGTAATGTTCAATATTTCTGACACCTCTTTCAGCTAAAACAGTATACCTCCGCTCCATCTCATCGACCAACCACTTCAGGGCAACTGCAGCCTTTTTTGGATTGGTGACGACCGGGAGAAGCAGATGAGGGATCCCTTCATAGTCGGAGAGTTCCAGCATCTTCGGGTCGATCATGAGGAATCGCACCTCTTCTGGATTGGCTTTGAAGAGAATACTGCAGATCATCGAATTGATGGAGACGCTTTTCCCAGACCCTGTGGATCCAGCCACCAGGAGGTGAGGCATTCTCACGAGATCGACGGTGAAGGGTTCGCCTGAGATATCTTTCCCAAGGCCAAAAGAAAGTTTTGATTTCGATGCTCGAAATGGATCAGAGTCGATGATCTCCTTCAGGAAAACCGTCTCCCTGTTGACGTTAGGAACTTCGATGCCCACCACCGCTTTGCCAGGAATAGGAGCGACGATTCGAACCGACAGGGCACTTAACGCCAGCGCCAAGTCGTCCGCCAGGTTAACAATGCGGCTGACCTTCACGCCAGGGGCTGGCTCAAATTCGTAGACGGTGATGACCGGCCCTGGCCTGACCTCGACCACCCGGCCCTCAACGCCATAGTCTAAGAGCTTCTTCTCCAAGATACGAGAGTTCATGATCAAACTTTCGCGATCGATCTTTTGCCTCTTCTCCACATCGGCTTCGAGCAAAGAGATGGGTGGCAGCTGGAAGGCCTTTTTCGGCTCCATAAATTCAAAGGTTGCCTGTTCAACGATCTCTTCTTTTTTCGCCGGGGCCGGAGCCTTCTCAACAACCATCGGAGGTGCTGTCTCTTTCCCCTCCTCCATCTCCTCCTTCCGTTTCACCAATTTCTTTGCCCTCTCGGCCCGTCCCTTCCTGACCATTTTGAGCCTGCTCAGCTTCTCCCCAAGGCCCCTCAACAGACTTACGAGATGTCGAACGAGAGAGATAACCGAAATGCCTGTCCCCAAAATGAAAGAGAGGACCAAAATCAACGCCAAAAGGACCGTGGCCCCTGGAGGATTGAAATATCGGACAAGGCTTCTTGAGATCATTTCGCCGAGGAACCCCCCAACCAAAACATCCTGAGGGAAGAACCGGATAGGCTTCAGCCATAAGCCAAAGAGAGAAGAGGTGCTCAAGAGGATGACAGCCCAGCTCCCGACCTTCAAAGAGAGGGGCTTCACCTGCCAACGAAAAATGAAACTGCAACCATAAAGACCGATGAGGATGGGAATCAGAAAAGAGGGAAATCCAAATCCTTGGAAGAGAAGGCTGGAAAGATAGGCGCCCACAATCCCCATCCAATTCTGAATATCCTTCATCTTTGGGGAGATGTGGGAAAAGAAAGAAGGATCTTTCGGAGAATAAGAGACCAAACTCAAGAAGAGAAAGAACGCCAAGGCGATGAACAGGATCCCCGCGATCTCACGGAGCAACCTCTCTTTCATGGAAACCTCTTTCATGCTTCTCCCTCGGCTACTTTTCAGAGATCGAGCTAAAATTCTTGGAGATGGTTTCCCTTACCCTCTCCATCAAGGACTTTCGATCCTTTATGGAATAATTTTGGGTTTCGATGGGTTGGCCCATCCGAATCCGAATCTCGCCGGAGGAGGCCGTCAATTTACCCTTTGGCATGATGTTTCGGCTTCCCGTGATGGCAATGGGGATGATGGGAACTTTCGACTTAATCGCCAAGCTGAACCCACCTTTCTTAAAGGGCTGAATCGAACCGTCAGGGCTTCTCGACCCCTCAGGAAAGATCACCATGGACATTCCTTCTTGAACCTTTCGAGAAGCTTCATTCATGGCCTCCACTGTTTTCCGGCTTCCTTCCCGATCGAGGCTGATATAGCCCGCAGCGGCCATCGTCCAACCAAAAAAGGGGATGGAGAAAAGTTCCTTCTTGGCCAACCACTTAAATTGAAATGGGAGATAACCCAAGAGGGCAAAGATATCGTAACTTCCCTGGTGGTTCGACATGAAGATATAAGGGCCTTCTCCCTTCACGTGTTCCATCCCTTCCAGCTTCACCTTCACCCGATTCGCCAGAAGGGCTACTTTACCCCAAAGTCTTGCATAGTGATGGACCACCCTTCCCCCTCGATCAAAGGGATAGGTGATGAATGCAAAGAGACCAAGAACCAACGTGGCAATCACAATACAAGACCAAACAAAAATCGTCCGAATCATAATGCAATCATGAAAATGTCAAATGTCAAAGTTCAAATGACAAATCAATTCCAAATTTCAAATATCAAAAACATTTTGGATTTTGGGGTTTGCCATTCATTTGACATTCGGATTTTGAAATTTGAACTTTTATTCTTATATTCTCTTCTCCAGTTCCGTGAGAATGGCTCTTACCTCCTCTTTGATCTTCTCGTCAATATCATAAGGAGACTTTCCCTCCCGGTCAGCCTGAAGAACCTTCGGGTTAAAACTCATATAGCCCAAGACAGGAAAATCGGAAAGGTTCTGCTCTATGATCTCTCTGTCCTGATCAGAGTCCACCTTGTTTCCAACGATCATCATATTCTTAATATGCAAATCCTCACCCAATTTCCGGATCTGTCTCGCTGTGTTGATCGCCCTTTGCCCTGGCTCGACGACGATGATCAGCGCATCCACATATCCCGTGCTTCCCCTTCCCAAGTGCTCCAAACCTGCCTCCATATCGATGATGAGGGCTTCCCCCTGCTGAACCAGAAGGTAGCGAACGAGGTTCTTCAGAAGAACATTCTCTGGACAGAAACAGCCTCCTCCGCCCTGTGGGATACACCCCAACAATAGAAGTTTGACTCCATGATGGGTCACCCCCATCTCATCCGGAAGATCATCCACTTTTGGATTGAGCTTGAACAGGGAGCCAAACGTCCCTTTTCTTGCGCCTGTCCTCTCCTCAATGAGAGAGGTCATTGAAGCAATGGGCGAAAGTTTGGCCGAGGCTTCCTTGGGAAAGCCGATTGCCGAAGCGAGATTGGAATCTGGGTCCGCATCGATTGCAAGAACCTTCCTGCCCCGATCAGCCAAAATCCGGGCCATGACCCCTGCAAGTGTTGTTTTGCCGACTCCACCTTTACCTGAAATGGCGATCTTCATAATAGGCCGTTCTACGAAAAGATAACAAGTAAGGATTCAAGTCCCTTCTCTTATATCTTCACTTGACCCCTTGAACCCTATTTCTCTTGAACTCTTGAAATAATCATATCCAAAAAAAGTTGAAATGTCTATTCGGTTTGACAAAGGGATTTCTATCACCGATAATGATTCATCTCAATACGGAACGCCGATGAAGATGAACAAGAAGGCCCTGGCCATTCTCAGCGCCGGCCACATGGTGACAGACATCAGTCAAGGAGCACTCCCTGCCCTACTTCCCTTTTTCAAAGAGGCTCTTAATCTTTCTTACACAATGGCAGGTGTCATTCTCCTCTTTGCAAACCTGACCTCCTCTGTGATCCAACCTGCATTTGGATATCTCTCTGACCGAAGTCCAAAAGGATGGTTTCTTCCCTTAGCGCCTCTTGTTGCCTGTCTCGGAATATCCGTTACAGGTTTCATTCCGTCCTATTCTCTTCTCATCTTCTGTGTGATCGTGAGCGGCGTCGGGGTCGCAAGTTACCATCCCGAAGGGTTCAAAACGGCCTATTTTTTCACTGGAGAGAAGAGGGCAACAGGCATTTCGATCTTTGTCGTGGGTGGAAACCTCGGACTTGCGCTCGGTCCGATTCTGGCTGTCGCACTTGTCACCTCCTTCGGGCTGAAGGGCATATTCGCCTTGATCGTTCCAGGAATCATCTTGGCAGGAATCCTATGGCTCTCCATCTCCTGGCTCACCCATCCCGTCCATTCTGCTCTGACACAAAGAAAGGAAGAAAAGAGACATTTGTTAAGAAAGGAAATGGGACCCCTCTTCCTACTGATCGCCATTGTCGTCGTACGATCATGGATCCAATTCGGGCTGGTCACTTACATCCCTTTTTACTATATCAATTACTTGAAAGGAGACGCCCTTTTTGCGGGAAAACTCGTTTCAACCTTTCTTTTGGCTGGAGTCTTAGGTACGCTTATTGGCGCGCCACTCGCTGATCAGTGGGGGCATAAAAAGTTTCTCTCACTCACCATGTTATTGATCTTTCCATCGCTTCTTCTCTTCTACAACACCGAAGGCTTGATCCTCTTTCTGACCTTGGGGTTTGCAGGGATGGTGTTGATCTCCACCTTCTCCGTTACGGTGGTCATGGCCCAAGCCCTTCTCCCGCAGCACCTGGGAATGGCTGCTGGGTTAATGGTGGGGTTTGCCATCGGTACAGGAGGGATCGGGGTCACGCTTCTCGGTTCGATTGCTGATATGTGGGGCGTACCCATGGCGTTGAAGGCAATTCTTATGCTACCTTTAATTGGATTTGGACTCAGTTTGTTGGTGGAGTATCCACCGAAGAAACAGTACGCGGAGTGAGGAGATGAAGACGATTCTGGTAACGGGTGGAGCAGGTTTTATCGGTTCCCATCTCTGTGAGCACCTTCTACAAGAAGGACACCATCCGATCTGTTTCGACAACTTCGACAGCTTTTATGATCCAAATATTAAAATCAAGAATGTGGAGCAAATAATAAAGAAATTTCCTGAGCGATTCGAGGTCGTCACCGGCGACATTCGCAACCAGGAACATGTGCGGGAGGTCTTCAAAAAAAATCGGATTGATTTAATCGTTCACTTGGCCGCAAGGCCTGGGGTCAGGCCCTCTCTCGAAAATCCACTTCTCTACCAGGATGTGAACCTCAAGGGAACCATCGTCCTCTTGGAAGCCTGCAGAGAAAACAGGGTCAAAGATTTCATCTTCGCATCATCTTCCTCTGTTTACGGAGAAAATCAAAGGGTTCCCTTCTCCGAGGAGGATCTCAATCTTCACCCTATCTCACCTTACGGAGTTACGAAACGAGCCGGAGAACTCCTCTGCTATGCTTATCATCATCTTTATGGAATGAATATCGCCTGTCTCCGAATCTTTACGGCCTATGGCCCAAAACAGAGGCCAGAGATGGCCATCCATAAATTTACCCGGCTGGTTGACCAAGGGGAGAAGATTCCGATGTATGGAGATGGTTCTTCTCAAAGAGACTATACTTATATCGATGACCTGATCGAGGGAATCCGGGCGACCATCCATCACCACAGAGGTTTTGAGATCTACAACCTCGGAGAATCCCAAACCACCTCTCTCAAGGAGCTGATCGGGTTGATTGAGGAAACTATGGGTAAGAAAGCAAGGATCGAAGTTTTGGAAACACAACCCGGAGATGTGTCGATCACCTACGCCGACATCACGAAGGCGAAAGAGAAGTTGGGATATCAGCCCAGAACCCCTCTAAGGGAGGGAATCAAACGATTTGTGGAATGGTATAAAAAAGAGAAATGACAAATGTCAAAGCTCAATTTTAGTCATTAAGTTACTCGGTCATTTGGTCATTAAATAACCTATTGACCTAATGACTTAATAACTTTTTATTTGGTGCTTCTCTTCCTTAGCTTTTCGTTTCTTTCATAGATAATCTTTAGCCCTTCGAGAGTCAAGAATTCATTTACTTCTTCAATCGTCTCTGAGTCACCAGCGATGAGACCTGCCAGTCCGCCTGTCGCAATGACCTTGGGATTCGATCTCGTCTCCTTCTTCATTCGTCTGACGATTTCGTCCACCAAGCCCACATATCCAAAGAAAATGCCCGACTGCATACTATGAATCGTATTCTTTCCAATGACCCGTTTCGGTCTGAGGATCTCTACTCTGGGTAGCTTAGACGTCCGCTGAAATAAGGCCTCTGCAGAGATCCCAATTCCTGGGGCGATCGCTCCTCCCATATATTCTCCTTTCGATGAGATATAATCAAAGGTGGTCGCCGTCCCGAAGTCTACGACAATTAAACACCTCTTATATCGCTCGAAGGCGGCGACCGCATTCACAATTCGGTCTGCACCCACCTCCGCAGGATTATCATAGAGGATGGGTATCCCCGTCTCAATCTCTGGGCCAACGATTAACGGTCCCACATGGAAATACTTCTCCGCCATTTTCTGCAACATGTCCAAGACAGGAGGCACGACCGAAGAAATGATCATCCCTTCAAAATCTTTCATATCGATCTCGTCGAAGAGAAAGAGATCCCGAAAGAGGATCCCCCATTCATCAGCTGTCTTCTCACTTTCTGTTCCGATCCGCCAATGATCGACCAAAACCTCGCCATCGTAGACGCCCAAGACCGTATTCGTATTACCCACGTCGATGACCAGCAGCATAAGGACCCCCTCTCCCAGCAGAACCGGGAAACCCAAATGTCAAAGTTCAAATGCTAAATGAATGTCAAATTCTAAAATCAATCAATAATCCCCCCCTCGCCCCCCTTTAGTAAAGGGGGGTTGGGGGATTTGATATTTGAACTTTGGATTTGATTTGAAATTTGGATTTTGACATTTGACATTCTACCTTTTGTATTCTACATCTCCTGCCACAATTCTCTTTCGTTCCCCTTCTTTCGTCTCCAAAATCAAGGCCCCGTCTGAATCGACATCCACTGCAACACCCATCAGGGTCTCTCCAAAGGAAGCCACTTTCACTCGTCTCCCTTTGATTCTGGCCCTCTCCTTCCAAGCCTCGAGCACATCCGCCCCACGCCCTTTTAAGAAGACCCCATACCATCCTTCCAACTCCTCCAAAAGGCATTGGAGGAAGGCCTTTCTCGAAACGGCTTGTCCCATTTCCTTCCTTAATGAGGTGGCGGCTCGCCGAATCTCCCTCGAAAACATCTTTGCATCTACGTTGAGATTCACGCCAATGCCCAAGATCACGAAATGGATCTGATCCATCTCCGAATGGATCTCATTGAGAAGCCCAGCCACTTTTCGACCTCCTAAAAGAATATCATTGGGCCACTTGATTGCAGGAGGCAGGCCGGAGTACTTCTGGATGGCGTCGGCTGTAGCCACGGCTGCCATCACGGTGATGAGAGAGACCTGTTGGGGAGGAATCTTGGGCCGCAGGATGATAGAAAGATAAAGGTTCAAAAAAGGGGGAGAGAACCAATGTCTTCCAAGCCTTCCTCTTCCTTTCGTCTGTGATTCAGCAATGACGATCTCGCCTTCCTCAGCCCCCTGCAGCGCTAACTGATAGGCCTTCGAATTCGTCGAATCGATGGCGTGAAAGTAATGGATCGTCCTGCCCAACCATTTCGTCCTGAGGAGGGGTTTTACTTCTGACGGGGTGAGAAGGTCTGGGGATCGAATGAGCCGATATCCTGATCGTCTCAACGCCCTGATCTCGTACCCCAAGCTCCTCAAGCCATTCATTCTTTTCCAGACGGCTGTTCGGCTCACCCTTAATCGACGGCTGATCTCCTCTCCCGAAAGAAAGGCCGAAGAATGGTCTCTTAGGAGTTGGAGAATCTCCTCAGTCAACATACAACTTCCCATAAACTTCAAGGTTCAAATGTCAAATGTCAAAGGAATTCCAAATCTCAAATGGTTAAAGCCCTAATTGGATACTTCAAGTCTTAAATTTGAACTTTGAACTTTGTCATTTGACATTGATGATTAACTAGCGACCTTATCATAGTGTGAAAATTGCATTGAGAAGGTTCCTCGGCCTTGGGTCAGAGATCTCAAGTCCGTCGAGTAACCGAACATCCGGGTCAGTGGAGAGATCGCCCGGATCAGCGTGACTTTACCCTTTAGAGTGATTCCTTCGACTGAACTCTTTCTCGCCCTCAAATCACCCACCACCTCACCCATGAACTCCTCTGGAGTGATAACGTTGACCTCCATCATCGGCTCCAATAATACCGGTTGGGCCTTCCGGCAAGCCTCTTTCAGTGCGTTGGAGGAAGCAATCTTCAAAGCAAGAAGCGATGGATGGTTAGGATCCACATTGGCCTTCAGCAATGTGACGCGAAGATCTGTGAGCGGATAACCCATGATCACTCCCACTGTGGAAGACTCCCGGATCCCCTCTTCGACAGAGAGAAGCCCCTCCTGAGGCAGGGTTCCTTCTGGAACCTCAGAATAAAATGCGATCCCCTTCCCTCGGCCGTTGGGCGAAATGCGTAAAAAAACCTCTGCAAAATGCTTCGTGTCTTCCATCTCCTTTAAGAACTTGGCCGATGCCTCTGCTTCTTTCTCCACGCTTTCTCGATAGACGACCTGAGGCCTTCCCACGTTCACCTCCAGGTGATATTCTGCGAGGAGTCGATTGACCAAGACATCAATGTGCAATTCACCCATCCCGGAGATGATGGTCTGACCAGTATCTTCATCGAATTTGACATGAAAGGTGGGATCTTCCTGACTCAGCTTTTCCAGAGACTCACCCAGTTTTTCCTGATCCCGATTGCTCTTTGGTTCCACCGCCACCGACATCACAGGTTTATAGAAATCGATGGGCTCGAGCATAATCGGATGGCCGGAATCGCAGAGGGTGTCGCCTGTGGTGGTATCCTTCAGTCCCATGACAGCGACAATCTCTCCGGTCTTGGCCTCCTCCACGCGGGTGCGTTGATTTGCATGCATCTGAAAAATCCTTGAGATCTTTTCACCCTTCTTCAGTCGCGGGTTGTAAACCTCCCGTCCCAACTTGAGGACTCCAGAATAAATCCTGAGGTAGACCAACTTCCTCCCCTGATCCATGATCACCTTAAAGGCCAAAGCCGCGAAGGGCTCTTCATCCCTCGCCATCCTTGTCACTCTCTCTCCTGTCACCGGATTCGTCCCTTCAACCGGCGGGACATCCAGAGGAGAGGGCAGGTAATCCACAATCGCATCAACGAGGGGCTGGATCCCCTGATTTCTCAATGCGGCTCCACATAAAACCGGTACCGCCTTCATCGAAATCGTGCCCTTTCTCAGAGCGGCCTTCATTTCAGATTCTGAAATCTCTTCTCCATTGAGGTACTTCTCCATCAGATGGTCATCCAACTCGGCAACCGACTCGATCAGCTTGGCCCGATAACGATGGGCTTCTTCCCGAAGCTCTCGCGGAATGGAAACTTCTTTGTAGTCGACACCGAGACTATGTTCATCCCATACGATCCCTTGCAACCGCATGAGATCGATCACTCCGATAAACCGATCCTCAACGCCGATGGGGATTTGGATGATCACAGGGTTCGCTCCCAATCTTCCAATGATCATCTTCGCCGTCTCGAAAAAATTTGCTCCAATGCGGTCCATCTTATTGACAAACGCCAGTTTCGGAACCCCGTATTTGTCCGCCTGATGCCAAACGGTCTCCGATTGGGGTTCTACTCCCTCCACAGCGCTGAAAATCGCAATCGCTCCATCCAGTACCCTGAGCGACCGTTCCACCTCAATGGTGAAGTCCACATGGCCCGGTGTGTCGATGATATGGATGGTGCTCCCTTTCCATTCGACTGTTGTCACCGCAGAAGTGATCGTAATCCCTCTCTCCTGCTCCTGCTGCATCCAGTCCATCACCGTGGTTCCATCATCCACCTCGCCCATGCGGTGAATCTTCTTTGTATAGAAGAGGACCCTTTCGGTGACAGTGGTCTTTCCTGCATCGATGTGCGCCATGAAGCCAATATTTCTGGTTCGAAGCAGTCGCTTTTCCCCTGCCATTTCCTACTCTTATTGTTCAATATTGGTTCTTCAGTTCTCTGGATACCCGTCTTCGAGACGAATCTTTCTTGCGCGATCTATTTTTTTCTAAACCTCTGCCCAAGCCTCAACCTGAAAATGTGTATGTTGGCCATACTAAAGGGATTTTCTTTAAATGTCAACTCTTCGACAAGCTCAGAGTTAACCCTTCGGCAAGCTCGGAGTTAACCCTTTGACAGGCTTAGAAGGTGTGAAAAAATTGGGACTCCAGGGCGGGCAGGAATATCTCCAGAGTTTTACAAATGCGGTCGTTTGGAGGGCAAAGGTAACAAGGCCCTGCAAATAACAATCCTTATTAAAGTTTTTCATCGTGAAGAGTTAACGTGAAAAGGTACCGCCCTGCCTGCCGGTAGGCAGGATGACATTCCTGGCAGATCAGCTGATTCCAGCTCCTATAACTGAGGGATTACGAAATCCCACAAAATTTCCTTGACAATTCCCATTCGATATGTTTTATACTGGTTTCAAGGTAGTGTATATGGATAAATT
>Ga0209314_10001217_pt1 | contig 11555 bp, 11 predicted proteins | sample I19B2metaG_FD_184146 | JGI IMG/M metagenome (GOLD analysis project Ga0209314, IMG submission 184146) | Lake sediment bacterial and archeal communities from Gulf of Boni, Indonesia to study Microbial Dark Matter (Phase II) - ​I19B2 metaG... | ecosystem: Environmental > Aquatic > Freshwater >...
ACTTTAGTTAAATTAGAATTCTTGGTTTCTTGAGTTTTATGGCAATCAGTGTTTCCGTTGCGGTAGTGCCTGGAATTGCTCTTATCTTATTAATTACAACCGAGGCAAGTTCATCTATGTCTTCTGCCTGCACGGTCACTACCAGGTCCCACCGGCCAAAAACAGCAATAACTTCCTGGACTCCACTAATCTGCCTCAATGCCTCCATAATAGCTTCTTCATGTCCCGATAATAGACGGACAAAGACCACTCCCGAGACCATTCTGTCTCCTCCTTCTATCAACCCTCCCCCGATTTCATCGGGGACTCCAGAGCATAAACCGATTTGGTCAGACACCGTTTACGGTGCCACTTTTCGTCACCCTAAAGGGCGACCAACCAACGGGCGGCCATAAAGGTCGCCCCTACGCGATTGCACAATTTGAAATTGTGCCTACAAATGATACATTCAATTGTGGATTGGATAAATCTATCCTTTAACCCGAAGGAAAAGGTCGGCAAAATACATCACTTTGCAAGCATGCTCAATAGAACATATCGTTACAAATGCATCCTCAATAATCTTTCCGATAGCAATGGGTCCATGTTCTTTTATTATCGCTCCTTTATGGTCTTTGAGGGCATTCGCTGCATTTTGAGCAAGTTCTCTCGACCCCACTCCTCCTGTTATAATAGGTATCTCATGCAAGAAGTATTTGCTTTCGCAGTCGGTGGGAATTAAAAGATTAGTGGGACAAATCATCGATTGCACTATGGCAAATGGAGAATGGGCGTGGATTATAGCTAAAGCAGAAGTCTCCTTGTAGATATGCCTGTGGACTATTGTTTCCGAGGAAGCTATAATGTCGAAACTACCGGGCTTATCCAAGTCTAACTCCACGACCATATTCTCATCGATCTCGTCGAGCATGCTACCGCTTCTGGTAATTATGAGTTTGTTTCCCACTCTCACGCTGATATTGCCAAAATGGGAATGAGTCAATCCACATTGAACCATCTTTTTGCCAAATTTACTAATTTCTCTCCACATTGCAACTCCTTTAGAAGACTAATTGTAGTCGGATATTCAACCCTCCCTTTGGGGAGGACTCCCGCATCCCGATTTTCAATCAGGAAAATCGTGCCTACAACCTTTCCCTCCCTTTCGGGAGGACTCCAATCCCTTCCCTTTTCGGGAGCGAGGAACAGGCTCAATAAATTGAGCCCCTACAGAATGTTTAGTTGTTCCAGTTTCTCCTTAGTGGGAATCCCTTGGCTATCCCATCCCCGGAAACGGTAGTATTCGAGAAGAGAAGAGAGAAACTCATCTTTCTTAATATTCCTCCCTTCTACTCTTCCGTCCTCCTGGAAAAACCTTTCCGGAAGGGTATCGTCTCTACTGGTGAATTTCTCTTTCAAGTTGAACAATCTCTCTATATTCCAAACCCTCTCTCCTATCCCCAGGAGATTTTCCGAAACAAAATCCACCCCGGTTACCGCACTTAAAATATTTGCCCACTCTTCTTCTCCCACGCTGAAAAGTGCAAATTTACAAACTACCAGAGAATCGACTGCGGTAAAGAGGTTCTGAATAACCTGCACAAGACCAGATTTCCCGGAGAAGGTGAGTCTGTTCACCAGTTTGGGCTTGCCGAAAATTTCCGGACCAATCATATATGCTCTCAGGTGACATCCTCCTCTGTTGGAAGTGGCATATCCTAAAGCCAATCCTAAAACTCCTCTCGGGTCGTACCCGGGTAACTCAAGACCTTTTACTTGCATACTTAGATTAGATTTATTGTGAGCTCTGGCGTATCTCATCGAACCTTCGGATAATTCTTGACCAACATCTTTTCTCTCACCAATTAGTTCGACTAATTTTAATAGTTCCTCATCTGTGAGTTGCTCTTCATTCAATTCCGAATAACAGGCGATTGTGCTGCCGGTGGTAATGGTGTCTATACCGTAATCGTTGCAGAGTCTATTTGCCTTCATAATTGTTTGAATGTTGGAAATCCTGCACGAGGAACCAAACATACTTATAGTCTCGTATTCGGGTATCTCCATTTCAGTATCTCTGACTTCGCGCTTGCAGGCTATGGGACAAGCATAGCAGGGGGTCTTTTTTATAGGAAATGTGGAATTTATTTTCTCTCCAGAAATTTCCTCTGCAGAATCGAACCAGGAGAACCTGAAGTTCCCTGTAGGAAAAATCTTCATATAGTTTATCAGGTTAACGAGAACTGCTGTTCCATACTCGCCAAGACCTTTCGAAGATACAGGGCTGGCTACGAGAAGCCTAGTTATGTCCTGAAAGTACTTCTTGTATCTATCTTTGTCAAAGAGCGGTATTTTCTTTTCCCCCCTTACTACTATTGCTTTTAGATTTTTGCTACCCATCACAGCTCCCATTCCGCCGCGACCACAGGTATGGGTATAATCGTTCATTATGTTTGCAAATCTTACTCTATTTTCTCCCGCCTTTCCTATACAGGCAACTCTCCCAAATTCGGATAGTTCCCTGGTAACTTCCCTGGTATTTTTGCCCCAGAGATGCTTTGCATCTCTTATGGAGATTTTTTCATTATGAATCTGGATATATACTGGTTCCTCTGCTTTCCCAGATATCACCAATCCATCAAATCCAGCAAACTTTAATTCGGGGCCAAAACTTCCCCCACTGTTAGAATCGAATATGGTGCCGGTTAGTGGAGATTTCGAAATAGTGGCAAATCGTCCGGAAGTGGGGCAAGTGGTACCAGTGAGGGGTCCAGCAGCGAAGACGAGGATATTTTCCGAAGAGAGAGGGTCGACACCGGGCTTCACTAAATCGTAGACAAATTTCACTCCCAGACCGCGCCCTCCGAGATAGTCCGTGAGAAATTCTTCGCCTAATGGAACAATCTCTACTTTCTTTTCAGTTAAGTAGACTTTCGCTATCTTCCCGTTCCAGCCAAACATCTTATCCTCCAGCAATTATCGGGAAGAGGCAAAGGGTGTCCCCTTCTCGAAGCAGAGTCTCTTTCCCCCGGGTAGATTCATTGATGATGATTAAAAGAGGCTCATCTTGGGGAATTCCTATCTTGGAAAGCAAGTCTTTTACGCTGGAACCTTCTTCAATATTTATCTCCAGATTGTCTTTCTGGGAAAACTTACGAATACTGGCAAATAGTTTCACATTTACTTTCAAGGAGGATTCCAAATTGTAGGTCAAACTTTCGTTTGACACTCCAGACAAACTCTTGGAGTGTAAAGCAAAAGCTTTACCAGAGATGCCGAAACGAGTTCAGCATGACATTACTTTCGTCTGACACTCCAGTTTTTCAGAAGAGGCAGTAGGGGATTGGGCAACCCCCAGCATACTCTGAATCCACACTCACGTATTTAAGTGCCTCTTCTCTCACCTCTTCCGGGACAGAACCGAGATAGAGTACCTGTTGGGGTTTGCTTCCATACCGATAGATAGTAACCCCTTTACATCCGAGTTTATAGGCGAGTTTGTAAACTTTTTCCACTTCCTCTACTGTGGCTTCGTACGGGAGATTGACTGTTTTCGATACAGCATTATCCGTGTACTTCTGGAAAGCTGCCTGCATTCTCACGTGCCATTCAGGAGAGATGTCAAAAGCTGTCACAAATAGCTTCCTTACGGAGCGGGGAATTTTATTCATATGCTGTATTGAACCCTTCTTTGCTATCTCGGTAAGTAATTTTTTATCATAAAATCCTTTATCGATGGCCACTTCTTCAAATAGACTATTGGCTTCCAGAAATTGTGTACCTTCCAGTATGTTCCGAATATAAGATATAGCAAATAAAGGCTCTATACCACTGGAACAACCTGCAATTGTGCTAATTGTACCTGTAGGTGCAATTGTGGTTAGAGTGGCATTTCGCACTCCAACCATCTTTTTATCCCAGATACTCCCTTTGAAGTTTGGAAAGGCCCCCCTCAGCTTTGCCAGCCTCTTAGATTCTTCTCTCGCCTCTCTGGTGACAAACTTCATAACCTTCTCGGCAACACGGATTCCTTCTTGGGAGTTATAAGGAATGTCCAGTTTAATTAGCATTTCGGCAAATCCCATAACCCCCAGGCCAATCTTTCTGTTAGCTTTTGTTATTCTCTCTATCTGAGGAATGGGATACCTATTAACATCGATAATGTTATCGAGAAAATGAACAGCTGTTCTTACAATGTTCCTCAATTTCTGCCAGTTTATCTTCTTTTTACTGGCCATCTTTGATAGATTTATCGAGCCTAAAACACAGGACTCGTATGGCAACAATGGCTGCTCTGCACAGGGGTTAGTGCTCTCTATTTTTCCAATATGTGGCGTGGGATTCTCTCTATTTATTCGGTCAATAAACACAAGTCCCGGGTCTCCTGTTTTCCAAGCTGTTGCTACTATTAGATTAAATACATCTCTTGCCTTTAATTTTCTGGTGGGCTTTCCTGTTCTGGGATTTATTAGCTCATATTCCTTATCCGCCTCAAGCAATCTCATAAACTTATCCGTAACGGCCACTGAGAGATTGAAATTGGTAAACATCCCCTCCCTGGTTTTGGCTGTGATGAACTCTAGGATATCGGGGTGGTCTATTCTCAAAATTCCCATATTTGCTCCCCGTCTCCTACCCCCCTGTTTGATTATATCTGTTGCCATATCGAATACGCGCATAAATGAAACGGGGCCGGAAGCAATTCCTTTGGTAGATTTAACTAAATCTCCTTTGGGTCTCAATTTGGAAAATGAGAACCCCGTTCCTCCACCCGACTGGTGAATTAAAGCCATATCTTTTACTGCTTCAAAAATAGATTTCATAGAATCTTCGATAGGTAGGACAAAGCAAGCAGATAATTGACCCATTCTGGTCCCCGCATTGATTAAAGTAGGAGAATTGGGAATGAATTCCAGATTCGACATTATCCTGTAGAATTCTTTTTCCGTTACTTCTCTATCAAATTTTCTCCTATAGAGACGGTCGGCGCTGGCTACCTCCCTTGCTACTCTTTCGAACATTTTCTTAGGAGTTTCAATTAGATTACCGGATTCGTCTTTTAATAAGTATCTTTTCTCCAGAATCCTTATGGCGTTTACTGGCAATTTTAAATCATCTTCTATGCCAAAGATTATTTTGGCTTCGCGAACCTCTTTTCGCTTCTGCCGATAGAGGATATACGCCTTTGCCACTCTGGTAAGCCCATTTTTAATCAGAACATTCTCTACAATATCCTGTATATCCTCAACACCAGGAATCTTTCCCACAAATTTCCTGTTGACTATCTTGATAACCTGGTGGGATAGTCGTTCTGCTAAGTCTTTGTCCTTTACTCCTACTGCGAGGATAGATTTCTCAATGGCCCTGGTAATCTTATTCTGGTCAAAACCGACTATTCTACCATCCCTCTTTCGAATTTTTGTTACCATTATACCCCCTAACATTTTACAAATTACAAATTCTAATTGCGAAGCTTCGTGGAGTTTATCCCGCACTTTTTTAAAAGTGTGGGGCTACTCCAATTATAACCAATTCATTCTCGTTAGGAAAAGTTCGATTTGCGATGACATTAGAAATTTTAGCAAAAAGCAAGGGCTGACTATTTTTCTTCCTAAGCAAAATCTTGAGCGAGCAGGCGGCGAGCGAATTATTTTACGCCCTGCAAAAGCCTGCAGCTTTTTGTGTTAAAAAATTTCTCAGGAAGAGCAAATCAAACTTTTCTAAACCACTCCCGCTAAATATAAATTTCAAATTTTAATCACGAAGCTTCGCTTCGCTACTCCAGTTATCCATTGCACGATTTGAAATTGTACCTACAAAAAACTGATAATAAAGCTCAGGCTATAATTTATCTCTTTTTCAAAGAATAATCAACAAAAAAATCCCTGAGCTGAGGAAAAAATAATTTTCCTAAAACTCAGGGATTCTATAAATGTTGGCATATGGCACACCAGAGCTCCGCTCTGCTGGGCAAAAAAGTAGCCTGTCCCCTTTTTCTAATTATTCAACGTATTCTCTTAAATACTTACTTCTTGAGGGATGTCGCAATTTTCTTATCGCCTTTGCCTCGATTTGTCTTACTCTTTCCCTTGTTACATTAAATATCTGACCTACCTCTTCTAAAGTGCGGGGATATCCAACTCCAATTCCAAATCTCAATTTGATAATCTTTGCCTCCCGTTCGGTCAAAGTTGATAACACTCTCTCTATCTCCTTTTGGCGCAAAACATCTAATGCAACATTGACCGGGGAAAGGTTATCGCGGTCCTCGATGAAATCTTCGAGATGGCTTTCTTCTTCTTCACCAATAGGAGTGGCTAAGGATATCGGCTCCTGCATTATCTTTAATACTGCCCGTATTCTTTCCGGTGCCATCTTCATCTCTTTAGCATATTCTTCAATAAGAGGGTCTCGCCCATATTTCTGGCGATACCGACGAGCGATTTTGGTCAACTTACTAATAATCTCTTTCATATGTACCGGAATCCTGATAGTGCGGGCTTGGTCAGCTATTGCACGATTTATAGATTGTCTAATCCACCAGGTTGCATAGGTTGAAAACTTGAACCCTCTCTTATATTCGAATTTGTCCACTGCTTTCATTAGCCCGATACTACCTTCTTGAATTAAATCTAACAAAGAGAGATTGGGATTAATATGTTTTTTGGCAATACTTACCACCAGCCTTAAGTTTGCCTTAACCAGTTTCAGTTTGCCATCAAGAATTTCTGACTCGAGTTGGGCGACTTGGTTGTATAAATCCTTTATGGCTGAGAAGTCCATTCCTGTGGTTCGCTGAAGCTGGAGGAGGCGCTGAGAAACGTTTCTTAGGTTCTTGTGTATTCCTTCAATCTCCTTTAAAGTTACTCCCGTTTTCTTCTTGAATTCTACCCGGAAATTTTTCTTTGCCTTGGCTTTTCGCCAGAGCTTTTTAACCTGGGAAAAGGGAAGTTTAAATTTTCGCTGATAGTAATCATTTTCCTTCTCAAGCTGTTTTAACTTTAAACCTATCTGTTTTATTTTTGCAATTATTTTTTTAATTTTTTCTGATTTCAAGTTCAAATCGAGAATTTGTTGTAAAGTTTTCTTCTTTTCCTGGCTCAATAATTTCTCGACCTTCTCCTTTGACTTAGGAGCAATTCTCCTTGTCTTTAGCCTCTCCTGGTATACGAGGATTTTCTTCTCGCTTTTGGTGATTTCCCGAACCACTTTTCTCATCTTCTGTCTCATTCTATCTAAAGCCGCACTGGTCTTTCGACCTCGAGGCATTAAGTCTTTAGGAGTAATTTCCCGTTTCTCTAACATTTTACCCATCTGCTTTATCTCTCTTAAAGCTATGGGAGACTCTAACGCTACCTGTTTGAGCTTTTTTTCGTTGTCTTTTATACTTTTGGCTAAATGCATCTCCTGAGTTCGACTAAGAAGAGAAACCTTGCCCATTTCGTTGAGGTACATCTTTATCGAGTCGCTTGTCTCTACTTCAGTGGTGGGAGTTATGGGGACTAAGCCCCCCTTTTCCTCCTCGGCTTTCTCCGGCCTCTCAATTAGCGCAATTTTATCTACAACATCGATTCCTAACTCGTCTAGTTTGGTAAAGATATCATCTATTTCATCAGAATCGACTATGTTTTCAGGAAGTTGCTCGTTTATCTCTTGATAGGTCAGCTTTCCTGTCTCTTTTCCCTGCTCAATTAATTCAGAAATTTTTTCTTGATACTCTTTCATTTTTACTTCCTTTTAGTTTCTTAGTCAATTCTTGAAACTTTTCTATTTTTTCCGGTTCTACTGGCAATCCTTTATCTATTAAAGTTGCAACTTCTTCGCCTATTCTTCTGTATTCCTCTTCTGGCTTGTGCATCTTTACTTTATCAATTAATGCGTTGACTGTCCCTGGTGAAAATTCTGCTTTCTCCTCTTCGATAGCGAGTGAAGCGATAATTTGATTAACCTTGCTTGAAAATTGTAAATCCTGACTGTAAAGCCTATCCATAATTATTGCTGGCTCTATAGGTTCCTTCTTATCATATAGTTCGTATACAACCTTCACAATCTTCGAAAGATCGTTTACAAGAAAGTCTTCAGGTGTGACTTCTACCCTGATTGTTTCAATTTCCTCAGGGTAATTGAGCATTACCTGTACAAGCCCCTTCTCTGCCTTGAGAATCCCTTGGTGAGAAGGAGATTCTTGAAAGTCTCTGGCGAGTTCCTCCTTATAAAAAGGCTCTTCCCAGCGGTAAGTCTTTCTGTTTATCCTTCCCAGCTCTAAAAGTAATGTCTCTTCATCAACAGAAATTAACTTGGATATTTTCTTGATTTCTTCTTTCTGCTCTATCAAATTCTTTATTCTGGCAATAGTTGGTAACACCTCTTCCACTAAAGCAACTTTTCCTTCAGAACTATTCAAATCAGTAGTTTGTGAAACCAATTTAATCCGATAATCAATTAAAGAGAGTGATTGGGAGATTTCTTTCTGAAATTTTTCTACTCCCTGAGTGCGGAGGAAATCGTCAGGATCACTGCCTTGAGGCAGTGCAACTACTCTCACTCTTAGTCCACTCCCTATCAATAGGTCCAATCCCCTTAATGTAGCCTTAACCCCGGCCGTATCAGCATCATAGACTATTACTACCTCTTCGGCATACCGCGATATTATGGAAACATGGTCGCTGGTCAAAGCGGTTCCCAAAGTAGCCACACTATTCTCTACTCCAAATTGATGGCAGGTTAGAACATCTGTATATCCCTCCAAAACTATGACTTGATTCTTCTTCTGAATAGATTCCTTAGCGAGGTTGAGTGCATAAAGGGTCTTTCCTTTATTAAAAACCGTTGTTTCAGGGGAATTCAGATATTTGGGTAATCGTTCCCCTAAAACTCTTCCACCAAATCCGATTATCCTGGACTGAACATCGTAAATTGGGAAAATAATCCGATCAAAAAACAAGTCGCAATAATCATTTTTCTTCTCTGAAAAAGTAATTAAGCCGGCTTTTTCCAATAGAGCCCTCGAATAACCTCTGTTTACAGCGGCTTCTAATAATCCCTTCCCAGAACCAGGAGCATAGCCAAGTTCAAATTTATTAATAATTTTTTCTTCTAACCCTCTCTTTTTCAGATATTCCCGTGCCTTTTGAGCAGAGCTGGAACTCTTTAAACACTTGTGAAAAAAGTCGGTTGCATGATGATTTATTTCAAAGAGACTCTTTCTCTCTTGAGAGATTCTGGAGGCTTCATCCTGGCTGACCTTATCTTCTGGTAGAGAAATCCCAGCCCGACCAGCCAATCTCTCTACAGCCTCTATAAAGCTTATCTTCTCATGCTTCATCAGAAAATTGAAGACATTTCCTCCTTCCCCGCAACCGAAGCAATGAAATATCTCTTTTTGTGGCGAAACGATGAAGGATGGCGTCTTTTCCTGATGGAACGGACAGAGTGCTTTAAAATTGCTTCCCGTTTTCTTCAGAGGCAAATATTCAGAAATGACCTTTACAATGTTGCTGCTCTGCCGTATTTGATCTATTAAGTAGCCTGGAATAGCCAAATTAACTCCCTAAAAAGAGATTATCTCTGAACACAGAAAAAGAAACGAAAAAAAGTAGCCTGTCCCCTTTTTTATCTATGAACACGGTAAAAACCCGAACAGGAGATAATATTTAAAGGTCCGAACTTCTCTATGGCCCGATCTAATAAAAGGTTGAGCCCTAAAGTATCGGATGCCATATGACCGGCAATAACAACATTTATGTGGAATTTTTCTGCATTTTGGTAATGTTTCTCGCTCATGTGCATTCCCACTATGGTGCCAACTCCTGAAAGACTCAATTTCTCTAAGGCTTCTTCCGACCCTTCAGTGCCACCTGTCATATCAACGAATATCTTTCCAGCCCGCCTCTCTTCAGAACCAACAATGACCTTCGGCCCGTTGCCTCTGGCGGTAGCTTCCTCATACTCCGGTATTTGCTTCAGTAGCCCGATTACATCTTCCACTCGGTCTGGTTTCTTTTCATCTATCAATCCCTGCAGATATGTAGTTACAAAATTATCTGCTGGAGTGTGCACACAAATAAAGGAAATATCGAGCAACCCTGCTGCATCCACTGCCCTGAAGTGGTTTACCGGCATCACCTTACGGCTAACATCTTTTATCCTCTTTTCCAGTAAATCCTCTGCTATATTTATGGGAACGCCATACTTGTTCAAGATGTCTGCCTGCATACCCATAACTTCATAGAAATTGGCATAGGCACGGCCTTCGGGATGATGGGCGAGGGCTAAATCGATCTTTTTTCCTTGTGCCTTTAACCGGTCGGCTAAAAGTAGTTCTGGAGTTTCTATATCAATTCCTACGAGAATGTTCTTTATTTCCTTCTTAGTGTCGTTCAGTATCCTAGTATCGCTGTAAGGATTGCGAAGAGTTTCCTGGTCAAACTCTCTTTTTTTTACTTCTTCCATTTTCCCAAACTCTTCTTCTTTCCTTTTTATCTCCAGTTTAACTCTCTCCACTCCACGAGGGTCTCGAGAAATTCCCTCTTCTATAACGAATCTGTAAAATTCAGGAAGTTTCAATTTTCATCTCCCTCAAGATTAAAAAAATCTGGAACCCTTGCGAAAGCAAAGTTTCTATTTGTCAACCTCCCTTTGGGGAGGACTCCAAAGTATAAACCGCTTTGGCCGGGCACCTTCCCCCTCACCCCTGCGTGGTCGGACACCATTTACAGTGCCATTTGGTCGGGAAATTCACCTGTGAGATACAAATTTATTTCCTTCAATATAATAACGATAGGGAAGATTCCTGCCCTCTTTTATTCCGATACGACCCGTAGTGATAATACTGAAGTCTCCTGAAGATTTCCCTTTTTTTCTGGAACTATTCTGAGAAACAATAAATAGTTTATTTCCTGTTAAGTCGGCCCCGTTCATAGACCCTGTAATGCCTAAAGCCTCGCTTAATTTGCCAGGGCCATTGGTAAAATGGGCTAAGGGGCCATCTATTCCTCTGTTTTTTTTGATTAATTGTATGCCCTTTCTGGGTTCTAAAGCCCTAATTAAAACAGCCCCACCTACACCGTCATTTTCTGTAACTACGTTAAAGCAGTAATGGTTGCCATATACGAAGTAAATGTAAGCTTTCCCTGCTGGCCCAAACATTATTCTATTACGCCGAGTAATTCCCCGATAAGCATGGCTTCCCGCATCTTCTTGGCCAAGATAGGCTTCTGTCTCCACAATTTTACCCGAAATTATACCCTCAGCCGTTTTATGAACGAGGGTTTTACCTAATAATTCTTGAGCCACAATCACTGTCTTGCGGGAATAGAATTTTCTTGACAATTTACTCATTAACTATCTTTTTCTTTTTAAGCGATTCAAAAACTTGAGTTCCCTTCTCCTCTGCTTCCTCTTTGCTTCGGCGATTTTTCTCTTTCTGCGGACACTGGGACTTTCATAATATTCCCTTTTCTTTATCTCCGTCATAAGTCCTGCTCTTTCGCACTCGCGTTTAAATCGCCGTAAAGCCTCATCTATGGACTCATGCTCTCTAACTTTTACCTCAGTCACATCTTTTCACCCCTTAT
>Ga0209314_10001218_pt1 | contig 11550 bp, 12 predicted proteins | sample I19B2metaG_FD_184146 | JGI IMG/M metagenome (GOLD analysis project Ga0209314, IMG submission 184146) | Lake sediment bacterial and archeal communities from Gulf of Boni, Indonesia to study Microbial Dark Matter (Phase II) - ​I19B2 metaG... | ecosystem: Environmental > Aquatic > Freshwater >...
CTCCCCCCCACCATCCCGGAGCTGGAGGGGTGGGTTAACCGTGAGCTGCTGCCGGCCATCAAGGGGAGGTCTCGCAAGGAGCAGATGCGCCTGGCCGAGGAGCTGGGGGTGAGGGAGTACCCGACCCCGGCGGGTGGCTGCCTTCTCACGGAGTTGTCCTACGCATCCAAGGTGCGCGACATATTCAGCCACTCTGCCAACCTGTCTCCGCGGGACTTCCGCCTGCTGCGCATCGGCCGCCACTTCCGCCTCGGCGAAGATACCAGGCTGATCATCGGCAGGGATGAGTCTGAGAACATTCTCCTCGGAGAGCATGCAGTGGCAGGAGAGACCCTCTTCCGCTGGGAGGATGGCGGCAGCCCCACAGGGCTGCTCATTGGCAGATGCGACGCCGATATCATGGAGAAGGCGGCAATGATCCTCCTCCGCTACACCAGGGCGGCAAAGGGGGAGGCTGCCAGGGTAAAAATTCTCAGCGGCAGCGGCGAACTCTTCTCATGCAAAAACAACTTCTCCCCCGAAGATGTGGAGAAGTTCAGGATCTGACTACTTCGCTGCAGCTGGCTCCTCGGCGCCTTTCCCCTCCTGAGGGGGTGGCGAAGGTTCGCTACCCTTTGTTGCCGACTCGCCTTCAACCACCTTCTCTCCTTCAAGGGGCTTTTCCCCGTTGACATGGGAGGAGCTGCTCATGTTGCCGAACTGCTCCGGCTCTTTCAGGCTGGCATCCACCTTGCGCTGCAGTCCGTTTATATTCGGGGTTGCGGCAATTGCCGCGCCGTACTCCTCCTCGCTGAGCACACCCTTTGAGCGGAGCAGCCTGAGGATCATGTCGGAGCGTTTCAGGACCTTGTCCATGTTCCTGTAGGGGTTGTACGCCACCCTCGGCCCGGGGAGCATTGCTGCCAGGAAAGAGGCCTCCCGAGGCGTGAGCTCCGAGGGGTGCTTGCCGAAATAGTACCTGGATGCATGCCCCACGCCGTAAACCATGGGGCCGAGCTCCACAACGTTGAGGTAGAGCTCCATGATCCGCCCCTTGGTAAGCTCCTGCTCCATGCGCAGGGCAAGGTAGAGCTCCTTCAGCTTCCTGGTAACGGTCTTCTCCCTGGAGAGGTAGATGTTCTTGGCGAGCTGCTGGGTAATGGTCGATGCCCCCCTGGCGAAGGATTTCTTCTCCAGGTCGTGCTTGATGGCGTTCTTCAGCGCCTTGACATCCACCCCCTCGTGGCGGTAGAAGTTCGCATCCTCTGCCAGGATGACCGCCCACTTCATCTCCGCCGGGATACTCCCCCCGGAAGTCCACTGCCTGTTTTTCGGCCCGATGAGAAGATCATGGTATTTGCCCTGCCAATCCTTCACCTGGATCGCCAGATTCACTTTCCTGTTCTTCAGCTCAGCCACCGGCGGCAAGAGCATCAGGGAGACGGCGATGTAGGAGAAGTATGCCAGAACGAGCAGAGCCCCGAGGAGCAGGTATCTTCTCATATGGCCACACCATCGTCACTGCCAAGCTCTTCAGCGCCGCAAACCCTGTTGCGCCCCAACTCCTTGGCACGGTACATCGCCTTGTCTGCGGCTATTATCAACTCGTCCGACCCCTTGGCATCGTCTGGGAAAGTGGCGACACCGAAGCTGCCGGTTATCATCAGCTCCATGCCGCACCCCGCGGAAAAGCTCTGATTGACCATGGCCCTGTGCAGCTTGTTGGCAAAGGCCATGGCTCCGTTCCTGTCCGTGTGGGGGAGGAGGACCACGAATTCATCACCACCGTAGCGCGCCCCCTTGTCGCTGCTGCGAATCTGGCTGAGCAACAAGGCACCCACCTCTGCCAGCAGGCCGCTCCCCACCAGGTGACCGTGGGTGTCGTTGACGCTCTTGAACTTGTCCAGGTCGAAGAAGACCATGGATAGCATTGTCCCGTAACGTCTTGCCCTGTTAACCTCGTAAACCACCTGCTCGAAGAAGTACCTGGCATTGTACAGCCCGGTCAAGTCGTCGGTTATCACCAGCCGCCTGACCCTCTCCAGTGCGTGCTCGTTGGAGATGGCAATGGCGGCGAAATCGGCAATGGTGGTCAGCACCCGCATGTCCATTTCCTGGAACTCCCCCTCATCCAGGCTGTTGACCAGCTCGATAACACCAAGCACCCTGTTGTGACACTTGAGGGGTACGCAGGCAATGGATGTCGTCCTGAAGGAGAAGGAGCTGTCGAATTCGGCGGCAAAGCGCTCGTCCTGACTCACATCCGGGATGAAGAGGGGATGGCCGTTCTCCGCGACCCAGCCCGCGACTCCGTGCCCCTTGGGGAGCTTGACCCCCTTCAGCCTTTCCGCCACTTCCGAGACGACGACGGCAAACTCCAAATCTCCGCTCTCTTCGTCGCGCAGCAGCAGCGACCATGCCTTGGGGCTCAGGAGAAGGCTCACCTGCTCCATGATCTGCTCCAAGATCTCGCCAAGCTCCCGGGGTGATGCCAGGGTCCTGGCAATCTCCATCAGTGTGGCGACTGTGTCAGCGGAGCTGATTGCAAGATGATTGTGCCTGTTCTTCTTATCCATGGCCATTCCCCTGAATCATCGGGTGATATCGCATGCCCACATTTTCGCGGCCGTGATGATGGCAGCGGACATGCTGGCCGGCGAGGCGACACCCTTGCCGGCAAGATTGTAGGCGGTGCCGTGATCAACCGAGGTCCTGATGATCGGCAACCCGAGTGTAATATTGACTCCGTCGTCGAAATGAAGCAGCTTCAGCGGAATCAGCCCCTGATCATGATACATGCAGACAACCGCATCGTACTCCCCCTTGGCGGCAAAGTGGAAGAGGGTATCCGCTGAGAGCGGCCCGTGGGCGTCGATGCCCCACTCCCTGGCCTCCTTCACCGCAGGTGCGATGATCCTCCCCTCCTCGTCCCCGAAGAGCCCCTCCTCGCCGCAGTGGGGATTCAAAGCCAGCACGGCTATACGCGGATTAGGACGGAAGTAGCGATGAACGTTGTCATGGGTCATACGAATGGTTGCCAGAACCCTCTCCCTGGTGAGAAGGGCCGGAACGCTGGAGATTGCCTCGTGAATCGTCACCAGGGTGACGCGCAGCCGCTCCCCGGCAAGCATCATGACGAATTCCCTCGTGCCGGTGTAATCGGCCAGCAGCTCGGTGTGCCCGGGGAAATGATAACCCGCCCTGTTCAGCACCTCCTTGCTTATGGGAGCAGTGGCCATGGCAGCTGCAGTGCCGCCGCTGCAGAGGGACGCCGCTGCAGTGATGTACCCATGCACTGCCCGGCCGGTCCCCTCGGTGGGTTCGCCATAGGCCATATCTCCTGGGGAGAGTTCCCCGACCTGCAGGAGATAGATGCTGTCACCATCTTCCAGAGTGGAGAGTTCACCTTCCGAGACTGATATCAGCGGCAAGGTGATACCGGTAACCTGCAAGGCCCTCTCCATAGCCCCCATGTCACCGATCACCACAGAGAGGCAGCAGTCGCGGACACTCCTATCCACAAGGGCTCTGGCAACGATTTCCGGGCCGATACCGCAGGGGTCACCCATTGTCACGGCAATAAGCGGTTTATTCATGACTAGATCCATAATTTAGATTATCTCTAGAAGGGATTCTAACCGCAAAACGGACAAAAAAAAAGCGGCCGTTAAGCCGCTTCTCTTGCTGTCGTTGATTTATGCTACCTGCTGGTCGACTTGCCGGCAACCTGCATCCTGATGATGGCACGCTCAAGAGCCGCCTCATAGATCTTGAACTGCTTATCCTCCGGAGTAAGTTTCTTCAGCATATCCTCGGCCCGACCCATGGCGGCCTTGGCACGCTCCAGATCGATCTCGTCGGCACGTTCCGCGGTCTGCACCAGGACTGTTGCGCGGTCGTCCTCCACCTCGAGGAAGCCCCAGTTTACAGCCAGGTTATGGATAACACCATCCTGCTTATAGCTGAACTCGCCGATTTTAAGGGAGGAGAGCATCGGGGCATGGCCGGGGAGAACGCCGAATTCACCCAGCGAACCGCTGGCGGTGATCTCGTCTACCTCCTCGGAGAGGACTTTCTTGTACGGAGTAACCAGTTCGAGTTTGAGTTTTTCTGCCATATATAACCTCTAGGCTAAGGGTCGGGACACGGGGTTCGGGGTTTACCACCTCGCGCCTCGTGCCTCGCGCCTCGTGCCTGCCTTTATTATACCGCCAGCTTCTTCGCCTTCTCGATAACTTCCTCGATGGTACCGACCATGTAGAAAGCCTGCTCGGGGAGGTCGTCGTACTTGCCGTCGACGATCTCCTTGAACCCCTTGATGGTGTCCTTCAGCTCGACGTAGACACCCGGAGTACCGGTGAATGCCTCGGCGACGTGGAAGGGCTGGGAGAGGAAGCGCTGGATCTTACGGGCGCGGGAAACGACCAGCTTGTCCTCTTCGGAGAGTTCGTCCATACCGAGGATGGCGATGATGTCCTGGAGGTCCTTGTAGCGCTGCAGGACGTACTGGACGGAACGGGCCACAGCATAGTGCTCATCGCCGACAACCTGGGGATCGAGGATCCGGGAGGTGGAGTCGAGGGGGTCAACCGCCGGATAGATGCCGAGCTCGGCGATCTGACGGGAGAGAACTGTCGTTGCATCCAGGTGGGCAAAGGCGGTTGCCGGAGCCGGGTCGGTAAGGTCGTCGGCAGGAACGTAGATCGCCTGAACCGAAGTAATGGAGCCTTTGGTTGTGGAGGTGATCCGCTCCTGAAGCTCGCCCATTTCGGTGGAGAGGGTCGGCTGGTAACCTACCGCAGAAGGGATACGGCCGAGAAGCGCGGAAACCTCGGAACCTGCCTGGGTGAAACGGAAGATGTTATCGACGAAGAGGAGAACGTCCTGACCCTCTTCATCACGGAAGTACTCGGCAACGGTAAGCGCGGAGAGAGCGACGCGGGCACGGGCCCCCGGCGGCTCGTTCATCTGGCCGTAGATCAGGGCGGCTTTGTCGATAACGCCGGAATCCTTCATCTCGTGCCAGAGGTCGTTACCTTCACGAGTACGCTCGCCTACGCCGGCGAAAACGGAGAAACCGCCGTGCTGCTTGGCGATGTTGTTGATCAGCTCCATGATGAGAACCGTCTTGCCGACGCCAGCGCCTCCGAAGAGGCCGATCTTGCCGCCGCGGGCATAGGGTGCGAGGAGGTCAACGACTTTGATACCGGTGGTGAACGACTCGACCTTGGTCGACTGGTCCTGGAAGGAAGGTGCAGGACGGTGAATCGGATACTCCTTCTCATGACCAATCGGGCCCATTTCGTCAATGGCTTCACCGACAACGTTCATGATGCGGCCAAGAGTCTTGCGGCCAACCGGCATGACGATCTGATTGCCGGTGTCCAGAACCTGCTGGCCGCGAACGAGACCATCCGTACCGTCCATGGCGATGGTGCGGACTGCATTTTCCCCCAGATGCTGGGCAACTTCGAGAACAAGATTGAATTCCCTATCATCGATGGCCGGATTGGTGACCTTCAGGGCGTTGTAAATCGGGGGGAGTTTCCCCGGCTCAAATTCGACGTCGACAACAGCGCCGATTACCTGTGTGATCTTTCCAAAGTTCTGACTCATGCTGTTCCTTCCTCCTGTGGCCCTGGGACCACCTATTATTATGGATCTGTATCCTTGTTATCCTTTTACCGACTCGGCACCGGAGATAATCTCCATCAGCTCCTTGGTAATGGCAGCCTGCCGTGCACGATTGTAGATGAGTGTCAGCTTGCCGATCATTTCGGTGGCATTCTTGGAGGCGCTGTCCATGGCAGTCATACGTGCACCGTGTTCACCGGCAACAGACTCCAGGAGCGACTTGAAAATCTGCACTTCAATATGCTTGGGAAGCAGTTCGGCAAGCAGCTCGGCCTGACCCGGTTCATATATGTATTCACGGGGCACAACTTCCTCTGTGGCCGATTCCGGAGGAGTCACCGGCAGAAGCTGCGTAAAGGTGATCTCCTGGGACATGACGCTACGGAATTCGTTATACAGGAAATGAACTTCGTCATACTCTTCCGCCAGATAGTCGTCGATGATCTCCCGTGCAAGCAGTACTGCAGTCTGGAAGGTGAGGTTCGACTGAATATTGGCGTGATTCTTCCAGACCCCGTGACGGTTTTTGAGGAAGTCATACCCCTTGCGGCCAAGAGTCATGATTTTCAGTTCCGCATAATTGGATCTGTTTTCCTTGATAAAGCGGTCTGCAGCTTTACAGAGGTTAGCATTGAACCCTCCGCAAAGACCACGGTCCGAGGTCACCACAACCAGAAGAGCCTTGCCGGCCCCTTCACGGCGCTGAAGAAGCGGGCTGCAGTCGGCAGGAACGCTGCCTGCCAGGCGACCGAGCACCTCCGACAGTTTTGTCGCGTAAGGACGGGCAGCGACAACATTTTCCTGGGCGCGGCGGAGCTTGGCAGCAGAAACCATTTTCATGGCTTTCGTGATCTGACGAGTGTTTTTGACCGAGCTGATACGCTTTTTAATACTCTTTAGACTTGGCATAACGGAAATCCGTCCTTAGGTCTTAGGCTGTGAACTCTTTCTTGAACTCGTTCAGAGCGGCGGTGATTTTCGCCTTAAGCTCGTCATCGATTGCTTTCTTGTTGGCCAGCTCTACGAGCAGATCGCTCTTGCGGCTGTCGAAGAAAGCAAGCAGTTCATTCTCGTAACGCTTGAGAACATTAACCGGGTAATCATCGACAAAGCCGTTGTTGGCGGCGAAGATTACCAACACCTGCTTTTCATTGGAAAGCGGCTGGTACTGTGCCTGCTTGAGGATTTCAACGAGACGCTCACCACGGGCAAGCTGCATCTGGGTCGCCTTGTCGAGGTCAGAACCGAACTGGGCAAATGCCGCCATCTCACGATACTGGGCGAGGTTAAGGCGCAGGGTACCGGCAACCTGCTTCATCGACTTGGTCTGTGCGGAGCCACCGACCCGGGATACGGAGATACCGACGTTGATAGCCGGGCGGACACCGGAGTAGAACAGGTCGGATTCGAGGAAGATCTGACCGTCGGTAATGGAGATGACGTTGGTCGGGATGTAGGCGGAAACGTCACCTGCCTGGGTCTCGATGATCGGCAGGGCAGTCAGAGAACCGGCGCCCAGCGCGTCGGAAACCTTGCAAGCACGCTCGAGGAGGCGGCTGTGGAGGTAGAAAACGTCACCGGGATATGCCTCACGTCCTGGCGGACGGCGCAGCAGGAGCGAAAGCTGACGGTAGGCAACGGCCTGCTTGGAGAGATCGTCGTAAATGATCAGGGCATGCTTGCCGCTGTCACGGAAGAATTCGCCCATGGTAACACCGGTGTAAGGCGCGATGAACTGCAGAGGAGCCGATTCGGAAGCAGTAGCCGCAACGACGATGGTGTAATCCATGGCGCCGTGCTCCTGGAGCTTGGAAACAACCTGTGCAACCGTGGATCTCTTCTGGCCGATTGCAACGTAGATGCAGACGACATCGCCACCCTTCTGGTTAATGACGGTGTCGATGGCAACTGCGGTCTTGCCGGTCTGGCGGTCACCGATGATCAGCTCACGCTGGCCACGCCCGATCGGTACCATGGAGTCGATGGCCTTGAGACCGGTCTGCATCGGCTCGTGAACCGACTTACGGGCAACGATACCGGGGGCCTTGATCTCTACCTTGCTGTAGGTATCGGTGTTGATGGGGCCTTTGCCGTCGATCGGCTGACCGATAGCATCGACGACGCGACCGATCAGAGCAGGTCCAACCGGAACCTCGACGATCCTGCCGGTCCGCTTGACGCTGGAGCCTTCCTTGATGTTCTCGTTGTCCTCACCGAGAATGGCGGCGCCGACGTTGTCTTCCTCAAGGTTAAGCACCATTCCGGATATGCCGCCCGGGAACTCGAGCAACTCGCCGGCCATTGCCTTATCAAGACCGTGGATACGGGCAATACCGTCACCAACGGAGATGATGGTACCGGTTTCGGATACTTCGACTTCCTTGCCGTACCCCTTGATCTGCTTCTTGATTATTTCACTGATTTCTTCGGCTCTGATTTCCATAGGATCATCTCACCCCTTCTGTAATATATCTTCAATACGTGTCAGCTGTGTTTTAACACTCCCGTCCAAAACCTTGTCGCCGATTCTGGTTATCAAGCCACCAATGAGTGCGGGGTCGACTTCGACCTTCAGGTCGATCTTTTTTCCCGTACTCTTCTCCAGTGCTGCCTTGATTTCGGCGACCTTACCGTCATCCAGGGGAAGAGCGGTGGTCACCACCGGCCGGAGGACGCCCGACAGTTCATCGGCGAGTTCACTGTAGAATGCAATGATCTGGGGCAAGCACCCCAGACGGTTTCTCTCCTGGAGAAGAAGAAGAAAGTTCCCAATGGTACCGGAGAGCTGCAGCTTCCCGGCGACCTCTTTCAGGGTCTCCAACTTCGCTTCGATACCGTAAGCCGGGTTGGAGAGGAGCGAACCGAGCTCGGGACTCTCTGCAAATACCCCTTCGATCCGCGCCAGTTCCCCATGAAATTTTTCCACCGCACTCTCTTCGGCAGCAATCTGCACGAGTGCCTTGGCGTAACGACGTGCTATAGCGTTCGCGCTCAATGTAAGTCCACCACCTTGGTAAGATATTCACCAACCATCCGATCCTGATCGTCGGCCCGCACTGCACCCTTGAGGGACTGCTCGGCAAGCTGCACCGCAAGGCGGGCCGCCTCTTCACGCAACTCGGCTCTGGCCCTGACAATCTCCTGATCGGCCATCATCTGTGCCTGCGACTTGATTCTATCCCCTGCCTCGCGGGCCTCGGCAACAATGCGGGCCTTCTCGGCAAGGCCATCTTCACGGAGAACCTTCTGCAGCTCCTCGGCCTCCTTGTTGGCCTGGGCAAGGCGCTGATTGTACTCGGCAAACTTCTTCTCTGCAGCAACCTTCAGCTCTTCGGCCTCACGTAGGGACTTTTCGATGGCTGACCGGCGCTCGGCAAGGGCCTTCTTCATGTCGGCCTTCTTTACTGCCCAGACCATGAGGATGACGAGGGCAGCAAAATCGATGCAGCGCCACATGAAATCCTTCCACTGGGCAGCGCCACCATGGCCGCCGCCTTGGGACTCACCGCCCCCTTCGCTGGCAAAGCCGAGGGAGGCAAGGAGGATCAGCAGGAGGACCTGCACAGCGGCAATGACTACTGGCTTGCGTAAAACATCCATACAGCGCTTCATATTACAAGCTCCTTCCGAGAACCTTTTCACAGATATCGACAGACAGCGCCTTGGCCTGCTCCTGGAGGAGAACGCGGGCATCGGCAGACTCCTTGGCAACCCTTGTCTTGATGGCGGACAGGGAATCGGCTGCCCCCTTGCGGGCTGCCTCCAGGATGGCGGTCTCCTCGGCCTGAGCCTCTTTCAGCAGGGCGCCGCGCTCGTCAGCCGCACCCGACTTTATCTCCTTGAGACGAGCCTCGTACTCGGCCATCTTCTGCTGCACATCCTGATCAACAGACTCGGCACGACCCTTTGCCTCGGCAATGCGGCCCTGACGCTCGGCGAGCACCTTCCTGATCGGCTTGTAGAGGAAGATGTTCAGAACGAACATCAGCACCAGAAAGTTGACCAGTTGTATCACAACGCCAAGATCTATGTTAATCACGCCGCACCTCTTGTTTTTCAGTTTGTATACTGTATACACTAACCATGGGCATGCTTCGGCCTTACCCATAAGCACGTGATTGCTATCACATGCCCACAATCCATGTCAAGCAATTTCCTCTATATTAACAGCAACTAAGAGTGCTGGCTTCGGACAAACCCCTCTGTGTGCGTGCCCGACAGCATTCATCTTATACTCCCAATAACTCGACTATTCGCGCAAGTTCGTCCCTGCCGCTAAAGTTGATCTCTATCTTCCCCCCCCTGCTGCCGGACTTGATGTCGACCTTTGTCTGCAGCCGCCTTTTCAGCTGCTCAACCAGATCGGCCATCTCCCTCTCCGGCCCTTTGGATGACTTCTTAACCGGAGGATTCTTCAGCTTGCGCACCAGTGCCTCGGCACCACGAACGGTAACCTGCTTCTTGATGATCTCTTCCCTCGCCTTGCGGATCAGCTCCGCATCCTCCAGGGAGAGAAGAGCCCTGGCATGCCCCATGGTCAGCCTCTCGGCGATTATGTCCCGCTGCACATCCTCCGGGAGCTTCAGGAGCCTCAGGGAGTTGGCTACCGTGGAACGATCCTTGCCGACCCTCTTCGCCATCTCCTCCTGTGAAAGGCCGATGGTTTCCATCAGTGAGAGATAGGCATGGGCCTCCTCCACCGCATTGAGATCCTCGCGCTGAATGTTCTCTATCAGGGCCATCTCCAGGGCGGTATTTTCCGATACGTCCTGAATGACCACCGGCACCTCGTGCAGCCCGGCCTTCTGTGCTGCCCGCCAACGACGCTCTCCGGCGATGATCTCGTAGTGAGCCCCCTTGCGGATTACGACGATCGGCTGGATGATCCCCTTCTCCTTGATGGAGGCTGCCAGCTCTTCCAGCTTTTCCGAGGTGAATGTCTTGCGCGGCTGCGCCCTGTTCGGCTTCACATCCTCTATGGGACAGAGGAAATATTTCACCTGTTCCTTCTCAACAACCGGCAGGAGAGCGCCCATTCCTTTGCCCAGCCCTGTTTTCTTAACCATTCGCACCTCCACCGCCCATTATCTCGGCAGCCAGATCAAGGTATGCAGCCGCCCCACGGGAGGCTATGTCGTAGAGGATGATTGGCCGTCCATGGCTCGGGGCCTCGGACAACCTGACATTACGGGGAATGACGGTCTTGAAGACCTGCTGGCCGAAATGCGCCCGCACCTCCTCTTCCACCTGCCTGGAGAGATTGTTCCTGCCGTCGTACATGGTCAGAACGATGCCATCGATGCGCAGGCCTGGATTAAGCCCCTTCTGCACCAACTGTATTGTACGAACGATCTGGGAAAGGCCCTCCATGGCGTAGAATTCGCACTGCAGCGGCACCAGCACCCTGTCGGCGGCAGTCATGGCGTTTATTGTAAGGAGACCAAGGGACGGAGGGCAGTCGATGAGGATGTAATCGAAACTGCCGCGCAGCCCGTGGAGAAGCTTCTTCAGCTGACCCTCTCGCTCCGGCATGTCGATCAGCTCAAGTTCGGCGCCGGCCAAATCCGTAGTAGCCGGGAGGATGAAGAGCGCCCCGAGCTCCGTGGGGTGCATGATGGCCTCAGGATTCTCGCCATTTATCAGGGCATCGTAGATGCTCCCCTTGAGCGCCCCCTTTTCGATCCCCACACCACTGCTGGCATTCCCTTGTGGGTCCATGTCAACCAGCAGCACTCGCTTCTCGGCGGCTGCCAGTGAGGCAGCGAGGTTGACAGCAGTGGTAGTCTTGCCAACCCCCCCCTTCTGATTGGCTATGCAGATGATACGTGCCATTTATTAATCACCCTTTTTGTCCCATGTTCAGCAGCGCCGTTGAAAGATTGAATAACTAGCACACTTCCCGGGCAGTGAAAAGATTTTTCCCGGTAGCCAGAGGCC
>Ga0209314_10001221_pt1 | contig 11539 bp, 9 predicted proteins | sample I19B2metaG_FD_184146 | JGI IMG/M metagenome (GOLD analysis project Ga0209314, IMG submission 184146) | Lake sediment bacterial and archeal communities from Gulf of Boni, Indonesia to study Microbial Dark Matter (Phase II) - ​I19B2 metaG... | ecosystem: Environmental > Aquatic > Freshwater > Lake...
ATCAGTGGAGCGAGCTACCATAAGACTATGGGTGACTATCACAAATGTCTGCCGCTGCTCCTTGTTTAGTTCTCTAAGAAGCTTTAGAATCTCCTCTCCAGTCTTTGTGTCCAAGTTCCCGGTGATTTCGTCGCAGAGCATTATCGAAGGGGTGTTAGCCAAAGCTCTAGCAACTGCTACACGTTGTTGTTCCCCACCACTTAGCTCTGTAGGTCTGTGGCTGAGTCTATCGCCCAACCCTACCCTTTCGAGAAGCTCTATTGCCCTCCTTCTCCGCTGCTCACGTGGCACACCTGCAAAAGCCATCGGAAGCTCAACGTTTTTCATAGCAGTCATCCGAGGGATAAGGTTGAAGAACTGAAAAACAAAACCTATCTCCCGATTCCTAAGCCTAGCCAGCTCATCGTCGTCAAGGCCGGAAATATCGACTCCGTTTATGAACACTTTTCCTTCCGTCGGTCTGTCTAAAGCGCCGATGAGGTTGAGCAAGGTTGTTTTTCCACTGCCCGATGAGCCCATGACGCTCATAAACTCGCCCGTTTTAACTTTAAGATTTACTCCGTTAAGTGCTGGGACCTCCACCTCCCCCATTTTATAGACCTTTCTAACATTTACGAGCTCAACTATCCACGCTAAATCTCCATTGTGCTCCGTTAATCCATCAACTGTAGCATCGCCATTCAATTTGCATTTCACTCCTGCAATTTCCTTGCTATGTCTTCGATTTTTTTGGCGGCTTCTTCTAGCACCTGCTTCGCTTCTTCCGCTGCTTTTTCCGAGTATTCGTGTCTCAGTCTATCACGGAGGTCCCACACAGCTATTGCAAGGTCTTTTGTGGCTCTTCGCAGTTCTTTAGCCTTTTCTGGGTAGAACTCAAACCACATCGGTCCCATGAAGCCGGGTCCGGGTCCAAAGTGTCTGAGTCGTTTGCGCAGTTCTTCACGCGTCTTAACGTGTTCTTCATAGAAGGTTTTGCCTTGCTCTGTTAACATGTAACGCTTTGTTCCCGCCTCTTGTTCAGGGGCCTCTTTGATGTAGCCTTTGTCTTGCAGCCAAGCCATTAACGGATAGATTGAGCCTGGGCTTGGTTTCCAGCATCCATTGGTTTGTTTCTCGATTTCGCTCATTATTTCGGAGCCGGACATGGGCTTTTCGTTGAGCAGTCTCAGCACTTGGTAACGAAGGAAGCCTTTCGGAACCATCGCCATGTGTTTCATCCAATGTTTGAACGGAAAGATGTTTTATCACCGCGCTGGTATCAAATTCGATATCAATGCCAATCTCTCCCTTATAAACCCTCCGCTAAAAAAGAGGACGGGCTAGTCCGCTTTTATCCTAGTCTACATAAGAGCATTTTTATCCGAAGGAACCTAATGCTTATTCTGGTTGAGCCTAATGAGCGAAGTTGCCTGCAGAGAAATCATTGAACGTTTAATGAAGATTCCAAGCCCGACTAGGATGGATGTTGACCGAATCAAGATGCAGGTTGCAGGCAAGCACGACTTAAAAAGGGTTCCTCCAAACTCTGAGTTGATGCGTTTCCTAAAGCTCGATGAAAGGAGTAAACTCCTTCCGCTCCTACGTAGAAAAGTCGTTCGTACAATTTCTGGGGTCACCGTCGTCGCTGTGATGACAAAGCCTTGGCCGTGTCCCAAGAAAAACCCGTGCGCATATTGTCCGGGTGGTCCACCTTACGGTGTTCCTCAAAGCTACACGGGACATGAACCAGCTACGATGAGGGGTATTCAAAGTGGGTTTGACCCTTATAGGCAGGTTAGGAACCGTGTTGAACAGCTGGAGGCGATTGGGCATGCTGTTGATAAGGTGGAGTTCATTATAATGGGCGGAACCTTCCCAAGCATGCCTCTCGATTATCAGGAAAGCTTTGTTCAGCGATGCTTAGATGCCATCACCGGAACGAAATCTCAGTCGCTGGAGGAGGCTAAAAGGAGTGCAGAAACAAGTCGGATTCGTAATGTTGGAATTACAGTGGAGACACGTCCTGACTGGGCGAAGCGAGAGCACGTTGATTACATGTTGTCGATGGGCGTAACTCGTGTGGAGCTGGGTGTTCAAAACATCTATGATGACGTTTATGAGCTGGTGGATCGAGGGCACAGCGTTCAAGAAGTCATTGAAGCTACTCGTGTGTTGAAGGATGCTGGGTTAAAAGTGGTGTATCATCTTATGCCGGGGTTGCCGGGTTCTAGTTTTGAGCGAGATCTGAGTACGTTTCAAAGAGTCTTTACGGATTCTAGCTTTAAACCGGATATGATTAAGATTTATCCTTGTCTTGTTTTGAAGGGGACGAGGGCGTATGAGTGGTGGAAGAGGGGGGACTATCAGCCGTATACGACTGAAGAGGCGGCTCAGCTTGTTGTGGAGGTAAAAAAGATGGTTCCTCCCTGGGTTCGGATTATGCGGGTTCAGAGAGATATTCCTGCCTATCTTATTGAGGCTGGGGTGGATCGTAGTAATCTTCGACAGCTGGTTTTGCAGAAGCTTCGAGAGCAGAATTTGCGTTGTCGTTGTATTCGTTGTCGTGAGGTGGGGCATCGTTGGTTAGTGGACAACGTGAAGCCTGACCTCGACAATATTCGGGTACAGGTTGTTAGGGAGGAGGCTTCGTATGGTGAGGAAATTTTTATTTCGGTTGAGGACTTGGTTAATGATGTTCTGGTTGGTTATTTGAGGTTGAGGATTCCTTCGGATAGGGTGTATAGGCAGGAGATTCGTCCTGGGATGGCTTCGGTGGTTCGTGAGTTGCATGTGTATGGTCCTTTGGTTCCTGTGGGGAAGCGTATGGTGGGGGCTTGGCAGCATAGGGGTTTTGGGAGCGCCCTTCTTTCTGAGGCTGAGCGGGTTACTTGGGAGGATTTTGGTTGTGGGAAGGTGGTGGTGATGAGTGCGTTGGGGACGAAGCGGTATTTTGGGCGTTTTGGTTATGTGGATGATGGACCATATGTTTCGAAGATGTTGAAAGGATGATGATGTTCGTGTGAAGAAATTTTTGACTAGTGTATACCCGGGGGGAGAGGGGACTAGACAGTCATGGACACGAAGACGCTTTGGAGGTGAAAATAAACTTTCTTAGTGGTGCGATGAAATGGAACTTTGTTGCGCACACACCATGCTGAGGCTGGGTTTGTTTTGGGTTCTGAAGGCGCATAGGAGTCTGGTTTTGACGCTGTTTGGATGCGTAAGGTTGCGCGTCTTGCGTGAAAATTTTGGCTATGTATAGATTATTAATTATTAGCGGTTTTAGCGCAGAAATGGATTGAGTTTTGTGAGGTTAATGAGCTCGCGTCTTTTGGCCGTCAACCGATGGTGGCGGGCTAGAAGACAGCATTATTTATCGATATGGTCTTCTTCAATCAAGCCGACAAAGGGAGTAGTGCAGGACACCGATAGAGTTTCTTGGTGTCAAAGCGTATGTCACCGGCAACTACGATGACGGCAGCAAGACTTTCCTAAAGCGAAAATGACGAAACAATAATTATAAACCCAAAACGCAAGCCTAAGGCTTTATATCAAAATCTGTGGCACGGCTTATAGTGCCTCAGGCCATGATTGCCGGGTGTCATCTGTGTGAGCACGCAACGTCTTCGACTGTGCTCGCGATCACTTCAATCGGGTCCTCGAAGGTTTGGGTTAATCGTCGCGCTTTTTCTTCTTGTGCTGCCCTAACGGATTCTAAACTGTTGAGAGTTCTCATAATCTTTTTTGCGGCCTTTTCTGGGTCGGTCTCACGAATAATTAACCCCTTATTTATCAAGTATTTTTCAATTAAGAAGGGTTCATCTGGATAGCATGAGAACGTCGGCACTCCCAGCAGAGCAGCTTCGGCGGTCATAGTTCCTCCAGCCCCAACGAATATGGATGAGAAAAAGAGAAGACTCGGGCCATCGATAATTGACTCGCAAACTATAGCCCTTTTTCCCAAAATTTCTTGAAAAGCTACAGCTTGCTTTTCATATCTCGGTATAACTACTGTCTGGAAATCTCGGGATGCTTTAAGGAGTTTTTCGATCATAGGAATAACCAAGGGCTTTTTTGGCGTTTTGCCCAAAAGATATGCAGCAAACGTTTCCTCTGTTCTGAAGGTGACTATGGGCTTCGACCTATCCAGTCCAAGCTGCTTCAAAACATCTTCATCGGGTTCAAAGTCCCTCAGCCAAGCCCACGCATCCAAAGCATTGTACTGAATTATCTTGTCCGCGGATATTCCAAAGCTAAACCAAGCCCTTTTCGGTATCACTTTAGGTGTTAGAAGCTTTTTTGAGAGCGGAATCGTTAATCGCGCCACTGCTTCCGCATGCGGGGAATCATTCAAACAAACATGTGGGGTGCCTAAACCAAAAGCAACACGAGCGGTCTCAGGAGAAGAGAAAGAAACCGCCACGTCCGGATTCCACTCCTTCACTAAGGAGGCTAACTTGAGAATTCTCCCAGCACTCGCCCTCAACTTGCCCGCCAACGTTCCACCACCGTGCTTTCCGACAACCTTAGCGTCTATTCCCTTGAGGGCAAGAAGCCTAACCACCTCACGATATTCCCGAGTTACTTTAAGAACCTGATGCCCCTCGCTCTCCAACCTCTTCGACAGCCTAGAAAACAGCATACACTGCTTCGGAGTAAGGATGTCAACGAACACCCTGAGACTCGTCAAGAAAAATCACTCCTCCCTAACTTGTCAATTATTTTATAAAGCTTTATTTTATATTCACAAATGAGCTCAGCTGCCCTGACCCTTGTTTTTCCCTCAGCATAAAAACGGTAGATAGGCTCGGTTCCGCTAGGCCTTACGAGAACGGAGCTCTTGTCTGGGAACCATATTTTCACACCGTCGATTGTGTCTACGATCAGGTCTTTGACCTGCTGGATAAGCTCTTCCAGCACTCGTTCCTTGAGTTCATTGGGACATTCTATCTTGTCCTTTTCTAGGTGGTAAAGGGGCAACTCCGCCAATAAATCTGACAGCTTCCTTCCAGTTTTCGCCATGATATCTAAAATCAAAGCAGTGGCCATTGCCCCGTCTCGAACCGGCTGATGAAGCGCATACAAAACACCACCATTTTCTTCACCACCAAGCTTCGCACCCAACCTCTTCATCTCATGAGAAACGAATATGCTGCCAACCCTAGTCCAAACAACCCTACCATCATACCCATCCGCAATCTCCTTAACGAGATACGAGGAGCTTACTGGCGTAACAATTGTTTCCCCAGGATTCTCCCGCAAAAAATATTTCTCAACAAGCGCGAAGGTTCGGTCTCCCCAATGGATTTCTCCTCCTTCATCGACAAAGATTGCGCGATCAGCGTCTCCATCATACGCAACACCCACATCCGCCTTGACTGCCCTCACCGCAGAAGCCAATTCCTGCAAGTTCTCAGGTCTAGGCTCAGGAGATCTGCTAGGAAAGGTTCCGTCAACATTGGCGTTCATGGTAGTAACTCGGCATCCCATCTCTCGAAGGAGGTAGGGAGCGGCTAAGCCGCCGACTCCGTTTCCCGGATCCAACACAACATGAAAGCGTTTTTGTTGAATAGCACTAACATCCACATGTTGTTTCATAGCTTCCACGTAGACGTCGAGAATTCCTGACAATCGATGTGTTTCCCCAATCTTATCCCACTCGCCCCGCCGAAACTTTTCATCAAAAAAAATGTTCTCGATCTCGATTTCCAGCTCTCGCGGCAATTCAATCCCGTCACTGGCCACCACTTTAATGCCGTTGTATTCCGGGGGATTATGAGACGCGGTGATGATTACTCCGCCATCCTTCTGATGATGCTTAACGGCGTATTGAATGGCTGGGGTGGGCGCCATCCCCACATCATAAACAGTGCATCCTGTAGATATTATACCAGCAATAACCGCTTGAGTAAACATCGGACTGCTGGTTCTTCCATCGTGCCCTACCAAGATTTTTCCGCCCTCAAAAAAGGTTCCAGCAGCACGTCCAACCCTCATCACAAACTCTGGGGTTAGATCACGATTCACCACGCCGCGGATTCCATTCGTCCCAAACAACCGTCTCAACGGCATCACGTCTTCTCCCTCAAAAATTCTCCCAAGAAAGTAATAAATTTTTTAACAAAACTCACATAAAAGTTTATACTGTAAAAAACTAATGTTATAGTTAGGGATAATTTTGGCAAAGGAAACACGAAACGGTCCAGAATCTAAATCTAAGCCCAAATTATCCTTAAAAAAGAGATGAAAAATGAGAGAGACCTTAAGAAAATACTCAAAACCTTGTCATGTAGTAGAAGAAGTCAATTGACTTACACGTGGATGTTAAAAAATCGGTGAATACCTTAGGAGTTTAGGGTACGATAATTACAAAGATGTGAAAGGAAGGGAAGTTTTCTAAGAAGATATCTAACCTTAGTTACGAGAATCTAAGTGAGTAACAGAGAAAGCAGATAGCTCAACATGTAGATTTGATTGAAGAATTGAGGCTATGTCAAGACCGGAATTAGCGAGGACCTACGACAGAGAAACTACTGCTAGCTGGGCTAAGCTCTTGCTTTACTTACTAATCTTGATTGTAGAATCTTAATGTTTGATGATTAAAGGTCCCCCTTTTGGATAATTATTTTTTCGTTTTCTCCCGCTATGTAGACTCAAAATATTTCCACCAAAACTACATCAAACATCTAGACGTAAGCACACTTTCCGAAACTTCCTTCGAAGGACAAACCGTCACACCCCGCGTAAGAGTAACGTTGTCCTGAATCATCGCATAGTCGCCAACAATACACCCATCTTCGATCTTCACCCATCTCCCAACAGTCGCGTTTTCACCGATAATTGCACCCTTTACCGACGTAAAATCCGAAATTAAGGTCCCAGGGAAAACGATGGAATTTTCAACACGAACCCCCTTTCCGATGGTCACGTGTTCCCCTATGGCCACGTGAGGACCGATTCTGGACCTTTGCCCTACGGTTACTACTTCGCCAATCACGGTGGGATCTTCGATTTCTGCCTCACCCTCTATGCTAACACCCTTACCTATTTCACTCTTCTTTATTTCCGTATCCAGCAAAAGCTGGTTTGCTTTCAGATAATCGGCTGGCTCTCCAATATCGATCCAAAGTCCTTCGAATTCATGACCGTAAAGTTTTCCCTCTCCCGCCAGTTTTGGGAATATTTCATGCTCCATTGAAACAGGTCTACCGACGGGAATGAGGTCAAAAATTTTGGGGTCAAGAACGTAAATCCCAGCGTTTGCTAAATTGCTGGGTGCTTTTCCACGAATAGGCTTTTCCACAAACCGCACCACACAGTTTTTTTCATTTAACTCCACAACACCATACCGGCTAATGTCCTCAACTCTATACAGTGCTATTGTGGCAATAGCGCCGTTTTCCTCATGCTTTTCCAAAAGTTTCGCATAATCGATGTTGGTGATGATGTCTCCATTTAAGACTAGAAACGGCTTTTCCCGCCTAATTAAATCCTCTGCCCGTTTAATGGGTCCGCCTGTTCGTAGAGGTCGACTCTCTCTAGAATATGCCATTCTCATTCCATATGCTGAGTCTCCGTAACGTCGAACGAAGGCTTCAGCCATGTAGTTCACAGCCAATATGACTTCTTCAGCTCCGCTCTTCGCTAGCCTCTCCATTGTCCAGTCTAACAAAGGCTTGTTGCCGACTGGAAAAAGAAGCTTCGGCCTCGTGCAACTAAGTGGCCGTAGTCTTGTTCCAAACCCTCCAGCTAAAACAACAGCCTTCAATTCCACCCGCTCCGAAGGATAATTGTATTGTTGCAACATTTATGTAAAAACTTTATGAAAAAATGCGAATAAAAGCGCGCTCGGCCAGCTATTTTTGAAAGCATAACTCAGCTTCCCCCATCATCTGAATCACCATTTAAGAAAGTTATTTAAGGTTTCATTATCTATTCTGCAAGAGTCTAGGATATAAAGGAGTGTTATGGCTGGATAGCCAGCTGATTGGTTGGCCAATGAAGGCCACTCCACCCGGGAGGTACATGTGGATGGATGGTGAGTGCGATGACGGCACGCAAGATCGTCAAAAGGGCAGCGTTAGCGGAGGTCATCAAAACGTTCAGACAGTCCACGTTGGCGCTAGCATTCAATTTAAACGGAATCGTAGCTGGTACGCTCCTTGCTCTATATCTGGGCGTTTTCTCCAGTGCTCCCTGGGCGCTGGTCGTGTATCCCGGCATCCTAAGTATGAGAGGGGTGATCGGCGGTTTATTTAGTGGTCGCTTAAGCACCGGACTACACCTTGGAACGGTAAAGGCTGGTTTTCTTAAAAACACTGGGTATTTCTACTTGCTTTGGCATGCAATAATTGTATTAACACTTGAAAGCAGTGTCATGTTGGGTTCAGTAGCGTTGTTGTTCGGCATGCTCCTTTTGAGGATAACCATCTTCGATTCCGTCGCTGTTTTAGGTGTAATTATTGCAACCATGGCTATTTCGCTTGTTCTCATATCACCCATTACCGTGGTGATTTCAGCTTTGTCCTTTAAGTATGGTTTAGACCCTGATATCATAGTGTATCCGATAGAGTCCACCGTGGCTGACGTTCTCATCACCGTGTGCTACATCACAGTGTTAAACATTTTCTTTTCGCTAAGCCCCATGGGACCCCATTTAATCGGATCATTAGACTTCATTTTCCTATGTTTGGTGTTATACCTTTTCTTTAAAGATGCTAGGGAACCTGAGTTTTTCAAGACAATTAAGGAATCCCTTTTAACTCTTGTGTTGGTCAGCTTTATTGTTAGTGTTACGGGCTCTGTCCTCAGTAAAATTAGCGAAGTTGCGGGTAGCAGACGAGAAATATATATGGTGTACCCTGCGTTGATTGACACTATGGGAGACGTTGGCTCTATCGTGGGCTCAACTGCCACCACCAAGCTTGCCTTAGGAACAATCAGGCCATCTTTCACGTCGATAAAGAAGCATTCAACTGAAATAGTGGGTGCATGGATGGCTTCCTTAGTAATGTTTACATTATGTTCTGCGATCTCATTCCTTATAAAGCAGCAGTTCTCACTAGATAGGTTACTGAGGTTCACGGCACTACTTTATATTACAAACTTCCAAGCTGCCCTATCCATGGGTATCATTGCGTACGTTGTGGCCATACTTACCTATCAAAGAGGATGGGACCCAGACAATTTTGTGATACCCATCGAAAGCTCATTGGCAGATACTATAACAACATTCTCTCTTCTTGTAGCCGTAAATGTAATTGGTTAAAATGAATGACTTTATAGAATCGTCGATGATCTGGACTAGGCAAAGACTGTTTTCATTGAAATGATGTGGCTTTCCTTTCTTTGATGTTGAGAATCAGATAGAACATTCAAATATTTGACACCGGAAGTTGTGCCTAAGATACGAAGGATAGAGGAATATGATAAGATCTTGGATGAATTTAGATAGTCAGGATTTGAAAGTGCTAGAATAACGCTTGAGAAGGATGCTAAGACTCTAGTCTTAGGGTTACAACCTAGAATAAGAACCAAAGGTATCAAAGATATTAGGGCTAGAAAGGTAGGAGACAAGGTTTGCGTAATAAAAGAATAGAACCTTTATTAATATCTCTTTTTTCTCCAATGACTAGACAAAGTTCTAAAAATTATTACTCTGCGTATTTCTTAGTGAATTTGGCTTAGTGAATTTGGAGACCCTCCTAACGTAGTCCTTGTCTACTCCGAATAAAAGAGCGGAACCGTAGATGATTCCACATGTTCCAGTAAACCAAGCAGATGATCCTTGCCTAGGGTGGGCTCAGCTCCTTAGATGCACAACTTATTTCTTAGGTTCGCTTTGCAGATACGTCTCTATTTTCAAAGTTTTAGACAAAGAACTAATATTTACAAAGATTCAAATATCAATAATTGTTTATTATGCGAATGTAAATAAAATTTGTTGAAAATTGAATGAATTAAGGAGGCGAAAATTGTGGCATTAAACGGAACGGATATTAAAATCCTAAAAGTACTGCTTTCGGACGCTAGGCTTTCATGTAGACAGATAGCAAGAAAGATCGGCGTCTCTATAGGCACGGTTTTATCAAGAATAAGAAAGATGGAGAAGGAAGGGGTGATAAAGCGGTATTCTGCAGTTGTAGATCATGAGAAACTTGGTTATGAATTAACGGTAGTGACAGAAATCACGGTATCTAAAGGTAGGCTTTTAGAAATGGAGAAGGAGATCGCAAAGCTACCAACTGTTTGTTGTGTGTACGATGTAACCGGTTTAACAGATGCGATGGTTATTGCAAAGTTTAAGAGCAGAGAAGAGCTGAGCAACTTTACAAAATCCTTGCTTGCAATGCCTTTTGTGGAAAGAACCAATACACACGTGGTTCTAACCACCATAAAGGAAGACTTTAGAATACTATAAGCTGATTCCCATGGCCCCTCTGCCTAAAGCGATAATTATTAGAACAGGGTTACGACACGAATTGTGTTGGAAACACCCTTGAGCATAGGAGGTATGGTTAACTAAACTTACCGGAAATCTGGTGAAGTAGAATGAAAAAGCTAGGTAAAGACGCCCTGAAACTGGATTTCGAGAAGACCACTCAGGAAATTGTGGGATTCATTAGGAAGATCGTGGAAGAAGGTAACGCTGCTGGCGTGGTGGTTGGGCTGAGCGGAGGCGTGGATAGTAGCTTAGTTGCTACGCTCTGCGTTCGTGCACTGGGTAATGAGAGGGTTTTGGGTGTAATAATGCCAATGGCGTTTACCCCCTTAGAAGACGTTGAGGATGCGGAGGAGCTGGCAAAATGGTTAGGAATACGAACGAAGCCAGTTGATGTTCAAGATGTTGGTGAGGCGTTCTTCGAGGCGTTGCACATTGATCAGAATGATCTTCAGCAAAGAATTCCCATGGCAAATATTCGCGCTAGAATCCGGATGATTGTACTTTACTACTATGCAAACTTGCATAATTATTTGGTCGTTGGTACCGGGGATCGTAGCGAGCGCCTGATTGGCTACTTTACTAAGTATGGAGACGGCGGAGTAGACTTCTTGCCAACGGGTCATCTTTACAAGACGCAGGTTAGGGAGCTTGCCAAATATTTAGGCATCCCTGACAAGATTGCCTACAAGCCAAGCAGTCCACAGCTTTACCCGGGTCATAAAGCAACGGACGAGATACCGCTTAGTTATGAAGAACTTGATCCCGTGTTGGTTAGGTTGTTTGACCAGAAGCTGCCACCGAGAGAAGTTAGTAGGTTGACAGGCGTCGCTATCGAGGTGGTTGAGGAGGTTTTGCGTCGTTTTAGCAGGTCTAGGCATAAGCGGGCATGTCCGCCGATGGTTAGGGAAGGATAGGTCATATGATGGCGCGCGCTAAATTTTTCTAGTCGATGGGGAGAGAGGGTTTCAGGTTTGTTGTAGTATTTTATTGTATTGATGGTTAAATATGTCTGCTATCTTCATAATTTTATCATCTGGCGCACATAGCGTAGGGCTAAAAAATATATGACGTAGTGGATGTTGCATCTTTAGCCATTTTTTCAGAACTTCTTGGACC
>Ga0209314_10001223_pt1 | contig 11532 bp, 14 predicted proteins | sample I19B2metaG_FD_184146 | JGI IMG/M metagenome (GOLD analysis project Ga0209314, IMG submission 184146) | Lake sediment bacterial and archeal communities from Gulf of Boni, Indonesia to study Microbial Dark Matter (Phase II) - ​I19B2 metaG... | ecosystem: Environmental > Aquatic > Freshwater >...
CATATAACCACCGCCCCGCACATTGACCTCCACATCAAGACCGTCAATACCAAGCTCAGCAAACTGAGACGCAATCACAAACGGTTCTGATACCTTTGCGCGGACCACTTCAGGCTCTAAGAGCTCCAGCGGTTTCTTGTTGATTCGTACCGCTCCTTCACCCTCCTGGATCGTAACCCGTGCGACCGCGGTCTTCCGCTTTCCCAGCTCGTTTACCACTTTCTTTACCTTTGTTTTGGTACCCATCCTAACTTCTCACTCACCTCCCCCACCGTCACATATACACGAGATAATCGTTCAGCCCCCGCAGCTTCAACTTTTTTACACTCCACGGTTCTATATTCTTCAGGTATGCCCAGATAAACCTTCAATCGTGAAAGCGCTTCTCTTCCCTTCGCATGCTTATAAGGAAGCATCCCTCGTATCGTCCGCTTCACAATAAGATCAGGCACTTTGGGGTAGAAAGGTCCCTTCTCCCGTGATCCTCGATCCCTTCTCTTTTTGTATTCTTTAAAGAGCTTCTCTTTGTTACCGCTAATCACCACGCGTTCAGCGTTCACAATCACGATCTCCGTCTCCTGTTCGGTGAGCAGCCGCTTCGCCACCGTGCTCGCCAATCGCCCCAGGATGAGTCCGCCCCCATCGATTACCTCTCGTTCCATTCCACCTTTTTGTTAGATACCCCTTTACCTCTCAAATGTTTTATTTATTACGCAATGATCTTTATACCTGACCCTTTCGGGTTAGTTGCCATTAAGTCCTCGATGCTCACGCACTTCCCACACGAGCTGATCTTATCATACGCTTTCTTACTGAATGCTAATGCTGCAACAGTGACCGGCTTCTCAATCATGCCCGCACTCAGCACCTTGCCCGGCACCACGATCGTATCATTTGCCTGCGTATATCGATTGATCTTGCTCAAATTTACCTCGGCGTAATGCCTGCTCGGCTTCTCTAATCGCTCCGCTATATCCCTCCACAGCAGTGCGCCGTGCTCACGTGCAATCCGCTTCAAATCCGCGATCAACCGTTCAATCCTCGGATTCGTCTTTTCTCCTCTTCTCATCTCTTCCGCTTTCGCCTTCGCCCTTCGCCTTTGGAAAGTTAGCGATACCTCCTTATAAAGAATTCAATCATAAATTCTTCGGCAGAACACCAGGATTGAGCGCCCGTCGAACACGTTCTTACCTCGAAAAAGGTTCTTCAAGCTCATTGAGCCGCATGGAAAATCGCTTCAATTTCTCTTTGCCGCGGTTGAGCATGATATTCGCCTTCGCCAATATGAAATCCAGATGTGCTTCGCTACACAACATCCGGTCATCGGAAGCCAACGGCACATCCATCCGTTCCGTACTCATGATCTCCACGATCACTCTTCCGTTATGCTTCGCAATCGCCTTTATGCCACTGTATTTAAATCCTGATTCAATCGCTATCCGCAACAATGCCGTTGCCTTCTCCAAAGTCCTACATGCTACATGCACGATCGGCGATTGCGCTATGAACCATACATCGCCGTTTCTGGAGGACTTCGCACTGCTTATCGCCTCGAGCACCTCCTCCTTCTTTACCGGACGGTGCCACTTGCCAATAAACCTCGCCTCACGTTTAGCACCAATCTCAGGCAAGCTGATCAATGCTATTCGACCTGAGCAACTGCTCGTTGTAAAGAAATCCTCGAGCACATTGATCTTCTGAAGCACTTCCTCCACTTCCTGGTCTGCTCCCTTATCCTGTAATCGCTCGATTGCCCGCCTCTTCTGCTCTTCAAATGCCCGCATTACCAGAAAAAAAAGCGAAAGTTATTTATATATTCCCCCTCATACTGACTTTTAATCTATGATATATCCCTTTGTCGCCATCGGCATACTAATCGCCTGCACCATCATGATCTGCTCCTATCGGATGATCTTCGGTCCCGGGACCTTCAATCGTTTCGCCGCGGCAAGTGTGATCGGAACGAAAGCAATAGTGCTCTTAATCCTCGCGGGCTATATAATCGAGCGCCCGCATTTCATTGACATCGCACTCATGTATGCACTACTGAGTTTCATTGGCACCATCATCATAGCTAAATATCTGGAGAGGGGTGAACTATGCTCACGGTAGAGCTTCTCGTGAATATACTAGCCTGTGTATTTCTGGCAGGCGGCGCGTTCTTTATGATAACCGGAGCGGTTGGATTAGTGAAATTCCCGGATTTTTATACACGGTTGCACGCTACCGGGAAGTGCGATACGCTCGGCCAGATATTCACCATAGTTGGTTGTATGATTTACCAGGGGTTTGATTTTATCACGGTAAAGCTCTTCTTTGTGGCGGCTTACTACATCTTTGCCGGTCCGGCGGCTACGCATGCGATTATGAAAGCAGCTTACTTTACCGGTCTGAAGCCATGGAAGAAGGGTGATCCAAGGATGTGAAGGAGGAGCAAGCAATTAGATATGAATGAAACGAGGGTTATGAAGGGACGTGAAAAGGCGTTTTCCATGATTATTACCTTCTTCGTGGCGCTCATATTCTGGCTGCTCTTATCAGCATGGAATAAGTATCAGTTTGCCCACGGTGAGTACGAACCTATAAGGTTCTTTAGAGGTGTTTTTGTCGCATTTATCGTTACCCTCATCGCGCACGAGCTCTTAGTACCGGCCAGGGGTGAGAAAGTGCTCTTGAAACTCCAGAGGTGGATTCTTTACATTCCCTGGGAGTTATATCAGATCGTGTTAGCGGCTATTGATGTCGCATCTCGTGTTTTCGGGCTCAGACCGGTAGATCCCCGAATAATAGAATTTGAAACGACGTTGCGAAGCGACTTAGCACTCACAACCTTTGCGGATTCCATCACCTTGACTCCAGGGACGATCACCATCAATATTGAACCTGAGCGAGGTAAGTATACCGTGCATGCAATAGATAAGGGGCCAGCAGACGCGCTTACGGTGGATCAAACGATGCAAAAGAAAGTGGGATATGTGTTCATGGAGGAAGGATAAAGGAGGCGAAAAGAGAAGAGATGATCGTTCCCATTGACTTCATACTGTTAACCTTTATAATAATAACCGCGATCGCGGCAGTAACCGTGAAGGACCTTTTGGCTGCGATTGTGCTCCTCGGCGCTTATAGTTTCATTATGGCAAATATGTGGTTGCAACTCGGAGCGACTGATGTCGGGTTTACTGAGGCTGCGGTCGGCGCGGGTACTTCAACGGCACTCATGATGGCTGCTTTATCACGGTTATCAAAGAAAGCGAGGTGGGAGAAGTAAATGAAACTTACATCTCTAATGGGGCTTATTGTTGTACTCCTTCTGCTGGCTATGTTCGTTTATATCGTCGAGGATGTGCCTCCTTTTGGTGAGTATAATTCACCGGTGAATAAGTATATCAAGTTGCCTATTAGCGTTGATGCTGATGGATTGGTGGCGAGCTTGGATGCCGGTGTTCTTCCCGCGGAGATCAAAAATGAGATAGAACGTATAGGCTTCAATAAGGAGAACTACTATCCGACCTTAGAAGAAGGGAACTACGAGATTAAGGAGCCCGAAGGGGTCTTCGCCGTAGATTCCGGAGTGGGTTGGGATGTTCTCATCCATGAGGGAGAGATATACTTCAACCAACCTGTAAAATATTACTTCATCAAGGAAGAGAATGGAAAGCTGACGGTCTATCGGTATAATTGGCCGGTGAGGATAATAGAGTTTACCGAAGAGGAGACGGCTACAATTGACTCTGTTACCTCCGGGCTCGCCGATTACAGGGGTTATGATACCATGTTTGAGGAGACCGTGATCTTCAGTGGTGCGATCTCTGTTATAATGTTATTGAGGAGGCGAGGGAGACTGTGAATCCTGATACACAGGTATACAAGCGGGATATAATCATAGAGACGACGGCGAAGGTGATGGTTCCTCTAATATTAGTATTTGGCATGTATGTGATGATAGGAACAGATGGAACTGGAGGGGGTTTCCAGGGTGGATGCATACTTGCTGGTGCATTTATTTTATATGTCACTGTTTTTGGGACTGAAGAGGGCAGAGTGAAGATGCCTGAGTCCTGGAATGCCTTATTTACCAGCTTCGGATTGTATCTCTACGATGGATCGGGTCAACTGGCACTAATCTTCGGCCTCGGTACTGCTCAATTCCTGAACTATTCCGCAGTTTGGCCGGTTGCGAATGTCGTGGGTATAGCTGGGGCACGAGGTAATTTGGTTGCATTCATGGTATCCATTGGGATCGCATTAACCGTGATGGCGGCATTTGTCTCGCAGTTCTTTGACCTCGCATGGAAGGAGGAGGAAGAGATGGAGGCAGGTGAAGAAGCATGATCGAGTGGCTAGTTCAAGAGATATTTGCAAAGTATAACTACTGGACCTCCATCGGTATCATGCTTATAGGTCTCTGGGGGACGTTGGCAAAGGGGAATCTCTTAAAGAAACTTATTGCACTGAGTATATTCCAAACGGGCATATTCCTCTTCTATGTCTCGTTCAGTGATGTGGGCAGCTTATCAAATTGGGGATTGAGAACCGCAACGCCACCAATTGTATGGGAACCAGCGGTAGAAAGGGGATATGTATATTCAAATCCATTGCCTCATGTGCTCATGCTCACGGGAATCGTGGTGAGTGCCGCAACAACCGGAGTCGCCCTCGCACTCGTCGTAAGGATGTATCAAAAATACGGAACGATCGAGGAAGAGGAGATAATGGAGAAGGAGATGGAGATGGAAGGGGAGAGGTAAAATAATGGCACGAGCGAGTACAGACCTCGATTGGGGTCTCCTTGGACTGGTACTTCTCTCTCCAGTTATACTGGTGGCGTTGTGGAATCTGTGGGTAGGTTTCGCTCTGATATGCCTTTGGGTCGCGCTGGCATTGGTGAGAGCGAGAAGATGAAAAAGGTAAAAAAATCCACTGAGGTAGTGTGTAACTGCTTTATTGTAAGTCCTAATAAAGAGGAACTTTCAAAGAGCCCTCCAGTGGTGTAAAGATTTGCCTAACTATATATGCGTATATATATGCAAGTGTATATGAGCGCACGAAAAAAAGGATAGTATTATATAATAGTTTCAAAGATGGAATATCTTTAGTGAGCATTCAGAGCCCGCTAGGTAGGTTAAAATGAAAGAAAAAGGTGATTAAACTTGCCTATCGTTGAACACTTCCCGGTGATTATTGTTACAACCGGTATGTTTGTTGGGTACACCATTCTGCTCGCGGGGTTGGTGAACCGGAAATCATGCTTCTATATCGCCCTTGCAGCCATCTCTTCCTATTTCGTTATGTCCTTTTTCATCTTGCACCACGTCCTCACCGTGGGAACGATCCATTACTGGTTGGGAGGCTGGAGACCTCCTTGGGGCATTGAATACGTCGTGGATGGCTTGAATGCATACGTCTTGATTATCGTCCTTTTCTTGAGTCTCTTAGCTTTGATCTATTCAAAGAGGAGTGTGGAGCAGGAGGTAGAGGAAAGGAAGCATGTAACCTTCTACACTATCTTCCAACTGCTCGTTGCCGGGTGTTGCGGTGTGGTGGTAACTGGTGATGCGTTCAATATGTATGTTCTCTCTGAGATCGCATCTCTGACTGCGTATGCCTTAATAGGCATTGCGGGTGGAAGGGCATTGAGAGCATCGTATAATTACCTGGTTATGGGTTCCATTGGTATTTGCTTCTACTTGCTTGGCGTTGCGTGCCTTTATTCTGTCACGGGCACGCTGAACATGGCGGACTTAAGGCTTTTATTACCTCCTCTGTATGGTAATCGGATGGTTCAAACGGCTTTTGTCTTTGTGCTCATTGGATTGGGTATAAAGGCTGCCTTCTTCCCTCTTCATACCTGGCAACCCAGTGCTTATACTTATGCCCCTTCTGCGGTCAGCGTAATAATATCAACAGCGGTGGCAAAGACATTTATCTACGCGCTCATACGAATCATCTTCTCAGTCTTTACGGTGGATTTCATCACTCTTTTCGTGCCTATATTCAAAATTATTTGCTGGATAGCTGCGATAGCCATGATCTTTGGCTCTATATTTGCGATAGCACAGTTTAACTTGAAAACGATGCTTGCATATTCGAGTATAGCGAATGTGGGATATATCATGCTCGGTGTAGGCCTTTCCCCTTCTACAACCTTAGGATTAACTCCTGCATTGATGCATATACTGAACCATGCATTGATGAAAGGATGCTTGTTCATGGCGGCATGTGCATTCATCTATAAGGCAGGTTTGTGGGATATAAGGGACTTTGTGGGATTGGGGAGGAAGATGCCTTATACATGCTTTGCCTTCCTTTTAGCTGCTCTATCCATGATAGGATTGCCACCAAGTGTAGGATTTGTAACAAAATTGTATTTAATACTTGCTGCGTTAGATGCTGGTGAATATACATTTGTGGCTGTGATATTCTTTAGCACGCTTCTCATGATCGTTTATTTTTGGCGTGTGGTAGAAGATATGTATCTAAGAGTAGAAGAGAGTGGAGGAAATGAAATTAGAGTAGCTGAGGTACCGATGAGTATGCTTATCCCTGGATTAGTGCTCGCATTCCTCTGTTTTGCCATTGGGATTATCTGGCTATTTGGGATTCCCTTACCTATATTAGAAGCAGTTAATTCAAGATTTGGATTGGGGGTGGTGCCATGACGGTGGTAGTGGAATCAATTAGGCCATTGTTCGCAGCTGCGTGTCCCAGTATTGCTGCTCTCCTCATATTATTATTTTATCACACTAAATTTAAAGAACATGTGAACATAAGAGAGAGCATTACAATGGTTGCCAGTGTGCTATGCTTTTCGATTGTGTTATCAATGGCACCGATTGTTTTGGAAGGGAAAGTGATAAGATGCCATTTACTTACTGTAGCTCCTGGAATTGTTTTTAGCTACAAAGTAGATGCTTTTGGTCTTATCTTCGCTATCACTTCTTCCTGCCTATGGATTCTGGTATCTCTCTACTCCATAGGATATATGCGTGCATTAAAGGAACACGCCCAAACTCGATACTTCTTCATGTTCGCTTTAGCCATTTTCGCTGCAGTAAGCATGGCGATGTCTGAGAACCTGATTACTTTCTACATTTTTTATGAGACTTTAACCGCATCAACATATTGGTTAGTGGCGCATCACGAGGATGAAGAAGCTTTTTTTGCTGGTCGTAAATATCTTGCATATCTGCTTACATCCGGTTGGATTTTATTCACTGCGACAGCATTAACATATACCCTTACTGGGACTACCGATTTTGTGCCCAACGGAATACTAAGTCTCGATTCTGCTTCACCACTGATATTGATGATATTATTTGTGTTATTCTTGATGGGCTTCTTCAAAGCTGCGTGGATGCCTTTTCACTCATGGCTCCCGACTGCGATGGTAGCACCAACGCCGGTGAGTGCGTTATTGCATGCAGTAGCAGTAGTAAAGGCAGGCGTATTCGGGATTGTCAGGATTGTATGCTATATTTATGGAATAGATTTGATGAGCGAGCTTGGACTGGGGCTAATACTTGCTTCACTTGCATCTTTCACAATGATAGTAGGTTCTTTCTTTGCTATTGGACAAGACAATATGAAAAGAAGATTAGCATTTTCCACTATTAGCCAGTTATCTTACATAATCTTTGGTGTGGCGTTATTAAGTCCTTTTGGTATAACAGGAGCGATGATTCATATTCCGTTCCACGGGTTCATGAAGATAACTCTCTTTCTCTGTGCAGGAGCAATAACAGTAGCAACAGGTAAGACTGAAATAAGTCAGATGGCAGGAATAGGACGAAGAATGCCGATAACAATGATAGCATTTACCATATGTGCGATTGGGATGTGTGGAGCACCACCGATATGTGGATTTATAAGTAAATGGTATCTTTGCTTTGGAACATTGCAAGCAGGTCTACCGATTTTCTTAGGTGTTATCCTGACAAGTTCCTTGCTGGATGTTATTTATTTCTTCCCGATAATAAGAACTGCATTCTTTGAAGAACCTATGGAAACAGATGGTGGTGAAAGAGAAGGAAAGGAAAGAAATAAAGAAACAGAACGACCCATATATCTTTTCATGGTCATTCCACTAGCGATAACCGCAATTTTCTCCATTATCTTTTGTCTATTCCCACGCACATTTTATATATTAGACCTTGCAGAGCTGGCAGTTACTAATATTCTTGGAGGTGTGTAAGAAGTGAGAGAGAAGATAACAGATAGGAATTTATTGTTTGCATTTTTTGCTTCTTTCCTTGCAGTGATTGCACTTATATTCTTCATTTACTGGTATACGCATTCCGAATTATGGCATGAAGTACTGCTATGGCTTTATGTCATACTTGCAATTATTGCATATGTCAGTCTCTGTTTTATGGCAGAAAAACCAGCTCATCCACATAGGAGTTTATTAATTATAATTTATTTCATTTGTCTTGCTACCATTGTATTAGTAGGTTTACCTGTTCAGTGGCATATCCAATTCGCGTGGCAAGCATTAGTGGCATTTTATGCACTATATGGATTTGCTGCATGTGTATTTCTTATTTATTTTGCTAAAGGGCTCCGTCTCCGGCTTCCGAAGGACCTTGATTACTATGAAAAGAAAAGGGGGAGAAGGCTATGATTGAGTGGGTACATCCCGGACTTATACTTATCTTTGGCGCTTTCCTCATACCTCTCTTTAAAGGTAAATGGAAGCAGGCATATTTGCTTATACCTATCACAGCAGCGCTTACAGTTGTTATTCTCATGTTAATGGATGTATTAGGGAATAGTGGCACTTTCTGGCATGTGCCATTTTTGCAATATACTCTAATCCTCGGTAGAGTGGACAAACTGAGTTTATGTTTTGCACTGATATTCACCCTTGCAGCATTCGCAATGCTTATTTTCGCTCTCCACGTGGAGAGCAGTATTGAGCACATGGCTGAATTCTTCTACGTAGGTAGTGCACTTGGAGTTGTTTTTGCTGGTGACCTTTTCACACTATATTTCTTCTGGGAGATAATGGCTGTAGCGTCTTTATTACTTATCTGGCTCAGGAGGACGGATAGAGCACGAAGAGCTGGATTTAGATATTTCGCGTGGCACTTCTTTGGTGGGTTATGTCTATTAGGAGGGATAATCATGTATGTCATTACCACAGGCACCATCGAGTTTGACTATATAGGATTAGGAGGAGTAGGTGGGTTAGCCTCTTATTTTATATTCGTTGGATTTATTTTGAATGCTGCGATTCCTCCTATACATGGTTGGTTACCTGATGCATATCCAGAAGCAACTGTTACAGGTGCGGTATTTATGAGTGCCTTTACTACAAAGAGTGCAGTGTATATTCTGGCAAGGACATTCCCTGGGACTCCGATTCTTATGTACGGTGGTGCGATAATGACAGTATATCCTATCTTTTATGCTGTGCTTGAGAATAATGTAAGGAGGGTGCTTGGGTATAGCCTTATTAACCAAGTGGGATTCATGTTATGTGGCGTAGGGATAGGGACTCCACTGGCAATATGTGGAACAGTATCCCACGCTTTCTGCCACATCATATATAAGGGGCTTCTCTTTATGTCAGCAGGTTCTGTCATTCACATGACAGGAAAGGAGGATTGCACAGACTTAGGCGGGTTATACAAGACCATGCCATTTACTGCTGCATGCTGTATGATAGCAGCAGCATCAATATCGGCATTCCCTGGCTTTAGTGGTTTTACCAGCAAATCAATGATTATCAGTGAAGCTGCAGATCTTCATTATGGTATCGTATGGGTTCTTTTACAACTCGCCTCTGCAGGTGTGTTCCACCATGCAGGCATAAAAGTTCCTTATTTCACTTTCTTTGCTCATGACTCAGGCATAAGGGTAAAAGAGCCACCTCTCAATATGCGCATAGGTATGAGTATATTAGCGTTTTTCTGTATCTTCCTCGGTGTTTATCCAAAACCTCTCTACGACATTCTCCCTTATCCTGTTCATTGGGAGGCATACACAGGAGACCATGTGGTGGGTCAAGCCCAGATGCTGATGTTCGCCTCCTTGGCCTTCTATGCCCTCATAACTTCTGGAGTGTATCCACCGGAACAAAGGAAAATTAACCTTGATACTGATTGGCTCGTAAGAATGCCTGGGATGAGATTTGTGTGGTTCTGCGAAAGACCGGTGATAGCATTCGGGAATTTCATTGACCGAAATGTATTGAGATTGGCAGGTGTTTCTAAGTCTTCCCCACACTCAATTGAGCTTACTGAAAATCTAGTGGATAAATTTTATCATAAGGGACTCACCTCTACCCCAAGAGCCATCTATAAAGGATTAGAGCCCCTTAAGACTGAGACTGGATACTTACCGTGGAATTTAATATATATCCTTTTAACCTTCCTCTTCTTTATCATAATATTCTTATTATTGGGGGTGACAATATAAATGATACCACATATTCTTCTTCAAATAGTAGTAGTGCCAGTCATAGCTTCCATAATCATATTTTTAACGAGACCAAAAACGGGAGAGAAAGCAGGCTGGATAGCGGGAATTACACTCTTATACACCACTGCTCTTCTTTGCATAGCTGGAATTAGAGTTTATCATGGAGAAATAATTTATGAGGAATACCCGCTCGGAGCGATGGTGAATTTTAATTTTTTAGCAGATGGTTTGAGTCTACCGGTTGCATTAATAATAAATTTAATATGCACTGCCCTTGCATTTTACTCGATACATTATGTGGACCACAGAATAGAGGCAATATATGGAGAAGTGGATAAAAGGACCTGGCTTATGTATTACACGAGGTTTTTCTTTTTGTTTACCCTCTTTTCCACGGGTTTTATGGGTGTTTCTTTTTCTACAAACCTTATAGCGATGTATTTCTTCATGGAAATATTAACCATTATTCCCCTTTATTTCATAATGGCTCAATTTGGTTATTCAGACTTTATAGAGCGTTATAGAGTTGCGTTAATGTGCCTTTTCTGGGGAGTTGCAGGGGCAACCTTCTTCCTGATCGGGATTATATGGAGTTATAACCTGATAGGTAGCTTTGAGATTGTGGATTTAAAAAATCTTGCAGGGAATCCGTTTGCTCTTTGGATTGCACTCATTATCCTTATTGGTTTGGCTACTAAGTTAGCGATAGTTCCCTTTCAGGTTTGGATGCCATGGGTTCACGCAGAACACCCAACATGTATAGCTGGATTGCTTGCAGTTTATGCAAATATAGCGCTTTATGTGGTTGTGAGGGTTCTTGCCTTGCCACTCTATGGTGATCTCAAAGTTTTTGGCTTACCTATTCTGGTGTTTGCTTTGATAACAATGATATATGGCGCTTTGCTTGCAATAGCTCAAACTGACGTGAAACGAATAGCTGCTTGTTCAACTATAAGCCAAATATCATATACGGTATTTGGGGTTGGAGCACTCACTACTTGGGGTATTGAAGGAGGAGTGTTTTATTTCCTGAGTCACATCTTAGGAAAGGCAGTTTTCTTCTCGACCGCAGGTATATTAGTTTATGTAACAGGGATTAGGGATATGAGG
>Ga0209314_10001224_pt1 | contig 11521 bp, 11 predicted proteins | sample I19B2metaG_FD_184146 | JGI IMG/M metagenome (GOLD analysis project Ga0209314, IMG submission 184146) | Lake sediment bacterial and archeal communities from Gulf of Boni, Indonesia to study Microbial Dark Matter (Phase II) - ​I19B2 metaG... | ecosystem: Environmental > Aquatic > Freshwater >...
CTCTCAAATATCTTTGGTAGAAGAAATCGGATCAATGTCATTCCAAGCGGGTAGAACGACATCAGCAACGCTATCGTTGATGGTGAAAGCCCTATCTCAGAGGATGCGCGAAGCGGGAAGTAGGTTGAAATGGCTATGTCGCTAAGAGCAGTAAAGACTTGAACAGTGGAAACCAGTTGAACTTCTCTGTTGGCAAGTACATTCTGAAGACTTGCGCGCACCTCGAATGATTTTCTGATGGTGTGTCCTTTCGGAAGAAGCAAAGACGCTGCGACGCCTGCCGAGCCTAGGATTCCTGCTATTAGATATGTCTCCCGTATGGACATTGATAGAAGCAGCGCACTGCAAACCAATGGCGCTGCCAAACCGGCCAGTGATGAAGCAGATGCAAACGCGGCAAACTCTGTTCCCGATGAATCTTGAGACATCTCCGCAGCTACTGTCATTCCAATTGGGAATACTGTTGTGAAAGCCAATGCGGTAAAGACTTGGCTTGCTGTTATGTGGAGCAGCGAGACCGAAAGGTACAGAACGAGAAAGCTTGACATGACACAGATAGCGCCAAAGGAAAACAGACGTTTCCTGCCAAATCTATCTGAGAATAATCCAATTGGCACTCTGGAAATGAAGCGAACCATGAACCCGATGGAAACGATCATTCCTATCTGAATCAGTGTGGCGCCTGATTCTGCGGCAAACAGAGGGAATGTCGGCGATTGCATGCTGAGCGCGAGTACAGTCAGAAAAGACACTGAGAACAGTAGTACAATCTTTCGATTCGGAGAGCTTTTCGCATCCATAGTAGACACACCGGTCATCCGCAGACTGCCAGCTAGCCCTAGCTAGACTGGCACATGTCTCTTTGGGTTTTGTGGTCAGCTCACGCTAATCCGAACATTGTGAACCAAGCGTAAGCCATGAGCTCAGCTCTATCGCTGAACAAGTCTCCTCAGATTTCGGGTCGCCGCCTGCCCAACATCATCCCTTGACATGCCCCTCATCCTCGCGATCTTCTCGGCGACAGTCAGTACTCCTTCAGGGTTTCCGGAGTCAGTCTCAGTAAGAAGCCACTGTAACGGAATCCGCTTAATCGCCTCCTCAAGATCCGCATTCATAGGCGCCGTCACGGTTCTCAAGCCTATGGAGAGATAGATATCCATCTCCGCGCATCGCTTAGCGTATTCAACACCCTTGGAGAAGCCATGAATAGCCACACCTGATTCCACGTTTCCCTCCTTCTCAATCATGTCCAAGACCTCCCAGTCCGGAGTCCTATCATGAACAATCACCGGAAGGCCCAGCTCAACAGCCAAGCTCAGTTGTTCACGAAACGCGGCACGTTGAATCTGCTTGTCCACATACTCATTGGTGAATCTTCCATCAGGCATTCTTCGACCGACATAATCGAGTCCAATCTCGCTTACTGCAACAACGCCCTCCTCCCCAGCCAGCGCCCTCAGTTCGCTCAATGTTTCACTGGAATACTCGCCAGAGTTCCACGGATGCAGCCCGACACAAGCCCTCACGATTGAGTGTTTCTGAGCAATGAGAATAGCCCGCTTTGAGGACTCTAGATTCGATCCGGCATTCAACACAAGCTCAATCCCGACTGCTCTAGCTTGATTCATTATCAGGTCCAGATTACCGCTGCCGTCATCTTTCAAGTGACAGTGGGTCTCAGAGAACAACGATCTTCCCAATCCTACCGAATCGTCTTTGAATGAAGAACCTTTCGGCCGAACTGATGCGCCTGGTCAGTTGACGAGGGCCGAGGCCTTCAAGTCGGTAGGCAATTCGAAGTCGACTTTCATAGACTCAACAGTTTCTCCCACAACCGCAGGGTCCAGTGTGCCCAGACCATATTGCTCTGCCTGAACCAGATGCCGAATCCTCTCCGGCTGGAAGCCCATAACCCTAGCCATGGTGGCGTCTACTGAGACAGGATTTCTTCCTAGGATAAGCGCATTGATTTGTTTCGGCCTTCCCGATATCACGCCCTCCAATCCTACTCTGGCGTCGACAAGACACAGATCCGGCTTCACGACTCTGTTGATGTCAACAACCACCTCATTGATGTTCGGGTGATAGAACACCTTATCCTTCCTTGGGAGAAGGCCGAAACCATTCTTCAAAACACCCGTTACGAGAGTCAAACCGTGAGTCTTGGGAACAGCCACCGAAGCTAACGAGATGGGTTGGGTTAGTATCGCAGGAAGCTCAGGATCATGAAAGTAGAGGCCATCCAATCTAGCCTTGTCGACAGCTGACTTGCTCAGATTGATCAAAGAGGCATCGAAGCCTCGACGATTCAGTCTGTCCACAAGATTCGCGTAGCCGAATTCCATGAAGGCTTCGTCAGCGAATTTGGACATGCTATCCGATTCCACTATTCTAATCGGCAGATGCTCATTCTCCTCCAGAATCAAGGATATCAGAGCCTCCACCACTCCCACTTTCGTATTGGCAACTCCGGTCCGGTCTACACCTGCGCAAATGTTTGGCTTTATGACCAGTTGCGGCCTTGAGAACCCAAAGCCACCTATGAGCTCAAGGGCCTCGCGGAGAGCGGCCTCTGGACGGTCTTCACACCTTACCAGAGCAACAGGCTCCACCGTCACACTTCCTCCTCCTCACAGAATCTTCGGATGCACCTCTATTTGTACTGATTTTCTGCGTCAAGAGAAGTGCGCTGGCCTGATGTAAGATCCAAGTTCAAGCGGACGCGGGCGTAGCAAGAGCCAACACAGAATGAACCTACAAGAAGAAAAAAAAGGAAAACAGTGGGATTCAAGAAATGATGCGAAGACTCTTATCAGCATCCTTCCAGTGTGGTGGCCCAACTGTGCAGTGGTATGTGTGAAAGATAGCCGGATGGACAGTCAATTTCGAAGGTTGTACGTGGTCTCCCTAGCAGCATTTCTATTCAACCTTGTCGGAAATGTCACTCAACCCATCTTCACTCTATACGTTCTTGAGCTCGGGGCCACAGTATTCCAAGTGGGGCTGATTCTCTCCTTACAGATGCTCTCAATAGTGGTGCTGAGAATTCCGCTGACTCTTGTGGCTCAGAGAATAGGCCATGAGAGAATGATTCTCATTGGATTCGCTGTGCGATTCTCAGCCACGATCCTTTACTTTTTGGCGCCAAACTACCTGTGGCTGTTCGCCATACCAGTGTATGAGGCCATTGCGACAGCCTCCTTCTTCCAGCTCGCTGTTTCGATGGTGTCGAACATGGCGCCTGAGGAAAGGCAGGGAGACGCTCTCGGGCGATCGATGACGCTGATGTTGATGGGCATGTTCCTTGGCCCGATCATTACAAGCGCACTGGTCACAGTCATGACTTTCCGTCAGCTCTTCCTGTTCGCGGCGCCGTTCCCCATCGTTGGGATGATTCTGTTTCTGCGCACAATCCATAGGATAGGGGATTCCCGTCATGTTCAGGAAGGTCAACCGGGACTTGAGAGGCCGCAGACATTCAGCTCTTACAAGGCCTTGTTGAATGATAGAACTGTCCTGATCCTGTCGATCATAAGGACCTTGTATTTCGTTTCGAATACAATGTTCACAACTCTCTTCGCGATCTACGCGGTTGAGGAGCTCAGGTTTACTCCTTCTCTGATAGCTTTACTGTTCTCAGTCCAAGGCTTCATCACCACCTTCATCCAGTTTCCTGCGGGAAGAATCGCGGACCGCGTAGGGAGAAGAACCGTACTCCTGATCACGTTCAGTGCGATCATATTGAACTATGTGGGGATGGCTGTTGCAAGGAACTTTACCAGCTTGATCCTAATGTTTACGGTTTTCGGAGCATGCTGGGGCGTCAGAGCTATAGTAGAATGGTCACACCTCACAAGCACGGTTCCAAGAGAAACCAAAACCATTGCTGTGTCCTATCTGGAAAACTTCTCGCATATCGGCGCCGGCCTCGGAAGCTTCTTCGCCGGAGTCGCAGGCAGAGCGCTTCCGTTCTCAACAATATTCCTGATGGCCGCTCTTGTCAACATACCTGCCGTAATATCCATATATGCTATGAGGAAAACCGGAAGCAGGAACTAAGGTGCGCCTCCTAACCTGGTCCGTGGTCAGTGTCGTGGCTTATTTGCTTCTTACATGGGTAGGACCCTGCTTTTGCAGCGGGAAATGCAAGTGGAGCTGTACCTAGAAACATCATGTGGAGTGGCCTAGTCCTGCTTTCGCCCGACTTGCCAGCAGTCACTCCCATACCGAGCTGCCGCTAATCCATCGATTCATCGTGTGACATATATCGGTATGGCCTGGTCGACTGGTCAACGCTAAGCCTATTCGTACGGACCAGTTTTTCTACTACTTTTCGAATAAGATGTTCAGGTTCACCAGCTTCTTTCGCCAAACCCTTTATTGTACTGATGCCCTCTCTTATTCTCCTGACAATCCATCCTTCTAAGAACTTCTGATCCGCAAGTCGACAAATCCTCTTCTCAATAGGAGAGACTATACCTCGCCTTTCCCTTAGGTCCATGAGCCTGCTGCAAAGCGCATCCTCCCACACCACTTTTGAGTGCAGAGATTGGCAGTCGCATTCTGCTGCAATGATACTCCAATCCACGCCACTTTCTGCAACTACTCCCATGTCCTCAAGATCACGGGCTCTGTCAGTCACGCTCTTGAGAAGGAATATATCCTCTTTGGAAAGAAGCCTCACCTGCAAGTTGCCTCTTTCGAAGAGCAGCTGGCTTCTCGCAACCATATTGCCCGAAAGGGAGAGTTTCCTGGCTACAACTCGCTCAAATATGTCCCATCTGAATCCTTCGGAGTTCTCCAGAATCATCGTGGCTCTCATACGTGCGTATTTGACTGTCACGCCTCGGCGAGGATCTGAGTATCCCAAAGCCCGAAGCGCCAGAGCGAGGGAATTGACATCATCTTGCGTTTGAACGACGACATCGACATCCTTTGTAGCTTCCTTGAGTCCGTAGAACGCCATGGCAGCTCCACCTCCGACGAAAACTGCACTTTTCTTCACGAGCGAGCCAGCAAGCTTCTGCAATTCATTCTCTATGTATTGCCTGTCGAAGTTGGGACGCTCAGTCATATGTCGACACCATATTCCTGCGCCTTCTCCACAAACTCATCCCAGGTTGGAAGTGCTGCGCTGGATTGGGGTCTGTGCGTATCAAGAAACCGTAGCATTGCCTCGATCTGTTCGTACAAGCCAACCATTTTCCCTCTGTTCAACAAGTAGTTTCGGTCAACTTTGATCTTGGCCAAGAGAACTAGAGCGTATGTGATGTTGGTGAGACCGTCGATAAGAAGGGTGTGAAGTGCGACATCTTCAGCCCTCAGCGCCCCGTCTCTCGGGGAAAAGAAGTAGTACTTAACATCCGATATGAGACGAATTCCGTACCGGGGAAGAGCCGTTGTGGCGGTAGGTTGAAATCGCTTGTCCAAAACCCTCGTGCCTGCGGCTACGCGAACAATGAATTGAGAACCGGAAGCCCAAACAATCACTGCATTCTCAGAGAGTCGCGTCGCCGACTTAATGTTGACGAAAGTCAGAAACTCTTGAATGAATTCTGCCAACTTGCGAAACTTGGGATTGATTGTGACGCCTTTCTCTTCGTTGATGATAATTCCATGGGCCATCAGATTCCTAAGCGCTCTCCAATCTGTTGTTCTAGATACCGTGGCTGGCGCGGCGCCTTCGAATCTGAGTAACGGATAGATCTGGGAAAAGGCCAACAATGATTGCCAAGGCACGTGAGGATACGCGATAATGATTTCCCGGAGAAGTTGAGCATGTTTTGCTTGGCCCACTCTCACCAGTTTTCGCATGCCGAGCCTTTCTACTGTCACGAGGCCCTTTTCCCGGAGTCTTTCAACTATTTCTGTTACAGTTGGCTGAGATTTTCGAATTTGTTTCGCGAGTTGGGATATGGAGGTCGGAGATTGAGCCAGTTCACTGAACGCTTGAAGTTCCGTTCGGGAGAATTCGTAAGGGCCCAGAGGTTTGTTCATGGGATTGCATGAGGCTGATGAGCTTATATACATTATTGCTTTATTGAAACAATCTGCATACGCGCCAGAGACAACTCCATCGCGTTTACCAGTAAGAACGGGCACCAAAAGGTTGGCATATGACCAATTGCAGGGCCTTTGGGGACTCGCACCACATGTAGCGCCAGTGCCAGCGGCAGGTTCTAGGTTAGGTCGGCCACCGCCGGAACGACCTCTCTTCCTATCATCTCGATGGGTTGGATCTCGTGGATGTTGGGCATGTTGAATATGACATGTTGAAAGCCTATCTTCCAGAATCTGCGACATAGCCCAGTAATGTCGTCAACATTCATGGCATCGCGCGCGATCTTTACCGTGCCAAGAGTTGTACGTTCAATGTCTTCGTAAGGTCGCCCGATCTTCTCGCAGTTGCGCCTCAATATCGCAAGTCTATTCCTTGAAAAGGTCTCGAATTCATCGTAACGTTCCCTCATCCATTCGGGGAACTCCTTCAGAGGTGACCCGAATTGGAGATTGCAAGCGTCTGCATAGCTGGCGGTCAGTTCCATCATTTTCTTTCCTCCTTTCCACATTCCGATCATTATGGGCGGGTGTGGTTGAGTCAAGGGTTGAGGGCTGTTGATCGGTTCGGCAAGTTGATAGTACTTGCCTGTGTAGGGTGAGGCTTCTCCGCGCCACATGTGGTGGAAGATCTGCAAGGTTTCTTCGAGGCGTTGGATGCGCTCCTTCAGTGGCGGGCGTGGAATTCCTAAGCCCTTCATCTCTCGCTCCACCATCCCGCCGGGTCCGATCCCAAGGTATGCACGTCCGCCGGACAGAACATCGAGCGTCGACACGATCTTCACCAAGATTCCTGGGTGTCGGCATATGTTGTTTGTTACCAAGACGCCCAGTTTGATTCTCTTGGTCATTGCCGCAAGGTATGAGATCGTTGAATATGCTTCAAGAAGCGGCGCCTCGACTGGTCCAAACGCAGCTCCAAGCTGAAAGAAGTGATCCATGACCCATAGACTGGAGAATCCTGCAGCCTCGGCAGTTCTAGCTATCTCAGCAAGCTTCGCACCAATGTTATGCGGACTGCCAGGCCAGTTGAAATGGTATATTTGTAAACCTATCTTCATCTGAATCCATCTTGGCTGCGTGCCTAAGATATTTCACTCTTCCTACAAGGCTCACAGCTTGTTTCCAGTTTCGGTTTCGACAGATTGCGCGTGGCATATATCTTCGGCCTTACAACTCTGCCCTCCTGAAAGGCAATAGCACGGCGAGATAGCTATGATGAAGATCAGGTTGGGAAAGACCGGCCTTATGGTTTCTAGGTTCGGTATGGGGGGGATCCCATTACAGCGCCCCTTCCTTGATGAGGCGGTTAAGATGATTCAGCACGCTTTGGATGTGGGAGTGAACTTCATTGATACCAGCATAGGCTATGGTGACAGCGAGATCCGGATAGGCCAGGCCATCAAGGACCGGAGAGATGAGGTCATACTGGCAACGAAGGGATCATGGAGAGACGGGGGCTTGGCCTCTCGCAACATAGACGATAGCCTCAAGCAACTCCAAACAAATCACATCGACCTTTGGCAGTTCCATAATCCCCACGATCCATCAAATCTGAAACAGCTTCTCGCTCCGGGTGGAGCATATGAGGCAGCAGTTGAGGCAAAGGAACGCGGGAAGATACTCCACATAGGGCTCTCAACCCACAACATCGAGGTAGCTCTCCAAGCAGTGGAATCCGGCCTATTCGAAACGGTGATGTATCCCTTCGACTTCGTAGCTCACGAGGCAGCGGAGAAACTTGTCCCACTATGTAGAGAGAAGAATGTTGGCTTCATCGCCATGAAGCCCTTCGCTGGCGGAAACATCCGCGACGCTAGCCTCGCCATAAAGTACCTTCTCCAATACGACCGCGTCCTACCCATCCCTGGCATAGAGAGGGTCGAGGAGATAGATGAGATCGCTGGCGTTATCGAGGGCTCGTGGAAGATCAGGCCTGAAGAGAGACGCAGAATGGACAAGATACGAGACGAGCTAGGGAAGAAGTTCTGCCGCCAATGCATGTACTGCATGCCGTGCCCCAACGGCGTCGAAATCTGGCTCCTCACATACATGCGGAACCTTCACAGGCTTTGGCCACGCGAGAGGTTCGTCAAGGGATGGTTCGCCGACGCCGCGGAAACAGCCAAGAAATGCGTTGGCTGCGGTGCCTGCGAACCCAAATGCCCCTACGGGCTGCCTATCAGAGAGATTATCGCAGACAACTACGCTTTCTTCCAGAGGGTCAAGAGCGGGGAGATACAGTAACGCACGTTCGACCCTCTGAATCACAGAGGCAAGCGCTTCTCTATGTGTTCCTTGGCTCTAGAAGCCGATTGTATTTCCTCAGAATCTGCCTTAGGCGGTCGTGCGGAATAGCAGTCACCCTATGGTTGTCGATGCCAGTCATGGTTTCTGCTGCAACCAGCGCGTTTATGATGGCTTCCTCCGTTGCTTGGATCGTTGCCTCAAAGAGCGAGTTCATTTGATCGTTAGGAAGCATCGTCAGATGGGCTACTCCTGTTGGATTGGCGGCCTCGGGGTTGGCTGTGGAGAAGGCGATAAAGATGTCTCCTGAAGTATTGCCTGCAATGCTTCCGTTTCTGGCAAGCCCCAGAGCTGCCCGTCGCGCTAGTCTCTTCAGTTGATGCGGGAGGAGAGGGACGTCAGTTGCGATGATAATGATTATGGAGCCTTGTTCCGTCCGGTAGATGGCGTTCTCGGTGATCTCAAGGCCTACAGGCACACCAGCGATTCTGAGCTGATTTCTGCGGCCGTAATTCGCCTGTACCAATACCCCGATAATATACGCTCCCTTTTTCTCGCTCAATCTCCGTGACGATGTTCCAATGCCGCCTTTGAATTCATGGCAGACCATTCCAGTTCCGCCTCCGACGTTACCTTCCGCTACTGGTCCAGATCTTGCGCTGTCCAAAGCCTCGAACACATGCTCCTTCTTCACGTGGAATCCGTTCGCGTCATTCAGATACCCATCCCAGGTCTCTGCTACAACCGGCAGCGAGAACGTGCCACGGTGAGAAGGCAGAAATCTGTTCTTTCGTAGCCAGTCAATGACCGTATCCCGGACGAGTCCGACACTATGCGTATTAGTGATCATGACAGGACCCTCTAGGAAGCCTGACTCCTCAACCCAGATAGTCCCAGTCATCTCTCCACAACCATTCAGCGAGAACCAACCCGCAAAAACAGGATCACTGGATCCTCTCCCAAGCGGCAACACAGCCGTGACGCCAGTGCGAACCGGCCCAAACCCAACCTTCAGCTCACCTTCACCAGAAATCAAAGTACAATGCCCAACCTCCACGCCTTTCACATCCGTAATCGCGTTGAGCGGCCCCGGAGTTCCGTCAAAAGGAATCCCGAGATCTCGCGCTCGAGTTTTCCGGATGAATTCAGCTTCCACATTAGACATGGCTATCGATCACCTTCCGTATGGATGATATGGCTTAATTGTTTCTCAGGAGGAGTACTGTAATTATCTCTTTTGACCAAGCGTGCGAAAACTGTTCACTGTGAGTGGTGTCCGCCTGAATCCGGAGCGCGCCCTGCACATGCTTTCTACAGGAGTTCTATGGTTTGATTCCGTGAATCTTCACACTGAGAATTGAATTCGCCGTAGCTGTCACATCCTCACGCATCATCTTGGATTTCTTGACAATGTCCCTGACTGCCGGATCGTTGACGATGCCCTCTAAGGGGAAGGAGGTTTGGTCTACGATCTTTACATCTCGGAACCCGGCCTGCTTTATGGTGTCCACGTATTCCTCTCTTTTCATTGCCCCTGCAACGCAGCCCACGTATGCCTCTACAGAGTTTCTTATCGAGGCCGGAAGCTCCTTTGATAGAACAATGTCTGAGATCATGAGTCGTCCGCTTGGTTTCAATACCCTGAATGCCTCTTTGAAGACCCGGCTCTTGTTGGTTGAGAGGTTGATGACGCAGTTTGAGATGATCACATCAACCGAGTTGTCGGCCGCAGGAAGGTTTTCAATCTCTCCAAGCCTGAACTCCACATTCCCATACCTACCTTTCTCAGCGTTCTGTCGAGCTTTTTCTATCATCTCCGGCGTCATGTCTACACCGATGATTCTGCCGCTTTTGCCGACCTTGTTTGCGGCGAGGAAGCAGTCAAATCCTGCGCCCGAACCTAGGTCAAGAACCGTTTCCCCTTCCTTCAGAGAGGCGATGGCGACAGGGTTTCCGCAACCCAGACCCAGATTGGCCCCCTCAGGGACGGCCGTAAGATCATCGTCTGTGTAGCCTATTTTTCTGCTCACAACCTCTGGAAGACCGCAGCAACTGGGATTATCAGCAGCTTCACAGCAAGATCTTCCGGTTCTTGCCAGCTTGCCGTACTTGTGCCGCACGATTCTCCTGATCTGATTCTCTTTCAACTCAAACACCTGTGATCTTGTGTTGACTGACAGGTCATGTCTACGAGCCATTTCGCAATATGCCCTTCTTTACCGCCTTGATAAACCCAACTAATGTCTAGCACGCTACTGGATGCCCGGAGTGAAAGCTAACCATAGAGAAGGAAGCTTGTAGGATCTCGGCCCGTGCCTACATGAATAGGGGCAAGATGCTCATGCATAGTCCCGCAGCAGCCGGAACCACGACATTTTCGCTGGATCCTGTGGGGAGAGATTCCGTGAAGGCGCCTACCATTGATCCGAGAAGGGCTGCCGGAGGGCTGACGAAGATCAGAGTTGAAAAGAAACTGGCAAGGAAAAACGAGATTGACCCCTCAAGGGTCTTGTCGTGGTTGTACGGGAAACGATGCCGACCAAACCTTGTGCCTACGAAAGAGGCGAAACCGTCTCCCACGGTCAGGATGGCTATGGCCGCATAGTTTACAGGTTGGGGGAAGAGGTTCATGGCGATGATGATCCCGACGGCGTAGAAAACTGGACGAAGAACCCAGTCAGCTGCCTCATCCTCGCGCGCTGCCATCCTCGTTATCTCTGTGACAACTGGGAAGGCTTTGCCCTGAAGTCTCAGATACTCAGAGATCAGAAAGAAAGCAGTTATGATAAGAACTGCCGAAGACAGAAAGGTTTTGCCGAGAAGTTCAGCGAGAACTATTGTTGAGATTCCGGAGATGTGAATCAATTTCCTCCCTGCTTCCATTCCTGTTCTCATCTCTCCTTCTTCGCACCACCTGCCGAACCAAGGTTTGAATTCCGGTCCGCATACGCTCCGAATCGAGAAACGTCTTTCTTTATTCTGGTTTCGTAGCGAATCACAAGGTATCCTAGGAGGAGACCCAGCCTAGATATATTCAACGCGCGCCACCATAAATCATTAGGCGTGTTTGAACAGAGGAGCCGGATCTGATATGCCCTGGTACGGATCGCACTCATTCCTCAATGAGTATATCCGGGGAAATGGCTGTAGGAGAATTATGGAGATCGGGGTTTTCAACGGCGACAATGCGAGAAGTATGCTTGAAACCGCCATCAAG
>Ga0209314_10001225_pt1 | contig 11519 bp, 7 predicted proteins | sample I19B2metaG_FD_184146 | JGI IMG/M metagenome (GOLD analysis project Ga0209314, IMG submission 184146) | Lake sediment bacterial and archeal communities from Gulf of Boni, Indonesia to study Microbial Dark Matter (Phase II) - ​I19B2 metaG... | ecosystem: Environmental > Aquatic > Freshwater > Lake...
AGTAGATGGCAAGAAATAGATCCGCTGGGCCCAGAAAACGTCTTTCTAGCATTGACAGGCCCGCTGACTGGTTACTACCCAGGCGCGAAAATCATCATTTCGGGGAAGTCCCCTCAAAGCAATGGGATCATCGGTTCAGCGATTAGCGGAGAATTTGCAGTGGAGCTGAAGTGTGCGGGGTACGACGGAGTGGTGGTTGAAGGGGCTGCGAAAAATCCTGTTTACCTTCTCATAAAAGATGATACTGTTGAAATAAGAGACGCAAGCAATGTCTGGGGTGCCGACGGCAAACAAACGCTGAGACTCCTGATGAAGGAGACCAGAGATGAGCTTTCGAAAAGATGGCCTTCGAAGGGATTGTGGAAGGACGCGGGAATATTGTACATCGGTCCCGCCGGGGAAAACAAGACAAGGATAGCTGCTGTGCTGCAGAAGTGGAGCCATGCCGCGGGTTACGGCGGATATGGCGGTGTGATGGGTTCAAAGAATCTCAAGGCGATCGTTGTCAAGGGGACAAACGCCATGCCGCTTGTTGCAGATCAAGCAAAAGTGAATGACTTGATAAGAGAAGTATGTGAAGATTCTTTTGCACACGACGATTTGAGGAGATGGGGGACGGGTCATGCCGGATACAGCATAGGAGCCGACATGAGCTCTGAACCTGTCAGGAACTGGCAGGAGGAATGGCATGATGAAAAGAGCTTTGGAGTAGATAGGTTCGAGGAGAGAGTCTGGGTGAAAAGGTACTGGGGAGACTACGGTTGCCCAACGACTTGCTTAAAACTTGCCGTCCTGAGGGAAGGCCCATACAAGGGAGCCATCACCGACAATCCGGATTACGAGCTTCAAGCCTACCTCGGTACAAACCTAGGCATATTCACGCCTGAGGAGAACGTGTATCTGGTGGCAAAAGCCGATGATCTTGGTCTGGATGGAATAACCGCAGGGAACATTATGGGTTTCGCTGCTGAACTCTATCAAAGAGGAGTTTTGACGAGCAAAGAGCTGGATGGGATGGATCTCAAGTGGGGCGATGCCAAAGCATTTGCCTTGTTAGCTGAAAGAATAGCGGGGAGGAAGGGTATCGGAGGCATCCTTGCCGAAGGCACCTACAGAGCAGCCGTCAAGATTGGCGAGATGAAAGATGTGGACGTCATGAAATACCTAATTCAAAGCAAAGGCGTAGCCATCGGAGCTCATGGCATAAGAAGCGGCTTAGACTATGCGTCAGACCTCTCCTACTCGTGTTCCGTTCAGGGAGGCGACCACACATCTACCGCAGGATTACCGTTGGACGGAGAACTGTGGAAGAGCGAGCTATCCATGATGGTGGCAGACAGCGGCGTGGTGTGTGCTTTCAACGTCTTTGACATAGACATCATTTGGCCCTTCTTCAAGGCGGTGACGGGCTGGGACATAACGAGAGAGGAATGGTACAATTCGATTGCGCTGAGGACGGTTCAGATTCAGAGAGCCGCGCTGTTGCTTGGGGGGCCTGATTTGAAGTGGGATCCAAAGATACACGACGAAAACCCCCAGAGGTTTTACGAGCCTCTTCCGAACGGCCCGAAGGCCGGTGAGAAAGCTGATAGAGACAAGTTTTATGGAAGGAGGAAAGAATTCTATGCTGCGATGGGATGGGATGAAAATGGGATCCCGACTTCGGAAACTCTGCAGCGTCTGGCCCTGGAAGACGTGGATGAAGCGCTTGGAAAACCGAGAAAGATATGATCTGAGAATCGAAGCAAAGCCTGTGAGGTCCTTCGGTGCGTGGGGGAGCCCTTGACTATTCGGCGGTTACCTCGTGCTCGTGGTTGTTGATCGATCGTAATTCGTGTCTCTGAGCCTTCTCTCCACCATGGCCCTGGTTGGCAGACTCGAGACGCCGACTCCTTCAACTTTGAATGAGGCAGTGCAGGCAGCGAAGATCGCTGACCGCACGGCGTTCATTGTGTCTAGGTATTGTACTGCGAATCCGGCGATGTAAGCATCACCGGCGCCTGTGGAGTCAACGAATCTGTCGGCAAGAATAAGGGGTATTTTGGTTACGCGGCCTTGGTCGAACAGGACTGATCCTTTCCTCTCCATCGTGATCAGCACGATTCTTGGACCCATCTCGCTGATTTTTTCTGCAGCTTTGATCGGGTTGATCTCTCCTGTTATGAGGCGGGATTCATTGTCGTCGCTTCTGTAGACGTCGACGAAAGGCATGACGTCTTGGACCTCGGTCCATGTCGAAGACATGACGTGGCCTCCCTTGTCCATCCGTCTCAGGTAGCCCTGTGGGTCAAGAGAGGTGATCGATCCTCTGTGGTGAACCATTCGGATGAGGTCATGCTCTATCTCGCGGAATATGGGTCCAAAATGAAACCACTTGCTTGTCATGTAGTCTGGGGGAAGATCTGATGCCGTAATCGGGGGGGACAGGGCTAGAATCTTCTGTGTTCGTCTGTCATCCTGATCGTACGCGTTTCTGAAGGATGTTGTCCTTTTGCCTGCCACCCTGACGCCCTTGAGGTCGACGCCGCACTCCGCCAGCGTTCTTCTGTACGGGGTCTTGAAGTCGGTTCCAACATTCGAAACTATTCCGACTTGAGCTCCGAGTTTTGCTGCGGCCATGGAAGCGTAGGCTGCCGGGCCTCCTAGGGCCTCGAAGACCTCGCCTTTGAAGTTGATTATCGTCTCCTGTGAGAGATAGCCCACGACGACCAAGTCAAGTGCCAAGCCCACCAGCCAGGCTTCAGATCGTTCGGTACCGAGATATAGGCTTCGGTTCGGTGAGCAGAGACTAGGTGGAGAGGAATTCCCATTGGCCGCGTTCTTCCTTCATCTTCTTCAGAAGCATCGATGCCAGGTCCGGTGGCAATGAGAACATGAGACTGACAAGGTGTTTGCAGAACCTTCTTTGCGCCATGTTCTTCGTCCAGTCAGCGCAGTTGTGGCGGATCGTCCTGTTCATCGCATCGATAGTGATCGGGTAGCCTCTCACCTCTCCTTGCACGCTGCCCTCTTCAGCCGAGGAAATCCTGATCTCTTTCGGTTCTATGGCCTTGCCTCTCTGTATTCTAGATCTGCTGGTGAAGTTGGTCAGGAGTTTCTCGAGGGGTTCTGCCTCCTTGAGCTCCATGAAGCTGGTGAGCGGAACGACGTGATCAATCTCGCTTGGCACAGTCTTGCCTGCGAGAAAGTCTTGGACGCGTTGTTTGGCCTCCATCTGCTCGGGTGTGAGCAGTCCTAGCATATCTAGGACTTGGAGGCAGTTCTCGACGGCGTAGCCGTGGAAGTGGTTGTTGAAGTAGCCGTATACGGTGCTGGCTTCGCGGGAAGCCTGCGCCACCCTAGGAACCCATAGCTTCAGCTCTTCCGGCGTGTAGCGGTAGTTGTACCAGGGTCTCTCTCCCCTGCCGTGCCACCGGAAGTACGCCACGTCTGATGTCACCTTGACTACGGGTGGCAGAAGAGGCTCGTCCACCACTGTGTAGGCGACGCCGTGGTCCCGGAGTATTCTCCAGGCAGCGTCGTCCATCCATGAGCTGTGTCTGGGTTCCAGGGCGAACCTGAACTGTCTTGGTAACCTTGAGAGGAAGTCGTCGATGGCCTGCGCCTTGAACACTAGCCTCGGTGGTAGTTGTATTAGTATGCAGCCGAGCTTCCTGGCTGATCGGAGCGGATCCATAAGGTCGCAGAAGCGCTTTAGGTCGTCCTCTATGTCCTCCTTCGGGTCAAGTTTCTTCTCGTGCGTTATGACCTTGGGCAGTTTGGCTGTGAAGATGAAGTCTCTGCCCGTGTATCTGTTCCAGCCCAAGACAGTTCCTTTCGATGGGAAGGCATAGAATGTTGAGTTGATCTCGGCGGTCTTGAAGATGCTCGAATAGACGGAGAGCATCCTCTCGCCCGCTATCCTGTAGAAAGGGCCAAGCCACTCCTTGTAGGACCAGCCGGAGGTACCAAGAAGTATGTCTTCCACGTAGCGGCTTTCATCAGGATATGATATAAGAATTCATGGGTCGCCTGCAAACTGCGCTATCTCTAGTAAACAGAAGAGACAAAGTAGGAGAACACAGGGCGAGAACAGGAGAGGTGCCGGAAAGCCAACGCTAGCGAGTGGAATTGATTTGGTAAGGAATGTCTGATTCTAAGCGATTAGCTGGACTCGTTTGACTATCCTGACAGTCGATTGAGGATCTTCTTAGTCGACCAGCCGTGCCTCCTCTTGAGAGGCGGAGGTCAACAACCATCCTCTCGAATTCGCGCTCATCTGTTCATAGAGACCGTCATCGTGAAAGGGCAGCCCATCTGCCAAGGCATATAGGGCCGTTGGATGCATCCTCTTCAACATCAACGTAAACTCCGATTGCGTGTACCCTAGAGGCTCGATAAGCGCCGTCGACTTATTCATCTCGTAGGGTGAACAGAGTCTATCGTCGAACTTCTTGGGGATTCTGTCGGATATGATGAGTATATCTACATCGCTTCCCAGCCCCGAGTCTCCTCTAGCGGCGGATCTAAGGCAAGTTGAGCTGATGGGCGGCTAGTTGGCGCCAAAATATCAATGCTTATAAGGAAATAAAATATCATGCTAACCACTATGCTCGCCAAGGAGATCCAGATGCTACTCGCTCTGTTGACCGAGCCAAGAAGCCTCAAACAGCTAGGCGAGGCTATCGGTTCCACGTATGTTAGGGCTAGTCAGATTGCAAGGCGACTGTTGCAGAAGGGCTTTGTGGCCAGAACAGATGGCTTAATCGGTTTTGCCAATACGGCTCATGCCGCGCTGCTCAAGAAGATCGCCAAGAGGTATGATATGGAGAAGCTGTTGAGGGACTCAAAGGAGAATGTGGTCCTTGCACTGTTGAGCACAAGTGATATTCGAGGTATACAGGAGCGGACAGGACTTTCATACTGGACCATAAGAAGATCCTTGAATAAAATCATGGAGACAGGTGCTGTAAGAGAGGAGGACAGAAAGTATTTCTTGGCTGGCGATGAAGATCTGAGGCTGTTCGTGAGGCTTTGGTGCGAGGAGAAGCAGAAGCGTTTGGTAGAGTCCTATGCTGAAGTCATCTACGCATCTTCAGATTCCATTCTCAAGAGAGTGCCTAAAGCAAAAAGTGCGAAGGGCTCTCCCACCGCCTTCTCAGTCTTCAACAGATATGGAGTCGAGCTACACCCTGTGTATGAATACTATGTTCAGCCTGAGAGGGAGCTAAGTGTAGAGGAGGTTCTAGTCCACGCACTAGTCTTCTCTACGAATCCCGTGGAGTTGACGGATTGCGCCGTTTTCTACGTGAGGAACAGAGATGCGATAGACCTCGCAAGAGCCAGAGATGTCGCACGGAGGTTCAACGTCGTTGATCTGGCAATAGACTTGGAGAATTATGTCAGAGACTTAACGGTCCCAGCGCCTGAACGTTTTCTTCCCTGGGATGAGTTTGCGGAGAAGGCTCGGCTCTACGGAATCTCCCCTGAAAGCCTACTTCCTCCCACAGCTTTTCCTGACCTCATGGATGAGATTTCTCGAAGAGTCAGGGGGGAGACGAGAATCTACCTGTTTGGCGGTGAGGCCATGAGGATGAGGAGGTTGAAGAGGGCTACCAAAGATGTGGATATAGTAGTTGAGGATGCTCGGACATTTGCCGCACTGAAGAAGACCCTTACATCTATGGCCTATAGAGCGCTGGGGGTGGAAGAAATTCCAAGGGCTGACAGGAGGCTGAACCCTTCAGGGATATTTGTGAAGGAAGCCTTTCCAAGGGTAGATGTCTTTGTGAAAAACATCTGTAACGCGTTCTATCTATCTCAATCGATGAAGAGCAGGTGCGAGACTAAAAAGATAGGGAGTTTGAAGCTCTGCGTTATGAGCAATGAAGACATCTTTCTTCTAAAATCGATCACCGATAGGGAGGGCGACATCCACGACATGATTCAGCTAGCCAAAGCACATGGGTTTGATTGGCGTGTTCTGTGGAATGAGCTTTGCAGCCAAGAGCAGGAAACAGGGAGACACTTCTGCGTGAGCCTCTTAGACAGCCTTGAAGTGGTAGAGAAGAGGGCCAATATTAGAGCTCCATTTTACAACGAGCTCGTAAATCACTGCATAGAGCAAGCCATTCTTGAGTCGGTAGGACGATGGAAGGCTACCACACCGAAGCAGATCAGGGAACTTGTTAACTACCCTGACTACAGGTTGAGAAGTAGAATAAAGAAACTCGTCAAGGAAGGAAGGCTTGTGAGGAAGAAAGATGGGCAATTTGCCATCGGTCGATCGGTCAGTCGATCGTGCAGCGCAGAACTTGAGGCAGGATCAAGAACACTCAAATACACTCAAAGTTCATAGGCGCATAAGGTCGCTGAGACCGCCACTTGATGGAGCTGGGAAATTGGGGAAGTTGCTTGTCGGGACCGGTGGGTGGGCATACTTCGCCGTTCCCGGCCTCGACCCTCTTCAAGCCTATTCAAGAGCCTTCAATTTTGTCGAGGTGAACTCCACCTTCTATGAATACCCAGATCCGGCCCTGGTTCGGTCGTGGAGACGTCGTGTACCTCGCAACTTTCAGTTCGCGGTTAGGTGTCATCGAGACCTGACTCATAGGATCAGACTACAGCCGTCGGAGAGAGCGCACGAGGTTCTTCGAAGGATGGTTTCGATTTGCCGGGTGCTCGACGCACAAGTCATGCACATTCAAACCCCTCCCGGTATGCGGTTCAATCACTCGACGATCGAGGGCATTCGAGAACTTTTGTCCTCAGAGGACTTGAGGGGAATCAGGGTGGCTTGGGAGCCTAGACGCCTCAGTGGCCGAGCCCTGGGAGCTGAGATGGTTGAGCTCATCAGGGATATGGGTATGATTCACTGCGTGGACATCTCGAAGCAGGATCCTCAAGTTGAGTCCGACGTCCTCTACTCGAGGCTGTTCGGCCGTGGAAAACAGAACATCTATCAGTTCAGCGACGAAGAGCTCAGGGAGATCCGGGGGAAGGCTGTCAAGCCGGGCATTAAAGTGGCCGTGCTGGCTTTTCACGGAGTGAAGATGTACAGTGATGCAGCCAGGTTGAAGTCTTATGTTAAGACCGGTGAATTCCCGATGGCCACAGGGTCCACTGGCCTCGACTCCGTGCAGGAGGTGCTGGCTGAAGACGCCAGATTTCCGAGTTCCAGAAGTTCGCTCATAGACCATCAGGGGTGGAAGCTTGTCGACTTGACTCGCAACAGGAGATGCCGCGTCTCACATATACTAGAGCAGATCCCCGACAGAACCTACCACAGCGTCTTAGAGGTAGTCGACGCGGTCCGCTTCTCCCAAGCACTGGAAAAGGTCGCCTAGCACAGGCCGATCGACCGATGACGTAATGGAAAGGCAAGGATCGGGGAGATCACCATCTCGGCTTTCAGGGGTAGGCCAGACATCTATCCGCCTTCCCTCTTCGATTTCTGTGACAAGGAAAGTCTTTTCGTTCCAGGCGATCGATCGATTGAACTGCTTTGCGATGAAGAGAGAAGTCTCTGTAGGGTTCGACATGACCTATCTTCTGAGATGCTTCTTCTCCAAGGATTTCAGGAACTTCAAGCCTTCGGATGCCAAGGCCTCTGGGCTTGGAGCTAGCTGTCTCCATATGGCTGTGCTGGCTGCGATGCTCTTGATCTCTGGTGTAAAGGATTCAAGGGTTATCCACCTGTTGTAGCCTATCTCTGCGAGCCCCCTGAAAACCTCGTCCCAGTTGACACTTCCTGTTCCAGCTACGCCTCTGTCGTTCTCGCAGCAGTGCATGTGCCAGAGCAGTTCTCCAGTCTTCACTATGGGGTCATAGTAGTTCTTCTCTTCTATATTCATGTGGAAAGTATCCAAATGAACCTTGACGTTGGGCTCATCTATCGCCTCCGCCAGTTTGACAGCGTCAGCTGCGGTGTTGAGGAAATATGTCTCAAACCTGTTCACAGGCTCCAAACCGAGGACCACATTGTATCTCCTAATGAGGCGGCTAACCTCTTTCAGGCTTTCCGCTGAGCGAACCCATTCCTCCTCGGTACGACCTCTGCCAACAATGTTTCCCCACGCGGCGTATACGACTCCAGCAACCAATTCTCCTCCCATTTCGGAGAACATTTTAGCGCAATTCTTCAGATAGTCGATACCTCTCTTTCTGGTCGCCTCATCTGGACTTATGATGTTCGTCTCCAAGCCTAGAGAAGTTGACCCCAAGCATTTCATCTTCTGATCCTCTAACGCCTTCTTGACTCTCTTCTTGTCGAAGGTTTCGATTTGTTGAGGGGAAACGTAGATCTCTATCCCGTCGAAACCAAGCTCTCTTACCTTCTTAATCACTGGTTCTGGTCTGGTGTCGAAACGCTCAGTCCAAAGAAGACTGTGTACGCCATACTTGACCATCATTCTCTACCTCAAACTGTTTCCCAGCCTTGACATGCTCTTAAATTTTACGCATGGACTCCTGAAGTGACCGAACTCGATTCCGGACTTGCAGTTTCACGATACTGCCCCTAAGTCATCGAGAGTCTCAGCCCTACCTTGCCGTCTAACGTCCTCTCAAAACTCCGAGAAGCCCTCTAGCTATTTGTCTATTCCGAGACAACCATGTTCCGAAGTGCACGCTTTCTTATTGTTGGCCCTTGTTGGAGCATCAATTCATTAACCTTCTGGGCCGAGACCGAGGTTGTGGTGCCCACACCTGTCACGCAAGCTGCTCCTGCTGCTTCGCCGTGTAGTAATATGTCCACGATGTTGTCGGTGGATAGCTTGGAAATGTATGGCAGCTTGTCCGTCATCTTCTCCACCAAGGCGTGAATGGTTCCTGCACAAAACGCGTCACCGGCTCCTGTGGGATCGACAACGGGAACCTTGAAGGCTGGCATTTCGAATACCGTCTTATTAGCGGTGGCGACTAGGCCTTTCTCTCCTATGCTGACGATCGCCAACTTAGCCCCCTCCTTGGAAATAGTCCTTAAGGCATCTCGGAAGTCGGTGATCCCAGTCATGTCTGAGGCTTCAAAATCGTTGCAGTGGAATACATCCACTAGTTTCAGGGCCTCGCGAAGGTGTTCCCAACCGTGTTGATATGGTGTTACTGGATCGACGAAAGTTAGACACTTCTGGGCTTTTGCTTCTTTGAGGATCTCGTGAAGCTTCTCATCAAACTTGCCGAGCAGCCCAGTTGCGCCGACGTAGAAAATGAGCGGGCGTTCCTCTCTGAGAACTGCCTTGACGTAGTCGGGATTCAAGAAGTAGTTTGCGCCAACATCGTGGTAGACCCTACGATCCTCGCCTTTCACGACAAGTATGACGCTCTTCGCCGTCCCGGCCTCATCAACTTTCTTTATGTGGGTCGAGATTCCGTACTCGGCCAGAATGCTCTCTATGAACTCTCCGTACGGATCCTTTCCTACAGTCCCGACCGTGCTTACCTCATTCCGTTTCAATCCCAGTTTGATCAGGTCAATCGAAACATTTGCAGCGTGCCCACCAATATGCAGGGAGATTCCTCTAGGAGCAAAGAGAACCTCGCTTGGTCGACAGACTCGTGGCAAGTCAGTCACGATTGTGTCGGCGACCATTATACCCGCGCATGTCACGAGCAATTTTCACGCCACCGACCGGTTATTCGACCGATCCGAATATCTGGGACAGGCATCGAAAGAACCAACCTGCAAGACTGCCTAGATTTGTAGCACCACCTTTAAGACCCTTTCGGGTTCGTTCGTTCGATCCAACGATACCCAGTTAGAGGCTTGACTGTGGGGTACCTCAAAGGCTAGCCTATTTCTGGTTCCACCGAGGAAACAATTATATATCCTAGCGGCCAAGGCGCAAGAAACGGAGTTTTGACAGTTGGCCGGTGTTAGGATCAAAGGCTTGACCAAGCGTTTTGGAAGTGTTGAAGCCGCCAAGGAGGTGAGCCTCGACATCGAGGATAAGGAGTTCCTCGTGCTTCTGGGCCCGTCCGGCTGCGGGAAAACGACCACCCTGAGATGCGTGGCTGGCTTGGAGACCCCGGATGAAGGCGAGATCTACATTGGCGATGAGCTGGTCAACGATCTGCCTCCGAGGGAGAGGGACGTTGCGATGGTTTTCCAGAGCTACGCGCTGTACCCACACATGAAGGCATATGACAACATCGCGTTTCCACTCAAGATGAGGAAACGACCAAAGGACGAGATCGACAGGAAGGTTAAGGAGGTCGCCAAGCTACTCAGGATCTCCCAGCTTCTGGACAGAAAGCCCAAGCAGCTGAGCGGCGGTGAGGCCCAGAGGGTCGCCCTCGGAAGATCCATCATCCGGGAGCCCAAGGTCTTCTTGATGGACGAGCCGCTGAGCAACTTGGACGCCAAGCTACGGCTTTACATGAGGGCTGAACTGAAGAAGCTCCAGAGGGACCTGGGAGTAACCACGCTCTACGTGACGCACGACCAGGCGGAAGCGATGACCATGGCTGACAGGGTGGCGCTGATGAACGTGGGCCGTCTCCAGCAGTTGGCCGATCCCTTCGACATGTTTTCGCATCCCGCGAACCTGTTCGTCGCCGGATTCATAGGGAGTCCACCGATGAACTTCATCGACTGCACGTTCTTGGAAGAAAACGGCGGTGGATACCTTGATGCCGCGGTCTTCAAGCTTAAGCTTGGAAAGAAGTTCGTCGACATCATCAAACAGGGGGCGTCAAGCTCCGAGCTGATACTGGGGCTCAGGCCGGAGGACCTTTCAATCGGCCGCGAAGCGGAGGAAACTGAGAAGCACATTCCAGGTGAGATCTACGTTGTCGAGCCTCTTGGCACAGAGACGGTTGTTGACGTGAAGGTAGGGGAAAACCTAGTCAAACTGAAGGAGAAGCCAACCTTTAAAGCGAAGATGGGCGAGAAGGTAATAATGGTCTTTGACGAGAATAGCATGCACCTGTTCGACAAGAAAACGGAGAAGGCTATACTGTAGACCGTCATGTTCGTGCCCAACGCCGATCGATCGACAAGCGGCAAGTTTATCAACCAAAAGTTGTTATGACGCCTACCCATGGACTAGTTAGAGATGGAAACTCGTAGGTGAGGCAAAGATCGATCGACCGACGGTCACTTTAGAGGGTATGATCCTAATGATTGGAATGCAATTGGAGCCCGTTCCTCCTGTTCGACATCTTACAATCGAATGGGCTGTTGAGTTTCCAAGGAATACCGCAAGTTAAAAGAAAAAACTGGGGATGGGATTTGGTCGACGTTCTGATGTTCATTGAATGTTTTGTCTCAATTGTTCTGCTCAGGAGTGTCGCAGCTTGTAAGCGGTGAGCGATGCTCACAAGTGTCTTGACATTTCTTTTCTCAGAGTTCCGATTGTCCTCGCAATGTCAGCCTTACGAATCAGTTGACGAAGCCTGTCGGCGCCCACTCTCTCTATGAACTTGGCAGCAAGCTTGATGTTCTCTATACTTTGATTGCATGCTTGAACAGGGTCCTCACGATAGGGGTAGATGTCAAGACCGTACCAGCCATCGTATCCAACTTCCTGAAGCCAGAAAAG
>Ga0209314_10001226_pt1 | contig 11519 bp, 11 predicted proteins | sample I19B2metaG_FD_184146 | JGI IMG/M metagenome (GOLD analysis project Ga0209314, IMG submission 184146) | Lake sediment bacterial and archeal communities from Gulf of Boni, Indonesia to study Microbial Dark Matter (Phase II) - ​I19B2 metaG... | ecosystem: Environmental > Aquatic > Freshwater >...
AGCACGTAACACCTGACACATGATGGTCTGAGTGGGGCGTACATATATCAGCCACATCAAGCTCTTCTTCTGCAAGCATCTCTTCCACCTTCGTGTAGACCCGTGGTTTGAAGCCTTGAATGGTCGTTGCTTGCTCCGCGAATCGCTTCGCTGATTCGACTACAGGATCGCACATGGCTGCAAACTCGAACTTCTCACTTTCCTTTTTCTTGATCAAACCGTAGGCTCGCAGATGCTCCCCCGCCATCCCGCCGCATCCGACTATGGCAAGTTTCAGCCTATTCTTTGACATAGGGCATCTCATCCAACTAGACATGAGTCTGGCTTCTCTAGTCGTTTTCCAGCGTTTATTAATCTTTCGAGCAAAGGAAGAATCTTCTGCCACAAAAAAGAGTTTTATGCTTACTGAGACTATACAACTCGCTAGGTGTCTGCAGTGAGATACACGTTCGGCGTCGCCTTGCCTTCAGCCGTCGCAACTTATCCCGAGGTGAGGGATGTTGCGTTGGAATGCGAGAGACTTGGCTACGACTCTGTGTGGCTCAACGACCACATGTACGAAGGCTGGCTGCCGCCAGAGCAACATGCCCATCCTTACCTTGATTGCTGGACGCTGCTTCCCGCCCTAGCCGTTAGCACAAAGAAGATTCGCCTAGGCACCCTTGTGACATCGAACACGTTCCGACATCCAGCCCTCCTCGCCAAAATGTCAACGACCGTCGACGTGATCAGCAATGGCCGTCTTGACTTTGGCATTGGAGCCGGCGACCTGCCCAACGAGCATGAAACCTACGGAATAGAGTACCCGCCTGATAGAGAACGAATTGCCCGGCTACGAGAAGCACTCCAGATCATCATCAGCATGTGGACAGAGGAAAAGCCTCAGTTCAGGGGAAAATGCTACGAGATTAGGGAGCCTCCCTGCTGGCCTAAGCCTGTCCAGAAGCCTCATCCGCCCATTTGGATCGGTTCGATCTCAGGAAGGAGTCGCATAGTTAAGCTAGCAGCTGAGTTTGCAGACAACTTCAACGTCCTCGGCGGAACGCCCGAGTCCTACAGAGAAAGGATGGCGATCTTGGACAACTACTGTAGAGAGCTAGGCCGCGATCCGGCTGAGGTAGGGAGGAGCTGGCACGGATTCGCCAACATCACAAGCGAGAAGAGAACCATCAGCAAGACTATAAAGGAATTGAAGGCGATGGCAGAAGCTAGCGTCAGAGACTTCCTCCTCTCATTCGAAGACCGCACAGACGTTAGAGCCTTAGGAATCTTCGCAAAGAACGTGATCCCGGTTTTCAGGTAGGAAACTTCTTGTGTTAGCTGCGAGCAGCTCCGTGTCCGTCTAGGCGCCAGAAGCACGTGTGTCTATAATATCTTTCTGACTGCGTTCGTGATCTTTTCCTTGCTTGGTATGGCGGCTTCCTCTAGCACAGGGCTCATCGGTATTGGCACATCTTCGCCAGCTACTCTTGAGACTGGCGCATCCAAGTAGTCGAAGGCTTTCTCCATGATCTGGGCAGCTATCTCCGCTCCTACGCCGCAGGTTCTATATCCCTCATGCACAACAACGGCCCTGCTGGTTTTCTTAACGGAGTTGATTATCGTCTCTATGTCGAGCGGCTTCAAAGTCCGCGGGTCTATTACCTCAGCGCTCACCCCTTCCTTGGCAAGCTCCTCAGCGGCTTCCAGGGCTAGGAGAACCATTCTGGAATAGGCAACAATTGTGACGTCTGTTCCTTCCCTTTTCACATCTGCAACGCCAAGCGGAACCGTGTACTCTCTTTCAGGCACTTCTCCCTCTGTCCCATAGAGCATCTTATGCTCGATAAACATGATCGGGTTGTCATCCCTTATGCAGGTCTTCAGCAGCCCTTTTGCGTCAAAAGGCGTCGAAGGCATCACAACAAGCATGCCAGGAACATGTTCGTACCAAGCTTCAAGGCTCTGGGAGTGGTGCTCAGCTATGCCCCTCCCGGCGCCTCCTTGGGTTCGGTAGACAACTGGCACTGTGGATTTTCCCCCAAACATGTATCGGTTCTTTGCTGCTATGTTGATGATCTGATCTGTGGCAATGGTCGAGAAGTCTATGTACATCATCTCAGCGACAGGCCGCATTCCAGTCATGGCAGCTCCGGCAGCTGCACCTGCAATCGCCGCCTCAGAGATCGGCGTGTCTCTTACCCTTTCAGGTCCGAACTCTTCGCAAAGCCCCTTTGTGACGCTGTAGGCTCCTCCGTAGATGGCGATGTCTTCACCCATGAGGAAGACGTTTCTGTCTCTGCGCATTTCTTCGCCTAGAGCTTCGTTCAGCGCTTGGACGTAGCGTATCTTCCGCATCTTGTGGCCAGCCTTCTTCGCTGTCGAAAGGTCTCTTATGGATGAGACAGGATCCACATGCAGGTCGGCATAGAGTCCATCGTACAGAGACTCGATGGCTGGGTAAGGGCTGCTAAGGGCGAACTTCTCAGCTTCCTCTATCTCTCTTGCCACGGCTTCCTCGATTTCCCTAATGCTTTCGGGGCTGAGAACGCCCCATTCAACCAGTTTCCATTTAAGCTCTTCTATAGGGTCTTTGGCTTTCCATGTCTTCTCCTCATCCCTCGTCCTGTAGACTCTAGGGTCGCTACGAGAGTGGCCATAGTACCTGTAAGTCTTACATTCAACAAGGGTTGGGCCCTCTCCTCTTCTTGCTCTTTCGACAGCTTCTCCGACTGCTTTCTTCACGCTGAGGACATCCATCCCATCCACGATGACGCCCGGAATGTTGTAGCCCTTAGCCCTCTCAGCAATGTCCTCGAAGGGAAAAGCCCTGTTCACGGGGACAGACATGCCGTACAGGTTGTTCTCGCAGACGTAGATGACCGGAAGCTTCCAGATGGCAGCCATATTGACAGACTCGTGAAACGCTCCCGTGTTTGCCGCGCCGTCGCCAAAGAAGCAGAGAACAACCTGATCGGTCCCCCTCAGCTTTACGGATAAGCCCGCTCCTGTCGCGACGGGAATGTTTGACCCGACGATTCCTGTGGCGCCCAAGTTTCCGGCGCTGACATCCGCAATGTGCATAGACCCTCCTCTGCCCTTACAGTAACCTGTGGCTCTGCCGCAAAGCTCCGCGAGCATTAGCTTAAGGTCTCCGCCCTTTGCTATGCAGTGTCCGTGGCCTCGGTGGGTGCTTGTGATGTAATCGTCTTTGCGTGTGGCTGCTATCGCACCTACTGCAACGGCTTCTTCGCCAACGTAAAGGTGGGAGGCTCCCTTTACCACGTCTCGGCTTAGGAGGTCCATGATCTTCTCTTCGAAGTACCTTATCTCAAGCATCTTCCTGAGGTAGTTGACCAGCTCTTCGGATTCCTCTCTCGTAGGTTTCATTGGGTTTTCACTTCGGATGTTTCAAGCTTTCATTATGACTTGGAGGGTTCCCCATAACCTTTATGGTAGGCGCAAGAGAGGCAATTCCCTGCTCCGAGACCCTAACGGGTAACTTCCTCGATCCACTCGTCCAGCTTCTTTCTAGCTTCTTCATCACCCATCTGAACCGGTGGGTGCTTCATGTAGTAGGCGGATGCGTAGATCAAGTTGCCTCTGATGCCTTTGTCCAAAGCTAGTTGAGAGCATCTTATTGCGTCGATGGATATGCCGCCGGAGTTCGCTTTGTCGTTGACTTCCAGTCTCACTTCCATGTTGAAGGGGATGTTTGCGTACATTCTTCCTTCTATTCTGATGAACGCCAGCTTGGTATTCCCTAAGAAGGGGATGAAATCGCTGGGTCCAATGTAGATGTCTTTCTCTTCCAGCTTCAAACCTTTTGGGATGAGACTCTGGACAGCCTCGGTCTTGGAGATTTTCTTGCTTTTCAACCTCTCCCTTTCCAGCATGTTTGCGAAGTCTGTGTTTCCGCCTACGTTGATCTGGTACGTTCTGTCTATCGTTGCCCCTCTGTCGACACAGAGCTTGGCCAGAGTTCTGTGTGTTATCGTTGAACCAATCACAGCCTTGATGTCATCACCCATCACCGGAATGTCTTTCTCCTCGAACCTTTTCTCCCAAGATCTGTCCGACGCGATGAAAACCGGAATGCAGTTCACGAAGGCGCAGCCCGTTTCGAGGGCAGTCTCCGCCCAGAACTCCGTTGCCTTCTGGCTCCCAACGGGCAGATAGTTGAGCAGGACTTTTGTGTCCGTGTTTTCTATCTCTTCCAAAGCCTCTTTCTTCAGCTCTTCTATCTTCTTCGTCTGTTTGACAGGTTTGATCATGCTGGCAACGTAGACTCCGACCCCGTCGAGGATAGGAGCTTCCCTGACCACCGTGTCGCCGCAAGAGGAGACTGAGTCAACCCATTTGACATAGTTCGGATCTGCGTAGACTGCTTGGCTGAGGAGTTTGCCCACCTTTCCCTTTCCAACGTCGAAGGCGCTTACGAATTCTATGTCCTCCACCCCGTAATTGCCGATCTTCTCGTGCATAAGGCCAGTCTTTTCGTTCCTGTTTTCCTTGTAGAACTCTATTCCTTGAACGAGACCTGCGAAGCAGTTGCCGACTCCTACGACGCCAACTCTTATCTTCTGCATGCTTGTTTTATCATACCATAAAATATTTAAACCTTTATGCTACCATAGAACAGTTACAGCCATGGTAAAGGAACCGGTAGAGAGGCTTAAGGAGAAGGTCCTGAAGGAGAACCTGTGGGTCTTTCTGTTCAAGATCCTTCAGGAAAAGGACGAGTACGCTTATGAATTGAGGAAAGCGGTCAATAGGGAGTTCGGTTTCTGGGCGGGGGAAGTCACAGGATACCGAGTGCTGTACTTGCTTGAGAGGGACGGGTATGTGAGATCCTACGTGAAGGGTAGAAAGAAGTATTACGGATTGACACAGAAGGGACTGGACCAATTGCGGAAAGCCAAGGACTTTCTGGAAAAGGTCTACATGTCAGTATGAAGCCAAGCCGCAGCTTCAGTGCGCAGTGAGGGGCAAGGTTTTTTAGCTTTCGATCTTCTTTACTCTAAGCGTGGGTTAACGTGAAGTCCAAGACTAATTCTAAGGGACGTGTGGGGGGAAAGATTGCAGTAGTTGTGGGAGGATCGAGCGGCATCGGCGACGGCATAGCCAGAGACTTTGCCAAAGAAGGCGCCCATGTCGCGATCGTTTGCAGTAGAACCATAGAGGCTGCTCGACGGATAGCAGACGAGCTCAACCGGAAACATGGCGGTGGAACGGCAATAGCCATACAGGCTGACGCAACCAATGAGGAGGCAGTTGAAAGGATGGTCGGGGAGGCTGTCAGGGTCTTTGGCGGAATCGACATTCTAGTCTATGCTGCTGGCGTTGTCAGGTCGGGAAGCGTCAAGGCTCTCAGCTTGAAAGATTTCGAGTATGTCACCAAAGTGAATTACACCGGGTATTTCCTCTGTGTCAAGCACGTCGCCCGCGTGATGGCCGACCAGCATAAGCGTGATCCGTCGAGAATTACGGACATAATCCAGATAAACTCGAAGTCAGGTCTTCAGGGAAGCGAGAGGAACGCCGCATATGCGGGCAGCAAGTTTGGCGGGATCGGGCTTACGCAGAGCTTCGCCCTTGAACTCTGGGAGGACGGCATCAAAGTCAACGCTGTCTGTCCCGGCAACGTTTTCGAGGGTCCTTTGTGGTCTGACCCTCAGAAGGGGCTTTTCATGCAGTACTTGAAGGCTGGGAAGGTTGCCGGAGCTAAGACTGTTGAGGATGTAAGGCGATACTATGAGTCCAAAGTGCCCATGGGTAGAGGATGTACGATAGAGGATATTCTGCGAGCTGTCTATTACCTGATTGAGCAGCTGTACGAGACCGGGCAGGCAATCGTCGTCGCAGGCGGACAGATAATGAGATGAGGAGTTAGTCCCTGAAGGCTTAAGTGATCATTGACAGGTAGAGGACATCAGCTTCCTAGTGTTTGATGCACAGCGAAGATAGCACGACAATATTCTGCCTATCAGGTTCTTGAAGAAAAGAGAATCTCTAGCTTCTGATTTGCCTGACATCCGAAAAAGGTTGTCCTACAGAATACAGAAAGCATGGAGCCGACTCGGAACCTTCTCTTACGTTCCGGTATGCTGTGTCATGTTAAGGGGGTCTCGGATTCAGAGAATTGTAGACAACGTAGGGCGATTTCCGATCGATATTGCCTTGAATACTACTGAGCAGAGTCTCAATCTGGTGCACTTGGGTTTTCGCTTGCTCCGGGAAATGGGAGCAACTGATTAATATGGCTTTCTTGGAAATGTATGAATGGCGATAGTGATGAAAGATTTGAGCGTTACAAGTCCTGCATTCGCCAATAATGGACGTATTCCAGCAAAGTACACATGTGACGGCAACGATGTGAATCCGCCATTAAGCATTGAGGGCATACCTGAAGGGACGAAAAGTCTTGTCTTGATAGTTGATGATCCAGATGCTCCGAGAGGAACTTGGGACCATTGGATCGTCTGGAACATCCCTCCAGCACAGAAGATAGAGGAGAACAGCGTCCCGGGAACTGAGGGCCTGAATGATTCCGGGAGACGTTCATACGGGGGTCCCTGTCCGCCTTCAGGCACACACAGATACTTCTTCAAGGTTTACGCTTTGGACACGACTCTGAACCTCAGTCCAAACTCAAGAAAGAGGGACGTCGAAAAGGCCATGATGGGACACATACTCGCCCAAGGACAGATCGTAGGACTCTATAGCAGAAGGTGATCCGAGGTCAGTCACAGCCAAGGCTGCCAGGCAACCTGTTCTTTCAGGTAAGAATTGCGTATGGATTCCCAGTTCATAACCCATTTAGCGCGAGAAACCTTATCGCTCGAACGATGGAGCTTTGGCTGTCAAGCAAGATGTTGTGAAGTCAGAGTCGCGTGTAGACGTGGGCACAGACGAACCCAAGAACCTAGAGAGTAGCCTGGAATATTGCCAGAACCCTTGGAACAACAGTTGCCAAAGCCCAGACATTCAGCTCTACATTCTCTATGGCGACAAGAAGATTCCCATATGCCGAGGTTGTTGGCAGAGAATCGCTGAGACCGACTTCGAATGGTAAAGGCGCCCACAGGTCCTTCTTTGTGGTCTATGCCTTCTGGACGACCCTAAATCTTGGCACAAATTCGAGGAAGAAGTATGTCGAAAGTGCTTTGTGGACTGATTAGTTTGGTTAGTAGGGGATAGATCAAGAACCATGGTGTAAACTCGTGAAATCTCGTCATCAGATACATGCGAATACTTCTCCTCCCACATCTTCTTTATACCGGGACCGTGATAACCTAGCTTTTGCGAATCTGCGGCTTCAAGCAAGCCTGTATCCTTAGTCTCCTCTATGACACGAAAACCTAGTGCTTTGTATCGTTCGACGCTATACGATCCTGCCCAAAGAAGCAGTGGTTTGATATCAGGAATAGCTCTTGCAACGATCCGTTTCCAGCCACTATTCTCCGCCCACCCGACCAGCGTCTCTATCATGCGTCTCCCGATGCCAAGTCCCGTGTAATCGGTTTTGACCTTGCTCTTGTTATATTCGTGGACGACCATCATGCACTCGATGCGGAGTGATTTATCCGGCAGATCTGCCATTGAAGGAAGTGATTCGAGGCTCAATCTCGCAATTGCCTCAACATTGCGTTTTTCTTGAATGCAAGCCCAATGCCCTGCGCCCAGTTGTTCCCTCACTATCTCAGGATAGAACCATAGCACACCGACAATATAACCCCCGTCCAAAACAAGCACAGCGCATGACCGATATCTGTTGATCATGACCCTCAAGAACGTTTCCACGATATCTTGCGATACCTCGGGAAGTGCTGATGACGCGCCATCAAGAGGAACCGGCCCGCCGTGCATGCACCTGCACAGCAATGTCTGTTCGTCCATCATTCGATATTCTAACATTCTGATCTAGCCTTGGAGCAACTAGGTTTGCCTGTCTCTTATGCGTTATTGTTTGGGTAAAAAGGTTGGGGTGTGGAGTTTGTGGATTGGAGAAGTATTGATGAAAGGCTTGCTAAACGTGGTGAACTGCTTCTCAGCTTAGAGTTTCTGGAGAGGTGTGAGGACGAGTTAGAGGCTATGAATCGAGGTAAAGAAGGTCGACCTTTCACCTTGACCAGCTCTCACATCGAATTCCCAGCTGTTGTCCGCTACCTTTCTGGTTTGCCTTACAGGCTGCTTGAAGGCTTCAAAATGGCTTTGAACCGTCTACTTCCCAGGCTCCCGCCAGCAGACTACTCTGGCCTTAGGAGACGCATTCTAGGAATAGATATCTCACTACACGAAAGTTTGGAAGGTTCAGACGACATCGTCATAGCCGTAGACTCGACTGGAGTGAAGGTCCATAAGGCAGGCGGATGGGTTGAACGCAGATGCAGAAAGAAGAAACGGTATGTAAAGATATTCTTCGCTGTAGATGTGGAGACAAAGGAGGCTCTCGCCATGCTGGTCACGACGGACGGCACACACGACTCTAGAGCCCTCCCAGAGCTCCTGAAGAAAGCTGAGACCCACGGAAGAGTCTCAAAGGTCATTAGGGACGGAGCATTCGACAGCTCAAAGGTGTACGAGATGCTTGAACATGAGAGCATAGAGGCAGCCATTAAGCCACTTAGGAACAGCCGTATAGACACCCCCTCACAAGCTAGGAGAAGAGCCGTAACCCAGTGCAAACGCCTAGGCCATAAACGCTGGGCAAAGCTGAACAGTTACGGAAAACGGTGGAGCGTGAAGACAGCGTACTCCACATTCAAACGAACGTTTGGAGAGTTCTGCATGGCAAAAACCATGGAAAACATCACAAAAACTCACAGCAAAAACATACGCCTACAACACCATCATGAACCTGTAAACCGAGAAGCGCCAGAAACAGAAAAAGAGACATTCCAACAAAACCTCAACCAGTTAATCCACAAAGCATGTCGAAAGGGCTATGGCTGGACACGCACTTGCCAAAGCAGAAATTATGGGACTCTTTGGCAGAAGATAGTCCTACCCAAGCCCGGAGCGAAAACACATTTTCCAATGAACCATGTCCATGCAATGGATCATACTTAAGAGTCACACTCTTTCTCGGCCTAGAGTTTCAGAACAAGACTGGCCTGTACAGTGTTCTGGAATATACCCTCAGTTCACAACGGACCTAACATTTTCCAGAACATACCCTCGGTTCACAACTGATTTAACGAAACGAAGGTTGTACCAAGATTGGTGTACTTTGAGCGTCAAAGCGATGATTCATCGGTGCCTCCCTTTCCTAAGCGGAATGCTTCTCGTAGCGGGGCTTTGGCAACTTGAGATGATAGACATACATAGAAGCTGGGGCTTCGACCAGTTCTCTCTGCCTTTCGGATACACGGTTCCGTGGTGGTGGGCTCGCGACCTTTGCTACGCCATGATTCTCGCCAGCTTCCTTCTTATGATACTCTACTTCATTGAAAGGAAAGAATGAGAAGCAGATAGAGTGAAGTATTGTCGTTAGTCTTGTTGCCGGTCTTGTTTGCGAATGATCACTGAGACCACTCTTGAGTAATAAAGACACCCATCTTGAAGGGGATCCTTGATCTCCCCCAACTTTCTGGGTTCTCGATATGCCCAATTATCCGCTTTCCCTTCTACTCAGATGGAATGATTCTCCGTTGCTCTGTCAGTAGGCTAATATAGATGGGTGGACATCGTTTCTGGCACGAAGTGATCTGGAGATGGAGAAAGAGAGGATACTTGTTCCAGAGTCTCTCCAAGAGACACTGTGGCGCCTAGAAGAGGTCCGCCAAGGGTTCAGAACAGGCTCAGACGCCCACGTCAAGGAGGCGCTTGACTGGGTCCTTTCAAGGCAAGGGTTGAAGGGTTCCTACCGCGGCTTGTTCGCCCCCACAGATCAAGATTGCGTCCAAGGTGTACGTCTGCTGACAGGTGAGTGCTTGGGAAGCTATGGAAGCACCAGGCACATTCTTGGCGAAGAAGCGCTTCGAACGGCAATCGCATGGAATCTTCGGTCTTCTCCAGCTGTCACGAAAGCGCTGATGGGTTTCAGTCAGATCCTTGAGGACGCTTCTCGTCCCGAAAGAAGCGGGTTCTACTGTTGCCACAAGTGCACTGCAGCTTTCCTCCGTACACTCGCAGCAGCAAAGCCAGACAATTGGGACAGGATTCTGGAACAGGGCGTCGACAAGATTAGAGAGGCGCGAACTTCAGACGGAAGGTGGCATGGCTTCCCCTTCTACTACACGTTGCTGACCCTTTCCGAGATAGGCATTCCTTCATCAACCATGGAGTTGAGATATGCACGCAAGGTGGCTGAAAGGCTTCTAGGCAGATACCAGAAGGAAGACAGAACATCACGTTTCCGAAAACTTGCGTTAGAATCAACCTTGAGCGTTTTCTGAGCAGTCGAGCTTAAGATGCTGGAAGGTTTCTGGAAGGTCCAGTCTTTTGGAAAACTGAAATGGTCCAGCATTTTTCCTCTCGAACTTTCACAGAGGCGAGGTCCTGACCCGCTTCACCACTAGATATAAAAGCCCAGGTGCAATGCGTACTCAACCGGGACCTATGATGGATGAAAAACTCCTTTCACCTTGCGGTAGTTATTGTGCGCCGTGTCCCTACTTCACGGCGAAGAAGACCCCTAAGTGTCTCGGATGCGATGCCAACAAAGGACAGATGTTCTGGGGAGAATGCAGAGTGTACCCCTGCGCAGCCAAGCATAAGGTTGAACACTGCGGAGTTTGTGGAGAGTTTCCGTGCGACCTCCTCGTGGGACAGTTCGATCCAGAACTAGGACCGAAAGACCCGCTTTACAGAGCGGGGCTCCTTGCATACAGAACGAAGCATGGGACACAGAAGTACATCGAACTGCACAAAAAGCTGGAAATCTGAAGCACCCCCAAATCCTGGTGAGATACGTAACTCACAAGTGCCCTGTTTTCCACGACTGCTCCACAGGGAATTCACGTGCACAGCACAGAGGAAACAGCCCGCGTATAGATCATGTGAACAATCCAAGCCCTCGCCCATACGCGGGAAAAGAAACGCATGAATAGCCATCGAACAGTCGAATCCGGCGAGCCCGGGTAGATGACAACATTGGTTTGAATCTGCGATCTCTACAAAAGCTGGAGATCATTGGCTATGGCTGAATTCTGGTTTGGTCACGCCAATGACGAGGAACCAAGGTATCCGTTCGCCATCATTCAGTTCCCGGTAGTGCTCCCTTACATCCTTTTTTGTGGGGGCAGGTTCTGCAAGAGCAGTTAACGTAAAGCCACTTCCTATGAGAGAATTCACGTAGTCTGATAGTGTCCTATGAAAACTATATGTGGGTGGAAAATCGAAGTATGTCCATTCTTCTATGCTTCGGTTAAAGTAATGGTCAACCTTCCAGTACAACCAGTCCTCGCTTCTGTGACTGTCCACAGGTTTTCTGACCCATCCGTGCACAGGGGGACTTGAGAAGCAAGGATGCATTATGGAGAAAACGAGCTTCCCTTCAAGCTTCAGTACACGGTGGAGCTCCCTTAATGCTCCGT
>Ga0209314_10001228_pt1 | contig 11517 bp, 9 predicted proteins | sample I19B2metaG_FD_184146 | JGI IMG/M metagenome (GOLD analysis project Ga0209314, IMG submission 184146) | Lake sediment bacterial and archeal communities from Gulf of Boni, Indonesia to study Microbial Dark Matter (Phase II) - ​I19B2 metaG... | ecosystem: Environmental > Aquatic > Freshwater > Lake...
CGATTTATGTTGTTTACCTACAGCCTATTCAATCAACCATACAACATAAAGAGAGCAACCCGAACACCTATTTACCTGGTTATTATTTATTCAAAGAATGTCATTTTTTTCAAGCCATTTCTTTACTCTTTCATGATCTGCTTGATATCTGTATTCAATATCTCTTACAATTTTCAAGAATTCAGGCTCATTTTTAACGTTTTCGAACAAAGGATCATTCTTGATTAGGTTAACAGTATACAGGTTACAAATTTTTAGAGCTTGTTCAAATTTATTCTGACACTCAAGGGCTTTGTCTTTTTCACCTCTGAAAGCATATATTGCTGCTAAATCATAACTGATCCTGGCCCGATGCCTGAATGCCCTGTTAAGTTCATTCATCTGCATACAATATTCGTATTGTTTATTGAAATAGTATTCAGATTCCTTTCTGAAACCGTTTTTCCACAGAGCAAGTCCTATACGATGAGTTCCGAAAAATATGCCCTCCCCTAAAAAATCAGTATTGGCAATGATTTTATTGAAATAATTCAGTGACTCTTTAGAATTTCCATTCAACTGATGATAGTAGCCCAGATAACCTGTTATTTCCAAATCAGTGGAATCTATTTTGAAGAGGCCTTCAAGGCATTTAATTGCTTCTCCATAGTTGCCTTTGCTTGCCTCAATAAAATGCATACTTTTCAAATAATTTAATGAATCCCTTTCAAGTTCAAATGCTTTTGAACAGTAATATCTTGCTTTATCTTCTATACCTGCCTGAATCAGTATTCCGCTGATTCCATAATACAATCCCAATATATGTGATCTGTCAAGTGACAGTGCAGTCGAAAAATCATCAAGTGCTTTGACCAGGTCATAGTTGACATAAACTTTTCCTCTTTGAATGTATGCCGAACTGTTGTTAGGATTATATTTGATCGCCTGATTGAATTCATCAAATGCTTTTTCCGTATCACCTGTTAAAGAATAATAATTACCTTTCAGACTATATGCATCCGATAATCTTTCATCAAACGAAAGAGCGATATCTGACAGAATGAATACTGAATCCATAAAACTCTTTTTGAGGAACTCCTTCCAGAAATTCTTTGCGAAGTAGACTTTAGCAAGCCCGGCATATGCCTTTGCAAGAGTGGAATCACAAGTCAATGCCTCCCTGAAAAGTCTTTCTGAATTATCGAGTGATGATCTGTCTGAGGTTATCCGGTACGACTGTAATTCCTCATTTGCCCTATTTAGGAAATCATAGGCGGTAAGATTGCTTGTGGATGACTTTTCAATTATTTCCTTTTCGAATGGCGTAATTGCAGCATTAAGCTCAGAAGCTATTGATTCCGCGATCTGGTTCTGGATTTCAAAAATATCACTGGTCTCTTCAATCTTCTTTTCGTATGACCTTGCCCATAGATGCTTATCTCTCCTTGCTTCGATCAACTGTACCCGGAGCCGGAATTCATCCCCATATTTCTGACCGCTGCCTTCAATTATGTAGTTTACATTCAACTCACTGGCAATTTCACGGATGTTGGGCCTTGTCCTGCTACGGTACTGTTCCACAGAGGATCTGGAAATAACACGGAGTTCCTTTATAGCCTGAAGATTATTCAGTATTTCATCCATAATACCGTTGATGAAATAGTTATTTTTCTCATCGGGGCTGTCATTAAAAAAGGGCAGGACAGCAATCGACTTTTCAGGTTCAGACGAGGGTCTGAAAATTCCAGGCAGGAGAATGATCCCGGAAATGATAAGCATGGCTGCAATCACCATTGAAGTGATAAGCCGGGACTTTCTAACGCTCTTTATTCCGGTACCCTGACGTGATTCACCAGTTACAATATCCGTTTTCTGATCCTCATGATGGATACTGTTTATGATCTCCTTTATCGCAAGAGCAACTTTGTTGACCTGGTCGCGGTAGATCGTATTATTCAGGTTTTCGTTGGGTTTTTCCTCAACTGCCCTGAGAGGTCTGTTTACACCGGCATACCTGTAAATAAACTCAACTCCTCTTAACGCTCCTCCCAAAACAGATTCACATAGTTTGATATCTTCATTGTCCAGGTCATGAATAATTACAGGCAGCATTCTGTTTGCCACATTTCCATTTGGCAATTTAACCTTTAATCCAAAATGATCTTCCTTTGCTTGTCTTAAAAAAGCTTTAAACTCATGTTCCCATGCAAAAGACTTCGGATCACAATATGTACGGGATATGATCGGAATGAAGATGAGACATTTCAGCTTATCTTCCAGGGAGGCGTCAACATCGTGAGTCTCCAACAGTCCATCATGAGGATTGATGTCAAAATAAACACTGATATCTTCTTTAAAGGTGGATTCGAGTTCCCCTTTAAGGTTATTGACAAACTCGGTAACCCAACTGTTATGTTTATTGTCTTTCTGCCGATAGGAGATGAATATATCGTAATTATACCCGGGAATGAGACTTGGCATACAAAACAATCATTTTGTTAAAGTTATGAAAGAGATTGATGCGAGTCAAATAAAAATCCATCCACCCGAGTATTACCCCAGATGGATAGAATCAACACAGTTGTTTTAAGTGGCTTTTTAGATTTTCATGTCAAGGTAAACCATTGGCAAAGCCGGAAAGACTGACCACAGTTATCAGGTAAGTCCGCAATATGAACATTTATCAATTCATCAATATTTTAACACTAGCAGTACTCGGTCTATGGATTCTATCTAAAAATGGTCTGGAGCACTGGCTTTCCTGCCTTATTACTGTTTTCAGTATGATATAGTTACTATCCAGGCTCCGGGCTGGTTTATTGTAAGTCTAAGCTCATAGTTAATCATTGCAGAGTACCACGCATTAGGAGCGGTGAAAGTGAGTTTTCCCCAAAAGGGAAACTCAACCTGCTCATAACCTGTAAATTCCGGGAAGATTTTTTCTGTACCTGAACTTGATTGCATTTCTAAACCGCTTAATGATGTGGTTTCACCTCCTGCTCTTAAAAACCTGTACTTTACATATGGCCGTTCTCCCTCTCTAAAGCAGGTCACCCTGCCTATTCCTGATCTGTATTCAATTATATAAGGTGGTGGAGTCTTCGTATCCATATACTTATCATTTTTCCATTCACCGACCAGAATTGAATCCTTTTCATGATAAATAAATTCATAACGGCCTTTACCATGTCTCATTCCTTTTTTCCACTCTCCGGTATATTTGGCTCCGCTTTTCCACATGTAGATTCCCTGACCTTCAGGATATCCCTTAACAAATTCTCCTTTATAAAAGTCTTCTCCCAGGGCTTCACCGGTGCCATCTGCAAGACCATTTCTACAATCACCTGAATAATTCCCGGCAAGTCCGGGTACAAGAACTTTACAGCCGATTTGCGCACTCAAAGAACCGGCAATTACTAACATTACTATAAACAATATAATAATATTGATTCTTTTCATGTTCACAGGTTTAGTAAAATGCAAATCAAATTACAGCTTCAAATAGCCAAATTTAAGATTAAAAGTAATGACAAACAATTTTATCTTAATGTCAATCAACTATTTTCCATATATCAATTAACTTCCCAATAAGACCTGATATCATTTGCCAGACAAATTGCCACCTGATATCTTAAATCAACTTCAGTAAACTGCTTTTCGTCGCGAAGGGCCGAGCGTTAAGTCCCGACATTGTATGTCGGGATAGTGAGGAGCCATCCGCCAGCTGGCGGAGCAGGGTTGACTATAAATTATTTATCACACCTTCTCCAAAACAACTGATATGCCCTGGCCAACACCTATACACATTGTGCAAAGCGCCCTTTTTGCTGATGAGCGCTGCAACTGATAAGCCGCAGTTATCACAATTCTTGCACCGGTCATGCCTAAAGGATGTCCGATCGCTATTGCGCCACCGAGCTGATTAATCCTCGGGTCATCAAAATCTAATCCAAGTTCACGGATACAGCCCAGCGATTGTGCCGCGAAAGCTTCGTTCAGTTCTATAATGTCAATATCCTTTAAGGTTAATCCTAAACGATTAAGTATTTTTTTTGTAGCAGGAACGGGGCCTAATCCCATTAAACGCGGGGCGACACCTGCAACCTGTACTCCAAGTATTTTTGCTTTTGGCTTCAGGCTGAACCTTTTAACTGCTGTTTCAGAGGCAATGATCATTGCAGCTGATCCATCGTTTATGCCTGAAGAGTTACCTGCGGTAACAGTACCATTCTCATGCAAAACAGGTTTTAAGGATGACAGTTTCTCCATTGAAGTTAATCTTGGGTGTTCGTCTTTATCAACAATGATCTTTTCGCCTTTTGACTTTGTGATTACCACAGGAATAATTTCATCTGCAAAACGACCGTTCATTTGAGAATTTGATGCTTTTTCCTGGCTATGATGGGCGAACCTGTCCTGTTCTTCACGACTTATTTTAAATTCTGATGCGATATTTTCAGCTGTCTCAATCATGGAATCAGTACCAAACCTTTTTTTGAACTCCTTATTCACAAACCGCCATCCTATTGTTGTATCAAAGATTTCCGCAGACCTTGAAAATGCCTCATCAGCCTTACCCAGTACAAAAGGGGCCCTCGACATGCTTTCAACACCACCTGCAATTATTAAATCAGCTTCACCAGCCATTATCGCCCGCGCAGCAATTGCAATGGCATCCATTCCGGAACCGCATAAACGATTTATTGTTGCTCCAGGAATTGTCTCTGAGAAACCACCAAGCAGAAGCGCCATACGGCCGACATTTCTGTTGTCTTCCCCTGCCTGGTTGGCACAACCTAAAATAACATCATCGGTTTCAAGCCAGTTGATTTCCGGATTTCTCTCCATAATTGCCTTTAAGGGTATCGCTGCAAGATCATCTGTCCGGACCAGCGAGAGAGAACCTCCGTATTTACCCACCGGAGTGCGTACTGCATCGCATATATAAGCTTCAGGCATGGGATTATTTTTTGTGTAGTTTTTCTATTTTAGGTTTTAATGTTCGAAAAGCTCTAAGCATTGATTCAGAGAGAATGTCCACTTCTTTCTGAGTGATTACTGTTGAAAACATACAGGAAAATGTATTTATCATCAGTATTCTTTCATTGAAATATAAATAGTCAAGCAGTTCATTTATTACAGAAACGGTTTCTTCTGCCTGATAAGCCTCACGATATGTATCTGGTGGTGCAGGTGTTAAGTGTAATCGAAACATTGAACCCGCACCGGAAACAGAAGCAGGAATATCAGCAAGTCGTATAACTTCCTTAATCTGACTTACAGCGATATTTGTAAGGGCATTTAGTTTTATAACAGCATCTCTGTTAAATAAATCCATTGCCGTAAAACCGGCAGTCATAGTTACCGGATTGGCAGAAAAAGTTCCGGAATGAGGAAATTTAAGGTTTGGCTCACGGGGATCCAGAATCTTCATAATATCCGATCTTCCGGCAATTGCTCCGACAGGAAATCCTCCTCCGATAATTTTACCAAGGGCTGTAATGTCTGGAGTTACCTTGTAATTTTCCTGTGCTCCACTGTAATTTACTCTGAAAGTAACGACCTCATCGAATACCAGCAAAGTCCCGTTTTTTCTTGTCCAGTCATAAAGAGCTTCAATAAACTCATTTGTTGCGGGAATAAGCCCCACCCTGTGGGGTACAGGGTCAATCATGACGCAGGCTAGCTGGCCGGCATGTCTATCCAGTATGGCAATGGTTCTTTCAATATCATTGAATGGGAAAATAACCACATTCTCCAGAACACCATCAGGGGTTCCGTAAACAAGTGGAACACTGTTGGGATTATTGATATCACCCCAGTTGGAAGGCTTTGATGTCTGACTTACTTCAGCAAAATCATAAGTGCCATGATATGTTCCTTCTGCTTTTGCAATTTTTGGCCGGCCTGTAAAGGCCCTTGATGCTTTTATCATTGCCATAACGGCTTCAGTTCCCGAGTTCACAAATCTGATTTTTTCGAATCCCTTTACCCGCTTGCATAAGAGTTGTGCATAGGCAACTTCAATTTCAGAAGCCAGGGTATATGCTGTCCCTTTCTGAAGTTGCTCAGTTACAGCTTTAATTATCGCCGGGTGTGCATGGCCATGTATGAGTGAGGCCATATTATTTGCAAAATCAATACGTTCGGTACCATCAATATCTGTGATATAGCACCCTGAAGCTTTATCTGCATAATGAGGAAAAGGTTTACGAAATACTGTATTTCTGCTGACACCCCCCGGCAATACCTCGCAAGCCTTCCTGTATATTTCTTCGCTAATTTTATTTTCTGCCATAATGGTAATTGTATTACTTAAGGTGTAATCCGGCCCCTGTATTCTTCTGCAAAAAATCAAAAGTGACGCCCGGCGCAAGCTTGTTTACATAAAGACCTTTTTCTGTGACATCAATGATTGCATAGTTTGTATAAATCCTTTTAACAACATTTTTCCCGGTAAGCGGGTATGTGCAATTTTCAACAATCTTGGGTTCACCTGTTTTTGTGCAATGCTGCATTATTACATAAATATTCTTTACTCCGGCTACCAGGTCCATAGCCCCACCCACTGCCGGTATTGCATCTTTTTCGCCGGTGGACCAGTTGGCAATATCGCCGTTATGTGATACCTGGAAAGCCCCCAGGATACAATAGTCAATATGTCCGCCACGGATCATTGCGAAGCTGTCGGCATGATGAAAATATGAGGCTCCGGGTATAGCCGTTACATACTTCTTGCCGGCATTTATCAACTCATGATCTTCTTCACCGGCCGCGGGTGAAGGTCCCATGCCAAGCAGTCCGTTTTCAGTATGATATACCAGCTCACGCCCTTCCGGCACGTATGATGCAACCAGTTCCGGAATACCAATCCCAAGGTTTACATATGATCCGTCAGGGATATCTGAGGCTGCCATGGCTGCCATTGTTGAGGTATCCCATCCCTTTACTGTTTCTTCTGCCATGGATAAGATCTGTTTTCAGCTATAAGTATAGATTCGTCAAGAGGGTTCCTTACCTCTACCACTCTGTTAACAAAAATCCCGGGTGTGACTATTGACTCGGGGTCAAGGTTACCTGCTTCAACAATTTCAGATGCCTGAACAATTGTGGTTGAAGCTGCAGTACACATTACGGGTCCAAAGTTTCTTGCGGTTTTATTATACACAAGATTCCCATACCGGTCGGCCTTCCTGCATTTAACAAGGGCATAATCAGCCCTGATAGCATATTCAAGCACGTAAGTCCTGCCTTCAAATATCCTTGTTTCTTTTCCCTCTTCAAGTGGTGTTCCCACTGAAGCGGGGGTGTAGAAAGCAGGAATCCCCGCCCCACCGCATCTGATCCTTTCGGCAAGGGTTCCCTGTGGTACCAGTTCAAGTTCGATCTTTCCGCTACGGTACAGTTCCGGAAAAACAACAGAATTCGATGTCTTTGGGAATGAGCAGATCACCTTTCTTACCTGGTGGTTTGCAATGAGAGCAGCAAGTCCTGCCTGCCCGCTGCCTGTATTGTTGCTGATTATAGTAAGATCCGTTGGTCCAAGATCTACAAGGGCATGCAACAGTTCCACAGGGCTGCCTGCTTCCCCGAAACCGCTTACCAGGATTGTTGCACCGGAGGGTATACCTGTAACCGCGGCTTCAACTGAGCTGATGATTTTATTTATCATTGGTCACTGTCAGCTTTTACTTTACTCATAAGGTCCTTTCCCAGGCGCATCTCAATCTCATGAAGCTCATCCTCAAAGAAATGCTTATCTCCCCTGAAAGGTTTCAGTTTTGCAATAGTATTCTCCGTTTCATCATATTTAGCCAGGTATACTGTATCAATCCAGTCCATATTCCTTCCTTCATTGAATTTTAGCACAAACAGCTTCTCTCCGTCTATCTCGGTGGTACCCATGAGTGATATCTTTCCAGCCGATGAGGTCATCGTTATATACCTTGAAGGCCTGTTTATGGAGGCGAGTGTTTTGTATACTTTGGAGAATACTTTGTTGATGTCTGCCAGAGGTGTGGTGAAATAATGGTGTTCTCCTGTAGGTCTGGCACAATACATTGAGTGGAAACCAACTCCAAGCACAGCAATTATATTTGCAAGATCTATCCAGTTCCCGGCTGAGGCATCCACATCGACTTTACCATGTTCATCGGTGAACAGACTTATATGTCTCATTATCGGGCTCTGCGTTTTTACAGTTACCTCATAATGTCCTAAGCGGTTAATTGCAGCTATTGTAAGTGGATTGAGTACCTCTCTTGGTGTTGAAAAATGGGCCATCCAGAGAGGCTGAACGCCATTCCTTCTTAGCTTTTTAAAAAGTGAAAGATGCCTGTTATACTTGTTGCTCAGGATCAGTTCCGGCTGGAAAGTCAGCAGCCTGGAACCTATTCTGAGTGTCTTAATATGGAAGAGTCTCTCATCGTTAATGAAAGGAAGGGCATATTCCTCCAGCCTCTCATAGGTCAGGTGACCGGCATCTCCACCGGTGATCAGGACATCTGTTACCTCTTTATGCTGCATAAGGTATCTGTGAACCTGGTCAATGTCTTCCTGGCAGAACATATCTTCATCGTTCCTTACCTGTGCATGCCTGAAGCAATAGGTACAAAATGCAAAACAGTGCTGGGTGCTCTTATCAAAAATAAGCTGGCATGGGGGATACTTATGCTGGCTGCCCGTAAGGATCTCCAGTGAACCCTCGCTGTTTATGAACCATGGCTGGTTTATCTTCTGTTTTCCATCATGTGGATTTGTTTTCAGCCTGTGATCATCCAGAATTCTCTTTTTCTCAGCTGCATTGCCTGCGGCAAAATACTTTTTACTTGTATCAGGATCTATCATTCCCGGCTGTGGAAAGACAAGCTGGAATATACTGTCCTTGTTGTAGTTGTTCCAGTTTATAGCATTCAGTACATGGGTAGTAGCCATGAACCTGTAAACTTCGATAAACAGTTCCCTCTCTTCGGTCTGACCGATTTCAATTCCGTTTGACCGGAGTATTTCAACTATTTTCCTGAATCCGCTGATCCCCGAATACTGTCCCTGCACGTGGAACATAGGTTTCCCCTGAGGCAGGATCCCCGAATAGTCCTTATAGCATGTATGAAGCCTTCTGAGCAGGCCTTCGCTCAGCAGATCCTCATTTTCAATATTCTGCCTGACATCAGCCTCAACCTCCATAGCCTTCAATATTATGCCGGGATCAAATTTCGACAAATGACTCATATGTTCAGGTATTATATGTTACGATTACTCCTGCTCAGATTCTTATTTCCGGAGCCAACTCCAATTTTAATCATTTTTTTGATCAAAAATCACGATAAATCTCATATAATGAAGGATAAAGCAATCAGCTGATATAATCTTGCAGTGCATAAGTCAAAGAATTACATTTAATCAATGCCACAGGTATTTTGTTCCGGTAAGTGGATCCTTCCTGATTTTATCTTTCAGGACAAAGTTTGAATACCACCACTCATAATATGCCTTTGAGACATCCCTGTGTGATTTATCATCAGTAACCGGCATAAACTGATGTGTCTCTCTCAGGGCAAGAACAGAATTCTGTGAAGGGAATCTTCCAATCAGCTCGTAGCTTCCGATTTCCACTTTTCTGATGGACTCAACAGTCCAAAGGACATATACCCCAAGCCGGCATTCTTGCTGAAAATAGGAAGATACCGGATTACGGGGAAAATTGGTAATAATGGTTACCGCATCCCTGTAATCAAGGAGGGCAGGTATATCATCGGGGGTGAAGACAGGCACATTATAAGCTATATAATCACCTGAAATCAGCTTATCAATATAAGTCTTAACCTCTTCATTATCTGCACTTTTTTCACAGCCATAAATAGCAGGAAAACCGAAGAGCAATAAGAACTTAAGTGTTGTTTTCATAATGAAGACATATTGTGAATTATTTCACAGCAAAAATCATTCCTATAGAAACTTCTCGAATATCAGTCTGAAAATCATAATGTTCTTCATGATATGTTTCAGTGCCACATTAATACTGCTCCTTCCAGGGGATTAACAGATCTGAACTCATCAAAATCACTTGCATTATTATCGGTCCACCATTTGTTGTAGAGTGCCCATGCTCTGTTCAGGTCAGTTATTGTGGCTACCGGTTGTTGAATTGTACCACCCGGGATGATAAGTTCCGGGACACGGGAAGGAAATCTTTTAAAACCATCAGGTTCTTTATAAGTAAGCCTTATCGATTCAATCGTCCATAAAAGACACTCCCCCAATCTGAATTCCCGGGGCATGTATGAGGATATAGGATTGATGGGAAAAGACTTGATGGAACTGAAGTCACTTGCATAATAGAGCAGCCGTTCAATATCCTCCGGTTTGAAAGCAGGGATGAACATACTATCATATGTGCCTTTCCTGAGCATCAATACAAACTTGTCGACATCAGGAAATATCATAACTGTTTTTTCACATGATGTGGCAAAAATGAAAAATAATATTATCGTACAGAGCTTTTTCATAACAGATGCTTACCTCAAATTTACGATAATCCGGGCACTTTTTATCTAATTCATTTAAGGCATTTCATAAGCCTTTGATTTGCTGTTACCGATACCATTTTTGCGGAGTATGAGGGCTCTTTCCGGGATCAGATTTAAATATCTTTAGTTCAGGATGTAAATCCATAATTGTACCGCAGCTGGAAATTTTATTCCCGTAAACATAGTTTTCCAGACCAATGTTTTTCCAGTTACTGCCAAATATTCCCTTGTTGGAACAGTTGTCAACAGTGTTATTCAGAATATATACACCTGTTCCGAAAAACATTATTCCGTTATTCCAGTCAGAATATCCCTTTGAAACATTCCGTATGGTATTGTTTACTATCCAGACATCGCGTTTTTCAGAAAGACGGTAATTGTTTTCTATTGAATTTGCCGCACCCTCAACTGTAATTCCAGCCTGGTTATATTGTTCACTTGTACCCGGGTGAATATCATGTATCTTATTGTTTATGACCGTTACATGAAAGCTCTCTCCTTTTATGTTGATCCCTTCGGCTTTGCCGGTTTCATAAATATGATTTCCTTCAATCCAGATGTATTCGCAATTATCCGGGAAATTTGAACCTGAATAGGAACCGCTTCCGACATATATACCCTCGGCCCATTTAGGATTGTACTTGCCGGTGTTGTGAATCCTGTTTCCCGAAACATCAACAAATTTTGATGATCTCCCGATGTGTATCCCTTCCTGTCCGGTATTATAAACTTCATTTTTCCTGAGAATTATGTGATCCGAATTTTTTACATAAACTCCCCACATTGCATTCGTAAAAGTTAAACCTTCAATTACAACATAACTGCAACTGATAATCTCAAGGGCACAACCATTTGAAACCGTACTTCCTGAAATAACAACTGTTTCCGGAATAAATGCCCTGATGATAAGTGGTTTTTTTTCTGTGCATTTCTTACCTGAAAGAATAAAGTGCGGGTAAGTTCCCGGATTAATAATAATAGTATCACCCCCTTTGGAGTCATTTATTAC
>Ga0209314_10001231_pt1 | contig 11490 bp, 12 predicted proteins | sample I19B2metaG_FD_184146 | JGI IMG/M metagenome (GOLD analysis project Ga0209314, IMG submission 184146) | Lake sediment bacterial and archeal communities from Gulf of Boni, Indonesia to study Microbial Dark Matter (Phase II) - ​I19B2 metaG... | ecosystem: Environmental > Aquatic > Freshwater >...
ACCTTCAGCATCTCCTTTCGATTCTCCTCTCTCCGATAAGTCCGAAGAGTATGGAGGAAGCTGAAGGGGTGGGTCAATTTGAACGCCGATTTAGGCTATTGGTGGGTCATTTTTGCACGCCGATTCACATGGAGGTACATCCGGTAGTTTCTCAACGACTCGGTCGCGGGAGGGATGAATGGGTTGAGTGCGAAGCGGGTCGCCGCTTCAGAAGCGCCCACGTTAGGTCGCTCGCATTTACCAACGAGTCAGCACTCAAGAACAGGACCTCACCCGTCAAGCGCAAATCGTGGACAGCACCAGAGTGTAGACTACTACTTTGTCATAAGTTGGCTATCAACCATAAAAGAAGGCCGGGGCGTCCCCCGGCCAGTTATAGGAGCACACATGGCAGTATGTACTTCCAGATATAATGTACCTGTTGGTTTGTGAACGAAGATTATTCGGTTTATTCTTGCCGAGACTCTAACCAGCTCTTTACTGCCCGCCAATCGCTGAATTCATCAATCGAACGAGCTGATATACGTGGATGATCCGTCTCAACAAGCTTCGCTAGATCATTTCCCGGCCCCAGTTCGATAACGGTATTGACACCCGCTTCCTCAAGTGCTGTCATGCAACGATCCCAATGCAATGTCGTAGATATCTGGCGTGACAGCGCTGACACCGCTTGGTTGCGGGTACGTACCCGTGTGGCGTCAACACCTGACAAAACAGGTATTGCAGGTGATGCCAGGCATGATTTTTCAAGTAAGTCTTTGAATGCATCTGCAGCAGATGCGAGATAGCGGCTGTGTGACGGTGTAGTAACCGCGAGCCTGACCATGTTGGGATTGATAATTTGGGGGTCGGCTATGAAGCGATCAATCGAATCGGACGTGCCAGCCAGTACTTGCTCACCACGATTTCTGACAATGGCGGTATCGAGACCGTATGCAATCATGCCTTGTTGCAAAGCCTCTTGCATCCGGCTCGACACCCTGCCTCGCCAGAGTAGCATACAGCCATCTGATACCGAAATGTCTTTGGCAGCCTCATCCATCAGGTGCGCCCGCTGTCGTACAAGCCCGAGCGTGCTTGCTGCATCTAGTGATCCAGACAAATGATATGCTATCAGTTCACCCAAAGAATAACCTGCAATCAAAGCCGGCTGTGGGATAATGGGTGCTATGCGCTGCCAGACGGAAAGCTGATACAGTGCGATGGCAAACTGGGCGTTTCGGTTGGCAAATATCGCTGCATCCGGAAGATTTCGCCACCAAACCGCAACATCCTCTCCCAATATTTCTGACGCACTGATGCGAAGCTGGTGCAGGTCGGGAGCATCCATAAGGTTGTCGAGCATGACGCGGTTTTGCCCTGCCTGCCCCGAGCAAAGTATAGCAAGTTTCATAAAGTGCCTTGCATATCCAGATGATAGGCGACCCAGGAGGCAGCAACAAGATCAGCGCTGCCACCGGGGCTGAGCCTTCGTTCCATAAAAGAGCGATGTATTCGTATTAACTTATCCTGCCACCCTGACTGGGTCACACCGCCGTTGCTGTTAAACTCCTGGGCTGTTTTTTTGGCAAAGGCCAAGCCCTCCTCTCCACCCCGCCACAATAGGTTCGAATCATCAACCTGTTCTATAAGAGCCATAAGAGCACCTATAAGTGCCAGTTCATGGCCATATCCTTCCTGTAACAGAGCTCTGAGGACAGGGATGCCGTACCCGTACACCATCGGGAACCCAGTGGCAGCCTCACCACGGGCACCGGCTTTGGCATATCTCTGAAATACCAGGTTCCCATGGCTAGCAGTATATGCTGGGCGTGCGGCGAGAATCTTCCCCCCCCACTGCATAGAAACAATCTTTCCAGATTCCAGTCCGGTCAAGTCTGGATTGCAGCTGCGCAGTGCTGCCGCCGAAGCGAGTAGTCCTAGATTGAAGATTGCCCCGCGATGGGTATTAATACCATTGGTCGCACGTAGCATCTTTGCTTCCGTTTGCCTGCCGATAGCCATCATTGCCTCAAAACCATGGCCTAAGGCCGCAGCCATTGCCATTTCAGAGAAGGTTCCTTTCAAAGCATCGATGCTTTGCAGGAAGGTGCCGATATTCATATCCTTGTGACTACCGGAATCGACAGGCGTTACCAGCCCCGGCTTGGGCCAGGCAACAACCTCGTTTTGCAGGGCATGCAGGCAGAGTTGATCAAGCATCTGAAAATCAGCCAGCGGCAAAAATCCTTGTTGTTTTGCCGGTGAATAAACGATAGCCAGTTCCATATCAAGTATTTCCTTGTCCGAAAAATTCATCAAGCGGTAGTAGCCGTACCTCGTATGTCGACTTGGCTAAGACCGTTCCCAACCCTCCTGTCTTAACTGCAGATGTAACCTCTCGCCAGGCTGCTGCCCAGCCGGATGGCGCAAACAGTTCACCGTCCAGACGTGGTTTTGACCGTTCACATGCTTGAAGCAAGTCAAAGAGAAGATGCATGTTTGAGGTTTCATTGCAGACAAAGAGGACGTCAAGGTCGCTGGACTCTGTCATATATTCGTTACCACTTATGGTCTGCCAGAGTGCAGAACCATACACGCACGGCGAAACATTTGTCTGCTCACAGATAGTTATTATGTGTTGAATGAGTTCTTGGCAGCGCCTTTCAACAGAGTTGTAAGCCTGCGACAAAAGCAGCGGATCGTTCTGTATGAGTATCGATGCTATCGGCACATGGAGGAAAACTCGTTGCCTGATTGCCGGCGGGGGCAGGGTCAGGCCAACAGCAACGTGGGTGACGCTACCATCCAGCTTCTGCGGTTGACGCGCCACAACAAGCGGCAGACCGTTCGCAATCCATCCTCTGGTAGCTGCTACATGCGACAGGTCGGTGATGCAGGATGCCAGATCCAGATCAGGGTCAAGCCAGACCAGACTATGCCGCTTAAGTGTCTTCATCATGCCGCAGCGACCAGAGCAGCTATCTGTGCCGCCAATTCCCTGCCGCTACGTTCGAGCCCAAGACGCGCACGGCAGTCCTCGTTTTCTGTCTGAGCCAGTGCGGCAATAAGGCAGCACTTCCAGTCATCGGTTTCAGACCACAAATCATGAATTGCTCCCATTCGCCAGTAGTTCTCGGCTCCAGGTGCAAAAACGGGAGATTCCTCTGCCAGAACCAGCAATTTTTCGTAGGGTATTTTGGTTACCTTTGCCATAGCCCGCAGATCCATTACCCGCACCTGTGCTTCAGGTAGGGCACAGACCCGGTCAGCCATCAGCCCAAATGCCAGAAAGCCGCCGCTGACCGCCTCGCCATGGATTACGGAGATCATACGGTGTCCATGGATTCTGGCGAGCTCACAACATTGTGCCACATGGGCAAAGTAGCCGTTCAAACCCAGCAGTTCTTCATGTCGTGAGAGTTCCTGACCCTGAGTGTCTACCAGAAAGATGATCGGGCGCGGTAATCTGGATGTTTCGGCATCCTCACTAATTACAGTTAAAATGGCCTCGGCAACTTTAAGGGATATGCTGGCGTTAATTGCTGCCTTATTCCGTGTGCCGATGATTGCCACTTCAATACCATCTACGGTTGCATAACCACCTAAAAAGTCTCCATCAATTGCAATATTATGCTGTTCCGCGCCAAACAGCCTGTTAAACAAGATATTCATACTGCCTCCCCTAGCTGTCGGTTGAAGTCATCAATCGGCATGAGTGCTACGTCTTCCAATTCTTTGAAGCCAGACTCCTGGAAGATGATCCGGCCGTCGCGTGTCTCGGCATATTTCTTTGCCCGTACAGCTAACAGTTGCTGCCTTTCAGTTAGCTCTGCCAAGCCCGCTGACTTCAGCTGCTCCGCTGCATATGCGTCGAGCAGTTGTGCGGTCATTGACCTGAATGCGTGAACGTCGTCGTCAACCAGGTGGGTAGCTTCACCAAGAGCACGCCTTACTTTCCCACCAGTGATACGCCATACCATTGCCCGGTCCCGCGAATCGAATTCTTCCACACCTTTAACCGTCTCGATAACCTCCGGCCCAGAAAGACCAAGTCGTCCTTGTTCTGATATAATCACCTCTGCGCAGAGGCGCGACACGATACCCATTCCGCCAAAGGCTCCGCAGGAGCCGCCGATTAAGGCAAAAACTGGAATGCCTGCCACCTGAGTACGCAGGACCGCGCGCATCAGTTCCGATATGGCAATCAGGCCGGCATTAGCTTCATGCAACCGGACACCGCCTGAATCAACTAACAATAGTACTGCCACCGGCCGGTCGATAAGCGCCCTCTCCATCAAGCCTCGAAGCTTGGCTCCATGAACTTCGCCAACGGCGCCGCCATTGAATTTGCCTTCCTGGCTGGCAACCAGCACGCGATGGCCGGCCAAGGAGGCACGCCCCACAATTACACCATCGTCAAAGGCTACCGGTGCGTTGAGCCGGGTCAGGTGTGGACTGGTGTATCGTAGATGGGGCGGGCAGATTTCGGCAAAGGAGTCGGGATCGACAAGAGCTTCAAGGCGAGTCCGTGCCGAAGCCTCAAAATAATTGATCTGTTTTGTACTCATGGCTTCTCACTCCTGAATATTTCAACGGCTTGATCTAGTCGCAAACTGACCACTGCCGGGGTTGCACCGGCATCATTAATGGTGACACACAACCCACCGACTGGTTGGCGTGCCACAAAGTCACCCAGGACGGCATTCCAGATATCCCGAAAACCTTCAGCCGGTGTATTTACATCTATCCTGCAGCGATCTGAAGGTTCTCCGTTTTCAACGAGTACCTCTAGATTGCCAGAGGAAGCCACACCGCATACACTGGGTGATGTCGCAGCGGCTTGACACGGTGTAGCCTGAAAATTCAAAGTGAATTGTTCCATATATATGCTCCTTACCAGTTACGGAAATGCTTAGGCGGATTGTAGAGACCACCGGAGGCACGCACCAGATCCTTAATGCTGCGCGCTGCTAAAAGATCTCGTGAGGCCATTTTCTTGTCAATGCCGAGATCTTGGGGATAACGGACGATGCCACGATCACGCAGATTATCCACCATGCGCTTGTCGCGCGCCAGACCAGCCTGCGTATATCCGGCTACCCCCCGGATGGCCTGCTCCCTCTCCTCCGGGGTTTCGCAACGCAGCAGATGGGCAATCCCCTCTTCAGTGATGATGTGGGTGACGTCCTCGCCGTAGATCATAACCGGCGGTAGCTCCATTCCAGCACTCTCTGCCAGATCCCAGGCATCAAGATGCTCAACGAAGGCGGGCTGCATATGCTCGCGGGAAGTTTCGACAATCTGGGCTACCAGTTTCTGACCACGGGGCATGGGGTTGTTACCGCGAGCCTCCTTGCCGGCTCGCAGCCAGGCCGGTGACACATGCCGCCTGCCTCTGGCGTCAGAGCCCATATTGGGCGCCCCGCCGAAACCAGAGATGCGCCCTTTGGTGGCGGTCGAGCTGTTGCCGGCCATGTCGATCTGCAACGTGGAACCGATGAACAGATCGCAGGCATAGTGACCGGCAGCCTGACTGAAGGCCCGGTTGGAACGCATGGTGCCATCCTTGCCGACAAAGAAGATGTCCGGGCGGGCAGAGATGTACTGTTCCATCCCGACCTCGGATCCGAAGGAATGCACCGACTGAACAAAGCCGGCCTCGATGGCCGGGATCAAGGTCGGATGGGGGTTGAGTGCCCAGTGGGTGCAGATCTTCCCCTTGAGCCCCAGCTCTGCTGCATAGGTGGGGAGCAGCAGTTCTATGGCCGCAGTGTCGAAGCCAATACCATGGTTAAGCCTGGTGATACCGTATTCAGCGTACAAACCCTTGATTGCGATCATGGCCATGAGGATCTGAATCTCGGTGATTTGTGCCGGGTCGCGGGTAAAGAGTGGTTCGATATAGTGCGGGGTCGGCGCCTGAACAAAGAAATCGACCCAGTCAGCCGGGATATCTATACGTGGCAGTTTATCGACCACCTCATTTACCTGGGCAATGACGATACCATTTTTGAAGGCGGTCGCCTCGACAATGGCCGGGGTATCCTCTGTGTTGGCTCCAGTGTATAGATTGCCATCCCGATCGGCCATTTGAGCGGCGATGAAAGCTACCTTGGGGGTCAGGTCGATAAAGTAGCGGGCAAATAATTCAAGATAGGTGTGAATAGCGCCAATTTTTATACGACCCTGCTCGACGAGGGTGGCTAGTCGCCCGGCTTGAGGCCCAGCGAAGGAAAAGTCGATGCAACTTACCTGCCCCTGCTCAATCAAGTCGACATGTTCCGGCAGTGCCAATACCGACTGCACCAGGTGAAGATCTCGCACCAGGTCGGGATTGGTCTTCACAAGACTTTTCGCCAGGAAATCGGCCTGTTTCTGATTGTTTCCCTCGATGCAGACCCGGTCTCCCGGTTCAATAACCATTTCCATCAGCTTGACAATATCTTCAGTGGCTACCTGTTTACCACGGGCCAACTGACCACCGCGTTCCCGTCGTTTCTGGCAGTTGATTCGTTGACTGTCCCAGCCTTGCGAAGTTTGTATCAGTGAGTCCATTTAATACCTCTCTTATTATTAGCTATCCGACCAGTGCCTTTGTGGCAAAGAACAGTACGGAAGGCCCCATGAGACAACCTAATCCTGTGTGAAATGTCGCTACAAGAGCACCGTACGGCACAAGCTTGCGGTCAGTTGCAGCGAGTCCTGCCGAGACACCACTGACAGTTCCTGCAAGACCGCCAAACACCATGGCAGAACGCGGCGTCTTCAAGCGAAGGAACTTTGCCAGGGCGGGTGTTGAAACCATCACGATAATGGCCTTTATTACACCAGTGGTGATACTTAAGGCCATCAGATCGGAACTGGCACCTATGGCCGCACCGGTTACTGGCCCGACAATGTAGGTCACTGCGCCGGCACCGATGGTTGTCATTGCAATAGCATCACGGTAACCAAATGACCATGCGATGCTGGCGCCAACAATGAAGGGTACAACTGTGCCGATAAACAACGCTATGGCGCCAATCAGGCCCGCTTTCCGCGCTTCTTCAGCGTGCACCTCAAATGCAGTCGCGACAATCGCAAAGTCACGGAACATTGCGCCCCCCATGAGGCCAATGCCTCCGAAGAGCTTAACATCAGCCAATCCCATTTTCCCGCCGGTCTGCGTTCCTCCCCAGTACGCTAGCCCCAAACCTATCAGGATGGCAATGGCAGACGCATGTACGCGACCATTGGTAAGACGCTTGGCTAACTGGGTTGAAAGCAACATTATTATCCCGACAAAGGCAAACGCAAAAACTAACGCATTGCTTATCATTAATTTCTCTAACATCTCCATCATAAGTCACGTCTCCTTTCATAATTGTTGTGATCAAGCCTGGTGGGTAGCTACATTTTTTACATTATCGACATCTTCGTGGACTTCCATCTTATTGATCACGGAAATAATGCAGGCATTAAGAGCTACTACGGCGAAAGCTGCCAGCACCGCGACCTGGCCACCCTTGAGGGCAGCAACGACGTTTTGTTGTGCCGCCATGGCAACGACAACAGGGATATACATGGCGCCCCAAAATCCGATCCCCAACTCGGTTTCATGCTTTAGGTGGCCTTTGTTGTGTAACCAAAGTCGGCAGAATATGAGCAGCAACATAGCAATGCCTACTCCCCCAACATTTGATTTTGCTCCGAGCAGTTTGCCCAAAAGATCGCCCAGATAAATACCTACTAAATGACAGGCTGCCAATAGTGCTGTTCCGTAGATAATCATGTCATTTTCTCCTTTGGGTTGTTACGATAGTAGGCCTGAATTCACATTCTCTTCGCATTTTACTTCCTCCTTCTCCGACATACAAATAGCCAGCGATGTGGCGGTCAATTACTTGTATATTCTGCCTGTTTTACATCCTATACACCAACCCCTGTTTTGTTTTGCACTGAGATGAGTTGGCATATGACTGCTGATTCTGGTTAATCTCCTGTCCCAGAACAGCCCAACAAAACATCGTTCTTGTATACAAGATTACTTATCTTGTATTTATTGTCAAGTTTTATTTTTATTTTTGTCTATTTATTGTATACTGACCCCATCGTACTAAGGAGATACACATGAACAACGAAGCGGTACACACTCGCAGGTCTGAACATTTACTCGAAATTATTGAAGAAAGAATAGCTACTGGAGCCTATCTGCCGGGCATGCGGCTTGACGAAACTGAATTGGCAAATGAATTTGAGGTATCCAGAACTCCAATCCGCGAAGCGCTTATCCAGCTTGCCAATTCCGGCCTCATAGACTTGCGCCCGAGACGGGGAGCGGTCGTATCTGAAATATCAGCGCAACGTTTGTGCGAAATGTTCGAAGTAATGGCAGAATTGGAGGCCATGTGCGGTAGGTTGGCAGCGCGGCGCATGAATGATGCTGACCAGCAGGCACTGCTACAGGCCCATCATTCATGTGAAGAAGCAAGAGATATGGCAAATCCGGATGAGTATTACCGCAGGAATGAACTGTTTCATCTGGCAATATACACAGCTAGCCACAATCTTTTTCTCATTGACGAGGCGACATCACTTCACAAGCGCTTGAGCGCCTATCGCCGTCTGCAATTACGGGTGCGTGATCGCTTGCGGACTTCTTATTCCGAACATTCAGCTATTGTCGATGCAATTATTGAGGGCGATGGGGAAAAAGCGGCAGACCTTCTCAGAAAGCACATCATCATTCAGGGAGAACGTTTTGCTGACTTGATAGCATCTCTTTCAACGCTCGGCATCCCCTGCTAAGGATGTAGCTTTAGGCTCCAGCACATAAGAGGGAAGTTTCATGTTTATTTTACTTTATAGCTGCGCAGGTGCCTGTGCTGGCATGATGGCAGGTTTACTTGGAGTTGGTGGTGGTCTCATTATTGTCCCAATGCTGGCATATATTTTCACTAAACAGCACGTACAATCAGAGGTTATTCAGCATTTAGCTCTTGGCACTTCACTATCGTCGATCGTGTTCACCTCGCTTTCAAGTACGCTGTCTCACCACAAGCACAATGCTGTGGAGTGGCCCATTGTCTGGAGAATTACGCCTGGAATCTTGGCGGGTGGTTTAATTGGCTCCTGGTTTGCGGCTAAACTTTCTACCCAAATTCTCAAGGGTCTGTTCGTTGTTTTTCTTTTCTGTGTTGCAGTGCAATTATTGCTAGACATTAAACCTAAAACGCAAAAGAGGCCTGACATACTTGGATTTGCAAGTGTTGGTGCGGTTATTGGCGGAATTTCAAGCCTAGTAGGCATTGGGGGCGGCACTATGTCGGTCCCATTCATGCTACGCTGTAACGTCACCATGCATAATGCCATTGGCACATCGGCAGCCATTGGATTTCCAATAGCCTTAGCTGGCGCCGTTGGCTATGCAATCAATGGATGGACCGTAGCATCACTTCCTGCCAACAGCACTGGTTATATCAATATACCGGCTTTGTGCGGAGTAGCGCTTGCCAGCATAATGACGGCCCCGCTTGGGGCGCAGCTAGCGCATAGGCTACCTGTACAAAGGCTGAAAAAGATTTTTGCATGTCTTTTGATTGTTATTGGCTGCAAAATGGCGGTTGGCTTGATGTGAAATAAGCCCTTATCTACCACAAACAATATTTTCTAACCCGTTCGGATTGAAAATGTCTGCTGACTCGTCGGTTGTTTCTGTGCCAGTCAGTGATCGTTTGTTGGGGTAGTTAAGTGGTGTATCTGGGCGATACTATCATAGCATGCTTTTATAAAGCACTCCAAAATCAGCCACTTACACTAGTTGATTGAAATCCGGAAGGCCCCTCCCAACCCTCCCCTCCAGAGGAGGGATTTTAACCTTTCACCTTTACCGTTTGGATAGAGGTGTATTCAGCCAGCCCCTCACGGGCGAACTCAACGCCGAAGCCGGATTCCTTCATCCCGCCAAAGGGAGCGTTTGGCTGGATGTCGGCATGGGTGTTGACCCAGGCACTGCCACACTCGAGACGCATGGCAAGTATCTTTGCCTTTTCGATATCCTTGGCCCAGACCGACCCACCCAGCCCAAAGGGGCTGTTGTTCGCGCGCCGGATGGCTTCGTCGATGTCGGAGTATTTGCTTATCGGGAGGATCGGGCCGAACTGCTCCTCGTCAGCCAACCGCATCCCGTCGTTCACGTCGGCAACGAGCGTCACCGGATAGAAGTAGCCAATCCCTCCCGGCTTGATCCCGCCGCAGAGGAAACGACCGCCCGCTTTCCTGGTATCTTCGGCTAACGCCACTACCAAGTCCAGTTGATCCTTGTTCTGCAGGGGGCCAAGATCAACTCCCTTCTCCAGGCCATTGCCGGTGGAAACGCCGGTCGCCACTTTCGTCAGGGCTGCGTGGATATCCTCGTGTACGTAAAGCCGCTTCAGCGCCACGCATGTCTGGCCGTTGTTGTTAAAGGCGGCCGCGAAGATCTTCGGTACAATTTCCTCCACTGACACGTCTGGCAGCACGATGCCGGCGTCGTTGCCGCCCAGTTCGAGGGTCAGACGTTTGAGGTTGCCGCAGGCGCTCTGCATGATGTTCTTGCCAATCGGGGTGGAGCAGGTGAAGACCATCTTGGCAATGTCGGGATGGGAGGCCACGGCGCTGCCGATGCCGCACTCAGCGGTGACAATGTTTAGCACGCCCGGCGACAGCACCTCGTTGGAGAGTTCCGCGAAACGGATGGTGGTGAGCGGGGTGAGCGAGGAGGGCTTGATCACTACGGTGTTGCCGGTGCGCAGCGCGGGGATCACATGCCAGATGGCGATCATGAGCGGCCAGTTCCATGGGGTAATCGAGCCGACCACGCCGAGCGGCTTCCTGCGCACCTCGATACGCGCCTGGGCGTCGTCCTGGATAACCTCAACCGGTAGCGAAAATTCCGCTGTGGCCCGCATGGAAGCCGGGATGGGCGGCCGGTCGACTCCACCAAAGCGGCTGCCGGGATCATGTCGGTGATCACCCCGGTAAGCATGGATCACAGTGAGTACCTTGGCAAGACAGTGGCCGAAATTGCATTCGAGAAGGCAGGCGTGATAAAGCGGGGCCGCCCAGTAGTAACGTCAATCCAGAATGACGATGCACTGGCGGTAATCAGTTGGCAGTGCACTGAACTCTCGACGTCTGAAATTTCATGTCCGCAGCAAAGTACAATTTGTTGAATATTTGATTAATTATTCGCTGAGTCAATAGAATGCCTGCCGATGGTTCCAAATAACCGCAGCCTCTTCCATACTTTCGCACCAACCTGTAGTCGGTCTCACTTTACATTTCTGATTACTGCACTTTAAGACAACACCCCCAAAATCATGCTTGTCAATTAAGGGTAACTGCCCACACCAAGGGCATATCTGCAATTCGGATGATCTAATGTTATTCATCAGTAGTGTCCCAACGTTGAATAGTCGATGAGCCGTAATGGCCCGTTAATTCTGAGAGAAAGAGGCATCATGCCATTTAACGACTTGAAATTACCCC
>Ga0209314_10001232_pt1 | contig 11484 bp, 10 predicted proteins | sample I19B2metaG_FD_184146 | JGI IMG/M metagenome (GOLD analysis project Ga0209314, IMG submission 184146) | Lake sediment bacterial and archeal communities from Gulf of Boni, Indonesia to study Microbial Dark Matter (Phase II) - ​I19B2 metaG... | ecosystem: Environmental > Aquatic > Freshwater >...
GCAAGAAGACTCCTTGCCGAGCATGATTTCGGAAGGGCAAAGAATAAGATTCGAGAAATTGCGTCAGTAAAAGTTGTTGACCCAGCCACGGGTAGCGGTTCTTTTCTCATCGAGGCTTTCAAGACTCTTGTTAGATATTATAACATCTATAATGAAGCGGTGTCCGAAGAGTTCAGTCGCCTACCATACCAGCATAATCAGACGCTGGATTTTCAGATAGACAAAGTCACTGAGCGGGTGCTTCTTGAAAACCTATATGGTGTAGACTTAGACCCCAAGGCTGTTGAGATGACAAAACTTGACTTATGGCTCCACCACATAGACTCTAATCAACAAGATTACCATTATTCAGGAGGTCCAGCTAAGAAGAAACTGCTCCCGTCCTTGGACCTGAATATTCAAGTTGGAAACTCGATAATAGATGGAGATACGTCAAGGCTTGAGCATCAAGGACAGAAACTGGATAGAATCTCTATACTGAGGAGAAAGCTCGCCGAGGTTAGGATAGCTCTTTCCCGTAACAAGGATGACATGGAAATCGACAGGTTACAGAAGGAAGACAGAGCTCTTAAGACTGAGTTGGATAGGCTTGTAGATGAAGTTGAAAAAGAAGTCAATACCTCCTTAGAAGAATACAGAGATTCAGAGGACTTCAAATGGTGGTTCAACTGGCAGGTTAGGTTCCCAGAGGTCTTTGCTCAAGGAGGCTTTGATGTCTACATAGGCAATCCGCCATATATCAATCTCTACAAGTTCACCGATAACTTCAGGAGGTATTTGTCAAAACGGGATAAAGAGATTTTCAGGGCTAAGAATGATATACTGTACCACTTTTACAAGAGAGGAGTCGAACTCCTTAATGAGGATGGTTCTCTTGGCTACATCACTTCACGCTACCTCCTTGAGGCGGAGAATGCCGACCTCTTAAGAGGATTCCTAGCCGATAACACATCTATTAGGATTCTAATTGACTACGGAAATGTCGAACTTTTTAGAGGCGTCAATACCCGCTGTATTGTGATTATCTTCGACAAGTTCCACAAAGTCAACCCAAAAAATACGGTGCGTATTGGCAAAGTAAGGACGTGGAAGGGTAGCCACAGTGAACTAACACAACTGATCGATGCTCATATCGAGGGTGAGTTCTACACACGGAATGGACACGTCTCAACGTTCGGCTTACTGCAGAAGAGCCTTGGAAAGGAACCTTGGAGACTACTCTCCCCACGTGAGATAAGCTTTAGAGACAACATTGAGAAAAACTCGTGGAAGTTGGGAGGCTCTAATGGACTATGTGACATAGGAATGGGGATGCAAACAGGTCTTGACAAAGCCTTTAGGGTCACAAAAAAACAGATAAAGAAAGAAGGTATCCCCGCAGAATTTGTTCGGAAGTTAGTGAGAAACGGAGACATAAGGCGATATGTAGTCTATGACCGAAATGAGTATTGGATTTACACAGAAGATGTGGACGTCGACGCCTTGGAGAATATCCACCCTGTGAAGAAACACCTCACACCCTTTATCGAAGAACTTAGGGAGAGATACCCTTGCAGAACATGTGGACACTGCTCTAAGACCTTTAAAACCTACGGCAGGATGGAAGCGCACTGGGCTGAGGTCGGTCTTAGTCGAGACCAGCGTGCTCCCAAAAGGAAGTGGTATCAATATACTGTTCCTAACATTAAGGAACTGTTCTCATACGAAGAGAAAATTATCGTGCCCTACAAGGCACCTAGCAATAGGTTCGCCTTAGACCGGGAAAAGAGAATCAGTTCAATGGATGTTTACGTATGTTCCCCGAAGAGGAGCCGCGAGAAACCTTCACCTGTAGGGCTGAGATACGTGCTCGCAATCCTCAACTCCACCCTAATGGACTACGCATACATAACCTTCTATGGGCGAAGGAAAAAATCCGAATTTGAATACTACACTGGACTCATAGGGGAGATACCTATCCGCAAGCCATCGCCTGAAGTGCATAAGACCCTTGAAGAATCCGCAGAAGACCTACTTCGGAAACATGCAACTAGAGTCGAACTTATGGAACTCTTTCTGAAAAGGCTAGACTCCATGACAGGCAAGAGCAAGGAGATGCTGAAACATTACTATGATAGTGCGTGGGCATACACAATTACAGATAAGGAACGACTATTCAAGGACCCAAACTCTCAGGTAGCAAATCGACAACCAGAGCTCAAATACACGGTATACAAGGTCGGCGTAGAGGAGGTTGATAACACTCTTTTGATAGAAGCCGAATTTCAAGTAAACTCAGAACTCACTCGTCGGGAACGAGTTCTGAAAATCACCGTCAAAGACAAAGACATCAGGAGTTTTCTCCTGCACTCGATAAAGCTGTTTATTGAAAACTCCCGTGGAAAGAAGATAATAGGAAGGGAAGCAGACCTTCTTGACGCTATACTCAAGCACGTTGAGTTAAGTCGCCTGAGAATAAATATCGAGGAGAACATAGAAGCCATCCATTACCTGATGAAGGAATTCAAGGCACAGGCACCTATCACATCCAGTATATCAGAACTAGAGCAGCAGATATGTGACAAAAGTAGAGAAATCGACGAAGTCGTTTACTCTCTGTATGAACTCGGTCAAGAGAACAAGGACATGCTTAGGGAAATGTATCACCGCGAAACCGTCTCAGAATACTTTGATAGGCTCGAAGAGTATCTAGGCGTAGAGGATATTCGACTAGAATAAATCCGCAGACATTGCATTTTCCTGATTCTTAAATGCCAATTTGCTTGTTTGGAAGCCTTCCTTACCTCCCTCGAGATCTATGGGCGCTAATACGCAAGATAATAACCTCGACCCGAGAATTTGATGGTCGGAAGAACCATGCCTAGCGATGCCAGCTCTAGACCATTGCCTCCAGGTGTACTGTATCGGGCAGAAGAAGAGACCAAAGAAGCGAGACCTCTAAATGGATACGTCTTCTTGTGTAACAATCGGACTGAGAGAGAGTGTCTCGAAAAGAAACTGTTTGGAGCCCCAAAGTCGGAGTGGAACAGAGTTTTACAGGTCAAAAAGGGAGACATCCTATTCCTCCTCAACTACCAAAACAACCACTTACATGGAGTCTTCGAGGCGGCAACCGATAGTGCGATGGACATAGAGCCCTGTGCTTTTGACGGGTACTTCCCAGCTCAAGTCCGAGTGAGGAGGAAGATGAGGTGCCCTCCCCTCGATGAGGTGGCGCTTCTGCCTCTAATCAAGCGGGGATGGATAAGAGCAAGCAGGAAGGGAGTACTGCTCTTCCCAGAAAGGCTTGGTCCCAAGTTCATCGATGAACTCTGGAAGATATTCTTGGAGATCCCACCTATTCCGCATACGCAGAAGAGTGCCCAAGTTGGCTTCAAAGCGAAGGACGGACATATCACAAAATCCTATGGCGAGAGGTATTTAGATGACTGGTTTCATGAACACCTTCCATATAAGCACGAATACAACTGTCCTGTGAAACGGGCCAAACGAGAGGTCTTATGCGACTGGTACATACCCAAAATCGACTTGCACATCGAGTACTGGGAGAAGACCCGTTGGCGAGAAACGAGCACAATAGAACTCAAGCGTAAGTTTTACGAAGACCATTCACTCAGAGCAATCGACATATACGAAGATGATCTACGGCTAGCTGACCGCATCATTCCAGCGAGAATAAGAGAAGTCGCACCAAAATGCAAATTCAGAAATCTCGCGAAAAATGAGACAGCCTAGCTCAACGCATGTGTTCAGTGGTAGAATTCATGAGTTTGCTGAATGAGTATACGTCTCGAGTTATATCTTGTCTGGAGAGGCTTGGCAGGAAGTTCATTCGACATCCACACCTCTTCTACACTGAATCTGATATGCACTGCTACCTATACTACCTCCTCTATGCTGGAAGGACCTTCAAAGGCTTGATTAAAACTATGGATGGTAGGAAGACGATTCTGCTCCACAAAGAGCTGCCGACCATAGGAAGATACATTAGAGACAGCCAAGGCCTTCTCGTTCCCTCACAGAAGGGAGTAAGAGGTCACTTCGACATAGCCGTCATAGACAGCCTTCAATCCAAAAGATACGACGTGACACATCAGAGAGCTCTGATAGCTGTAGAGCTCGGGCTTGACGAGGACATCACCCACTTTAGAAACGATCTAGCAAAGCTTACGGACGCTAGAAATGAGGTGAAGCAAGGATTCATCGCGCATTTCGCTAGAGACAAAACCATACCCGCCGACGAACTTTTGGCAATGAAGGATGCGTTAACAGCCAACCCACAGGTCAGATCACTTGTCATAGACCGCTCTGAGAGAACAGCTAAAGTCTACAATAGACTACAGATAGAGTAGCTTTCTTCTAAGCGGTTCTCTTAGCCAGCTTATTTGCTAGACTGTTGACTAGCAAGGTCGCCGTTCCAAAAACGAAGATGGCAACACATGACTACGGTCGAAAAAGACCCTCTAAATCCTGAAAAGACTATCCGCCACAGTTCTAATGCTCAAATCTTGCTCCTAGCTTCTTTACGACTTCTGAGAGCTCTATTACTTCGAGCGGACACTCTTGCCAATCATGTTTCCAGCATACTATCAAGTCACAACCTTCTGTTGGATGATTGTGTTTCTTGAACTCACTACTCAAGTATTCAAATTCGACACGAACTCTTTGCCATCTTTCCCCCTTTCTGTCAATTTGACGTTTAGCTTCACAGTCTGGGAAAGATGTGCCAATCGCTTCTACGGTAAATCCTATGTCCCTCGCAACAAGCGCAAAAACATAAACCACACCTTGCTCGTTCAATGGCGCATGTCTTAGACCTCTAAAATCAATAGGGGCTCCATATTCTTGTCTTGGAAAGGGTTTAGGTCGACGGGCTTTCGCAATCTTTTCTACGATTGGATACTCTGTGGCTTGTTGCTTTGATTTTTCCAAAGTCTTTTTGATAAGCTCTCCATCATTGAAAGGAATCCGAACAGGTGAACCCCTAATCAATCCTCCCCATTTGTCCGCAATGGAAAGTTTGGATACTATCTCGTCCTTAGGAATACTGTGCAACGGATCAAACGCAATCAAAGGTTCCACATCCAACAGGCATGGGAAAATATCATGTTTCCAAATTTCCTTTGATTTATTTGCATCTTTGTAAGGTACGGATCTAGCTTTGAGAATTCCACAAAATCTTGATAGCTTCGTGAGATAGCACACGAAGAAGTCTCCTGACCTGATCTTAGAGACCACCGGCCATCGTGATAGTCTAAAGCCTGTCACTGCTAAACCGCGTTGACGAGCTTCTTCCCATGTCTCTGGGGTGAACAAATCAAGCCAATAATCTACCATATCCACCATATCCTGTCTTGTTCAATTGCCCTAAAATTGTTTCGCATAAATGCAATAATGCCCAGTTTCTTCCAATATGATGGATAACCCAGTTGGAAGGGTATTGTGGAATCATTTCGAGTTATGCTGAGCATATCCAGCCTGAGCGTATCACATGCTAAACTGATCTATTACTTCCAGCCCCAGTAGTCTTCTTCAGCCTCATAAACTTCTTCGCAGTCTGAGCATACGCCGAGCGTCTTGATCACTCCGTCGGCTACAGCGCATTCCTCACAGTATGCCTTTCCGCATTCATCGCACCTATACAGCTCGTTATCACTCACCTCAGCACCGCAGCCGTTGCATCTACCCAAACGAATCGATCCCCTAAAGTCATTCGTCTCTTCCTCAAGTACGATCCTTTTACTTCGAATTAAATAATGCCCAGAAGGTACAACACAAACCAGATTAGGAAAACGATTATTCCAACGATGCAGGCTAAAACTATTATCTTTAATATTATGACCAATATTCTGAGAAAAATGTACAAGAACCAAGTCGCAATTTTCCAGAAAAGATCGTCTAGCGTCATCGTATTTTCGCCCGCTGGATTACGCATCTAAAGTAGATGTCCCGCATCTCTCGCAGACAACCCAGTTCTGAAGCCTAGGGCTGCTATCGAAACTCCTCTTCTTGGCCTCAACGGATATCTCTTCAGCCATACCTAAACACTCAGAGACAAAGGCTTGAGCTATAATTGCCTCCAGTGTAACTTAAGCTGTCTGCCTGCATGCCAATATGCAGCCTCGCACACCTTTTCCAGCTCAAGCCTACCGTGGCGAGAGGTAGAGGTCGAAGCCCATAAATCAGCCAGTAGACGAACAATTACCGAGAGAAGGCGTTTCTATTGTCTACGAGACTGAATAAGAGTGAGAGTACCCTACACGACTACCCTATCAATGAGGTCTGCGCTATAGCGGAGTCGCCTGGATACAGGATAGAGGAGCTCCATGTCGGCGGCGAGCAGGGTCCAGACATCATTATCAGAAACCTCGTCAGCGGCATAGGTGTAATCGTTGAATCGGAGGTCGGCCACAACATAACTAGCAGCTCCTACAGAAAGTTCGAGAGAGAAATGAAGGAGCACGCGGCCGCCAAGAATATCAAGGCTATCATTGTGATAACAGAGACGCCTAGGCGAGTATGGAAGAAAGCTATGAAAGGCATCGAACCGCGAAGAAACTTCTTCGTCGTCGGCGGATCCGTATTCAAAGATGTCCTGCCGGCTCTACTTGTAAAGTCGCTTGGCTGAACGAGACTTAGACCACAATATGCAGATCTAAAAGGAGGTTCTCATCGCTGACTCATGAAACCGGTAAGGCGATAACAAAAGAAGAATTTGTGAGGGTGTTTAGAAATACTATAATCGAATGGTCCAAACTGCATGAAGAGGAGCTTCTTGATTATAAGGCGTATCGTTGGAAAAACGAAACCTACGAGGAATCTGTTAGGGCCAGAAACGATCTAGAAGAAGCCATAAAGTCTTCTAGAAAGAAAAATGATGGTGGAATCGATCTTGCAACTGCTGACAAGATCTACAGATGGGGATTCTTCAAGCCATTTCCTACGCGCGACGAAAAAATGGTCTTGGACGCAACCCGGGAAGCATTTCGATTTCTAGAAGAGGGCGACTGTTATCGTGCTTGTAAGAGACTCATGCAGATAACGCGCGGAGTAGCGGGAGCCACAAAGATATTAGGCCTTTCAAATCAAGAGAAGTTTTGCATTTATGATAGCCGCGTTGGGCGTGCATTGAGTGATCTAAGAAAAGATGAAGAAAAGATAATTCGTTGCCCACCAGGGCGTTCTATAAAAGGCGACTATATCTTATACAAACAGTATGGCCATGAACGGGCACTAGATTATCAGAAACTAGTCTGGACACTAGAAATTGTTCATGATCGTTTGAAAGAAAAGGCACCGAACTCCAGAATCGCAGACATAGAAATGGCCCTATTCATGAAGGGAAAGAGGTGAAACTTCCTCCGATCCAAGAAGATCGATGGTTGGAGACAATTTTAGGCGCTCTGAGCCCACCTCTTCGAATGACCAGTCAAACTAGTACGACTGGCTTTCGGTCTAGCTTTTCTCCCTCTTGGCAGTATGACGAGTTTAGAAGCTTGTCAGGTTCTTTCAGGACTTCCAGCGTGAAAGATGAATTTTCGTGCAGGAAACGAGCGGAGGACGTACTGGGAGGCAAGTGTAAAGACAGTTGACTACGCCATGTTCAAGCTTGATGTCCCTGCTTTCACCATTTCTTGGGGATGCTTGCCAGTCTCTCACCTCGCGACAGAACAGTTCAAACGCCTCTTTCGCCACAGCTCCCATGAAACAGATTCTCTGCGGCTCAAGCAAAGCGACTTCCTTTTGCAAGTGATTGGGAACACAGACCGAAAGTGCTGAACGGGTCAACAGCCTTCCAGATTGGAGCATGCCGGGACGCCTTGTGGGGCATTTCAACGCGTGAACCAAGAAGTAGCCTCGAGAAAGAAATTCTTCGATGCTGTTAAGCTTCAAGATTCCGAAAACGTTCTTTCGAAGGTTGTCTTGGGAATCATTCCAGAAGTTCTTGCCTTGTTTCGGGGGATTCCATGAAACAAACAGGCAAGATGGATGATCAATTTGCGTCGGAATTCCAATTGTCTTGCGAGGGCAGTCAATCTCCAAAATCCCTTTAAGCGCACATTTGTTGCAAGCATCAGCCTCATGCTGGAGGATCTCCCACGATTGGCTCATGCGATCTTCATCCTTCCCTAAAGTAGGCTTATTTGAACTTACGAATATGAGACGGGTGTTTTTCAGTTTTCCATCACTATGCCGCCCTTCAAGGCGATGCGGTCTATTGAAGCTAGGTTTTTGCTGGACGTGATGAAATCAAAACCAGAGTCTAGGTTATGTGACCCTATTAGTTAGGAATCTACTCTCTGTTGTTGACTATGCCCCTCTCCAACCTTAACAAAACCCCAAAAATAGACGTGAGAACGCGAATTTGGTGCGTCGTATGCTTTGACCCAAGCGCCGAAATCTGTTCGGTCCGAGGTTCTTCAACACTTAGTCGATCCAAAAAAATATCAATAGTTGTGTAGAAATACATTCGAAAAAAATGAGGAATACAAAATGAAGAAGAAAAATTCTGCTGCGGAAGCGGCAAATACTGCTCGGAAAAGAATAGAGGCAGCTAAGAGAAGTTTCCGACTGCTTTATGAAGGTTATGAGGTTCATTCCAGAGGCTGGCCAGATTTACTAGGCTTTAACAGAAAGACAGGAACTTTCTATTTCATTGAGTGCAAAAGAATAGACGAAGCCGCTGATCCTTTGACAGAAGATCAACAAAAAGTTAGAAAAATACTTAAGAAAATTGGCAAGGTAGAAAATTACGACGTGTGGTTTTTTGACAAAAAGAAGGGAAGTACAAAAATTATCGCAAGAGCTTTCTATTCTCGTGATAGGTTGCATCCATATGGCGTCGTAAGAAAGAATGTAAAAGACAAACTCAGAAAATTGCCCAATTTTGTTGTTGATTGAAAGTAAGTGGTTCCGTTTTCTGTCCTCTTCCCTATTTGCATATGCATAGAGCTTGCTGAGAGTCTGGTCCACTTCATCATACCGGACCCGAACTATATAGATAACTCTGAGAAACTCGACCACTGGGTGACAAGAAAAATTTCAAGAGATATGTCGCCAGTGAATTCTATGTAAGATAGGGAAACTCGAAATTAAGGTGGGTAGTTGCTGTGAGTATCGAGAAGACATACGAAAAAATTCAGGAGAGTATTCCTGCAAAAACTCGAATAGACTCTTTGGAAGTTGTTAAGCAAGTAGAAGAATATCGACAGTTCTGGAAGCCAGAGAAAATCAACGTTGCGCTGTTGGCTGAATCGCATGTCTATACAGACGAACAAGACTATAATATGAAGTGCGATGAATTCATTCTGCATAGAATCATACCTGACTATCCGCTTCGTTTCGTTAGGTTTGTCTACTGTCTAGGCTACGGCGAAAACTCGCTGTTGAAAACAGTTAGAACAGATAGAAAGAATTCTGGAACGCCTCAATACTGGAAGATTTTCAGTTCATGCGTTGCAGAAAGCGCTGAGAATGAGGAAACATTAGGGTTTCATAGAATCCTCAAAAGCAAGACTAAAGATCTTGCGCAGAGACTTCAGAATAAAGTAAACATTTTACGAAAAATGAAAGAGAAAGGCATATGGCTATTGGATGCCAGTATAGTAGGCCTATACGGAAGTGGAAGAAAGAGCCTCACTATCACTAAGAGAATAATTGAAATCAGTTGGAAGAACTACGTAGCAAATATAATTCTAGAGTCAAGTCCGAGACATACCATAGTCATCGGCGAAGGTGTAGCCCGCATCCTTGGACCTGAGTTAGAGAGGGTTGATATTCCCTTCACCATAATACCTCAGCCTCAAGCCAAGGGATCACGTCAATGGCAACTAGAGAATTACAAGCAGTACCAAAGAATATGCGCAAAATATTCGTAGTTTTCTAAAATGAAAGCCAACGATGACTGTTGTTCCGGTGGGAAGAGGAACTTGGACTGGGTTCAGAAACTTTGTGCGTATTTTGGGGAGAAGGGACTTCACATTTTCTGCGCACACGGGCCTCTTTGGACACTGTGTATTGAGACCCAAGAAGCCGAGACAACGATTGGCAAGGTTACAGACTCGTTCTTTGATGCCGCTAAAAAAACTTGGAGTGATTAACAACCACGATGTCGGCTCGCCTGTAATGAGAATCCTCTGACTAAAGGCACCTGGACTCTCAAGAACGATGTTAAGCATATTGGTAGGAATTGAGCTAAGAATCCTTATGGATATGAAACGCCCAGCGCAATGACCGGTACGATGCTCGAATCTGGTTCGTACTTTTTCAATATAGATTCGAAGTCTTTCGCAGAGCGCAAAAGCTGTCTTCTTGCAGTTCCAATCTTTCCTCGTTTAGTTTCGACAATGTAGTATCTTCCACTCTTGCGAAAGATCAAATCCGGCTGCCGAATGAGCCAACCTGACCCTCCGATTGCGACAAGTTCAGCGCCGCGCTCTATCTTATCTGGATGTCTGACGAGATAGGCTCTGACAGCGTCTTCCCCAGCGATATCTTTTTCAGCCAAGAAACCCAAGTCTTTCTTCAATTCTTCCTCAGTAACTTGCACGACAACTTCATCTAGAATCAAGATGCCACCTCCCTTTCCATTGCGCTATATGCAGCAAGGCCGATATTTTTACTTTTTAACTTCTTTGAGTTTTTGTAGGATCTTTCAACTACAATTTGTACGTCTTTCCGTACTGTATCATCTGAACCTTTCTAGAGAATTTTTTGAATAAAAGTTGTTTTTCAGTATGTACTGGGAAAACTCTCTTCGGGTTTATCTCATTGATAAGAGATGAAATTTGTTCTCTGTTGAGATGACCCGACGAGTGTAGTTGGTGAAACTCGATTTTGAAGTGGTTTAGCCAGTTATGCATCACCTCATACTCTAGGTCTTCCTCACTGAATGGTTCGCTCATGCTATAAACGAAGTGGCTACCAGGTGACGGCCTTATGTCCACGAGCTCTGTTAGGTTTTGGAAATCCAGAGTCATAATTAGTCTTCTCTGGTTCTTGGCTACAAACTCGTGGTTTACCATCTTGTCCATGAACTCTCTTTCCCAAGCGTAATAATCTGCCTCGTCAAATGTTCCAGATCGTTTCTTCCGATAGTAGACTAGAATATCCTCGTCTTTTATCGGATCAGGAAGATTCAGACGTTCGTCATTGAGTAATCCGTGGAGCAGATAAGCTGTCTTTGGCGAGATCACGAGTTTCCTGCCACTCCTCTTAGCAACCTGATAAAAAGTTCTGAATCGATCAATATCGCGACTGTAATGCGTTACGAACACGATTCTATTTGTTTCAGAAACCAAATCATAGGCGTGTTTCTTCACTTCTTCTTCTGAGTAGTTCATTCTCCTATCGTTCTCAACCACCCTCGTCCCCTCTGAGATCAAAGCGATCGGCTCAGAATCAGATGCTTTCTCCAAGAAATCCTCTGTCATATCACTTCTAGGACCATGCCGCCGCAGATCTCCCGTGTACACAACTGCGCCT
>Ga0209314_10001233_pt1 | contig 11480 bp, 11 predicted proteins | sample I19B2metaG_FD_184146 | JGI IMG/M metagenome (GOLD analysis project Ga0209314, IMG submission 184146) | Lake sediment bacterial and archeal communities from Gulf of Boni, Indonesia to study Microbial Dark Matter (Phase II) - ​I19B2 metaG... | ecosystem: Environmental > Aquatic > Freshwater >...
AGCCACACCCGCACCAACGACAAGAACATCCGACTGACATTGTATCTCCTTAATTTCAAGAGGTTCATGAAACGCAACCCTTTTTACTGCCGCAGCAATCATTGACCTGGCTTTCTGAGTTGCCAAAGCCTTATCTTTAACTACCCAGGCACATTGTTCTCTTATATTTGCAATCTGCAACAGAAATGGGTTGATGCCTGCATTACGGAGAACTTTTCGAAAAGTAATCTCATGTTCCTTGGGTGAACAAGTGGCAAGAACTACATTCGTTAAATGGTATTTCTTAATATCCTCTTCAATAAGTGTTTTGCCTTCTTCTGAACATAAGAGAGGAAAAAGCTTGGTCAAAACTACATTCTCAAGACCCTGGGAAAACTCTGCTATCTCGTTGACGTCTAGAGCCTCTTTAATATTAGGACCGCATTCACATATATAAACGCCTATCCTTATTTTCCCATCTTTCATCTTTTCTTAGATTAGTTTTGGTGGTAGAAATTTTATCTTACTTTCTGAATTATTTGCAAAGGGAAAGTGCACTCAGGAGTTACGGTATTGGCAAACTTCTCAACAAGTTGAGGGTCAAACTGCGTCCCTGCATTGTTTTTAAGTTCTTCTATTGCATGGCCAAATTCACAGACAGAAGGCATTACATCATCATTAATCACCTTTCCAACATATTTATATGAATCTTTGCTAACCATAGCATCAAATGCCTCTGCAATAGCAATTATCCTCGACTCCAGTGGAATGTCTTCGCCCTTCAGCCCTGAGGGGTATCCTTTGCCATCATATCGCTCATGGTGGTGTAAAACAATCGGGGCAATATCAGCATAAAAATGTATCTGCCGTAACATTTCATAAGCAAGCTGGGGATGCATTTTAAACTCTTCTCTGGATATTACATCTTGTATGCGTATCTTCAAAAACCCAATATCATGGAGCAGAGAGGCATAATATAATCTCCTCTTTTTATCTTCACTCATATTTATTGCGTAAGCTATTAAAAGGCTGTATTCTGCAATCCTCTTTGAATGTCCACGTTTCTCAGAAATACCACTGTCCATGGCATCGAGCAGAACGCGTGTGAGATGAATTTCATAGTTTTTTTCTTCAGCTTCACGTAATGCCCGATTTATTGCCCGCACAAGGCGTGATAGCCGATCTTTAAGAACATAGTCTGTTGCACCCTTCTTAATTGTTTCAATTGCAAAGTCTTCTCCGATTGCCCCGGAGACAAAGATGAAGGGTACAGCTGGACACTGTTCCTTTGCTATCTCCAATGCGGAAAGGCCATCGAAGGAAGGTAGTTTGTAGTCTGCAAGAATGATATCAGGTAAAAAGTACTTAAGTTCTTTCATGAAGTCTTCTTTTGTCTGCACACGTCTCGAGGAGAATGCTATCCCTCCCTTGCGCAGTTCATACTCTATCAACTCGGCATCGGTGGGCACGTCTTCCAGAATGAGAATGCGAAGATGTTTTTCCCCCATTCTTCTACCGCCGTTGTTTATTCAGCAACAGCCAGTAGAAACTGAGTCCTGAAACCGCATCAATAAATTTATCAAACTCTACCGGTTTGACGATGTAACTATTCACATCGAGCTTATAACTTTCTACTCTGTCTCTCTCTGATTTTGAAGACGTCAATACAACAACAGGAATTGCCTTTGTTCTTTCATCTGCCTTAATTCTCCGGAGAACCTCTAAGCCATCCACCTTGGGAAGTTTCAAATCAAGGAGTATCAGCTTTGGTTTGCCATTGGTGACCCTTCCCGCATAGGTGCCAGTGCCGAAAAGATACTCCAATGCTTCTGACCCATCAGTCACGACATGCACCTTGTTAGCAAGGTTGTATTTACCCAGCGCCCTAAGTGTGAGCTCAATATCATTCGGATTGTCCTCAACCAAAAGGATTTCAACTTCCTTTAAATCCTCCACATCTTTCCTCCCTTATTCATTAATTCATCAATCAGCTTGCATTTTCTATATCCGTGACTGTTTTATATAAAACAATTGCTGGTTATTTGTCTGTCAGGAGAGTTTGACTATGATGAAAGTGGTTTTTACTCTGGCCTGGTCAAACCATGCTGGATGGCAAACTTGACAAGACTGGGAATGTCTTTGATGTCCAGCTTTTGCATCAACCGACTGCGATAGGTTTCAACAGTTTTGGAGGAAAGGTAGAGGATATCAGCAATCTCTGCACTCGATTTACCCTCTACGACAAGCTGTAACACTTCACGTTCGCGAGGGCTGAGACTCTCAAGGGGACTCTTTGCCCCAGTAATCTGACGCTGGTGTATATAACTGTCGATCTTAACATCGTCAATTTTATGGCACAGGTAGCGGTGTCCAGTATATACAGCACGGACAGCATTAACTACTTCTACTGCAGCCGATTCCTTTAGCAGGTAGCCAAGTGCTCCAGCTTGCAAAGCATGAAAAATATGTTCTGAAGTTGCGTACATGGAGAGGATGACAACTTGTGATGAGGGACAGAACTGTCGAATCTGGCGTGTGGCCTCGATGCCATTCAGTCCGGGCATGGCAACATCCATGACAACAACATCAGGGCACAGCTTTCGCACCTGATAAACTGCCTGTCGTCCATCTGCAACATCTCCAACCACTGTCATATCGGCTTGTGCTTCGAGGAGGAATCGTAGACAGTCGCGGACTACAGCGTGATCATCGGCAATGAATACCCTTATGGACATTGGATTATCTTGGCACTTTAACGATAACCTGAGTCCCTTTACCAGGAGCAGATTCTACACATAGATATCCACCCAGCGCTTTCGCTCGCTCCCCTATAGTAATCAGCCCCCATCCTGGCTTTTCTTTTAATCGCCTGCCTGTAGAATCAAAACCAACGCCGTCATCGGAAATGGTAAGTTGTACCATCCTGTTTACCTCCCTCAGAGTTACGTTCACCTGACTTGCCCGAGCATGCTTAGCCACGTTCGTTAATGCTTCCTGAAAAATGCGAAAGAGGGCCATCTCAACAGCAGGTGGCAGACGCGAAATAGATTCTTCTCCTTGAAGAATAATGGATATCCTGGCACGCTCGGAGAATCGCTCGCTATACCAGCGGAGAGCAACTAACAATCCATAGTCATCAAGCACTGGTGGGCGTAGTTCAACCAACATATTGCGAATGCTTTCTATCGTCTCTTCCACTATTTTCATTGAGTCCTCCAGACGGGCTGTTGTTTTCTGATCCAACTGTTCTAAAAATTGACTGTGCATGATGTTCAGGTTTATCCCTAGCGCAGTCAGGTTCTGGCCGATCTGGTCATGTAGCTCACGGGCGAGGTCACAACGTTCAGCATCTTGCACCTCCAGTAGTCGGCGTGAAAGACTTTGCAGTTGTTCTTGACTTTCACGCACCTGCTCGAGGAGTCGTTTCCTCTCATCTTCAGCACGCTTCCGCTCGGTGATGTCTTCTTGAAAACCAACAAAGGCTATAAAATTCCCATCCTTGTCTAATACAGGATAAACCGAAGCATGCATATAAAATAGATCACCATTTTTCTTTTTATTCAGTAATTCCCCCCTCCAAATCCTTCCCTGCCTGACCGCATCTTTAATTCCCTTCTGGATTTCGTCTGCGTTATGTTCAGCGTTTAACATGCCCGGATCTTTCCCTATCAGCTCTTCTGCTTTATAACCGTATAATTTCTCTGCAGCCTGGTTGCAATACGTTACTCTTGCATTGACATCTGTGGCAATGACAGAAATTGGAGAGGTTTTCGAGATTTCCGCCAAGAAATCAATCCTCTCCTCCTTCCTCCTGAGCATTTCCTGAGTTTTGACAATATTGTCTCTCCTTAATAAAATCACCGAAGATATAGCTCCAAAGGTTTCAAGGCTTACTTCAGAAAAAGGCTGTTTTGATATCGGATCCTCAATCCTGTTCCCGACAAACAAAACTATCGTGTCATCTTCTTCATCTGCAATGGGATGCCAGACAAAATAAGGGAATTTAAAACTGTTTATGACAAATGTATGAAATGAGTGAAGAGTCGACTTACTATTTGCAAATGTCGGCTTTAGTATTTCTTGTTTTGAAATATTTTCATCCAGTTTAAGACATTTAAGCTTTTCTGGAAATCCTGCCGAAGCTAATAAAGAAATTTTCCTGGGTTTAAAATTGATCCTTAACAGAACAGAAGAATCCATAAACAGGTCGCTGGTTAAGGCTTTTACAACATTAAAGTACAGGTCATCTACGGAAAAGGCTTTCTCAATTTTCTCCAGCATGATTTTGATAAATTTTAAAGCGGCAACTGTTTGCCTCTTTTGCTGGGTCAAAGTTAAATTTAACAAGTCAAGCCTTGCCAACTCTTTAGTGGCTTCTTCTAACTGGACAGAGAGGTATGCCTGTTCCTTTCGGAGTTCTGAGATTGTATCTTCTTCTTTAATCTTTATTTACTCCTTTATTAAGCTTACGCCGCTGCTCGTTTACCCGCTTCAAAGGAATTTTGATTATCAGCAAAGGCGACTCCTGCTTTATCCCTACCTATTTTATTTGCCTCCTCTTTTTCGAGAATAAGGTGTTATACCTTATCAGGTAATCCTTCCAATTTCCAAATTTACCATTTCAGAATTAATGATACCATAGTTCTCTGAAGGACACTTCTCTGAAAAAAACATAAAAGTCCCATCCTTCCTTGTATCCATGTATAGCGTTTATCTTTTCATTTTCCTAAATTTTAAGTATATTTATCTTGGTGAAAAAAACACGAAAAAAGAAGAAACCAAAGCCCCGGCTTCCTATCGAGGCAGTCTTAAAACTCCGTAGCCACCCTGTTATAACTGAAAAGGGCAAAAAAGGATACGAGAGAAAAAGCATTAAGCAGCGGACCAGAGAAATCATAGAAGAGGAAAAAGGCTCTTAAAAATTGTGAGGAGGATTACAGAAAGGGGAGAACATTTTTAAAGAAAATGAAGTATATTTGCGTTACTAAGTACCAAATGAAATCACTAAAGAAAAAAATTGAATTCTCCTTCTTTATCTGGTATACTTGGGCGGCCTTTATGGAAGACAGAGAAAAGAGATCAGTCCTGGAGGTTCTCCTTTTTCTTTCAGGGGAACCAATAACCCTTTCTACCATAAGGGATGTTATTGACCTCCCTGAGCTCGAAATAAAAAGGCTTATGGACGAACTCATTCTGCAGTACAGGGAACAAAACGGGGGGTTATTCATAGCTGAGATAGCGAACGGTTACCAGATGGTAACAAATCCTGAGTATTCTGAGTGGGTAAAGAAATTCAAAAGTACTCAGCTATCAAGCAAACTTTCAATGCCTGCTCTTGAAACCCTCTCCATAATTGCATACAAACAACCCATAATTAAGGCCGAGATTGAGCAGTTGAGAGGTGTCAATTCAGACAGTGCCATCAGGACCCTCCTCGAAAAGAGATTGATAAAGGTAATTGGTCGTAAAGAGGCGCCTGGCAGGCCCTTTCTCTATGGGACGACGAGAGAATTTCTGCAATATTTTGGTTTAAAAGACCTTACAGAGCTGCCGACCCTTAAAGACCTCATAAGGGAAGAAGCAGCCTGATTTTAGGAGGTTATTATGAGGAGATTTTATATTTTTATCTTGCTCTTGCTATTTTCTCTTTTCCTTCCAGCTTATACTTTTGCAGACACAACATATGTCGTTAAAAAAGGGGACAGTCTATACAAGATTTCGAAAAAATTCAAGGTTACAATCAATGATATAAAGAACAAAAACAAATTTGTATCACCTCGTATTAAACCAGGGACAGAAATAGTTATTCCGACAGAAGACAAAAAACAAGACACAACTCACCACACATCAAACGTTAAGCGTAATCCGTCAAAGCCAGATACCGGAGATAAGGCACAAGTTCATAAATCTAAAGATGAGCCTTATCGTTATACCGTAAAAAAAGGTGACACTCTGTTAGCTCTATCGAAAAAGTTTTCAATCCCTGTCACTGAAATCAGAGACATCAATGCTCTCAAATCAACAAAACTAAAACCCGGACAGCAACTCCTTGTCAAACGGATAGGACAGAGGACTTATACTGTACAAAAAGGCGATAACATACATAAGATTGCAAAAAAATTTGAGATTGATATGGATGAACTGAAAGACATCAATGGTCTTGAAACAGACCTTTTAAAGCCAGGTCAGAAACTCTTTCTTGATCCCCAGGAAGAGCAGGATGAAATAACAAACTATGAGGCAATACTTTCACAGGCACAGATAGAGAAGGAAATAAAGGAGGTCTCCGAATCTGAGGAACTCGGGCTGCAGGATAAGCTCACCCTTTTTGCAAAAAAGTTAATCAACATCCCTTACCGATTTGGTGGCAACAGTCTCCTCGGCATTGACTGCTCAGCATTTGTCCAGAAGGTTTATGGTACGATCGGAATCAACCTACCACGCTCAGCAAGAGAGCAATTCCATGAAGGCAAGCCTGTTGACAGTGGAGAGCTATCCATCGGCGACCTTGTATTCTTCAGGACATATGCCCCTTTTCCTTCCCATGTAGGGATCTACCTCGGAGATAACCTTTTTATTCATGCATCTTCACGAGAAAAGAAGGTTACGATCAATAACCTCATGGAACCTTTCTATATCAAGAGATTCATAGGAGCAAAGAGAGTTATCGGAGAAGATACCATAGAAGGAGGATAAAGGCTTTAATCCATCGCATACATCGCTTTCCCCATGTCTGATATATCATATCCCCCAAGCCTTACCACCATCCCTTTGAATTCTTCATCTTCCCTTATAATCTTCATGAGATACTGGAGCATCTCGGTCTGGATGAACTCATGAGGTATGGCAAGGTCATATCGTTCTTTTGCAACAGGGATAAAATCAAGCCCTAGTGCCACAGCAGATGCAAGAATCGCAAGGCCTGTGTCTGCAACCCCGGTGAGCACTGCAGATGCTACACCCATATGGGTATACTCCTCCCTCTCATACCCATTGACTTCTTTTGGGTTTATACCAAGCTCCTGTAAGCATTTGTCTGTAAGAAGCCTCGTTCCTGCGCCTGCCTGTCTATTCACAAAAATGACATCATCTCTTGTTAAATCTTCGAACCCCTTTATGTTTTTTGGATTGCCTTTGAGCACAAGTAGGCCTTGCTCCCTATAGACAAGATTTATGAGAATAATCTTTTTATCAGGAAGGAGTCTTTTGATAAATGGCACATTGTACTCCCCTGTCTCCTCATCAAGGAGATGCGTTCCTGCGAGATGTGCTTCACCCCTCTTTAATGCCATCAGGCCACCCATTGAGCCCACATGGGCTGAAGAAAGGGACAATCTCGGATACCTCTTCTTCAAGACATTGGCAAGCAGATCCAGAGCATTATCATGACTCCCGATGCAGACAATCGTATTTTCAATATCAGCTTGAGTTCTTATGAGTTCTACATCCACCTCTGTTCCTGCTCCGATACCCTCAGACATGGCAGGTATCCTGACAAAGCCATCAGCGCGCACCAGAGACATAAGCACTCCCGCACCGCGGCTAACAGGGGTTGCTATGAAATTATTTCCCACTTTTCCTAATTTTACTCTCAGGAATTCTTCATGACCGAGAGTAGATGCAACCTGTCTCGAAATCTTTGCCCTGATCATTGCAGGTTCTTCAACCTCAAGACCTTGCCATCTGTAGATAAGAGGCTTCGCAAACAACTGAAATGTTAGGTACGCAGATACAGGATAACCAGGGATTCCAAGCACAGGCTTACCCTTTACCCATCCGAGGATGACAGGTTTGCCAGGTTTAATATTAACCCCGTGGAGTATTACTTCTCCAAGCTCTCTTATAGCTTTTGCAGTAAAGTCCTCGGAGCCTGCAGATGCACCGGCATTGACAACAACCAAATCTCCCATATCGAGGGCATTGAGTATTGACTCCTTGATTTCATCAAACCTGTCAGGTACTATCCTGAACCTTACTGGTTCTCCGCCCCATTCAGAGACAAGGCCACTCAGAATTCTCGAGTTGTATTCGATAATATCACCCTTCTTCAGTTCAGTACCTGGCTCTACAATCTCTGTTCCCGTAGGTATAATGACTACCCTTGGCTTCCTTCTCACCACCACCTCTGTATGCCCACCGGCAAGCATTGCACCGATATCAACAGGTCTTATCCTGTAATTTTCAGGGAGTATTAACTCTGTTGCCACGATGTCCTCACCAATTACCCTCACATTCTGCCAAGGTGTCGCAGGCGCAATGATCTCTATATACTCAGTAAGACTGCTGATTGCTGATTGCTGATTGCTGATTATATTTACATCTTCTATCATTATCACTGCATTGAACCCATCAGGCATGGGATCACCTGTATCAACATAGATCGCCTGTTTACCTATGCTGAGTCTTTTGGGACTTGTCTCTGAAGCACCAAAGGTATCGGCAAACCTGACGGCATAACCATCCATTGCCGATGAGTGGTAGAAGGGAGAAGAGATTTTTGCGATAACTGCCTCTGCTGTAATCCTTCCGAGAGAATCCTTAACCTGAATCGTCTCGCCTGAAAAAGGTCTTCCAACTCCCTCAGCTTCAAGCTTTCTCAGCCATTTTGCCAGTGCTTCATCTAAAGGTGTGCCTTCAAGATAGATCTCTCGGGACATTATTCTTAGCTGAGCAACCTTTTTATCATGGACTTCAGTTCAGCGAGGTCTGAGGACTTGACAATGTAAGCCTCTGATGCCCATACAGAAAAATCATCCCTGTAATCATAAGCCGTGGACATAATAATGGGCAACTTCGGTCTCTTCTCCTTCATCTGTCTCAGGAGATGGATACCATCTACATCAGGCAATCGGATATCGAGCGTTACAAGGTCAGGATTTTCGTTCTCAAACATCTCCATTGCCTCAGATCCATTAGCTGCAACAACAACTTCATAACCCTCCTCAATGAGCTCTTCCTTATAAAGCCTCTGGATATGCAAGTCATCATCAACAACAAGTATCTTCATTTGCTCCCCCATTTCACTCCTCACTTTTTAAGGGCAGGAAGACCCTGAAGGTGCTTCCCACGTTAAGTTTACTTTCTACCTCGATCCTTCCATTATGTTTTTCTATAATCTTGTGTGTGATCGTAAGTCCAAGACCGGTATTCCCAGAACCCTTCGTAGTAAAAAATGGGTCAAAGATAAACGGCAGGATTTCATTTGATATGCCACAACCTGTGTCTTTTATTTCTATAACAGCATAGTCTTTCTCAATATATGTTTTAACAGAAATTGTGCCATTGCTTTCAATAGCATGAATAGCGTTTGATAGGATATTGAGCAGGGCCTCTCTGACATTGCTTGGGTCTGCATATACCTCAAAGGATGCGTTCATATCCCTTACAAGAACTATCTGCTTTTCATCAAACTCGGACTTCATCACAGCAATAACTTCTTCTACAAGAGAGTTAATATTGACTACACGCTTTTCAAGACTTACCCCTCTCACATAGGCAAGAATCTCACCGAGAATCTTCTCGAGCCCTGCGACTTCTTTTGCAATTATCTCTGCATACTCCTTGAGATTTCCTTCTAAATTCTTTTCGAGTCTCTTTGCAAATCCACCAATCGAGACAAGAGGGTTTCTGATATCATGTGCTACCCGTGCTGCGACCTCTCCGAGTGCTGCCATCCTCTGTGCCATTACAAGTTGTTGCTGCAGTTTCTTAATTTCTGTTATATCTCTCGCTATATGGACTGTACCAATAAATTCTCCGGAGCTATCAAATATCGGAGAGCTTGAAGTAAGGAATGTCCCTCCGAGGTAAGGTTCGTCGAGTTCTCCGACATACGGTTTTAATGTCTTGACTGTTTTATGATGAGGGCATTTTCGCCGTGGTTTATCTCTCCCATGAAGTACCTCATAGCATTTCTTCCCGATAATTTCTTCAGGCGGTTTACCCAACTTTTCACTAACAGCCTTATTGATCTTTGTGACTACATAATCCTTCGTAGCAGAAAAGACCATGTCGGATATCGAGTCAAATAAATTTTTCAGCTCCTGTTCTGCGAGGGCAACCTGCTCGAAGAGCCTTGCGCTCTCTACAACGCTCGAGACATGGTTTGAAAAGGCACTCAAAAACCTCATATCCTCCTCGATGATGGGCCTCCTGTTGAAATGGTTGTCAACCCAGATAACACCGATAACCTTATCTCTTGAGATTAAGGGTGCAACAGCATAAGCCTGAGTGCCTAATTGCTGGATAAGAACAAAATCAGAGAACAGCTCTCCTTTTACATCCTGAACATTAAAGGATCTCCTCTCTTCAACAGTCTTTACAAGGATCGTTTCAGCAGATAGAGGTATTTCAATACTGAGGCTGAGCTTGTCAAGGAAAGAATCCTTCCGCAATGGCCCGGTTTCGATATCCCGGATTATGTCTGATAGAGTCTTTTTCTCCAGGTAAAGCCTACTCCATATCTGAAATGCCTCCTCATGGCTTGCAGGTCCAACTCCCATAGCCCCTTTCAATAAACCTTTATTGTCGTCAACGAGAAAGAGAATCGCACGGTTAAAGCCAAGACCGTCGCTCATGGTTACGGCAGTAAGAATCATCCTCAAAAGCCTGTCGAGTTCAAGCGTACCTCTCATCGCTGAACTGATAAAGAAGAGTCTTGAGAGCTCCTGGTTTCTTTTTACCAGCTCCTTCTCAATGCGCTTTTTCTCAGAAATATCCATCGAGATGCAAATAGCTCCTATAATCCTTCCTTCTGTATCTTTTATCGGCGAAATGGTAAGACTGGCATCCAGGACCGATCCATCCTTCCTCTGTCTGACTGTTTCGAAATCCTTCAGGACCTCTCCATTGCTTATTCTCTTGATTATTTCCTTTTCAGCCTCAATAAGGAATCCAGGGACAAAAGGCAAAAATCTGCCTATTGCCTCTTCCTTTGAAAAGCCATACATCTTCTCTGCACCTCTATTCCATGATGTAACAATACCGTCCAGACCAAAAGTAACGATGGCATCTGGGAAGTCTTCAATTATGCTTTCGAGATTCTCTCTTATCTCCGTAACGCGTTGATCATCCATCTCAAATCCTTTCTAACCTGTGTCACCTTCTCTTTATTGGCAGGATAATCGTAGAGATCGATGTATCTTCTGCCGACTTCTTCCATGACAATCTCTTTTCGTGGAATTTATTATTATCTCCCACATCTTTCCACTGTCGGTAGAAACATAGGGACCTTTTCACTGCATCCTGTAATCAGAAAAACGTATAGTGAGAGAATTATATTTAGTTATTAATCATTCAAGCTTAATCCACATATTACAACATTTCACCAAGAACCTCACTTTATTTTCAACGGTATAAACACCTTAAATGTGCTTCCCATGCCAGGTTTACTTTCGACCTCTACCTTTCCATTATATTCCTCTATAATCCTGCGTGTGATATTAAGGCCAAGGCCGGTACTGCCAGGACCCTTTGTTGTGAAAAATGGGTCAAATATAAAC
>Ga0209314_10001235_pt1 | contig 11468 bp, 9 predicted proteins | sample I19B2metaG_FD_184146 | JGI IMG/M metagenome (GOLD analysis project Ga0209314, IMG submission 184146) | Lake sediment bacterial and archeal communities from Gulf of Boni, Indonesia to study Microbial Dark Matter (Phase II) - ​I19B2 metaG... | ecosystem: Environmental > Aquatic > Freshwater > Lake...
TATCTTGCCCTTAAAGTCATCAGCTGCCTGAACTGCCATGCGTTCTGTTTCCACGCATATGCCGCATTTGAAATCAGGGAACAAATCTATCGTAACAGGCGCATCTTCCGGTCCACGGTACCAGGGTTCGACTGTCATATTAACAGCATTAGCTGATAACCGCTGTGTCCCGCTACTCCACAAAATACCTCCCCCAAGCAGGATTAAAAGGGTAATAAGTCCGACATATAAAATATATCTTTTATTTCTCAGCAGGTTATACTTCAGCGTATCAAGAAGATTACGGTCATCTTCAGCGGCGGGTATTTTATTATTAGTCATCCTGACGTAAGTATATCTTTATATTGTTACCTTAACAAGCTCACTCTACTGACCTTACCCATCTCCAACCAGAACCATTGAATTGGAGAGGGGAGTAAAGAAAGAGAGGGGGTGGAGATTAAATCCTCCACCCCCTCTCTTATTCTACCCTCTACAATGCCAGGCTTAGTATCCCATAGACTTCTTCAATGCCTGGTCTACCCAGTAGTACTTCAAGAAGTACGCCACACCCCCCTGACCGTAGGTATTTTTCACCCAGGGCCACCACATATTATACGTGTAGGGCTGTGGAAACGGTACCCTGAAAGCATTCTCTATCAGGTACGGTCTTATCTCTTCCACTGCCTTATACGCTTCAGGCCAGTTAACATATATGTTCTCCTGGGTTTTCGCAAAGGCGGCTTCGACTATGGGGTCCGGTTCTCCGGCGGGGTCGGTGCGGCTGCAGAACTGGGGCCGGACATCACCCCGGTAGTAGCCGAAATATGTATAGAGAGAAAATCCGAAAGACCCCACGGTGCCACCTGAAAAGGTCCCATAGAACATGTCATTCCAGGCGAAGGAACGAGTGACCAGAGCCGTGAGGGCACCCCCCTCCGTGGGTTTTATGTCCAGGGTAACACCCACCTTGCTCCACTGGTCTTTCAAGATAGAGGCCTGGTCTACAATCTCCGTTGGCATACTGGGCACCAGCAACTCGGCTTTGAAGCCGTTGGGGTAGCCAGCTTCACTTAGAAGTTGTCTTGCCTTCTCCGGGTTGTAGCGGTAAAGTTCCTGGACCGACTCCGACATCGTGCTCAGCGGCTTATAGCCTGCTCCCGTGAAGTTGCGGTTCACCAGGACCGTGTCCTTTTCCGCCTTGCCCTCGAAGTAGTCTTTGATAATGCTGTCATAGTTGGTAGCCAGCATCAGCGCCTGGCGCACTTTCTTGCCATTTGCCGTCCGAGCCCAGGGCTTGGTCTTGTCGGCGAGATTGAAATTGACGGCATGAGCGTTGGCGAATCCGTCGCCCAGATATTCCAGGTACTCCATATCGGGCGCGGTGGCTATCATCTGTTTGAAGGTAGTGTACGTAGTAGGACCATAAAAGTCGAGCCGACCGGTGCGCACCGCCGCTTGGGCAGTTGATTCGTCAGGTATAATCAGCCTTCTCACCCTGTCCACGTAAGGCAGTTGATCGCCCTTGCCGGGACCGACGGGATTTATGCCCCAATAGTTCGGATTACGCCTGAAAGTAATGCTGCTTCCCCTAACCCAGTCCTCCAGAATCCAGGGACCTGTGCCCACGGTATTTCGCCAGTCGTTAAGGTCACCGTATTTCTCAACGACCTCGTGCGGGTACATGAAAGCATAGCCCCCGCCTTCGATGACCCACCACTGCGCTGTGACCGGCTGTACCGGTGTGGTGAAGGTTACCTGCCAGGGACCAGTCTTCTCGACCTTGAAGGCCGCGGCCACCCGCGGCTGCAGCACCTGTATCGCCCCATTAGGACTGTGGACATTCCTTTCATAAGCCCAGACGACGTCGTCGGCAGTCATTTCACGACCGTTCACCAACCGCCCGGCTTCAGTACCGGTATCCTGATAGTGCACTCCCTTCCGGATGTTGAGTATCCAGACTTCCGGACTGGGTTTCACCACACTCTCAACCAACTCTCCTCCCATCTGAGCCTCCGGACTGCTTATGGCAGTGTTGGTAAACTCCCCGGTGCCAGCCGGACCTCTTGTCCAGTCGAACTTCAGAAGTTGCTCGTAGGCCCACCACAGGACAAGACCACCGGTCATCATTTTGTTGGCAAAGCTGTCACAGCACATCGGGTCGGAAAGCTCCCTGATGGTCAGGGTGCCGCCATATTGTGGTTTATCTGAAGGAACTATCGCCTCTTCCTCCCCCACTTCTTCTGCCTTCTCTTCGGGTGCTGTTACTACTGTCGCTTGCCCTACTTCTATTTCTTTCGCTTCTTCTTTCGGAGCGCAGGATGCTATCACCAGGGACAGCACCATCAGGAAACTCACCAAGAACCACACAATCTTCTTTGTCAATTTAGCCTCCTTTCCTAATTATATTTGATGTGATTGGTGTTATGATATAACTCATATTTCTGTTTTGTCAAGATTTGCGTTTTTTATTAATTGTCAAACGATTCGCCAAATATATAGAATTAAGCAATGTTATACACAGTTTAGCGCATATTGTCAAGAGCATACCCTCTCCATGCCACAGACTAGCGCTGGTAAATGCCTGTCACCTCACCCTGGGCAAGAATGTGCCCCTGTATGGCGTCGAGAACCTGCTTCTTCGATGCGCCTGCCGTCAGGTCCAAAGGCTGGTCTAATGCGTAGAGGGTAAACTTATACCGGTGAGCGGGTCCGGGTGGAGGGGAAGGGCCACCATAGCCAATTCTATTGAAGTCGTTTCTGCCCTGTAAGGTGCCATCAGACAGCTGGTCTTCAGTGGGTACCGCCTCAGGCAATCTCCGGAGATTAGATGGGATGTTGAATATCACCCAATGGGTGAAGGTCCCGCCGGGAGCATCGGGGTCATCCATTATCAGCGCCAAGGATTGAGTCCCCGCCGGTGGTTCACTCCAGGCAAGCGGTGGCGAGATATCCTGTCCCTGAGAGGTATACTTATCAGGTATTTTGCCGCCCTCCTGAAACGCTGAACTCGTAATGGATAAAGTCTTCTCTTCCTCTGGTGGTTGTTCCCCAGCTCCGCAGCTTGTTAGCAAGGCAGTAACCAGACCGAGCGTTGTTAAGAGAGATGCTCGGAATAGATTATGCCTCTGGCGACAATTATCAGCCTTCATCCGCCGCCAACCTCCGTGCTTTCAACAAAATAGTATCCTGACAGAGCGTTACTGTCAATCCCTGAGAAAGACAAACTTTTATGAAACCTTTACGAAACCTTTATGAAATATTTATTATTTTTATGCCTGCCTTTATGTCCGTGTGTTAAATTTTAACTATATAATAAGATACTTTAAATGTACAAGGGGGCAAAAATGGAAAAGGTTAGCGTTTTTCTAGCTGATTGGCAGGTGCTCTTCCGAGAGGGAATCCACTTTACCCTCTCCGGGGAAGAGGATGTGGAGGTTATTGGCGAGGCTGCCAGTAACGAAGAGGCAATTGATTTCATTGAAAAAAATCCGCCAAGGATAGCTATTTTGAATGCCGACCACCGCGAGTTCACCGGTATTAATCTAACCCGTCGCATTCAGCAGAACCTGCCCGCAGTATCAGTAATTTTGATTATGGATAGTTATAATGAAGAGCAGCTTTTCTCAGCCATGAAGTGTGGGGCGAGTGCCTGCGTGACCAAAGACATTGACCCCGACGAACTGGTCAAGCTCATCAGAAATATCGTTCAGGGTGCTAAACCCATCAGTGAAGCCTTGCTCCGACCAGGGATTGCCCCCCGTGTTATTGACGAATTCGAAAACTTCTCTTTAATAAGTAAAGAAGTAGATAATCTACTGGCCCGCCTTTCCCCTCGCGAAAGTGAGATTTTACACTCCATTGCTAAGGGAAACTCAATTGAGCAGCTCTCGTCTGCCTTGGGCATTAGCGAAGAGGCTATCAGGCGTCATCTTGACCTGATACTGACCAAGCTAGTGTCTAATGAGCACAACCGGGAGGTGATTGAGGCTGCGCAGAAGGGCTTGTCCTCAGTAATTTCCCGAGCCAAGCGGGGCAAGCCGGCAGAACAGTATATAACCAAGAGTGAATTCGATGCTTTCAAAGAAAGCCTGAAGGAACGCTTTAAATCTCTCACCGGCGAGCTAGATTAAGTCTAGGCACATTAATCGGAAAATCAAGGTTTTCGGGTGCTTAAAGGAGGTAATAAAATGTGAAACAGAATAAAAAAGGTGGTAGGAACTCCCGAACAGAGCAGCTACTAGGAGAACCAACCACCATAACCGGAAGTTAGTCAGGTCTATTACGGTTGACAATCGATTGTCAATCAATAAAAGAAAGGAGAAAAAGAAAAATGGTGAATATTATCTACGGGGAGCATAGTCTACAAGCCGAACTGGCCGGCAGGACAGTAGCTGATGCGCGGGAGATGTTTGAGTCAGAGTTCGACTTGCCTGACCGTGCTCAAGCGAACCTCAATGGGCAATGGCTGAAGAGGAAGCTGGAGACTGAAACCGGACTCTGTGACGATGACGAACTGTACTTTGAGGAAAGAAGCCGGAGAGGTCTGGTTGTGCTGGGTGCTTTCCTGCTTACTCTAGCCATTACCGGCGGCTTGTTCGCCTATACTGCTACCACAGAGACAGTGAGTATTAACGTCCTAGCGGTTAGTCCTGATTTTGCCAGTGTCTCGGCAAATAACACCGTGGCTTACAACACCGTAAACATAACTGGAAAGACGGTGGGCAAAATAAACGCCGGAACGCTGTTCGATGTAAGTAAGAATATTGCATATACTGGTGACCTAGAGATAATCGTGTCTCTGGCCAACGCCGACGACCTGGTCAAAGAGTATTCTTCCTGGCAATTGAGGCTGAAGTTTACCGATACTAATGCTGATAACGGTGTGGACACGGATAACAGCACCCAGGTTATTAGCCTGGTAAATCCGACGGTTACCTTTGCCGTCGATAGTGCTAACCTTTCGGTAACTCGCTATATTCGCTGTATAGGCGGCAGCTACAAGACACTTTCGTCCAGCATATGGGCCGGTCAAGGGTATGACCCCATGATATTCGCCCAGGTGGTACAGGCTGGCGCTCATTAATAGCCACCTAGGAGCCGGTTAACGGGGCTCCTACCTAAAAGGCGGGAGCCCCACCGAATCGGAGTAAAGACATAGACAAGCAAAAGACTGAAAATAAGAAGATAGCGAGAGTTTGAGGGAAGAGTAAGGAGGAGAGGAAAGATGAAAAAATTGTTAATCATAGCCGTAGCCGTAGTACTGGCCGTTACTGGTGGCGTGTTTGCTACTACCTACACCAGCGCCACCGCTACCATTGGCGTCACCGCGGTACAGTCAGACTTTGCCACGGTAACCGCAGCAAATGTGACAGCGCTGGCACCAACCGTCTTCGGGAACTACGCTGGTACCTGGACGTCAGGCACTCTATTCACGGTGACCCCGGATTCCAGCTATACGGGTGACCTGGTGATAAAGGCTTACCTGGTTAACACCGGGGCATTGTCTCGATATTACGAGCACCTTAACATGGAGCTACGGTTCTGGAGCAGCACCAATGTCACTGCCGATGAACAGGGCATCAGTCAGGTTATCACCCTGGATAACTCAGAGGCTACCTTTACCTGGGCTAATGGCACCGGTACCGGTCCCTACAAGGTTCAGCTCCTCGGGGGCGGCTACCGCCTGCACCCGTGGAAGTCAATGAGCGGCGGCAGTGTCCAGCCACAACTATGGCTGGAGATTACACAGAGGTAATATATTAGCAGAGAGTTAAAGAGAGGTTTCGCCTCTCTTACATAAAAATTCTCCCCCTTCGCCTTAATAAGGGGGAAGGGATGAGGATAGGGTTAAGTGAAAAGGAAATTCTATCTACTGTTAGCTTTGATAGTGGTCTTAATTTCCACGAGTGGCGCATTTGCTTTTACCACGGCGGGAGCAACCATTCCCGTAGCTCAACCTTCTGGGAATGTATTTACCTGTAGTGCCGCATCACCCCAGCCCAACTGGGATGCTGTTCTGAATGACTTGGCAACAGAGAACAAAACCTGCGGTGAAACACCCAAAGGAAAACTGTTTAACATAAGCCCTGATACCGGATTTGGTGGAGATGTGATAGCCAAGGTCTACTTGGCTAATACGGGCAACCTATCAAAAGCCTATTCATACCTCAATATGAAACTATACCTTGCTGGTTCGGTTGAGGCTGGACAGACCCCCAACTACCGGCTGCTGACACTGCAAAACGCAGAAGCAGCCTTCACTCTAGAGGAAATTGTGCCGGCTTCAGGTTCCTGGACCGAAACAACCCAGGCTGATTTCGCCGATAGCACCTTGAACCAGGTTGATGTCAACACCAGTCCTGGAAACGTTATTCTGGCTAAGTACTCTGACAATGTTACTGATACTTATAATGACACAAGTAAAATTGCCTCTTCTACCAACATTACGGTCAGCGGTGGGCAGGCCAAGCTTATCGCTGATGGAGTCCCCGGGGTAGAAACCTTGAGACCGAATGCTGTCGGGGACGAGACTCAAATCACAACCGTGACCCCCGTTGGCACAGCGCACTGGGACGCAGTAGATGAAGCTGTATCTGATGGTGATAACACTTCTGTCGAAACCGCTGCTACCTCTTGGCAAAACGATTTATATAACATCCCCGACCATAGTGTAGGCTCGGGTGATGTAAATTATGTTAAGGTTTACATAGTGTGTAGAGCCGCGCGGCCGGGCACAGCAACAAATGCCGGAGCCCATGTCCATATCAAGACTAATGGTGTGGATTACAATGGTAGCGATATAAACCTGACAAACACTTATGTTACGTATTCGTATCAATGGAATACCAACCCGCAGACCAGCGCTAACTGGACCTGGAGTGAGATAGATGCCCTGCAAATCGGCGTTAGCCTGCAGCGGTCATACACAAGCGGGTCAGGAGGCGATAGATGGAGCCGGTGTACCCAGGTCTATGTTGAGGTTGGTTATACTGCTTACACCGCTTACAGGACGACAGGAACAATCACTTCAGTTAATCTACTATCGGGCAAGCAGGTTGTCAGCATTGATAGTTTTGACTATATTGCCTCGGCTATTCCTTCGGGAATGAGCCTGAAAGTTCAGTTCTCACAAGATAGCACCAACTGGTACAATTCATCCGGTACCCTTAATGGCTGGGATACCCTTTCTCAGGGAACGCATAATATCAGTCTCTCAGGACTGGGCTGGTCGGGACCCAATTTCTATTACCACATGCTATTTACTTCTGACGGTACCGGGACGCCGGTCCTGGACGAGATAAGGGTCAACTTTTCTGTCTATTATTCGTCAGGTGACCTGATATCCTCATCCCACGATAACGGCTATGACCTGGATTGGAATTGGGGTACTATCTCCTTCACCATAAGCGAGCCGTCAGGAACGGATATTAAGTTTCAGATAAGGACAGCCGCTACCCAAGGCGGGCTAAGCTCGGCTACCTGGTATGGTCCGACAAGCACTTCGGATTACTACCAGACAAGCGGCACTGCGATTAACTCTGTTCACAACGGTGACCGCTGGATTCAGTACCGGGCATACTTCTCCGGTCCGGGTAGCGCTACACCGATATTCAGCGATATCACTATAACCTATAGCGCGCTGACGGCAGTTTATACCATTGAAATTATCGGTGGTGCTTACTGCCTGGTCTCTGATAACACCTCGGATTGGAGTGCAGGGTGGACAACGATTCCGGAGTTCTACTGTGATATTATTCCAAGGTAATCTAAGATGATGAAAAAAAGGTTCCGATTGTATTTAATTATAGCTTTCATACTAACCCTGGTGCTCAGCACTGGGGCATACGCCCATGCTTTCCGTACCGCCACAGAAACGATGAACATTGCGGAACCGACTGGAGACATAGCTACCTCCAATACCACAGCAACCCAGCCTAATTGGGGTTCAGTTCTAACGCCAGTAGCTGATACGGAAATCTTCAGACCGAATGCCTCTGGCGACGAGACTGGAATCGCTGAACAATATCCTAACTCGACATACCATTGGGATAAGGTGGATGAAGCTATATCTGATAATGATAGCACCTATGTTAGCACTAATAGCACCGGTTGGCAGGAAGATTTATATAACATCAATAACCATTCCACTCAGACAGCGGGTGGAACGATAAATTACATCAGAGTTTACATGGTGTGCAAGGTAACAACCGCTAATATAACGCAAACCAGCGCCTATGTTCATATCAAGACTAATGGTACGGAGTATAACGGCAGCGAACAAACCCTGAGCACAGGTTATGCTACCTACTCATATCAATGGAGTAATAATCCGAAAACGAGTCAAGCTTGGACCTGGAGCGAAATAGATGCCCTGCAAATCGGGGTTGGGCTCAGACAACCAAATGTTAATGAATACACACGGTGCACTCAGGTCTATGTTTTGGTCGCTTTTGAGGCCCCAGCGCTTACTGGCAATACACCGACTGGTGACCTGTTTATTGTTACTCCTAATGGCGACTATACCGGTGACCTGTCAGTCAAGGTCTACCTGGTCAATACTGATAACTTGACCAAAGCTTACCAGTCACTTAATATGGAACTATACCTTGAGGGTTCAGTTGAAGCCGGTCAGACGCCTAATTACCGGGTGTTAAACATACAGAATGGACTGGCTACCTTCAAAATTGAAGGAGGTGGTAGTGGCAGCCATACCCTTTCTGTTACTGGTGGTGACTATAAACTGACCTCAAGAGAAATCTCGGAATGGGAACAGGACTGGACAGTCACCCCAGACCTGTATTGCGAGGTTACCCAGAGGTAAAGTATGACAAGAGCACTGACACTGATATTTGCCACAGGTGCCTACGCTGCTCGCCTCCTCTTTAGAGGAGTGAAGGGAGCACTGGTACTGATAGCTATGGTAGCTGCCTATATGGCTCGCCTCCTCTTTAGAGGGGCAAAGAGAGCGCTGGTACTGATAGCTATGGTAGTTGCCTATATAGCTCGCCTCCTCTTTAGAGGTGTAAAGGGAGCGCTGGTACTAATAGCTGTCTATACGGCTCGCTTTTTCTCCCTTAGAGGCGTGAAGAGAGCTCTGGCACTGGTGTTTATCATAGCCGTCTGTGTGGCGGGCTTCCTCTCTATCAGAGGAACGATGCCATTTATACCTGTTTTGGGCGTCAGTATGGAGCCGGTGCTTCACGCTGGCGACATGATTGTGACTAAAGAAGTATCACCTTCTGATGTTAAGGTGGGTGATATTATCGTTTATACTATCCCCCAGGCAGTTCGGGAATATTATAACTACCCGCCGGTAATAGCTCACCGGGTGATAGATGTTCGCCAGTCAGAGGGCGGGGGGGTAACCTTCCGCACCAAGGGCGATAATAGTGGTGAAGACCCTTTTACGGTGCGACCTCAGGACCTGAGGGGCCAGGTAAGTAAGCAGGTCCGTTATCTTGGCTTTCCTCTCCTCTTCTTCCAGAGCCAGCAAGGACTAATCTTCGTCGTTGTCGCTCTCTCGCTTCTTACCCTCTATCTCTATTCCAATGAGATTAGCCGGGGTAGGCAGAAACTGCATCGTGGAATCTTCGCCCCTGTCATTGAAGAAAACCAGCGCACCAGCCGGATACTGGAGCGGAGAATGAAGACCACAGAAAAGGAAATGGCAGGCACACAGCAAGCGTTAACCAGCTTTGCCTCAGCCATAGCGCAGTATGCCGAACATCTCAAGAGTCACACCGGTGCTATCCAGGGCTTAAGTGAAGCGTCTCAAGAGCTCAAGAAGGGTGCTGTCGAACAGACTAAAATTCTAACTCGTCTGGTGGAGACTATGAAAGAGAAGAGCGCTAAGCCCAAGATAGGAGAGATAGTGCCCAAGGAGAAGATAGAGCCCGAGGTAGAGGTTCGGTTCCCTCCTGGCTGTGCCAGAAGCCGCCGGCAGCTTACTAAAGACAAGGAGATATTTAAGGCAGGCTAAGAAAATCTAGCCCAAGCGGTTGCTTAGCTACTCCTCGGCTATATCACGGGTTCTAATGCAATCCATTTTAATGAAGGAAGATTAAAGTTGTCATTACTATTGATACTGGTTTTTACACTGCTGGGTTTATTTGTGGGCAGCTTTATTAATGTATGCATAGACAGGCTGCCTCAGGGGCAATCTATAATCAAACCTCCGTCTCATTGTGCTGCCTGCAACCATAAGCTAAGCATTCTCGACCTGGTTCCCGTGTTTAGCTATGTTTGGCTACGCGGTCGGTGTCGCTATTGCCGAGCTCCCATACCGCTTAGGCTGCCGATAGTAGAAGGAGTGACCACTCTCCTGTTTGCTCTCCTCTACTGGAAATTAGGGCTTGGACTTGAGCTGGCTGTATCTCTTATCTTCGCCAGTTTGCTAATCGTCGTTTTTGTGATTGACCTGGAAAACCAGCTCGTCCTCGACAAGGTTACCTATCCTGGTATGGTCCTCGCCTTTGGTTTTTCCTTTTTCCGGCCAGAACTGAAAGACTTCTCCTTCTTCTGGCCAAGGTTTGGGGTAGAAAGTGCCCTTATTGGAGGAGCCCTGGGTCTGGTTATGATGGCGCTCCCCCATATCATCTATCCCCGCGGGATGGGGCTGGGGGACGTCAAGCTAGGGGCGTTAATAGGACTGATGACTGGCTATCCCTTAGTGTTCGTAGCGATATTCCTGTCGTGGATAAGCGGTGGGCTGATAGCCGCCGTATTACTGGCGCTTAAGATAAAGGGGCGTAAAGACCCCATACCATCGGCTACTTTCATGGCGGTAGCCGCTTTGGTTACCCTGCTCTGGGGGCAGGCAATTTGGCAGTGGTATCTGTGGTAAAACAACCTTACTTGACATATTGAAGTAAATGTCATACTTTTAATAGCGGAGAAGAAAATGTTTACCAGATATGAAAAGGAGGCATACCAGTTTCTCGCCACCTTCCGCTTTTTGTCCTATGCCCTGGCGGTGATGTTCACCTATGTTGTGCCAGTCCCAGGCGTAACTCAATTGCCTATCGAGCAACTTGTAATACTCCTTAGTACCCTCGGCATCTATACTCTTTTGAGGGTTTTCTCTCCTCTACGCTGGCGGGCGATGAGCACGATAACCTATCTAATTCTGGCCGGTGATTTTTTGATTTCTATGGTGTTGGTTACCTACACCAGCGGTTTGAGCAGTCCTTTTCTACTCTATTCTCTTAACCCTATTATGACGGCAGCCCTTCTTTTTGAAGAGAAAGTTTCTCTGTCTTTGGCAGCCATTGCTTCTATCATTCTTTCGGTTACTCACCTAGTCCTGAGCCAGTTCAGCGAAAGGTTCACCTGGATTATGCAGGGACACAACCTTACCCTGCTGATAGTCTACTCCCTTTTCTGCTTTGTCGCCGCCGTTGTACCCTACCGTATTAATCTGAATATCCGTCGGCGCATCGAAAGAGAGGCTATTATTGAGGAGCGCCGAAGAATTGCCCGGGAGATAC
>Ga0209314_10001236_pt1 | contig 11455 bp, 9 predicted proteins | sample I19B2metaG_FD_184146 | JGI IMG/M metagenome (GOLD analysis project Ga0209314, IMG submission 184146) | Lake sediment bacterial and archeal communities from Gulf of Boni, Indonesia to study Microbial Dark Matter (Phase II) - ​I19B2 metaG... | ecosystem: Environmental > Aquatic > Freshwater > Lake...
GAGCTCGCGAGTTCATCAGCACCGCAAACAGCGACTCTCCGAAAGCCACATAGCTCTCAGACTCTTACTACGGAAGCTCGGCAGCTGAGATGTCATTGGCTTCGCATCTCAGCTCGATCGGGCCCGTAGTCTAGCACGGATAATGACGTTGAGCGGAGATCTAGCCTCCTCGCGGAAGCCTGCGGACGACTCGGCTGAAAGCCAGAGGTCGTGGGTTCAAATCCCACCGGGCCCGCCATCCCTTTTCGGCCATCTTCTGATGTCTCGAGCATCCCAAGGTAGTCTATTCACGAGCACGTCAAACCTTCAATCTCAGCGAGGGGTCGACCGTCTCCAGGGTGGGTCCCACCCTTGTCTGGGCGGCACCCACCCAGCGAAACGTTTCATCTTGAGCACTCCGCAGATTGGGCCTTTCTTCGTCCGTGATCAGTCAGCTACTTGCCGGTAGTGCATTGCACTTGCTTACAAGTGAGCGCAACTTGGCCCCGTGCTGTGGCGGAATCCCATAGGTCCGGTGCGTCTCTGAGACTTTCTGCGGATTTTTGCGGACTTCCAGCGTAGTTTCTATCCGCTCCGGATTTCGTTGGTTCAGAAGGTGAAATGTCACCTGGCCGGGCCCGCCATTCATTCCCTTCGCGTACAGTTTCAAGTAGCACAAGGAGATGCTGGAAAGGACTATTCGAAGGCAAACCGGCAACGGAGGATGTCGTAATCACAGTGCTAGGAGACAATAAGATCAGCGCCCATGGAGTGGTTGCTACAGAGGGTCAGGCCCGGTCCGGTCTTCGACCACATCTTGAAGTAGCAATGAGTCATCCGTCGAACTTCCAGTTCAGTCCAGAACGCCCTGGCTCCCGTCAAGTGCGCAGACGAGAAAGCTCAGCCCCAATCCTCTCGAGGCACAGTACTGAAGCTGCCCTTTACGAGGGCGTTCAATCGTTTCAAGCATCGAGGCTGCGTAGTTAGCTGTGTACAGAGCCGGACCGTCCCGTCGCTCACATGCAGGGGGCTGCTCTAGAATTCTCTGTGTTTGGATTCCTGTTCCCTAGCGCGCGTCTCAATGTATTCCGCGACTTTCTGTTCACTGTACCTCATCGCATCCTGCTGTTTCTTCAGGTGTTCTTCCACAGTGGACAGAAGCTTGTCTATGTTTACTGGTTTGATTATGTAGCCGTCCGCGCCTTTATTGACCGCCTGAATTGCGTTCTGGAGTGACGGGTAACCGGTGACAATTATCTTGACCATTTCGGGGGTGACTTCTCTCATACTGGATAGCAGTTGAATTCCTTCCATGTCAGGCAGTCGGATGTCGATCAGCGCAAGGTTGTAGAAGTTGGACTTGGACTTGTCAAGAGCTTCTCTTCCGTCTCGGGCAATGTCGACAGTGTATCCTTTCTTCTCTAACGCTATCGCAAATGCTTTGGTCACATTTTCGTCATCATCGATAACGAGGATCCTGCCGTGGCCACTCATTCGATTCACTTTCTGCTTAGTAATGCGAGCGCACCGCCCTTGCATGGCTTCAAGCCCGTTCTTGATCTGGTTAATAAAAAGACTGTGTAACTTATCTTCGAGTAGGACTCTCACTCTCGTTGCCGCAGTCGATAATCGTCAGGCTACTACCATACTCTTCTCATCCTCTAGACTTCTGTTTGGAGGACAAGACTGGCCGGACCCGTGAGATCCGAGCGAATGTCATCACAAAACGATTCACCGAGAAGCGCGAAACGGAGTGATATGAGGTTTTTAAGGCAGACGAAAGTCCCTCTGACCGCAACTTGTGGAGCCCCAAACCATGCTATTGCGTGAGAAGACGGGGATCGTTGTCACGGTAATCGTGGCCAGTCTGATGCTTATTCTGTATTCGAGCGCTCAGGCAATCGTGACCAATAATGTCGCCCAACTAGAGCAGGATCAGACTAACAATAGCCTTGAGCGCGTCTTGAAGATCTTGTCAAACGATCTTTCGAACTTGGACACGATCGTTCAGGACTGGGCGTGCTGGGACGACACCTATGGCTACGCCAACGATGCCAATCCCGCATACGTCAGATCTAACCTGGTAGACGAGACTTTTTCTAATCTAAGACTCAATCTCTTGGTGATAACCAACTCTTCAGGTTCGACTCTCTTCGCCAAGGCCTTTGATCTGCAGAGCGAAACGGAGGTTCCGATTCCGCAAGACCTTGTCGACCACCTTTCTCCCAGCGAACCTATTCTTTCCCACATGTCTCTCGAGAGCAAATTAGTAGGAGTGATACTCCTCGAAGAGGGACCTGTGCTCATCGCCTCACGGCCGATTCTCACCAGCAGCAAAGAGGGCCCCATTGCTGGAACGTTCATCATGGGACGCTATCTTGACTCGTCAGAAGTCGGCCAGCTGGCAGAGAGAGCCGGTGAACCAGTAGTCCTCCGTCGCCTTGACGACTCCGAGATGCCTCCAGACTTTGCAGTCGCGCGTTCATCTTTGTCAGCACAGCTACCGACTCTAGTTCGTCCATTGAGCGGAGAGATCGTCGCGGGGTACGTGCTAATCGACGATATCTACGGAAATCCCGTCCTCATTCTCAGAGTGGACATAGCTAGGGATTTCTACAGACAGGGTCAAGTGATCATGCTATACCTCGTACTATCGGTTCTCGCTGTTGGCGTCGCGCTTGGCGCAGGTACGTTGCTGAGCTTGGAGAAGCTAGTGCTTACCCCATTGTCAGGGCTCAGCGTCGACGTCAACGACATAGCGACCAAACGCGATATCATGGCGCGTGTCTCGTCAAAAGGAAAGGATGAACTATCTGCACTTGCAGGCGCGATCAATCGAATGCTTCAATCACTTGAGGAATCTCAGCGGACATTGCGGGCCTCTGAGGCAGAGTATCGTGCACTTTTCGAGAATGTGCCTCACGGCATCTACCGCAGCACTCCTGGCGGCGCGCTACTCGCGGCAAACCCCGCGCTGGTAAGCATGCTAGGGTACGCCTCTGAGGCTGAAATCTTGGCCGTCGATGTTGCTCGTGATGTGTACGTGAATCCTCAAGACCGACAGGCCTGGGTCCAGAAAATAAAGAGAGAAGGAGAACTGCACGATGTGGAACTGGTTCTTAGGCGCAAAGACGGTCAGGAAGTGACAGTACTTGACAACGCTCATGCGATGCGTGACAACCAAGGAGCCGTCTTGTACTACGAGGGAACGCTCACAGACATCACAGAACGCAAGCGGATGGAGGAGGAGATTCGAAAGCTCAGTCAACTCAGGGAAAGCATCATCGACAGTGCGAATGTCTGGCTTGACGTGCTCGATGAGAATGCGAACGTTGTAATCTGGAACAAGGCGGCCGAAGTGATCAGCGGCTATTCACGACAAGAAGTGGTTGGACACGGTAAGATATGGGAGTGGCTCTACCCCGACGAAGAATACCGAAAACAGCTCACCGACATGGTCGCCGACGTGATCCAGCGAGGAAGGGTTGAGGAGGATTTCGAGACAAGAATCAGGCGGAAGGACGGACAGATCAGGATCATATCCTGGAACGAACGGAGCCTGCTCGACGGGCACGGAAAAACGATCGGATCGATCGCGATCGGGCGTGATGTCACCGAGCGGAAGAGGATGCAGGACCAACTTGAACGCTACTCACGACACTTGGAGGAGCTCGTTGAGCAGAGAGCTCAGCAGCTGGTTGAGAGTGAGAAGAAATACCGCTCGCTAGTCGAGAACATTCCAGATGTTGTATGGACGACAGACTCGGAGGGCCGCACCACATTCGTCAGCCCGAATGTGGTAAAGGTTACCGGGCGTGCTCCAGAAGACATCTACGCAGCGGGCGGTACTCTTTGGCTTGAGAGAATCCATCCCGATGATATCGAGCGAGTAAAGGAAGCGTATGAAGCGCTATTCGCAAGAAACGAGCCGTACAATGTTCAATACAGGTTCCAGCGCAAGGATGGAGAATGGATCTGGATCCACGACAGATCCGTCGCCACCTACCAGAAAGAGGGGCGACGGTATGCTGACGGGCTCCTGTCAGACATTACCGAACGTAAGCGGATGGAAGAGGCGATCCTCAAATCTGAAAGGTTGGCCGCCATAGGTGAGACCGTGATGATGGTTGGCCATGACTTGCGAAATCCGCTTCAAGTTATTGTCAACTCAGTCTATCTTGGCCAAGAGATCTATGATTCGATGCCACCAGAGTGCAAGAAGTTGTTCGAGCAGAAAGGCTTGGGTAACCTCTTTGCAGCTGTCGAGAAGCAAGTGGAATACATGAACAAGATCGTCTCCGATCTGCAGGACTATGCGAGGCCGGTGATTCCGGAGCTTGTGGAAACAAGCTTAGGGCAGCTCCTGGCGGATACGCTATCAACGATAAGGACGCCAGAGAACATCAAGGTCTCAATTGACGCTGATGAGCACCTGCCAAATGCGATGGTTGACCCTGGATTGATGAGGCGAGTGTTTGCGAATCTGATCACAAATGCTGTCCAAGCGATGACGAACGGCGGCGAACTTTCGATAGTGATGACAGCGCTCAACGGATCAGCATCGGTAGGCATCCAGGATACTGGTGTGGGAATACCAAAAGAGAACCTTCCTAAGCTCTTTCACCCGCTGTTCACTACGAAGTCGAAGGGACAGGGGCTGGGTTTGGCCGTGTGTAAGCGCCTGATCGAAGGCCACGGAGGCACTATCTCTGTTGAGAGCAAGGTAGGGGTGGGCACCAAGTTCACCGTGACTGTACCGATCCAGAAGGATGTGAGCTGACGTGGAGGAGAGGAAGAAGATCCTGATCGTCGATGACGACAAGGATATTCTAGACAGCTTGAAGGCGTTCCTTGAATTGAAAGGCTACAACGTCGACACTGCGGAAAACGGAGCGGAAGCCATAGAAAAGTCAAAGGCTGAGCTGTTCAATCTCGCCTTGCTGGACATTAAGCTCCCCGACATGGAGGGCACCGAACTTCTGACCAAGATGCATGGAACGATCCCCAGGATGATGAAAATCATGCTGACCGGACACGCAACCTTGAAGAATGCTGTAACTTCTCTGAACTTGGGTGCTGACGCGTACCTGCTGAAACCCGTGAACCCAAAGGATCTACTCAGAGTTGTGGAAGAAAAGCTGAGAGAACAGAGTCAGGCGGAGACGCTGAGCGAAGACAAAGTTGCGGAGTGGATAGCGACTCGCCTCCGAAAGGTCAAGCAATATCAGCCCCAATGATTCACGATGTGCACGGCAGAGTTGGGTCAGTTCCGGAACCGTTCTTGCAAGCCTCATGTACTTCGGTTCGTCACGAATCAATCTAGCAGAACTGTCCTAGTACTTGCGCGATTCTGGTTCCTCAAGGGCTTCCTCGCAGAGTTCACTCGTCGTCATCTCTAGGGGTAATCAGAACTTCTGTCTTGTCGGAAACTGCGAGTGAACTCTTAGGGAGTTCCCGCCTGTGCTTTCCCGTGTATTTGAGTGAGGCCGTGTTGCGTCTTCTCCCAGTAGAAGGGTCTTGTGACCAGTTGAACGGTGCCCCTCCAGTCTCCGATGCTTATCAGGACCCAGTACGCTGGGATGATCAGGGCCAGCGGGATCGACGTGTAGTGTTTCTTGAGCACGTATGGGCCCATGTGCAAGATTATGTAGACCAAGTTGCCGGCGACCAGATTGAATATGCAGATGTATACAATCGGATAGAAGAAGAGAAACTGGAAGATGCCCGGGATGAGAACTGTCAGTATGGTGACGCCCCACAGCAGTGGATTGACCAATGGCAGGAAGATGTTTCCGCCGAATGTCAGCTGGAAGTAGAGGAATTGCTTCCACCCCATCTCATGCAGCAATCTACGGGGGTGCCTCATGTGTACAAGATAGGTTTGCGCGTGGCCTTTGCTCCAACGAGATCTCTGACGTATCCAGTTCGGAAGTTTACTGTTGGCCTCCTCATAGGTGTAAGTGTTGATCATGGCCGTTTTCATTTTCTTTCTGGAGATTCTGACACCTAGATCGGCGTCTTCGGTCACATTGTAAGGATCCCAGCCGCCCAGCTCCCGTAGCTCCTTGGTCCTGAAGTGGTTGCTTGTTCCCCCAAGCGGAAGCGGGGCACGAACGTGATCCAACCCTTCAAGGTAGTAATCGTACCAGAACGAGTATTCGAGTGAGAACCACCGCGTCAGAAGGTTATCTTTCGGATTGTAGAAGTTCAAGCGCGACTGGAGGCACACATACTCTCTGCTGGCGTGGGAGAACGCTATCGCCGCCTTCTTCAGTTGGTCAGGTTCAGGATCATCCTCGGCATCATATATCACACAATATTCGCCCTTTGCCCTGAGCAAACCGTAGTTGCAGGCTCTGGGTTTCGTCCTGATCTCAGCGTCAGGAACGACGATGGCGTCGAATACCCTGAGGCAGTTCACATACTCGGCTTTTAGTTCGTTGAGTGTACCCTTGAGCAAAATGACATCACCGGCGGAGTCGACATAGGCCTCAGGGATCTCCACAAGCTCTCCAGTCTTGCGTTTGACTCTGAGCATTCTTTGTGAGCAATTGCTTGCGGTCACGCTCTCTAGCGTCCCTATGGTAGTCGCCTCACTGTCTATCACTCTGGAACATGGCGCGAGCTTGAACGTCTCGTGCTGTGCGGGCGCCACTTCAAGTCTGATTATGGATGCAAGGATGGTTTCCGGATTCCCGAAGAGGCCGAGCCTCCGGGCTTCCCGAAGGGTTTCCTCATCCTTCTCTTCGATGAGGATCTTTACGTCGAGCTTGTCGCGGGGGTAGTCCATCTTGTACACATTCTCTATTATGTGCGGAAGAACCTGAGCCTCACGGTAGATCGGAATCAGGATCGTGTACACGGGCAGGCTTCTGTCGTCCACTTTGCGGATGTCATCGTCCGAGACCCGAACCGATCTTCGGGATCCTCTGAACCCTCTGAAGGCAATGTAGAACTTCACGGGGTTGACGCTGAAGTAGATTAGGTTTATCGCAGCGAAAACCACGATGAACGACAGCGGATAGTTTAACACAAAAAGGATTACGAGGAAGAGCGACGATCCCATGATGAGGTACCTTTGCCAGGGGTACAGTACTCGATATGCAGATTCATCAGGGCTGCGATAGCGTAGGTCACGCAATGCTCGGTACTTGTGGATATCCCGGTATCCTTTCCCAATGGCCTCCTCAATAGCATCAATTGACGCAACGTACACTTCAGTCTTAGCGTGAAAAATATCTTCCAACATCTTAAAGAATTGTACATTCAGAGGATTAGCTGTCGCAACCTTAAGTCTCTCGCCTGACAGCTCCAAGGGTACGACTAAATTGTCCTGCAGCACCGCGTAGGGGAGAGTTATGGCAAGGTCTGACTTACGCTCGACCTGCTCGGACTGAATGAAGGGAACCCCCAGCACATCTGCCAGTTCTCTGAAGAAGTCGTCCTTGACGACGTACCTGTTACGCTGTAGAGCAAAGACGAAGTTCTGCTCATTCACGTCCGGATTCTCTAAGGGGGCAAGCTCCGATATCCCATGCCTTCTCAGAGATTCAAGGAGCCAATGCTTGCTCAGCGTTGTTGCGGTCTGCAAACTCATCTTCACCTCTGCCCGGGACTATCCGCACCGACACGCTAGAGTGCGACAATTCATTCTGGGAGAACTGCTACAGTGCATAGTCTTGCTTCGCGCACATAGTCTCTGAACTCGTACTCGGACTTGTCAACGTATTCCAACCCCAGCCTAGAGTACAGTGTGCGCGCGAAGATCTTGCCGATCGTCTGGCCTGACTTGCCGAACATCCTCTCCAAGGCTGGGCTGAAATCATCCAGTCTGCGCGGTATCTGCTCCTTCGCGATCGAGTACTGTTTCTCCAAACGGGTGAAGACAGTCTGCTTTGCTTTCCCGCCAAGGAGATCTGTCAATGCTTCGTCCACACATTCGGACACCAATTCGTCAAATCGTCCCCGCGCGACCAGTGTATTGCGCACGCGAAATCCCTCCCCTTCCACTCATGTCTCTAGCAGCAGACCATCGAGACAAGCGACTTTGTTTCGACGACACCGTCGATGCTTGCCAACATCTCTAGGACCGAATTCAGCTTGTCTTGCCCGACGATTATGACCGCGTCCGCATCCCCGGCGACCTTGAAGATCTCAATGGCAGACAGCGCTTTGATCTTCTCAAAAGCCTCTGTTCGTCTCTGGGGCAGGATCCGCACAGTCACAATTACTGGATCTTTCCGATAGCCAAGCGCCCTCAGCCCGTCTTCGGTCACGTTCACAAAGCCGCGTCCGATCTGTACAAAGCCAGATTCTCTAAGTTTCTTGAAGTGTGAACTTAGGGCTTGACGGGTTATGCGCAGCTTCCGGGCGAGATCCAGTTGCTCTATCTTGACAGTGTAGACCGTCTTCCGAGTGGCACCTTGTGAAAGTAGCTGTAGAATCTGCAAGGGCTTCGAGGGAAAGAAGGTCGTTGAAGAATCTAGAACTCCCTGGTTACGTTCTCTCTGAAGCACGACATTGGAATTGTAAAGCTCAATCTCGGTTTTGGCCACAGCCCGACCGTCAAATGCCAAGATCGATCTCGATCAAAGACACAGACAACCAACTAGAACGTGGCGTTACTTTACATCCTCAAGCTCAGTTACAGCACGACGACCCCTTCGGCGCAATAGCTTGTTGATTCAGAAGAATACGTCGCTGGATGACCCGCGAAATCGGTCGCGGGAGATCTGAGACAGGCAGGGTCGTCCGTAAGGTACTCCCGGATGGTTGTACGGCACTCTAGCCTGTTCCTAGTGCACGATTCCGAGAGCCGTCCCGCATGATCTTTCCTGTGCTCTCAAGCCTGCCGATCGAAGCTTGGAGTTCAGCAATCGATACGTGAAGATCCGCAGAAGCCCTCGATAGCGATATCTCTCCTCCATTGTCGACGATGTAGCGGTACACAGTCTCGTCGGGCTGCAAAACCTCAGTTGTGGGGGCAGAGATCGGGCGGGGCGTTTCCGGCGGCTGCCCGAAGGTTGTTCCGCAATGCACGCACGACGAGAACTCCCTTGGGGTGAGCGCTCCGCACGAAGGGCATCGCGCAGGCATCGCACTTCTATCCAAGGGTGAATAACTAGCTCGCGGATAGGTCAACACTGAGCGTCTAGGCTTGGAAGGCGAGAAGAACCGCTTGAGGCTGTCTGCAGCCTCTCTGAAGACCTCGCGCAAGGATGGGCTTTGGGGGGGCACATAGGATGTCTTGCAGGCGTCACACCACCAGTACCCTCTGACCAAGCGAAGACCGAAGCCGCACCTCGGGCATCTTGGCAAGAGATGAGCCAGATCAGACAAGAGGTCACACTTCAGGCGGTCTGCTCACGAACAAGTCAGAGCTGAAGCTACTGAATTAATACTTTGCCACGGCATGGCTGAACGTCTCTATCCTCATCTCAGAGATTGTGACCTGTCCCTAGTCATGACCACAGCAGCATTATCTTGGCAAGATCCGTCTAGCAAACGGCGGAGGCGGCTCTGAGTGCCTGAAATCTACCTGCGAGATAGGCCGAGGGAGCCAACCCGTGCTTCTTGGCGATCTCACGTATCGTCTTCTCGATGCCAGAAGTGTGTTGAATCGCCTTCTTGGGTCTCATCGCGATTGTGGGCGGGATGCCAAGCCTGATAGCGGCGTCGCGAAGAATCCACTTCCTGAGATCATCGGCGGTAGATCGAACCTTCATGTTCAGAGGCACCGTGGACGCAAGCTCCGCCATTTTCCTTGTTGCGTATGGGAGCCTGAGCTCCGCTCGGAGTGACGAGACAGCTTGCTCGTCCCGCTGATAGTTGACCTCATGCGCGTTCCGGATGCTTTCCGAGATTGCTTTCAGAGCTGCTTCTGATCCCCGTTCGCCCAAGATAGTTGCGAACCTTTTGTATCCTCCAAAGAGTTCGTCGCTGCCCTGGCCGAGCATGATTACGGACCTTTCGTTCTCGAGTGCGACACGCGCAGTCCAGTGCATCGCCACCGCCACGCTTACCTTCATCAGATTTGGCTCCTCGATTAGCCAAAGCACTTGGTCCAGACACTCTTCAATGTCATCAGCGGAAAGCTCTCGCGTCACGATGGGGAGTCCAATCTCTTCTGCCGTCGATTGAGCTTGCATCATTTCTAGTGTCCGGCCCACTCCTACGGCTACCAGGAGCAGGTCTGTTGCCTTGTCCCTCGCAATCTTGGCAACGACGGTACTGTCTACGCCTCCTGAGAATCCAGCGGCAACCTTGGCTACTCCGTGGGTCTGAATTGAGACCGATTCGTCCAACAACCGCGACAGCTCATCTGCACCGTTTGAGCCAAGTGAGGAGGCCCGGCCCGTCCCAGCTTGCCGCAAGGGAAGTTGAACCGTCGACCGTTCCGAGTCTGCCTTCAGACAGCCCCCGGGTGGAAACGTCGCGACCTCGCCAATGCCGATAGCCCATAGCGCCTTGCGGTCAGAGGCAACAGCAACAAGATCGCCCTTGCGGCCGATGAAAGTTGACTTCAAACCGATTGGGTCGCGTGTCACCAGTAGTCTTTCCCTGGTGGAGAAGCAGATTGAGTATGCTCCGTCTGTCTCGCGTTGGATGGATGGGAACTCCCCCGAAGTCAGCTTCTTCTTGAGAAATTGGGCTGCCTCTTCTCCTTGCACAAGTGTTCCGTTCCTTCCGATTCTTCCGTCGAGGCACAGCCATCCTTCACCCGCTCGGATCGGCTGTGGGGAATCGCCTGGAAGTATCCTCGTGAAGCCGTATCCGACTGCCGAGCGGCTTGCGGGCGATGAGACGTTTAGATGACTTGGCGAGGGTGCCGACTCAAAGTCTCCGTCCCAAGCAACAGCCGCTCCGTCCTGCGCCCGATGCTTCATGGCGCAGAGCATCTTCGCGGCCACGCTTGGTGCGTCTAGACGCGACTTAGAGAAGACCGCTGCAACTGCACCCAATGGCCGTCCTCGCGTTGACAGGGTCTTTATACCAATACGGTTTTGATATGTCTGTCCGTGGTGCGTCGTCCGGTGGCGATCTTACCCATCGATTCAGGCCGGTACGGCTCGCCGGAGATGAGACGTGTCTTCGACGAGGAGAATAGGCTGCAATGTATGCTTGACGTTGAGGCAGCCCTCGCGCGTGCGCAGGCAAAGGTGGGAGACATCCCTTCCAGTGATGCTGAAACGATCTCGAAGAAGGCGTCCACGGAGAACGTCCCGCTCAAGCGCGTGAGACAGATCGAGGCAAGGACGAAGCACGAGACGGCGGCCGTCGTCGCCGCGCTGGCTGAGGCTTGCGACAGGAGCGGACGATATGTTCACCTCGGTCCAACTTCGAGTGACATACTTGACACTGCTACGGCGCTTCAAGTGAAAGAAGCTCTTCAGCTGACTCTAAGACGACTTAACCAGCTCGAGCGGACCCTTCTCAGGCTGACGGAGAATTACCAGGATACAATCTGCGTAGGGAG
>Ga0209314_10001237_pt1 | contig 11431 bp, 11 predicted proteins | sample I19B2metaG_FD_184146 | JGI IMG/M metagenome (GOLD analysis project Ga0209314, IMG submission 184146) | Lake sediment bacterial and archeal communities from Gulf of Boni, Indonesia to study Microbial Dark Matter (Phase II) - ​I19B2 metaG... | ecosystem: Environmental > Aquatic > Freshwater >...
GTGACTTCCAGTGACGCATTGTTAGAGTCTTCTTGCTTTTCCCTTGCACCAATAACGCTAAGACCATGAAGGGTGAGAAGTAGATGGCTCCGATAAGGGAACTGGCCACCAGGCCTGCCACTAGAACTGCTAGTTCTGGATTGAAGCTAAGTATGGAGTATGTTGCTGCTGATAGGTGAAGTATTCCAATAAGAGGATAGAGAAGTATTCTAGCGATGGCTTGGATCAGCGGATAGTCGGCTATGGCTTTCGCAACAACGGGGCTGAATGAGTAATACCAAGCATTGAAGACTGGGATGAACGCTTTCCCAGCAAAAGTAGGAAACACCGTTCTGTCCCTAAAGTTGCGTAGGAACTGAACCTCAGGCGACAATTCAGATCCATAGGTCGCTGTTGCTATCAGACATCTGCTAGGAGGAGTTGGAGAAGGTGTAGCTGTTGGGGCAGGAGTGAACGTAGGTGTTAGCGTAGGCGTTGGCGTGGGAGTGACTGGGGGCGTCGTTGTAGGCATGGGTGATGGTAATGGCGATGGAGCAGATGATGGGAAGAGATAGTACGCCACTCCACCTATGACGGCGACTGCTACGGCACCACCCGCCACTGCCAAATACGCTCTTCGCGACATTCCTCGTCCTTCTTTGGCATATGGTTCTTTGCTCTCTTCTCTATTCGACATACTCTCACCATAAATCTGTGTTTCAGGTCGAAGATTCGCAGTTTTTTTGTTATAGATCATACAACTTCGAATTCTTAAACAGCTCTATTTCTGACTCAGCCGGCCAATTGAAAGGACTGAAAGATAATTAATAGTTATAGCGCACGCTGAAGATTGATAGCGCGCGATCTATTCTTCGGCCCATAAAGGTCAACAGCATTCACGCCAAGCGCGCAAAAAAAGAGAGAGGATTGTTAAAGAAGACCAGAAATCGATGAAAGCCCTTCGACCAGGCCAAGCAAGCTTCTGAAAGCTCCTCCCTGCGTTACTCTGCCTATGAGTTTTCCACCTTCCACTACGTAAACTCTTCTTATATTCTTCTCAACCATGAGGTCAAGTGCCTTTCTGACATGCTCATCAGGACCGATTGTAATCAAAGGCGAACTCATAATCTGTTCAACTGTTTCAGTCATAGGGTTTAAGCCTACGGCGGCACACCGTCTAATCACATCTTTATCAGTCACGACACCCACTGGTAAATCATTCTTTGTAACAACAAGAGACCAAACTTTCTTTTCAAGCATCTCTTGTATGGCTTCCTTGATAGTCTTCGATGCATCTATACAGAACACATTTGTGTCCATGTTGTTTCTTACAGTGACCATTTTAATCTCCTGCAAAGTTATACAAAAATCATCACTAATTAGCTTTATGCTCGCATTGCCAAAAACTAAAGAGGAAAAATAGAGCACGCAAATTTTAAGAATAACATAGCAGAAATCCATGGCAAAACTTATGAGGTTGGAACTGACCTTTCATCAACAAAACAAATGCAGAGTGACACGATTTGGAAAAAATTCTGGATCTTAGTATTCCTCTCCAAAAGGAGATGCTGTCATATTGGAAACTTATGAAACCAGAAAGCCCAGAGCCCTTCGTTATAGAGCCCATCAGTACCCTTGAGGCAAATGGGTTCTTGGCAGAAAAATTGGAGATGCAGATTCACTGTGGCTCGCATATTGATGCCCCAGCGCACTTCGTAAGAGGCGGCGGAGGCGTTGACCAAATACCACTCGAACTGCTGATTGGAGACACAGTGGTCTTAGATCTAACGCACAAGAAATTCAGCGAGCCCATCAACGCAGATGACCTAGAAAGAGCCGAAGAAAAATTGCAGAAAAAGGGCATAAGAATAGAAGAAGGCTACAGAGTCCTCATAGCCACAGGGCATCACAACAAGACTTGGGGAACCAGAGACTACTGGGAGAAAACACCATACATAACATCCGATGCCATCGAATGGCTCCTAAAAAAGAAAGTGTCAGCGGTAGGATACGATTTCTGGCAGGAAGGCAGTCCCAGCATGTCATGTCAAATACACACCATGTTCCTAGAGAAGGGGATACCTCAAATTGAATATCTAGCAGGTCTAGAAAAGATAAAAGGGATGAAAGTGTTTCTAGCTGCTCTACCCCTCTACATAAGAGGAGCTAGTGGGAGCCCAGCGAGAGTAATAGCAATAATTGAAAAATAGCCCACGCGAAGATTGTTCAGCAACGCGAGTTGCAAAGAAAGCGCCCCACTAACTTTTGACACTTGAAAAATAATCAAGGAATACTTGAGAGCACTAGCAATAGTCACACGCGCGTTTCTAGGAGTGATTCAATAGGCAGAAGCTAAAAGAACTAACGCGCTTTCAAAAAATTCTTGAAAGCTTTCCGGATTTGCTCCAATGGCGGGGGTGAGGGTCGAAATTCAGACTTGAATGGGTGTGTTTCGCTCTCCAATAGTTCAGTTAAAAGAGAATAGGAACTGTCAGACTCTTCCATATTGTTACTTCTGAACTTGAAGAGGCAGCATTCCCTTCTTGGTTCTTCCCATCGTTTGTCCCAAGCAAAGACAAGATTTGCATCGCCACACCGCTCGACGTTTCTTTTTATCAAAATCTCTCTTTCAACGTTCAAAACTATGAGAAGTTCATTTATGCGCTCCGCAGGAGTTGTCATCAAAAACTCGCGTGTGACATTATCTGGCGCCGTCGAGTCTATGACGACGCTATAGCCTCTTTCCAACAAGGCGTCTCGCATCGCGGCGATGAGTGAATATATTGTGTATTCGTCGCGGCATGGCGGAATCTCGTTGAAGAGCATCTGCCTCAATTCGTCTACATTTACCCTTGCAAAGCCTTGGTATTCGGCGGTCAATCTTCTAGCGAGGACAGTCTTCCCTGAATTGGGATAACCGCTCAAAACAACATTCCATAGTCCCCTAGCCACTCGATTCATATCAACTCCTCTAATTAAACTGGTTTGACTATGCACATTAGTCATTCGGAATACTCAATAAGAGTTTGTAAATGTCGATAGAGTAAACAATAGAAGTGGTTGATTTTTGTTCATAAACAGAGAGGGTTTCAGAGAACTAAGAAAGAGATTGAAAAAGCGCGCTATGAGTACTACACTATATAAACATTTCGATTCCGAATTCTAGCGCGAGCTAATTTGACAAGGTAGGTTTGCTGCAATCATTTATTAAAGAAGATTTCGCGCGCGATTGCAGTTTAGTTTCAGGATACTGTTTAAATAGTTGTCCTAAGATTTCCTTAGCAACTTGTCTAAGCAATTGCGCTTAAAGAAACAAAGAGAAGTGAGAAAATGAAGAACAAGCGAAAGTATAATCGAAATTCCAAAATCGAACTCCCCAAAAGGTACATGAAGAATAAGAAATAGTCGCATATATCGCGCACAACGAGAAAACATTTCGCAGCGTGCGCCAGGCACCAAACTTGTAACAAAGAACCCGTCAATGCCTTCACACACGCGCGCTTTTATGGATAGGATTTAAAGAGACAGATACTTGATTGTTCCACGATAAACTGTGGCGAACTTGTATATTATTGCGCTACTCACCGACAGCAGTTTTGTACGCGTGATCTTTCGCGTAATCGAATGACGCCACGTGCTCCGGCTTAACGGTTATCTTCACCTACCTCGCCAAGCCCAGCAGACCTCTAGCGTAGCTTTCAGCTCTATCTCCCGGAATATATTTCTGGCATAAGTATGTGAACTCGCCCAAGGTCAGATCACTCGTGTCCAATTTCGCCTTGCCATAAACCATGACGCCCTTGGGCCATACTCCACGGGTCTCTGAGTCGTCAATCAAGAGCGTGACGTTCTCGTTTCGCCTCACATTCCTGGCTTTACGGCTAGCAACAGGAGTTGCCACTACAATTTGCCTATCCACGTAGCTGTACCACACAGGAACTGCATGTATCGTCCCATTTCTGTTCATGCTGCAGAACCTCACAACCTTGGCCTGTTTTAGTAAGGATTCAATTTCCTTCTCAGTGAGATGGGGCGACTGAGTATATGCCAACTTCCAGTTCCTCCAGTTTATACTTACGAGGTGCGCATTTCAGTCTTTTGCCACGTTAAGTGGAGCCAAACCAATCATCAAACCTATAACATTGAACTTCCTATTGCTCCCCCCATATGCCCTCATTTGATTTCTAAATCAACCCCCAATTTCGGAAATTCTCTTTTTGCCTATCTCAGAAATTATAAGACACGAGCTTGAGAAGAGAGCTAGCAACGGAAAGCCCCCATAAACCATAAATGAAAAGCACTTTGAGAACACAATGTCATCGCCTGAAATAATTGTGGAAAAAAAGATGGAGGTTAAAGTCGTGCTCCTGTGGCTTCTATCAGAGTTTATAGAATCTTACTTGAATGTGTTTGCATCCGCCGATGAGATTCCAGAGATACAAGTATTCTGTTCCCGGATAAAGCGACGCAAGCAAGTTTAGGAAGTCAAAGATCCACATTTCCTCGGGCATTGTGACACCGATTGAAGCAGCCTCAGCGACGCTGACATAGAACATGTCGTGTCCCGATTTCCAGTCTGGCCGCTTGGAATGAGTAACCGTTACTTCGCCGACTTTTAGAAGATACTCGTTAGAGGTTGCGTTGTAGACCCATCCCTCTAAAGTTGCGGTTTGTCCAGGCTTGCCTAATGCAACAAAGTATACTTCGTACTTGCCTGGGCCTATCGTTAGGTTGCAGTGTCCATCGTCAAACATGTTGGGATCAGCAACAGCGAACTCTGCTCCTTGCGTCACCCATATGGTTGCGTTGGAATAGCCTGTGAGCGATTTCCATCCAGAAACATTTTCTGGAACGAACATTGTCCGTCTTGCTGAGTCGTAATCGGGCTGACCGTTAAAATCTGATTTCTTCCCGAGAATGTTCAACAGGTACGTTTGTGCTCCCCATAGCTTGTTCGGATTGTTATTGCCTTGAGCTAAAGCAGGATACGCGGAGACTGAAATAGCTAGGACCGCTAAGACGATAGAACTCATTAATATAGGCAGCTTTTTCAATTTATCTCCCTCACGGATCGAGTATATTGAGTCTTAATATATATTACTGTTCACCTTACCAACACGTATACAGTTCACACCTTGAGCAGTACACGATCTATCTAGCACCAAACTTGTAACGCTCAACCTTATCTCCCATTTGCGCGCGCGCACTCGGATGCGAACATAAAATGGGCAACAAACGAAGCGCCGTATTATTACTTAGATAATGATTTGATTGAAAAGTCGAAAGAATTAAGCGCATAGTTTTCCTTTTTCTATAAACTATGGTTCTTGACTATCTTTGCGATTAATAGACCATATAGGGAGATTAAAATGAGAGGTAGATGTAAGACGAAGTTCCACACAGAGTATCCGGGCATGATGAAAAGCGATATTGCATTGAAAATACCTATGAGAAAGCCGACGAAACTTGTGACCGCAAGGACGTACTTATTAACATTCGGGTAGATAAGGGTCAAGAGGGCAATCACTACTGGTGTTGTGGAACAAAACATTACGCCGAAAGACGATGTGAGCAACAGTAGAGGACTGAAGTTGGGGCTCAAGTCAGCATTTATCGGAGACCAGAATGCTAAAGCGGCAGGGATAATGACCCAATACCTCCATACTGGAAGGCTCTGGAAGACGAATACATTTTGCTGTCTTGAAACATCCCACAACCAAAATAAACCCACAAAGACTATCTGAACAACATTCCCAGTTATCACTACAAGACCATAATTTTCAGTAATGGCTATATGATTACTGAAGGCGAGGAACAAAAACAGGATCCCGAAATATGCATCGGCAATTCTGCCTGCTCTCCGTCCATATCGGAAAATAGCAACTATTAGCATAATTGTAGCTACATGAATCAGTGGGCTGAGCCACAAAAATGCAACAGAGGTCTGAAGAAAAACATCTCGAATTACAAGCATCGTCTCCTGCTGCTCGAAAGGAACAGAAGCATAGGTTGGAAGAAAAACGCAGAGAAAAAGAGCTATGAAGATTAGAAGAAGTTTTCTGCCCTCGTTCATAGCGCATCTTCTCGTAATTCAATCTATTTTAGACTTTCCACACTTGATAATCATGAAACATTCTTTGAAGAAAAGCACACCACTTTAGCTGGTTGCGTCAATTTTTACGCGCTTACATGAGTATACGTGCTCAAAATGAAGGAAATTGAAATACTCAGCTTGCTCGTGCTATTTACCCTTAAATAGATATAAGAATAGGATTGTGAGGCCTGTTAATGCAGCGAAAAATGACATGAGGTAAAAACTGAAAACATAGTCGCCTGTCAAATCTTTTGTCAAGCCAACAAGATATGGTCCAGCCAGTACACCTATGTTCGAACAAGTTGCCAGTATTCCAAAGGCTAAACCCAGATTCTGAGGCTTCACGATCTTTGAAGGTAAGGAAAAAATTGGTGCAGGTACGAACGCTACGAATATTGCTATCAGCGCTAGCGTAGGAATTGGAGACGTAGCTGTTGAAATGAAGAATATTAAGGAAGCTAAAACTGTGCTTGCAATAGCTATGAACATTTCTTCTTTTCCAAACTTGCTCACAAGATAACCCACAAGTGGACTCAGAAAGAGGGACCCTGTCATTACTATGCTCGAGAAAAAGCTGGCCGACACGATTTCATAACCTTTAGCTGCAAAGAAATCAGGCACAAATGTTAAAAAAGAGATGAACGCTGCATTAAACCACATCCAGGTCAAACCCACAAGCCAAATAGGCTTCCCAGCCTTTGAAACTTCTAACATTGCGCTTGTTCGGGATTCCCTCGGATTAGATGTAGGTTCTCTGAAAAGTAACAAGAATCCTAGAAGAGAACCAACACAGAAAACAGTGGTCACGAATATGGACGCTCGCCATCCCAGATTAGTGCCTATAATGCTCAAGGCGTTGAAGCTTATTATCGTGCCTAAAGGCATGGCGGTGTTGAATAGCCCCATGCCCAAGCCCAACTCCTTATGCATAAACCAGTGGGAAAGCAATTGAGGCAAGATGATCGTTAAGGTCATGGCCCCAATACCCGAAACAGCTCTGCCCAATGCCATAAGAAAAAAGCCATCACTTGAGCCTGCAAGAAATGTTCCGATTATCATTAGGACTAAAGATGCAACACCAACTTTCTTTGCCCCCAAGCGGTCAGAGATTATTCCGCTGGGAATAGCCAAGAATATGCCGGGCAACGCAAAGAGACTCATAAGCAAGCCCGCTTGCGCATGAGTCATTTTCAGCTCAGATATGATTAATCTGAGAATTGGAGGCATTGACTGAAAAATCAAAGCAAAAGAAAGCTGGCACACATACGTCATGGCTAAAATCCTCCATCGATAATTGTCATGTTCAGTTTCCAATTTTCCAACAACCAACACAAGTAGCCTTATTTTCCTTCATGATATATTTAGTTCAATAATAAAGCATACTTCACTATAACAAGATTTTGATGGACTAAATCACCTTCACGCGCGCGCAAATAACCGAGTGATACATGTTTACTTGTATTAGAGATCGTCTTCTTCAGTTTGCTGCATTATAATGAGTCTTGGAGCCAGTTGTTTGGCTCCTGGTTCTGGCTGTGACAATTGGTCCTTCGTTTCCGTTTTAGCCGTTTCTGGTTCGATTTCTCCGACCTTCTGGTCAATCTGCTCCATTGGCGAGATCTCCTTTAGCGCGCGCGAGTCAATTGGAAGTAAAGCCTTCCAAGCACCGTCAAAGCAGTAGGACCAATTATGCTCGCGTTGTCTACCATCTTTTTTCTCGGATCATTCTTTTGTGTCCAAAGAAAGCCAATACAGCCAAGGAAACAACTATTGTGAACACAAGGTAAAAAGCAGGTCCAGTTCCTGTCTCAAAGACTGGAAAAACAACATACGTTGACAGATTGATCATCGTGTGAAAGAGCAAAGTGGCGAAAACGCTTCCCTCAGTATTGTTAAAGATCCAAGTAAACAAGATCGACATGAACGCCATCAAAACAACTGAGCTCAAAAACATTGGCAATGCTGCTTCATACTGAGGACCAGCTCCCGACATGAAATTCAACGGCAAATGCCAAACCGCCCACACAACGCCGAGCACGGCGCTTGAGAATAGGACTGAGTATCTCGCTTGCAGCCTGGGAAGGGCGTATCCTCTCCAGCCAAATTCCTCTTGAAGTGGACTCCCGAGGAAGAACATGTAAACGAAGTTCCAAACGATCAACCATGGCTGAACCAGTGCCGTTAGTTCAGGAACAACTCCTTCAACCAAATACGCGCCCAGAAGCGACAAGCCCGCTATCGTGGGCATTAGCAGGAACACTGGGAGATACCATGCTTTTTTGATTCGAGGGTCAAAACCTTTCTTGAGCAAATCCTTCACTCCCTTACTTCGTTCGTTAATGTAGGTAAGGGTAAATGCCGCCACAAAGGGTCCGAAGGGCGCTAAATACAGATTTAACCCTAAGCTTTGGAGCAACCAGAAGAACCATGACCAACCGAAGGCAATAGCAAAAAACATCGCCAAGTTCTTTTTCTCGGTACGGCTGAATTCTTTTGTAAACATGGATTACTGTCCGAAAGGTTCCGAATAAGAAATTTTCCATTTCAAAAATCCAAGACAACGGATTGGACAGCTCAATCTTCGGTACGCGATAGATTTCATGCCGATCCTTAGCGCGCGCTTTTAATCCAACCAACTACGCACTCATCTTTCCACTCACCCACTAATAGAATCACCCATCCCATTCTCAATCTCAACCCTTACTCCTATACCTATACTTATGCTCCACACACACTGAACGCGCACGCTCGCTCGTAGGCGCACGCGATGTTATAAAAACAAGTGTTGGATGGAAAAGAATTAGAAGTAATTTCCCAAATCTTAGTGCAGACCAAGTTAGAGCGCGCGTTTTAAGCAGAATGTTTGGGATAAATTTTAGAATAACAGTTTAGTATAGTTTAGATGACGATCTAGGGAGAATTGGGTGAAAATTGGCAACTTCGAAAAAATTGGCCTTAGCCTCAGTTTTTGGTGTGTTAATTTTCGTGACAAAGACGGTTCTGCCAGCTCCGATAAACAAGGTAGTCATTATTATCCATGCTCTTCTACTTGCCTTAGGAGCTTTACTCTTAGGAAAGATGGGCGCCACTTATGTCTCAGCCGTCAGCGGCATCTTAACAGCTATTTGGAATGTAGCCTTGGCACCTATGAGTTTTCTATTTGCAAGCGTATACGGCTTGCTTGTAGACGGGTTCAATTTTATCCTCAAAGTCAACTCTTCAAATAGAAAAATAAACACTTGGAGATTGATGGCCACAATGACTTTGAGCACAACTATAGTTGGGCTTATGAGCTATTTTATGACTTTATGGATGGATTTAATTCCAAGAAATCTTCCAATGGAAATAGGTATGCTCCTCATCGGGCTCTTCAGCGGGGTTGTGGCTGGCTACATTGCAGCAATAATCTGGAATACGTACCTAAGAAAACTCAAAATCTGAATTTAGCGCGCGCGAATTATATCGGTGTTCGTTATTTGTTATATCCACTAGTAGAGAGATGATGCCTTGATGAGATTCAGACATCTGGTCTTAATACTTGCAATTGCCTTGGTAGGAGTAGCTGGAATAGCAAGTGGCGTAAATTTTCTCCTGCAGGATCGGGCGGATACAACCTCGCCAATAACCGATGGTTTGAAGGAAAATCAAGAGATAGCTCGTCAGTTCCTGATCAATAGTCCAACTTTCAAATTTGACGAAATGGAAGAAACTCTGAAACTTGAAGAAAGCGCGCGCTAGTTCGATTAAGAGTATCTCTTTTAGGTTTGGCGCGCGCTAAATTCAAATGACTTGTTGACTTTGAAGAAGTCAAGGGCGAAGCTTGGGTGATAAAGAAGCTTGTTGAATTGTCTTATTGATTTCTCCAAGCTTAATCTTCACAGTTTCGAGCACACAGTTTATAAGTGTCGGTGTCAAGGGTAGATGAAGCGTGTAAGAAGCGATTTTTGCACAGCGACTATCAGGAGTTGAAAGAGTTAATGTACGAGAAAGAGATGCACAAGGCAGTCTGTGCTGACTGTGGTCAAGAATGTGAAGTTCCATTCAAACCTGACCCAAGCAGACCAGTTTACTGTCGAGAATGCTATTCAAAAAGAAGACCTGCAAGACGAAGATATTAGGTTAAACTAACAACCTTAATCAAAGATTAATTTCCTCAATTTTCTCATGTTTTTTTAGATTCATTCTAGTTTTTAAACTATCTCTTTGTACACAACCTCTAGGTCATTCTGTATTTACGTATTTACACATTGATTTTCTAATTTTCTATTCGAAGCTGAAGAAAAATTTTAGAAAACAATGGTCTATGAATTATGCAACCGTGTATTTAGGATTCATTCTAGGTAATCGATGACTTTGCCTTCTTGAGTCAGTTTGTAGTATTGCTTTCCTTTTCTGATTTCTTTCTCTACGCAGAAGTCGTGCTCTAGTATGTTTAGATGCCATGTCAAGGTGTCGCTTTCTAAACCTGTCTTTGATTGTAGGTCTTCGATGGTTGCGCAACCCCCTTTGAGAGCTTTAAGAATTTCTCTTCTCAGGGGATTGTTGATTGCTCTAAAGTAGCGTTCATGATACTGTCTTGTGTTCTCAATCGAATCATTAGTAGCTTTGGAGGTTTTACGTGACAAGACACAAACCTATTATGAAGTATCGTAACCCGCTTATAATGTCATTTCCATATGATCTGGCAAGTTAGTATATTTTATTTGTTTGAATAGAAAAAACATTGATTAGCGCGTGCCCTGGTGCAAATGCAAATGGGACAAGAACACAATCTCGTTCTCTACGTTGACAAAGGCTTAGTTGAAAAATCGCGTAATCTTGGCTTTAATCTTAATAAAACATTTGAAAACCACTTAAAACAATTAATTACGCAACTCTCAGGCTTTAATTCAGTGAACAACAGCAGAAACAACGGTTTTACTGGTGTTTGGTGGGCCGGACCGGACTTGAACCGGCGACCTTCTGCACGTCAAGCAGATGTCCTAACCAGGCTAGACTACCGGCCCTCACATCTTCTGGTCTGTTTTCATTAACTAACCTCAAATTAAGGTTTTCTGTATAGCTATTACTTTGTGAATTTCTACTTATTTTACTTGTTTTACTTAGACTTAATAGTCTTTCACATTCTACCCGATGCTACCATTATTGTTGGACATATGGCTTGGCAACGTTTTATTGATTTACTGACACTTGTATGGATGCCGGGAATCTATATCGAGACATCGAATGGGCTGAACATGATAGCTGATTTGTACGGCGTGGACTTTGCGGAGAGATTGATTCGCAGGTTAGGTGTGGATAAGGTTGTCTTTGGTTCAGACTGGATGGGCTCGAGTTCTCGTATGACAAAAGAGAACA
>Ga0209314_10001239_pt1 | contig 11419 bp, 5 predicted proteins | sample I19B2metaG_FD_184146 | JGI IMG/M metagenome (GOLD analysis project Ga0209314, IMG submission 184146) | Lake sediment bacterial and archeal communities from Gulf of Boni, Indonesia to study Microbial Dark Matter (Phase II) - ​I19B2 metaG... | ecosystem: Environmental > Aquatic > Freshwater > Lake...
CTATCAGAACATTGTGTTTGCAGGGACCACTATAGTAACTGGAATAGCCAAAGCCATTATAATCGAAACAGGGAAAGACACCGAGTTCGGAAAGATTGTATCCCTCTCACGTGACATAAAAGAGCCTCTCAGCCCTCTCCAAAAGCAGATCGATTACACGGCCAAGATCAACTTCATAGTCGCTATTATAGTAGGAAGCACCTTCTTCGCCATCGCCAAGATCCTCGTCAACCTGAATATGCTTGACAGCTTGCTCTTCGCAATCGGCGTAATGATCTGCCTTGTTCCAGAAGGATTCCAGCTGACGGTTTCACTCTCTCTTGCGCTAACCGCATCAGCCATGGCCGAGAAAAATGTCGTTGTTAAGCGTCTTTCCTCTGTTGAAACGCTGGGATCTACCACTGTAATGTGCGTTGACAAAACAGGCACTATAACCAGTGGAGAAATGATGGTGAAGAACGTTTGGGCCAACGGCGAAGTCTTCGAAGTGACCGGTGACGGATATAGCCCACAAGGTTTCATCACAATTAAAGGTAGACGCATGAGCAGAGCTGAGAGAACTCATATTCTAGCGCTCTTCGAGGTTGCAGCCTTCTGTAATAATGCGAAGCTCAACCCGCCCTCAGACAGAATCTCCAGATGGACTGTGTTGGGTGATCCAACTGATGGGGCATTCTTGGTCTTTGCTGGTAAAGGTGACCTCAACGTAAGCGAAGCTCTAGCGAAGAACCCCAGGACAGGGTTGATTCCATTCGATTCTAGAAGGTGCCTAATGACGAGTATTCACAGAAGATCTGACGGAAAGATCGTCGCATACACTAAAGGCGCTCCTTACGAACTGCTCTCCAGATGCTCTAGAATATTTCTTGAGAACGAATACGTCGTCCTCGATGATGTAGAGCGAAAAGTTGTGGAGAAACAGATTGAGGACTTCGCTGCGGAAGGCTTTAGAGTTCTCGCCATGGGCACGCGGGTTCTTCAGAGCCCAGAGAATGAGTTCACGCCAGAAGAAGTTGAGCACGATCTAATCTTCCTCGGTTTAGCGGCGTTATTTGACCCACCGAGACCTATGATAGAGAAAGCGGTATCGGACGCTAGAAGCGCAGGTATACGGGTAATTATGGTGACGGGAGACCATGAACTGACAGCGGAAGCAATTGCGAAGAGAACTGGGATTGTGACTTCACCGGAGCATGTGGAGCATGTGTTAATTTCTGGTCGCGAACTTCCGAAACTCTCTGAAAGTCAACTATCAAGAATCCTAGACAACACAGAGATCGTTTTTGCGAGAACAGCTCCAGAACAGAAATTGCGGATTGTCCAGGCCCTTAAATCAAAAGGCCAAATAGTTGCTGTGACCGGAGACGGTATAAACGACGCTCCCGCACTCATGGAAGCCGAAGTCGGCATCGCCATGGGCGCAGGTGGTACAGACGTTGCCAGAGAATCAGCCGACATGGTGCTATTGGACAACAACTTCATTTCCATGATTGAGGGCGTCAAGCTCGGAAGAGGAATGTTTGACAATCTCAGAAAATTCGTTTACTATGTGTACACACATAATTGGGCTGAGCTGGTAACCTTCATTGCATTTGTCTTGCTACAGGTGCCACTTCCACTTCTAGTCGTACAGGTTTTAGCCATAGACCTTGCCATGGACGTCTGGCCATCGTTAGCTCTTATCATGGAACCTCCAGAACCAAGTGTCATGAAGAAATCGCCAAGACAGACAGGAACCAAGCTGATAGACCTTGGAATCTTACTGAGGGGACTATATGTTGGCATAATTATTTCAATCAGCGGACTGTTTTGGGCGTTTCAAACATGGAAGGTTGCAGGATGGAGTTTTGGGCAAGTGACGGTGAGTGATCCTATAGCATACGCTAAAGGTACCACGATCGTCATGGCATGTATAATGGCAGGCCAACTGGGCAACTTCTTCGCTGCCAGATCGAGTTCAGAATCAGTCTTCCGAATCAATCCACTGAGAAATAGATGGATCTTCCCGGGGATACTGACACAATTGGCCATCCTAGTAGTTATAGTTTACATTCCATTCTTTCAATCTCTCTTGGGAACCGCATCTCTAACATCACTGGATTGGATCTACCTCTACAGTTTCGCACCTCTAATAATACTAATCGAAGAAGTGAGAAAAGCCTTCGTTAGACACTTGAATTACAGGAAGCCCATGTGACCGTGGTCTAATAGATGTTTTAACGTCTGCGAGTGAAGCGAGCAGGCGGCTTATGTGTAATGCCGTAAACAACTCGCACAACCTGCGCAGCTAAAGCCTTAGCTAATTCCATGTGTACATTATATCAGATGCCTCTTTCATATTTTGTTAAAGCGACAACTTCAACGGGCACAACTTTCCTATAGACTTGTTCTGGGCTTCTTACAATTCCATCAACGGTTAAAATGTCTTCAACTCGTATACCAAACAATCTCTCATTTTCTTCTAGTAGCGGTAAGATTTTTCCCCAATCTTCTTTGGATATTGTGACAATTTTGCCGCCATTAAGTTGATCTTCGCCAACGGTTTCTCGAGGATCTCTTAAGTATACTGCACCTGCAGCAGCCAAAGGAAAGAGATTTCCACCTTGGTAAGGAGTTCCTTGCTCTATGATCTTTCCACGATCATCAAATTCTATTCCATTTAGAATTGTGAATCCCAAGGCTGCCATACAAGATTCACCCATATAGTCTTTGCAGGACCCGTTTATGACTGCTGTAGCACTTCCAACAGCGTTAATTAAGGGTCTATCGATGAGATCACCTAAGACAAAAGCTACGCCACCTTTGGCACCATATTCAAATGCTTTTCCCGCATCCCCGAAAATGACGAGCTTTCCCGACTTGAAACAATAAGCTACAGAATCCTGAGCGCTTTCATGGACGTAAAACTCCGGGCCGTCCGCAAAAGCGGCAAGGCAGTCGCCGACTCTACCATACACATCGATTCTAACTTCGTCTCTTGCGACCAGGCCAGCACCAAAGTTTCTCTGCCCTTCAAAGTTGTAGGCGATGAATCTTCTCCATCCCAGTTTGTAAGCTCTTTCAAGAAACTGGCATATTCCTTCCTCTCCCTCTGGATCAAATCCGCTCACATCAATAACCAGAGTTTCATTTGGATTGACGGGCCCCTCGAGCCCACTCTTCTCTTTTCGGTCGACTAGACAGTATTTTCCGTGCAGATTGGACTCGACGGTGGGTATCGAACTGAAAATATCGAAGAGTTTTTCTTCGAAGAGAGGAATTACATCGCTCCTTCTCTTGTCACCGGCATCGTATCTTCTGTCGATAAGCAGGGTCAGCGTTTCTATTACAAGTGATTTCTCATAGTCCCCCCTATCAGCATACGCTTTCATGTTTTCCGCAAACATGCACACCTTGTCAAAGTCCCAGTCTTTGATGCTTGTTGCGACATAGTCGAAGATCTCGATAGGCTTCAGTCTTTCATATAGTCTTTCATCCGTATCCGAGAACCGTTTTCGATCATAGCCAGCTGTTCTCTTGTAACGTCTCTGATGTCTTTCAGTTGAGATTAGCTTCCCGAACTTGTCTGTACATACCAGATTCTTCAATTCGTCAATGGTGAAGATGAAAGCACCCCCGTCGGTATAGCTGCCGCCTCTGGCGTACCAGTACAGGTCGGCCACAGGATGGAATCTTTCATCATCTTCCGCCAAACTCTTGAGCATTGCATCGATCGCTTGCTTTTCTGAAGCTATGAGACCTATATCTACGTCTCCAGATTGAAGCGCAAAAACTTGCGGCCTTAACATTGAGGTGTCAGTTATGCCGACTAACTGAAACTGGTTCTCGTAAGGATCATTTCTGGCAATGATGAAGAACCATGGACCATCAGGGGAACCGTGAATATGTGTTGCTTGGATAGCTCTATAGACCCTTCTCTTCTCTTCCGGTAGCATTGCAAAATCTCTTTCAGTTGTGGGAGCAATAGCTTCAATCGCATATTCCAAAGGATATCGATAGACTCTTGTCAAAAGGTCCCAGTACAAAGCAGCGACCTCAGTATCTGTCAAGAAGAGAGGAAGCATGTTCCTTTGTCTAAGGTACTCAGTTATCGAATGGTAATTTGCAAAATCCCCGTTGTGAACGAGCGCATCGTGTAGTCCTATAAAGGGGTGAGATCCTCCAGGATGCCATACCTTACCTTTTGTCGGATACCTTTGATGACCAATCCACACATGGGCTTCGACGTCTTCGAGCTGATAGTACTTGAGGACCTGCTCAGCATAACCCACAATTTTCAAGACCATCATATTCTTTCCATGAGAAACGACAAACGCTCTCTTCTCGCCTAGAGAAGCATAACAATTCTTGTTCAAAGCAAAACTATTCCTGTAAATGAATTCATCCTCTGCTCGCCTCAGATCCAATCCTCCAAGCTTGTTTCGTCCAATAAATGTTCTCAATTTATCTTCGTTCACTCTGACAAAATATCTCCAAACTTCAGGAGGTTTCACTTCCAGCCCAATGGATCTGTAATCTTCAATGGTAGGAATTTTCTCTGAGACTTCAACATTGAGATGGGAATCTATGAATCTAGCTTCCACTTCTTTTCTTGATTTCGAATCTAAGTAAGCTACTTGCATTAGGTAGTCTTCTTCCAGGATTTTCTGTGAAACTCCTAACTGCTTTGCAGAAAGACCGACAGCTGCTATTCCGCCACCTTTACTGTTACCCCTATTGTGCATTTGCAGCATCGGCTGCAGTAGATATCTTCCTTCTATTGGAACGGAACAGGCGGCTCCAAGAACGCCGCATCCACCCTCGGCGGCTTCCCTATAGACTGGAACTTTAAAGCGATCGGAAACCAATTCCTTCCTCGAAGTGACCATTTCGTAAGTTGAATTATCCATACGCATCATCTCAAATGGTCAAGATGAACGAGGTGACTGAATCTACCGTTTTTGAACTTCACTTCATTGCTAGGGCGGAGTTCTCGGATATTCTCCAAATCGAGCTGCGCTAGGATGTAGTTCCACTGTCTTTTCCATGAAGAATATAGGTTGATTATCCTTTGAGCCGCCCATTCTGGGTTGATAAGGAGCATTAGCGCTGGATCAGTTGTGGCGATGCCCGATGGACATCCTCTTCCTCTTTCACAATTTTCACATCTCTTACATCCGAGCGCAACTAGTTCAGCTGTTCCAATTACTGCTCCATCAGCCCCTAATGCGATTGCCTTGGCGACATCAAACGCAGTTCTTATTCCACCGCTAGCCATTATCGTTATTTCGTCTCTTACACCTTCATTCACTAGGTAATTGTGAACGATTGGGATAGCATATTCAATAGGCATAGCAATGTTCTTCTTGGCTATGTCAGGGGCAGCTCCTGTTCCTCCGCAACCACCGTCTATCTGCAGAATGTTTGCTCCAGCATAATAGCTTCCAATAGCAACCATATCGACATCTGTGGGCGTGGAGACTTTCACGGAAACTAGAGCCTTGGGATTTATGTCTTTCATCAGTTGAACATGCCTATAGTGGTCTTCAACCGAGTAAACATTATGAAATGGAAATGGGGAGAACAAGCTTACGTTGGGAATTACCTCACGTATCTTCGCAACGTCAGGAGTGACTTTATCGGCAAGTAGGTGTCCTCCCAAGCCCGGTTTGGCGCCCTGAGCATATTTCAGCACAACGATTCTTGCTCTCTTTATAGTTTCAGCGTTAACCCCAAAGTGGCCGGTAGCAACCTGTGTTATAACATGCTCCTTGAATGGGATCAACTTGTCAGGATAGCCACCTTCGCCAGTGCTGGTGAAGGTATTCCATGCTTCGGCAGCCTGGGCTCTCGCGAGCATTACGTTTAGGCTGACAGAACCGAAAGACATGTCCCCGCCATAAATGGGAATGGGGATTCTTATCTCCGGTCTTCCATCATTCCTCTTGTTCAAAACTATTGAGGTGTCTAACTGTCTTTCATCGAACAGTTTGCCGCCGTCACGTTCTTCTTTATCCAACTCAAAACTAAATCTTATTCTGTCAAAACCTCCCCTGGAATTTCCATTTCTATACTCATATCTGTTGGACGGTCTTCCTGTTTCAGCCTGTTCCAAAGTTGACAGTATCAGATCTGGAGTCCAACGTGAGTCGCCGAGCGCCAGATATTGTGAATTCTTTACAGATAACGCGTTGGTTGGGCACCCTTTTATGCATCGTTGACAGCCAAAACCGACACAAGAACTTTTATGATTGACTATACGAAGATAGCCGTCGGGCTTCTTGAAAGCCTCATATTCAATCGAAGCAGAGCCTATGTATTCTGGGCATATCTCAGCACAGATGCCGCACTCTGTGCACCTAGACCTGTCCAGGATGATCTCATATTCTTCTATTCTGTTTGGATATTTAGAAGGCGCGGGCTCTACTTCCGGCGTTCGAAAAAGAAGTTGTTCTTGCATTATTCTCTATCTCCGAAAACCTTCGCTTCCAGATCTTCATAGAACATTGCCCTGCCAATTTCACCCCTCTGTCTTCTCACTTCTCGCAAGCCCATTCCCCCTAACACTTCTAGGAGTTGGTCTTTCCATGAACCTATCAAATTCACAATTCGCTGAGTTGCCAGTTCAATCTCTGTATCTTCCAATTCCATCGGGCAGTCTGCTGCATGTTTGTCTCCGTAACAAGCTTTGCATCCGAGGGCGATTTGATAAGCTAGACCGACCGCAACGGCGTCTGCTCCGAGAATTATAGATTTGGGGACATGAGCCGCTTCCGCTATTCCTCCGCCGCTGATCAAAGTGGCTTCATCTCGAATGTTTATGTCAACTAGGTGTGAATGAACTGAGCGAATCGCGTTCTTGATGATATCAGGATCTTGCTCAACAGATTCGTCAACAACGTAGAAATGAACGATATCACCGCCCATTCTCGTCAAAGCTTCTGCTCTTTCAGAAGAGTTTTCATCGTAAGGAAACCGCAGGGAAACCAATAATGAGGGGTTCTTTTCTTTTATTCTCTCGAGATGGTCATCTATCTCACTGTCCTTAAAATCGACCTCGACTATTCTTGACGCTTTGATCAGGTCTTCAAAATCTTCTATTTCGGTAGAGTTGATTCTGGGTATCAAATTCAATCTGTAGGGGGCCAGATCATCTGAGTATTCTTTCGCATTTACAATAGAGAAGGTATTGAGTCTAGCAGCAGCTTTTGCTAGAGCTAACTGAATGCTTCTTCTTGTGGTGGAATTCAGTGGAGCATCTAGAATCATCGGTATTGGGATCTCTATGGTTTTTGGAGAGTCTGAAAGCAATCTTCCACTTTCATCAAACTCTAGGTGTGACAGCTTTCTTCCCAGATCTACTGAAGTTGAAATGTACTCTCTGCCATGGATTCCGTCCCTTGTTGGTCGAACTATCTCCGAAAAGTCGAACCATATGCTATCAAAGCCCTTTCCCGCAAACGGGCCTTTATACCCAGTTCCAGAAACAGGAACTCTCCCGGTTTCAGCCTCAAAATTGATTGTTTCTATTCTGTCTGGAGTGAAGTAGGAGTTCCCTAATCTTTCAAATTCTGGATTGTTTTCGATTGAAATGGCGTTTTTCGGACATGTCAAGACGCAGCGATAGCATCCGCGACACAGATGATCAACGGGTTCTGCTATCTGTCCGTCTTCGCGTGTCCTGTGAACTTCATATATGCAGGCTTGAGTGCACTCTTGAACGTCTGAACAATTATTGTAGCGCTTAACTAAGAACTTTGAAGGTAATTTGATTCGAGAAGGCGCATCCTTCACTTCGATGTGATATCTTTCATAAATTGCTTTCATCGTAAGACATCGGACGCCTCCTCGCATTCTTTCACGTCTCTCGAAGACCCTCTTTGCTCCCGTGGGTTTTCATATGTCATGAAACTGTAATCGAAACCAAAAATATATAAATTCATCTAGCCAATTGCTAGACAAACGTTTAATAAACCCTTCCATAAATGCAAGAATGCGTAAAGGGATGACATGTCATGGAGATGGATGAGACAGATGTCAAGATTTTGAAGAGCCTGATGGCGGATGCGAGGCTTTCGAGCAGACAAATAGCAAAGAAAGTCGCCGTCTCTGTTGGAACTGTGATATCAAAAATAAGGAAGATGGAGCAAGAGGGGATAATAAAAGGATATTCAGCAACGCTGGACCAAGAGAAACTCGGCTATGAACTAACAGTCGTAACTGAAATAACTGTCTCCAAAGGTAAACTGTTAGAGATGGAGAAGGAAATCGCAAAGATGTCAAACGTTTGTGCGGTCTATGATGTAACAGGCTTGACAGATGCTATGGTCATTGCGAAATTCAAGAACAGAAATGAGCTAAGCGATTTCACAAAGACTTTGCTTACAATGCCATTTGTGGAGAGAACTAACACTCACGTTGTATTGACTACAGTTAAGGAAGACCATCGACTAATTTGAGCTGCTCAGAAAAAGAATTGCTGATTGTCCACATTGAGCTTATCGATACCATTAACGATTTTGGATATTTTTAAAATGGGAGGCTTCGAAGAATGAGAATAGCCATGGCTCAAATTAATGCCACGGTCGGCGATCTGGAAGGCAACGCGGCCACAATAAGCGAATACATTGGTAATGCGAAAAAGAATGGAGTTGATTTGGTAGTATTTCCAGAACTAGCAATTACTGGCTACCCTCCTCAAGACTTACTGCTTGAAAACGCCTTTGTCAAGAGAAACAAGAAACTGTTGGAGGAATTAATTAGCCATAACCGAGATGTTGCTGGAGTAATTGGTTTTGTTGACTACAAAGAAAAGAATCTCTACAATGCTGCAGCTGTCTTCAACGGAAATAGGTTGATCGGTGTAATTTACAAGGCGCTTTTACCCACATACGATGTGTTCGATGAAGATAGGTACTTCAAGCCTGCGAAAGAAGAGGAAATAAAACCAATATCGATGAACCTTAACGGAAAGAAATTGAAGTTAGGCGTGGAGATTTGCGAAGACCTATGGGACAAAGACTATGACGTAAAAGTTACTTATCTATTATCGAAACGAGGAGCAGACGTAATTGTTAACATTTCTGCTTCTCCGTTTCATTCTGGAAAGAGATTTGAACGAGAACTACTATTGAAAGAAAAGTCTAGAAAAAACAAAATTGCTATATTCTATGTTAATCTGGTCGGTGGGCAAGATGAGCTGGTTTTTGATGGACAAAGCTTGGCAGTAGATAACTCTGGGGATCTAATAGCCATAGGCAAACAGTTTGAAGAGGATCTGATAATTATTGACATCGACTTAGACAAAGGAGTTGCCGGACGAATTGAACCGCCTCCGTATTACAAGGAACAGGAGATGTTCAATGCCATAGTCTTGGGCATACGTGACTACTTCAGAAAGACAGGTTTCGAGAAAGCTATTGTAGGAATGAGCGGTGGAGTCGATTCCTCATTGACTGCCTGCATAGCCGTTGAAGCGTTGGGCAAAGAAAATGTTATCGGTGTTTCCATGCCTTCGAAATTCTCCAGTGAACACAGTAAAACTGACGCACAAGAATTAGCCGAAAACTTGGGAATATGTTACGTTCAATTCTCTATTCAAGACATTGTCAATGCTTATCAAAAGAGCTTGGAGGAACCTCTAGAAAAAATAAGAAAACACTTCAGCATAGAAAAAGGAAGCGACAATCCGATCGCTGACGAAAATATTCAGCCTAGAACGAGAGGAAACTGTCTCATGGATATATCTAACCGATTGAAAGATCTGAAGATACTAGTTTTGAATACTGGAAACAAAACAGAGCTTGCGCTTGGTTATTGCACACTGTACGGAGATATGGCCGGCGGAATTGGGGCATTGGGTGACGTAAGCAAACTTGAGGTCTATAAACTTGCAAGATACGTGAATGAAAAAGCTGACAGAGAGATTATACCTAAAAATGTGTTTGTGAAGAAACCATCACCTGAGCTCGAACATGGTCAATTTGATCCATTTAATTTCGATCTTGTTAGCCCATTAGTTGATGATATTATGGAGGATCGGAGAAGTAGAAAAGAATTGATTGGAATGAGTTATCCAAAGGATGTTGTTGAAGATACCTACAGAAGGATTAGAAGTGCCGAGTATAAGAGATGGCAAGCAGCTCCGTGCATTAAGATTACACCCAAAGCATTCGGTATCGGATGGAAGATGCCCATCGTTAACAAGTATGAAGGTTGAAGGATAATTCATGAAACTCGACGCAATTCTAGTGTTAGACTTCGGCGGGCAGTACTGTCACCTTATAAGCAGAAGAGTGCGCGAACAAAACGTTTATTCAGAAATCGTTCAGCATGACATATCAGCGGAACAAATAGAAGCACTTAAGGAAAAATTCAACCTCAAAGGCTTGATTTTGTCGGGTGGACCAGCCAGCGTTTATGAAAAAGACGCGCCAAAATGCGACATGAAAATCCTAGATTTGCACATACCGGTCCTAGGTCTCTGCTACGGGCATCAACTCATCGCGCAGTTGGTTGGGGGCAAGGTTGAGCTAGGCGCAAGGGAATACGGCATAACCTACGTGGATGTTGACAAGCCCGTGGGTGTGCTGAAAGGACTAAGCCAAAGAGAACGGGTTTGGATGAGCCATGGTGACACGGTTTATGAATTGCCAAACGGCTACGAGGTTTTGGCGCACACAGAAAAATGTCCAGTGGCCGCATTCAAACATGAGGCGAAGCCGCTTTACGGGTTGCAGTGGCATCCGGAAGTGATGCACACTGAAAAAGGGCAGCAGATGCTGAGAAACTTCACATTCGAGGTTTGCAAGTGCGAGCCGAACTGGCGTATGGAAGACTTCGTAACGTCGGCAGTGCACGAGATAAAGCAGACGGTCGGCTCCGGCAAGGCTATCATCGCCCTGAGCGGAGGCGTCGATTCCAGCGCAGTTACAGCCTTAGCTGCAAAAGCCATAGACGAGAATTTAACCGCCGTCTTCGTTGACCACGGATTTATGCGCGAAAACGAACCAGAATTCGTCAGGAAAACCTTTGGAGAAATCCGAATGAACTTCGTCTCAGTTGACGCTAAAGAGCAGTTTTCAGAAAAATTGAAGGGTATCATAGACCCTGAAGAAAAAAGGCGAATTATTGGCAGAGAGTTTGTTCGAGTTTTTGAAGACATAGCCAAGCGCGTGCGCGCCGAATACTTGATTCAAGGAACCATCTATCCAGACCGCATCGAGTCGGGTTTCAGAAAGTTCTCCGACAAGATAAAGACACATCACAACGTTGCAGGACTGCCCACCAAAATGGAGTTTAAGGCCGTGGTAGAACCCCTGCGCGACCTCTATAAAGACGAAGTCAGAAAGGTGGCTGAAGAATTGGGGTTACCGAAGGAGATTGTTTGGCGGCAACCATTTCCAGGTCCAGGCTTGGCAGTTCGCGTGACAGGTGAAGT
>Ga0209314_10001245_pt1 | contig 11408 bp, 9 predicted proteins | sample I19B2metaG_FD_184146 | JGI IMG/M metagenome (GOLD analysis project Ga0209314, IMG submission 184146) | Lake sediment bacterial and archeal communities from Gulf of Boni, Indonesia to study Microbial Dark Matter (Phase II) - ​I19B2 metaG... | ecosystem: Environmental > Aquatic > Freshwater > Lake...
GAGGTGCACCCCCATACCGGCCGAACCCACCAGATCCGCGCCCATTTTGCCAGCCTCGGGCATCCGGTGGCCGGGGACCCTCTCTACGGGGCGTCGGGCCGGACGGGGTTGAACCGGCTGTTCCTGCACGCCTGTCGGCTGAGCTTCACCCAGCCCTCGACCGGCCAGAGGGTGACCGTGGAGTCTCCCCTGCCTGCCGAGCTTGAGCGCTGGCTAGGCGGCCTTCTATAATCAAAGCGGAGTGTAATCAGCATGCCGGTACGGTTCGTCAGTATCGCCTTGCTCGCCGCGGCCGGGCTGGCGGTTGGCCAGCCGCGCCCGGCGCAGAAGCCGTCTGAGCAGCAGCTCCAGGTCGAGGAAGACATCAAGACGCGGATCACCCTGGAGGTCACTCGCGTCAACCTGCTGTTCACGGTGACCGACCGGAAGGGCCGCTTTATCACCAGTCTGGGCCGGCCCGACTTTGAGGTTCTGGAGAACCGGAAGCCTCAGGGCATCCTGGAGTTCGCCGCGGAATCGGACTTGCCCCTGCGAATGGCCATTCTGGTGGATACTTCCAACAGCATCCGGGACCGCTTCCGCTTCATCCAGGAGGCGGCCATCGAGTTCATCAACAGTGTGCTGCGGCCGCGGCAGGACAAGGCCCTGGTGGTGAGCTTCGACACCACCGCCGAGCTGGTGGCCGACCTGGACGATAACAGTGAGCACCTGGCGAAACTGATCCGCGACCTGCGGCCCGGAGGCGGCACTTCGCTGTATGACGCCATCTTCTTCGCGTGCCGCGACAAGCTGGGCAAGGAGCAGCCCCGCCACAAGTTCCGCCGCGCCATGATTATCATCAGCGATGGCGAGGACAACCAAAGCCGCTATACGCGTGACCAATCTCTGGAGATGGCCCAGAAGAACGACGTGGTGGTCTACACCATCTCCACCAACATCTCCCGGATCGAGACAGACGGCGACAAGGTGCTGAAGTATCTGGCCGCGGAGACCGGCGGGCTGTCGCTATTCCCCTTCAAGGTGGAGGACCTGGGCCAGTCCTTCGAGAATATCGCCAACGAGTTGCGGCACCAGTACAACATCTTCTACCGGCCCGAGCCGCTGCGCACCGACGGGCGTTACCAGACCGTCGAGGTGCGGGTGAAGAACCGCAAGGACCTGGTGGTGCGGGCCCGCAAGGGCTACTACGCGCCGCGGCTGTAGCCGACCGCGCCAAGGCTCACGGCGCGCCGTTCATCGCCAAGGACCAGAGGATCCACGAGCATCACCGGCGTGCGGTCTGGAGAGTACCACTCAGCTTGGGGGTTCGGCGTGGTGGCGGACGTCCACGCCCTGAACCAGGAAGATCACGTCCTCGGCGATGTTGGTGGCGTGATCGGCAATGCGCTCAAGGTTGCGCGCCGCCAGGAGCAGAACCAGCGCCCGCGAGACGGTGGCCGGATCCTGCTGCATGAAGCGGGCCAGCTCATCTTGGATGGCGTCCAGCAGGTCGTCCACGGCATCGTCCGATAGCAGGACTTGGCGCGCCAGGGCGCTGTCCCGCTTGACGAAGGCATCCAGACTGCCGCGGACCATGGTCTCGGCCAGTGCGGCCATCCTGGGTATGTCAATCAGCGCCTTCACGGGAGGCTCCCGGATGAGCCTCAGCGCGCGCTTGACGACGTTCACGGCCAGGTCGCCGATCCGCTCCAGGGCATGGTTGATCTTGATCGCCGCGGTCAGGAAGCGGAGGTCTGTAGCCATGGGCTGGTAGCGGGCGAGCAGGGTCACGGCGAAGTCGTCGATCTCGATTTCCATCTGGTTGATGCGGGCCTCGTTGCGCAAGACCGCCTCAGCCTCAGCTTCGTTTCTCTCGACCAGCGAAACGACGCTGCGGTGCACCGCCGATTCCACCAGGCCGCCCATTTCGAGCAGCCGTCGCTGCAACTCGTTCAGTTCTTCTTGAAAGTAACGCACAGAGACTCCTCGTCCGGCCGTAGCGGCCGGTGCGTTCCACTAACCAAACCTCCCCGTGACATATCCCTCCGTTCGCGGGTTGTGCGGTCGGGTGAAAATCGTCGGCGTGTCGGCGAACTCGACCAACTCGCCCAGCCACATCAGTCCGCAATAGTCCGAGGCCCGCGAAGCCTGCTGCATGTTGTGGGTGACAATAATGATCGTATAGCGCCGCTTCAACTCCTGCATCAACTCCTCGATTCGGGCGGTGGCGATGGGGTCCAGCGCCGAGCAGGGCTCGTCCATCAGCAGCACCTCCGGCTCGACGGCCAGCAGTCGCGAAATGCACAAGCGTTGCTGCTGCTCGGGTGTCAGGGACAGAGCGTTCTGCCCCAGGCGGTCCTTCAAGTCGTCCCACAGCCCGGTGGCGTGCAGGCACCTCTCGACGATCCCCACCAGGCGGGAGGAATTCCCTTGGCCGTGCACGCGCGGGCCATAGCCCACGTTTTCGAACACCGAAAGGGGGAATGGATTGGGCCGCTGGAAAACCATGCCCACGCGCTTGCGAAGCTCGGTCAGCTCCACGCCGCGGCCCAGAACATCGATGCCATCCAGCCGGATCTCGCCCTCCGCGCGGAACCCCCGGATTCCGTCATTCATGCGGTTGAAGCACCTAAGCAACGTAGTTTTTCCGCACCCGGAGGGGCCGATGATCGCGGTGATCGCGTGGGATGGGATGTCGAGAGCTATGCTCTTGAGAGCGTGAAAACTCCCATAATAGGCGTCCAGACCGCGGACCCGGATCTTGGCTTCCCCGGCGCTCCTCTGGCTATCCAAAACGTCCGCTGACGTACTCATGGGTCTCCTGCTCCCTCGGATTCACGAAGATCTGCTGGGTGGCGCCGCACTCGATCAACCGTCCCTGAAGGAAAAAAGCCGTCCGGTCGGCGACCCGCGAGGCCTGCATGACATTGTTGGTCACCAGGATGATGGTCAACTCGCGCTTCAACTCCACCAGGGCCTCTTCGATCTTAGCAGTGGAAATAGGGTCAAGCCCGGAGCACGGTTCGTCCAGCAGAAGCACCTCCGGCTCGAGCATCAGGGTTCGCGCCAGGCAGAGTCGCTGCTGCTGGCCTCCCGAAAGCGCGAAGGCGGATTGGGGCAAGCGATCCTTGACCTCCTCCCACAGGTAAGCCGCCCGCAGGCTCTTTTCGACCAGCGCGTCCGTGTCAGTCTTGGTCTTGTTGAGCCGCGGCCCCAGCAGTAGATTCTCGTAGATGCTCCCGGGAAGCGGCACCGGCACGGCGAACACCATGCCCAGCTTGCGGCGCAGGACGGCCACATCCACGTCCTCCCGGTAGATATCCACCCCTCGAAACCGGATGGTCCCCTCCACTCGGAAGCCCGAAAGCAAGGCATTCAGACGATTCAGGCTTCTCAGAAATGTGGTCTTGCCGCTGCTGGCCGGCCCGATGATGCCCAGGATCTCGTGGTCCAGAGCCTCGAGCGTGATGTCGCACAGGGCAGGATGATCCCTGTACCAGGCCGAGAAGTTCCGCGCCTCGAGAATCGCGCTCACGCCGCCCTCAGCCTTCTCCGGATGCGCGACCGGATGAGAACCGCGGTCAGGTTAAGCGCGAAGGTCAGCACCAAGAGCACGAAAACGGTGGCGTACAGAATCGGCTTGGTGGCCTCCACGTCGGGAGATTGGGTAGTCAGCACGTAGATGTGGTAGCCAAGCTCCATGAATTGATCGTTCAGTTTTACGGGCAGGTAGGGCAGGTAGTACGCGGCACCCGTGAACATTATGGGGGCTACTTCTCCGGCCCCTCGGGAAACGGCCAGGATGGTCCCCGTGAGGATGCCGCTCACGGACTGCGGCAGGACCACATACCTGACCACCTGCCAGCGCGTGGCGCCAGCCGCATAGGCGACTTCCCGGTAGCTTCTGGGCACGGCCCGCAGGGCCTCTTCGGTCGCCACCACCACGGTAGGGAGCGTAAGAACGGCCAGGGTCAGCGCCGCCCACAGGATGCACGGCTGGCCGAAGGCCAAGGCGCCTCCGAAAAAGGCGCGGTCCATCCCGGCGCCCACGAACTTGATGAAGAAGCCCAGGCCAAACAGGCCGAAAACGATGGCCGGGACCCCGGCCAGGTTGGCCAGCGCTAGCCGGACCACGTGCACCAGCTTCGAGCCCTGCCATGCGTATTCGTGGAGGTAGATGGCCGCAGCCACACCCAGCGGGACCACCGCCAGCGTCATCAGCAGGACCAGGGCCGCGGTGCCGAAGATCGCCGGGAAGATGCCGCCTGCCGTCATGCCGGCCCGCGGCTGGCCGGTTATGAACTCCCACGACAATCGGGGCCATCCGTGGACTGCAATATTCCCCAGGATGATGGCCAGCATCGCCACAATAATCAGGCACGCCAGGCCGGTGAGGCTGGTGAAAGCAAGTCCGACAAACTTGATCCAGCGTCTCATGCCTTCAGCTTCCCCTCCAGCCGGGCCCGCAGACGGCCTACGTACCAGTGGCCCGCCAGGTTCAGCAAGAACGTGATGACGAACAGGAAGGCACCGATGAAGAACAAGACGTGGTAGTGCGGGCTGCCGTAAACGACCTCCCCTAACTCGGCGGCGATCGTGGCCGAGAAGCTGCGAAACGATTCTCTGGGGTCAAACGACATCACGGCCGCGTTGCCGCTGGCCATGAGCACGATCATGGTTTCTCCGACGGCACGGCCGAAACCGAGCACACAGGCGGCGAAGACGCCTGGCGTCGCCGCCGGCAACACCACCCGCCAGGCGGTCTGCCAGCGGTTCGCTCCGAGGGCCAGCGATCCGTCGCGAAAGGTCTGGGGTACCGCGGAGAGAGCATCCTCGGCGACGGTGAAGACAATCGGGATCACAGCCAGCGAAAGCCCGATCCCCGCGGTGATGGCGTTCAGCCGGAAGATGAACCCGAAAGCGTCCTGAAGCCAGGTGGCCACCACCATGAGGGCAAAGAACCCGATCACCACGGACGGTATTCCGGCCAGAAGTTCAACGACCGGCTTGACCAGCTCGCGGAGCTGTTGGGGCGCAAACTCGGAGGTGAAGATAGCTGCCAGGATGGCCAGGGGGATGGCTATCAGCAGCGCCACCACGGAGACTTTGAGCGTTCCCACCAGCAGGGGCGGCAAGGAGTACTTCGGCTTCTCCGAGACGGGCTGCCAGACGAACTCGCCGTCTTGCTGCTGGCGGAGCATGGTCCACGGCGTCACCTCCTTGTGAACGTCCCCCGAGGTGAGCAGCGGCAAGGCTTCCTTGGCCACGAAGACGAAGATCAGCACCAGGGCCGCGATCACCAGGACGGCGCTCGAACGAACCGCCGTTTCCAGAAGCGTCTCGACGATGCGCCTCCGGCCCTTCAGCAGCAGCTCATCTCCCGGCCGATCCAAGCTCCCTCCAGGTCCGGACTTTCCCGGTGTAGATTGCCTTGAGCTCCGCCAGCGAGATGGCCATCAAGGGATTGGAGTCATGGACAAATATAGCGAGGCCGTCCATCGCCACCGGGATCTCTACGGGGTCCTTTCCGAACCTGGCCCTGATCTGCCCGCGCTCCTTTTCGTCCAGCGGCCGGGATGACTGGCAAAGGTCAGTCGCGCCATTTATGAGCGCGGCAATGCCGGTGCCCGATCCGCCCCCGGTCACCTGAACGACCGTACCGGGGAACTTCGCCATGTAGTGCTCGGCCCAGCGCTGACCCAGGATGACCATGGTGTCGGAACCCTTGACCGTGATGGTCTTCCTCTCTGTCCGGGCACCCCCGGATTTCACCCGGCCTCGCCATTCCGGCGGCAGCGGATAGTACCCGACCTTCTGGCACACCTCCTGCCCCTCATCGCTCAGAACCCAGGCAGCGAAGTGGCGGAGCGCGCCCTCCGGCTCATGGACAGTGTAAAAGTACAGATACCGGCTGATCGGGTAGGAGCCACTGACGACGTTCTGAAGAGTAGGCTCGACGGCCGGCGAGTCAGCATCCTTTTTGACCGGAACCGTCCGCACCCCCTTCACGTACCCGATCCCTCCGTACCCAATGGAGCGCCGGTCTTTGGAGACGGCGTTGATGACCGCCGCCGTGCCGGGCAGCGTCTGGACCTGGGAGGCGAAATCGGCTTTGTCGAGCACGTGCTCCTTGAAGTACATGTAGGTGCCCGAGTTGTTCTCGCGCCCGTAGAGGACGATGGTGTCCTCTTCCGTCCTGCTTGCGCAACCCGAAAGCAGGAGCGCGACCGCCAAGGTGGCCACAAGTGCTTTCATAGTCATTCCTTTGGATCCTGCATCGTTAATTTCTCCTGTTACGGCTACATCAAAGCTCTGTCACAACTCCTAAAATGAGAAGGCCAACTGTCCCAGATAGCGGAAAGTCGGGTTGCTCCCGCGCGGCAGGAGCACAAAGAACCTCTCCGCGGAATTGTCCGCCCGCCGGGCGTGCTGGATGAAGAGCAGGTTCTGCCACTGGAGAAACCTCGTGATCCCCAGGTCGAACCGCAGAGCGTGGACCGCGATATTGACGCCCGTGCCGGTGCCAAGGTCGTCATCGGTGAACTGCGAAATCATGGAATTGGCGTCCTTGATGGCGAACTGGTAAAGAAACCGCACATCGCCCGCCCCTCTGATAGCGCCCAGGTTGGCCGAGGCCATGACCGCGTCGCGCAGCCTACTCGTCCCCACATTGCGCGCCGCCTGGAAGTCCAGCCAGGCCGGCATCTCACGGTTGCCGACCCGCAACCCGTTGCGCTCCAACCGGTACGCGAGGCGGACGATCTGGAAACGCGGGGCGGTGTACATGGCGCCGCCCGGCGCAGTGGTGGCGTTGCCAGCGCCGGTTATCTGCCCTGCCAGGGACAACCCCAGTGAGTTGCAGACCACGGCCGGGTACCCGGCCGAAGTCGATGCGAGCTGGATTTGGTTCGGATTGCGGTACAGAGAGACGTCGGCCACGGCCTGATGGTTCCAGGCCGAGTCCAGGCTCCCCTTCAGAATCAGACCCGGGTGGAACAGATTGGCCGCGCGGACCTTCTGCCCCGGCTGGTATCCGGCGCTGACGTACGGCGAGTTGGCGGGCAGCACTGACACGTTCGGGTTCGTCAGAATGTACTCGCCCGCGCGGAACTCGATGGTCCTCAGCCCAAGCGGGCCGTCGCCGATGGGCAGGGTGAAGATCTGGTGGAAGCCGTTGAAGCGGACGTCGTCGTCCCAGAGAAAGCGCATGTTGTCGGCGAAGACCTCCTCCATGCGGCCGCCCCGCAACAAGAAGTGTGAATTGGGATGAAAGTCGATGTACGCTTCAGCTAGGGAAAACGGGGGCTTGGCGACCGTGGCGCCCATGTCCTGGTCGTTTGTCAGGCCAACGTTGTAGGGGCCGGTGGAGAGCTGCATGTGGAACTTGAACCGGGAGTCAAGCTGCTTATCCACATTCAGCCGTAGCCTGTAACGGCTGCGGACGTTCTGAAGAGGCCCAGCGAACTCGTTGGAGGAGCGAGCCTGAAGGTCAAGCCGGTAGCGGAAATCGCCGCTGAAGAGGAAACCCGCAGCGGAGAACCTGTTAAGGGTGGGCTGGGCAAGTTCGCTGGGGGCCGGGGTGTTCGGCAGCGGCGCGGCCGCCTGCGGCGCAGAGCGGAGTTGCTGCGAGACGGGCAACATCTGCTCCAACAGAAGCCTTTGTGCGTCCAGCGCTGCTCGCAGCTCCTCGATCTGCCTCTGTTGCAGCGCGAGCTGCTGGCGCAACGCTGCCAGCTCGCTGGCCAGGGTGACCGCGGCAGGCGCGGCACTTTCCGCGCCCAGCGGTGCGGCCACCACCAGCAGCGCAATCAACAGCGTTTGCCAAGTGGTGGGGATTGATCTTGACAATTGTCTCCTCCTGGGAGGGTTTTTCCTGCGCCCCCGGGTGGGGGTGAGTCAGACGGGCATTCAGGCTTGTCCGCGCATCGCTCGATCAGCCCCAGCAAGAACTCCATCTTGGGATCTGGCTTCTTGCTGCGGCACATGCGGTAGATCGCATAGAGAAGCGAGAGCACCAGGACCGCCAAGCCGATCTCGACCGCCCCCATGAGTGTGCCCTCGCCTCAAGAATACTGCCAGCATGTTAAAGGCCGATTACGGCAGTGTTACAGCAGTGTTAAGGCGGCGTTAATTGTGCGCGGAGCCGGCGCAGGTGGCTCTCGAACTCGGCCCAGGGGCAGACTGAAAATTCATGCGGCCGTAACACTCCTGGAACCTTTGGCCCGTATGCTGGGACGGAAGAGTTTTCCGGAAGTGAGAGGAGGCTTCGAATGTTTCAGCGAGCAGCCAGTGCAGTGCTCTTGGCATCCGTGTTTCTGTTCCAGGCGTGCGCCCAGTCGGAACAGGCGCGCATCGTAGGGACGGTCACGGACAGCGACGGCGCCGCGATTCCGCGCGCCACCGTGACGGTGAAGGACGACAAAGGCCTCAGCCGGACGTGGACGGCGAACGATCAGGGAGACTACATCCTGCCGAGCCTGCCGCCGGGCCGATATACCGTCGCGGCGCAGGCTCCCGGCTTGGGGCCCACGGAGATCGTGGTGACGCTGGGCGCCGGCCAGGAGCGGACCGTGATGCTGGTCTTGCGGCCCGCCGCACTGCAACAAGAAGTCACGGTTTCGGGCGGCGATTTGGTGGTCATTGACCTAAGCTCCGCCCGGATGGGCGCCAACGTCAGCCAGCGCGAGGTCGGCGCGCTTCCGCTTAACGGGCGGCAGCTCTCGCAGCTCTACTTGATGGCCCCCGGCGCGGTCAACAACGGCGGCGGCGCCTACGACAACATCCGCTTCAGCGGCCGCTCCAACCAGCAGAATGCTATCCGCTACGACGGAGTCGAGGGCACGGCCATCATCGACGCCTCGCCGGGCAACCTGAACGGCGAGGTGACATCCCCGTTTCGCCTGCAATCGAGCCTGGAGAACGTGCAGGAATTCCGCGTGGAGTCTAACAACTACCCCGCCGAGTACGGCACGGGCACGGGCGGGCAAATCGGCATTGTCACCAAGTCGGGATCGAACCAGTTCCACGGCGCCCTGTTCGAGTACGTACGCAACGATTCCTTAGACGCCCGGAACTTCTTCGACCGCACCGGCAAGTCGCCGCTCAAGGTCAACCAGTTTGGCGGATCGCTGGGCGGGCCAGTGGCCCGCAACAGGTTGTTCTTCTTCGGCAGCTACGAGGGTCTGCGCCAGCGCGCGGGCATCAACTTCATCGAGACGGTCCCGAGCGCCGCGGCGCGAGCGCGGGCTGTCGCGTCGATCGCGCCCTTGCTGGGCGCTTTTCCGGCCGGCGGCGCTGCTACGGCCAACCCGGACTTCGACGCGGCCTTTCTGAACACCAGCGCGACCGTGAACGAGAACGCCGGCGGGCTGCGTCTGGATCACAAGATCAGCGACAAGTACGCGCTGTTCGTCCGCTATTCCCGCGATCAGGGTGAATCCCTCCAGCCGCTGGGCGTCACCGGCAACGCGCTGCGCATCACGGCCGTGCCGCAAAACGCTGCGCTGAGCCTTCAGCAGATCGTCAGCCCGACGGTCATAAATGAAACCAAGGTCGGGCTCAACGCCTACAAAACCCGTGGCAATGGCGTCGCCCCGCAGGTCCCGGGAATAGACCTCTCCGCCCTCTCGATCAACGTCTCGGGCAGCGTCGCTCTGCCCGGCATCGCCGGGCAGGGGACCTCGGCCGGGGTGGCTACGCCCGGCGGTTTGGTGCGCGCCAACAGCGCCACCAACGGCCGCGGCCAGCCCTATACCAACTACTCCGTCTCCTTCATTGACAATCTCACCTGGATCCGCGGGCAGCACGCGGTGAAGTGGGGGGTCGAGGTGCGACCGTTACGGGTCTCGACGGACCGCCTGGGCGGGACGACCTACACCTTCTCAAACCTGAGCGACTTCCTCGCCAACCGCCCACAGCAGATCCAGCTTCTGGGCGACGTCAGCGCACCCAGCCCGTTCAACGGCGGCGCGACCGGCGCTCGCCGGGCCCTCCAGACCTACTACGTCGGCTACGCGCAGGACGAGTGGAGGCTCCGCCCCAGCATCACGGTGAACTATGGGTTGCGTTATGAGTACTACAGCGTGCTGCGCGAGGCGCGCAACCTGGCGGTGGTCTTCGACACGGTGAACGGGCGCCTGCTGCCGCCGGACACGCCGTTCTATCGCAGCTCCCCGTTCAACTTCGGCCCGCGGCTGGCTTTCAGTTGGGCGCCGCAGCGGTTCAGGAACAAGACCGTCTTCCGCCTCGGCTCCGGCTTCTACTACGGCCCTGGGCAAACCGAGGACCAGATCCAGCCGATCGAGAGCGACCGGGTCTCGACCACGCTCCCCACCGGCTCGACCTACCCGATCAACCCGGCCGAGATCATCGCCAACTACGACATCAACAATCCCAAGCTTCGCTACCAGCCGCGCGCCTACGCGCCCGGCTACCGCCTGCCCGAGCGGGTCCTTTCCTACACGGCTTCAGTGCAGCAGGAGCTGCCGGGCAGCGCAGTCCTGACGGTGGCGTACGTGGGCAGCCAGGGCCGCAACCTCTTCCTGCGGAGCTGGACGAACAAGATCGTAGGTGTAGACACCGACCCGGCGACCGGCGCGGCCATCGTCCGCCGCGAGTTCGGCGACCGCTTCGCCGAGGTGGACTACAAGACCGCCGGCGGCACCGACCACTACAACGCGCTGCAAACCACCCTGAACCGGCGCTTCAACCAGGGCTTCACGCTCGGGGCGCAGCACACCTGGGGACACAGCATCGGCAACACCGACGGCTCGAATGAAGCGCGCACCTCGCACAACCCCTACGACTTCGGCTGGGACCGCGGCAGCAACAACTTCGACGTGCGGCAGAGTTTCAACCTGAGCGCGCTGTACGAGCTGCCCTTCGGCCGTGGCGGGCGACGCCTCGCACAAGCCAGCAGGGGGGTAGATCTGCTGGTGGGAGGCTGGGAGATCGGCGGCGTGGTAAACGCCCGCACCGGCGTTCCCATCGAGGTCGGGATCGTGCGCCCGGACGTCGTCTACCGTGACAACCGGACTGGCGCTTTGGTCAGCAGCCCGATAATCATCGGCGGCCGGCCGGTCACCACCGCGACCATCAACACTCCCGGCGGCGGGGCTTCCCGCAATGTGCGCCGCCCCAACCTGGTGGCGGGCGTGGACCCGTACCTGAAGATCGGCAAGACGCGCTACCTGAACCCGGCCGCTTTCAGCATCCCCGCGCCCGGAACTTACGGCAACCTGGCGCGCAATGCGTTGGCCGGCCCGGGCCTCTTCCAGCTCGACTTGACGCTGCACAAGCGCTTCCGCGTCCGCGAGACGGCGGCTTTCGAGCTGCGCTCGGAGATCTACAACGTTCTGAACCGCGCCAACTTCGCCAATCCGCCGGCCACGCTGCCCAACGCGCTGGGCACGGGCTCGAACCAGCTTCAG
>Ga0209314_10001247_pt1 | contig 11387 bp, 12 predicted proteins | sample I19B2metaG_FD_184146 | JGI IMG/M metagenome (GOLD analysis project Ga0209314, IMG submission 184146) | Lake sediment bacterial and archeal communities from Gulf of Boni, Indonesia to study Microbial Dark Matter (Phase II) - ​I19B2 metaG... | ecosystem: Environmental > Aquatic > Freshwater >...
TATCGCGGGGGTAATCGGCTATGAACAGGTATGAGAAACCGCTGCCTACCCCAGACATAGAGACCAAGGAGTATTGGAAGGGGTGTAAGAGGCATGAGCTATTGGTGCAGCGGTGTAAGGACTGTGGCACCTATCGCTTCCCCCCTATGCCCATGTGCCCTGAGTGCAACTCTATAAACAGGGAGTGGACTAAGGTCAGTGGAAGGGGAAGGGTCTATTCTTGGTTTGTGGTCCACTATGCTACCCATCCAGACTTTGTGGATGAGGTCCCCTATGCAGTGGTGTTAGTGGAATTGGAGGAACAAGCCAATCTCCGCATACCCAGCAATATGGTTGATTGCAAAATCGAAGACATAAGGGCTGGGATGCCGGTCGAGGTAGTTTTCGAAGACGTCACCGATGAGATTTCACTACCTAAGTTCAGACCGGTGAGGTAATAGCATGGGGATAGAAAGGGTGCTGGAAGTTGGCATAGCAGTAAGGGACCTGGACAAAGCTATTAAGCTCTTTACCGAGGTTTTGGGATTAACGCCAGGGGAGATAGAGACATACGAGCCCTACAAAATGAGATTTAATCTCTGCCGCTTGGGAGAGGTCTACTTCGAGCTGATAGAGCCGACCGCCTCCGAAGGACCGATAGCTAAATTTATTGAAACACACGGTGAAGGACTGCACCACATTGCTCTAAAGGTATCAAATATAGAAGAAACCATGCGCCAGTTAAGGGGGAAAGGCATTCAGTTTACAGAGGAAACCCCACTATACCTTCAAGTTGGCTATGGGAGAGTAAAGTTTGCCTTTGCTCACCCTCAGTCCTTGCACGGTGTACTAATCGAATTAATTGAGGCAATATAAAAATCTCAGCCCTCTAGCTTGAAAACCCTAATGGCGTTCTCCCGGAGAATTCTTTTCTTATTTTCATCCTTTATGGGCAAATCCAAGAACTCTTTCTTGCAGCGTGTCAGTCCGAAGCCATTAGTCGCCCAGAAGACCTTAGTTCGACCTATCGGCCCATCCATAAAATCAACTGTAGCCTTATAAAGGGAAGAGGGGAAGTAAGCGCCAATATTTCCGTAAACATTGGGATGTCTCCAGATCATAGATATCCACTCATCAATCCATGGCCAACCGGTATGGGTGAGGACCATAGTGAGGTTGGGGAAGTCCATGGCTACCTCGTCAGCATACATGGGACGACCTATTTCGCTGGGCAGGGGCTCCGCTGAGTGTCCCACCTGAAGAGAAACGGGTATTCCCAGTTCCAGACATTTGGCATAGAGGGGATAACACTTCCTATCGTTGGGGGCACAACCAAAACTGGTGGGGTGAAACCAGACATATTTGAAGCCATATTCTTTGACTGCCCTCTCTACATCCTTAAGGCTTTCTTCAATGCGAAAAGGATTATAACCAGCACCACCAATCACTCTCCCCTTAGCTTTTTTCATGATTCCAACGATTCGTTCCACAGTGAAGCTAGTGGCCAGCCTATGTTCATGCCTTGACCATATCATTTGTTGATCCATGAACACCTTCTCCACCCCTATTTCGTCCATCTCTTTTAACATCTCCTCCACTGAGGGCTTGTAAGAAGAGGCAATAACCTTCCACCCGTCCTCTGGTGCTACCCCCAGCTTCTTCAGTACTCCACCGAAGGTGCCTTTGACTGCCGCTTCAGACTCGTAGGTTGACCAGGTCTCTTTCCATTCTTTCTCGGTGATGATACCGGCATACCCCGGCCGACACATGGTGTCAATTGCCTGAACTTCCTTCAATTCCACGATTTAACCTCCTTTATCAATTTATTCCTAATATAGTTGACCACAAAATCTCTCCTAAATCAATCCCCTCTCCTAATGGGAAGGGATTTAGGAGCGGGGGAAATTCACCTTCGCCTAGCGAGGCTGTCTAAATAGTTCTCCCTGTAGGGGAGGGACTTGTCCCCTCCCAATCTGCGGGAAACCACGAGGGTCTCCCCTACGGTTGTTTTTTGGACAGCCTGGCATTTTAGACGATATTATGCAGAAGACTATAATCCCAGGCTCACTTCACCCTGAACCGGGCCGTTCCTCTATGCGAAGCGCTGCTCGGTTCTGGCAATTATGTCATCCTGGAGAGACTTGGTCAAATCCACAAAATAAGCGGCATAGCCAGCAACCCTCACTATCAGGTCAGCGTGCCTCTCAGGGTGCACTTGAGCATCGCGTAATGTCTCAGGGTCTATCACATTGAACTGGATGTGATGAATCCCCAGGTCAGACCAGGTTTTGAGGTAATCAGCAAAGACCCTCCTGTTTTCCCCCTCCAAAAACTCAGGGGCAAACCTTTGATTGAACAGATGATTGCAGGACAATAGAGGATCAACCTTGGCAACAGAGTTGAGGACTGCGCTCGGACCCTTGACATCTCGCCCCTGCCCCGGAGAGACACTACCATCGTGGAGGGGCTCCCTGGCTTTTCTGCCATCAGGAGTAGCCGCTACGTCGAAGCCGAGGAAATACCCCATGGTGGCATTGGTACCATCAACATCGCAGGGCTCACCGTAATAGGTGGTGAATTTCCCCGTCTCCTTGGTTATCCTAAAGTGAATTACTTGGGCTAGACGATCAACATAGTCATCGTCGTTGCCGAATTTGGGGACGCTAAGCAGCGTCTGGCGCAAATCCTCTCTGCCTTCGAAATTATTCTTCAGGGCGTCGAGGAGCTCAGCCATGGTGAGCTTCCTCTCCTCAAGAACAAGCTTCTTTATGGCTGCCAGGGAATCAGCTACATTGTTAACCCCACTGGGCATGACATAACTTCTGTGGTAGTAATACCACCTTCGGCAGTCCTTACCCTTCGGGATGCAATCATCCAGCAGGGCTGAGGCAAAGGGTCGCGGCAGGTACTCCTCATAAAGCGCATCAGCAACGTTATTAATGTAGGCGTTCTTTTCGAGGAAAAAGCGGTACTGCTGGAAGATGGCTTCAATAATGTCCTCAATGGACTTGAAGGTAAGCGGGTCCGGCGTAGGATAGCCTATCTGCTGACCGCTAAGCATGTCTATACCCTGGTTCAAAGCCAGCTCCAAGCATTTAGTAAAAGAGAACATCCCCATACCCTGTCGGTAGACCATGCTCTTCCCGGGAATTATCCAGGACATGCAATTGTTAATGGCATAATCTCGAGCATCCTCTAAAGGTATCCCTTTGCTCAGCAAGTAGGGGATCATCATCTTATCATTAAAGAAGGCAGGCTGGGCTACCCCAGTCCTCTGGGTATCAATAGCCCTCAACACTAGCTCCCGGGGCATCTTGTCGTGGTATCTGATGCAGAGAGGCGGCTGCACAGAGTGCAATTCCTTAGTGGCATCGAGGATAATGTAAGACATCTCATTGGTAGCATCGTTACCCTCTTTGTCAACCCCTCCCAGGGTGATGTTTTGCCAGGCCAGCCCGCCACCACCAGCGCCGAATAACCTCGGCGGGTGGATGAAGCCCATCTCCTCAAACTTGATCCACAGAAGCTCTATAAAGTTTAGAGCATCCTCCCTGGTGATTCGCTTTTCCTCCACATCCTTTTTGTAAAAGGGGTACATAATCTGATCCAGCCTCACTCCATCGCCTAAAGTGGGGAGCTCCAGAAAATCAGTAATCAGATGGATGAAAAAGTAACACTGAAGGGCTTCGTGCAGGGTTCTGGCTGGGTTTTCCGGTACCCAATCGCATATTTCAGCGATCTTCTTCAGCTCCCTTTTCCTCTTTGGATTGGCTTCGGTCTTGGACTTTTCCCTGGCTAGCGCGGCATATCTCTTGGCAAAGGTGATGGCTGCCTCTAAGGAGATTATCACCGCTTGGAGGAAACTCCTCTGTTCTAGGTACTCTTCGGTATTCATGTGGAGGTCTGCTTCTATGGCCTTTAGCCTCTCTTCAGCCTCCTTTATTATGCCTCTCAAACCTACCCGGAGTATCTTCTCATAGCTTGGCAGCACCATGTCCCACTGGTAGCTGAAACTGGTTACGCCATTGTACCATAGGTGGGGCTTCATACTTTCCGGCACCAGGTCTCGCTCCATGCCATGAACTGATTTCCCCTTCCAGTAACTATTAATCTCTCTCAGCTCTTCCCTGCCCTTGTCATCCAGCAGGTGTCGATACTCATTCTCCACAGCCTTTTCCAGCCATCTCCAATAAAGTTCGGGATAAAGCGGTAGGGAATAGGGGTCGCTGGCCATATTGCCCACAATCCGCTCTTTATCCTGGATATAGATAGTCATGTTCTCCAAGACTTTCTTCAGGGCTTTCGCCCTTCTGATAACCATAGGCTCCCACTCCGTCTCCTTATAGGACTGGGTTACCAGGCGAGCCCGCTCCAGGCAGATCTTCACCTCTGACCTGAATCCGGCACCCATATCAACCCTCTCACTACCCCTGTAAAGACCCTTAACCGCCTTAATACATACTTTTTGCCTTAACTCTTGAACTGCCGTATCCATCTCTAAACCTCCTCAAGAAGACGATTTCCTTTGGCACTCATTGCACAGTCCTCGAAACTCCAAACGATGACTCGAGACCCTAAAGCCCGTCTTATGGGCTACTCTCTCATTGATGCCGTTATCAAGGGGCTCACAAATATCAAAGACGTGATCGCACTGTTCACACCTGAAGTGATAGTGGTTCTGAGCATTGCCATCGAATCTATTTAAGGTACCAGCGAAATCCAATTCCAGGATCTCTCCTTCTTGTTTCATCAGTTTCAGGTTGCGGTAGACGGTTCCCAGGCTGATGTTTGGTATCTCCCTCCTCACCTGCTGGTAAATCCAATCTGCCGTGGGATGGCAAGTCGTTCCCTTCAGAGCTTTCAGGATAGCCTCCTTCTGTCTTGATTTCCTAATCATCATAGGATGCTTACCAGACTAATCAATAATAATGATAGCTATTACTACTATACACTATTTTCCATGTGTTGTCAAGACAGTTTCGTAGTCTCGTAGTGCTACCTCGTGTCCTGCTTTCGTTCTAGCAGTTGCCGCATTGCTCTTTCATAGGCTCTCTCCCCAACACATTCTCTGGCATACTCGCACCATTGCACACATGATAGCAAATCGTTGTAGATCACAAATCCACATTTCAAACATTTGGCACTGGCCTCATTGGAAAAAATCTCTATCTCTTCGCCACACTGGGGACAATCCCTTATCTCCAGCCTTGGCATGCGGATGTTGATAGCCCCCGGACATTGTTCCACCATAATTTCACCTCCTGGCCTATTGCTAACCATCAACTAGCTTACGCCTTAAGATTTCAATTCTCCTCTAACTCCGATAGTCACTTCCCTTAGCGGAATATCCCTGCCAGAGTCACTTATTGCCTGCCTTGCCATATGCACTAGCCCAGAGCAACAAGGCACCTCCATGTGCACCACAGTAAGGCTTTTCACCTGTGAATGGCGCAGAATATCAGCCAGCTTCATCTGGTGGGCCTGGAAGTCATCCAGCTTGGGGCAAGCCACCAATAGAGCATGACCTCTGAGAAGATGATGATGAAAGCCGGCATAGGAGAAGGGAACGCAATCTGCAGTCAGTAACACATCAGCTCCCTGAAGGAAAGGCGCAGCGGGAGGGACAAGGGCGAGCTGAAATGGCCAATGGCTGAGCATTGACCTGGGAGAGGCTCCAGTAGTCATCTGGGCATGGTCGGCGATATCGGTTCCCCTTTCGAACTGAGCGACGGTAGCCGAAGAGCACCCGCAGGGGAGTGTATCTGAGACCGATTCCTTCACCTGCAAATGGTGCCTGACCGCCTCTTCGTCGAATCCTTCGCTCTCCCGCTCCTCAATAGTGATCGCCCCCTGGGGACACTCACCAAGACAGGCACCGAGGCCATCGCAATACTTCTCACTCATGAGCCGGGCCTTTCCAGCGATGATCTCAATAGCTCCCTCAGCGCAAGCTAGCACACAGGCGCCACAACCATCACATTTCTCTTCATCAATCCTTACAATCTTTCTTAACACCTTGGTTGTCATGGTATACCTCCTCTGACACTGGCTTTAGTCGTCGATCCTCATCAGTCGTTTCTTCCTCAACTGCCTTTTACCTTATGATAAGCAATGCCCACGCTCCTCACCATGATTTGGATCATATAAGTAGAACAAATCAGAGACCACAATCTTTGGATTAGCGCCGGGCGGTCACCTGTAGCTCCTCCCACATTTCGGGTAGGTTGGAGCATCCGGTCCAACAGTGCCTATAGCAAATGCTCTAGGTCGACAAGACTCTTCGAGCCGTATCGACGAACCAGGTAGAGAAGTGCCTTCTTGCAAGGAGACTTTTCAGGAGGGGAAAAGCCTTTGCGTGAGTCTAGGTGAGTGGAGTACCTTCGCTTAAGAGCCGGAGCTTGGTCTCATCGAGGATAGTGATCTTGCCTCGGCTGGAGCGGATGACCCTGCTGTCCTTCAGACGGCTCATTAGCCTGATAGCTGTTTCGGTAGTGGTCCCGGTCATATCAGCGATTTCCTGTCGGGTGAAGGGGAGGGTGGGGCCAAGCTTTGAAGAAAGCATAAGCAGCGTCCTGGCAAGGCGCTGCTCCACCCTCTCCCCTGCCAGATCCTTGAGGCGGCCCTGAGCATCCCTGAGTCGTCCCCCCAGGACATTGATAATCCCTAGGGCTACCTGGGGGTGAGCGGAAAGAAACAATAGAAAGTCCTCTTTCTTGATCACTAGTACCTTCGTATCAGCTACAGCTTGAGCCGAAGCAGGATAAGGCTTGCCTTCAAAAACGGCCACCTCGCCGAACATCTCGCCAGGGTCAAAGAAGGCGATGATAAACTCCTTCCCTAAAGAAGAATATTTGAGAACCTTTACCCTTCCCCCAACGACAATGTAGAAATAGTCAGGAGCATCCCCTTCCCAGAATACGAACTCGCCTGCCTTGAAGCTACGCTCCATAGCCAGTTTGGACATCTCAGCGAGTTCATCCTCGTTCAAGCTGGAGAAGATTAGTGACCGCCTTAGGATCTCGGCTCTGGCAGCATACTGCAAAGTTACTAACCTTCTTTCACCGTGGCTCCCGGAACAAAGCGTGTTTGGTACGGACAAATTATAGCATATACAATCTCTAGCCTGCTCTTAGGAATGTTGACTAGTTACTGTTTCAGTTTGGTCGGTAGACGAGCGCCTCCCATCGTGTCATTGCGAGGCACGCAGTGCCGAAGCAATCTCGGCAGGAAGGGCAGAACGATGAGATTGCTTCGCTTCGCTCGCAATGACATTTTAAATTGCTAAACAATCTCTGATCCTATTGTAGTCAACGAAGGGGTTTCGTGATAAAATTAAACACTCCCACAATTTGAAAGGAGGTGGACCAATGCCAGCGCTTATTTACCAGAAGAAAGGAAGAATTGCTTACATCACCCTAAATCGCCCTGAGGTACGTAACGCCATGAATTCTGAGCTCTGGAATGGGTTAATAAAAGCCTGGGTAGATGTTAGGGACGACCCTGAGGTCTGGGTAGCGATTGTGACCGGTGCTGGAGACAAGGCTTTTTCTGCGGGGCAAGATTTGAAAGAGATGGCCGAATGGATGATGATGCCGGAGAAGAAACGGCCTGCTTCCCCTGTACCCGAGGTCAGCCCAATGCGCGCCCTGCAGGTATGGAAACCCTTTATAGCTGCTATCAATGGTCTTTGTATCGGTGGCGGGCTAGAGTTAGCCATGGCTTGTGATATCAGGATTGCGGCGGACAATGCTCGACTGGGTCTGGCCGAGGTGAAGCAGGGTGTTATAGCCGCAAACAGCGGCACCCAGAAATTGCCTCGCTTAGTGCCTTTTGGCAAGGCTTTAGAGTTGCTCATTACGGGCGATTTTATCAGCGCTGAGGAGGCCTGCCGTATTGGACTGGTCAATAAGGTAGTCCCTTTTGCTGAGCTTATGCCTGAAGCCGAGGCATTAGCTAACCGAATCTGTGAAAATGGACCTCTGGCTGTTAGAGCGGCAAAGGAATTGGCCTACCGCGGCATAGAGCTGAGCCTGGCTGAGGGACTGCGCCTGGAGGTAGAAATCGGCCAACGCTTGTCTTCGACAGAGGACTCCAAAGAAGGACCACGGGCTTTCGCTGAGAAGAGGAAGCCGGTTTATAAGGCAAAATAGGATTACATCAAGCCTTCATAGCCATTGTCTATTTGTGAGTCCTAATCGCTTTCAAACAGGGAGATAATCATTTTGATTTTAATCTTCAAAATCAGGGCTGTTTAGAGGCCCTTTTCCATCCCTCTCCCCCTCAATAGGAATAGGTGTGGAGTCTGCCAGACTATCACCCGGCCAAGTGACGGAAACAAATGCACCCTATCATAAGGCGAGTTTTCTCATTCACGCCCTGTCTCCATTTCGATTTGAATCGCATTTTGAAGTAAGCGGATATCAAAATAACCCGATATCCTCAGCTTGCCATTGATTAATAATAAAGGCAAGGATAGGTTCTCCACTCTCACCTTTTCCACAATCTCTGGGTGTGCACTGCTAATGGAGGGTTCGGCCAGGTCGAGGTATTTCAGTTGCACTCTCCCCCTATAAAGCTTGTCTAGAAGCTCGGTAATAGACTCGATTGCCCCTGGTGCGGAAAAATCTAAACCGCAGCGGCCTTCACATTTCTCACCTTGGCTATTGTCAAAGACGGTAACCTGAATCGAGGGCTGGGGGGTCAAAACTTCCTCCTGTCTTAACTCTCACCCCAAGGGAAGCAAGAATCTTAGCCACGTTTTTCCCCTAGCTAGCTGGCATCCTCTCCCAAAGGTCACAGCGACCTCCCCAGCGAGCGAGGACCCTCCCGTTAAGGGAGATTTGGGCAATCTCACAAAGATTGGGGCAGGCTTTACACTCAAAAGATGAGGTATGATAGTCGGCTTCACTTATCCCAAAGCCTTTAAACTTCGTTCCGTTGCCTCTTTCTACCTCCTCTTTGGCGAGAAGGGCTGCCCCTATAGCCCCCATTACCTCATGATGAGGAGGGACAATCACCTCCGTTGCCAGGCTCTCCTTCAAGGCTCTAACAATACCCTGATTAAAGGCAACCCCTCCTTGAAAGACTACCGGAGGCAGGATATCCTTTCCTAAACCGAGGTTATTAAGGTAATTCCGCACTAACGCTTGACATAAACCATAGAGGATATCCTCTATAGAATGACCTATCTGTTGCTTATAAATCATGTCTGACTCGGCGAAAACAGTGCACTGTCCGGCAATACGCACCGGGTTCTTGCTCTGGAGCGCTCGTTGCCCGAACTCTTCGATATTCACATTGAGGCGCAAAGCTTGATGGTCGAGAAAGCTACCGGTGCCGGCAGCACAAACGGTGTTCATGCCAAAGCCAATCACTATCCCCTGCCGCAAAATGATGATCTTGCTATCCTGCCCTCCAATTTCAATGATCGTCTGCGCTTCGGGGACATATCGTAAGGTAGCTACAACTTGACTGGTAATCTCATTCTTGATCACATCGGCCCCAACAATGACCCCAATTAGATAGCGAGCACTCCCTGTAGCGCCCATACCTCGGACTACAATACCTGGGGGTAGCTCCTCCCTCATCTTTCTCAGCCCTTGTTGTATCATAGCAATGGGTTTGCCCTGAGTACGCAAATAAATAGAACTGGCAAGCTGACTATCTTTATCCAGCGCAGCAAATTTGGTAGTCACTGAGCCAACATCGATGCCCAAATAAATGTCCACGTCACTTACTCATCACTAGGGAAATTAAAGGCCAAAAGGTTATCTTTAGTGAAAACGCTCAACTCTTACCTCAGAGGGACCTCAGGTAAGCACTATCTTTGTGGCTGGGGAGGCTATTACCCCCCTCCGTATGCTCAAAAGGTCTTCCCTATTTGTAGTAGAACAAAGGCGAAAGGATTTGCTGTCCTTTTATTTATTTTGTTGCCGGAGAAGCTTCTATCCGCATCCCCTTCGCTTCTACGGGGTCCAACCTCCAAATCTTCTCCTCGTTGGCGTCAACATAATAATCGACGGCCTTGTTGCAATCGAGGCACTTCGCTGTTACCCTCCCACTATAGGTGAGGGTGACTGTGCCCATAATCAAACCCCCTTCTTTGGTATAGCATTCAGGGCAAGGCCCAACAATATGCACGCTCCCCGCTGAACAGGCCAGCCAACGCATAATCATTTTCAACCTCCCTTTCTAGTTTCACCCAATATTTTTGTTTAGTATAATCCGAGATTTACTCTATGGCAAGCCCCCCTCAATTGTCTTCTGCTTCATAAACTCTTCCTTAACTCTGGCTAACGCCCTCTGGTTAGCAAGAAGGTCAACCCCAGTAAGGGCGAGAGCCTTTGCCCCATCTAGCAACCCCTGATGACCTGCTTCAGAGGCAGCAGCAAGGGCAAATTCTGGCGAATGTTCTGAGGTCCCAGAGGAGACAATAGCCACAAAGGGTTGAAGGCTAGGCACAACCTGACTCACATTGCCCATATCAGTGCTGCCACATCCTTGCCAAGGGTCGGGGGGATAAGTCTTTCGTCCTAAGGTCTCCATATTCTGACTGAAAAGCTGGGCTAAGGCGGAGTTATTCCATAGTGGGGCATAGCTTACCTCCCCCCAGCGATATTCGAGGCGAGCCCCGGTAGCCAGAGAAGCAGCGCTAAAGCAGTCTAAGAACCTTTTCTTTAGCTCACCAAGGTATTCCTCATCTTCAGCCCGCACCAGGAAGATGGCTTTAGTATAAGCGGGAACGATATTAGCTGCTTCGCCACCATCGGTAATGATCCCGTGAATGCGGCTCCTCTCTCTAACCTGCTGTCGCAGTGAATTGATGTTATTGAAAGCCAGAATCAAAGCCTCTAAAGCATTGATGCCCTCGTCAGGACAGGCTGCGGCATGAGCTGCCTTACCAAAAAACTCTACCTCTAAAGACGAGCAAGCCAATGCTGGAGGGGTAACAATATCTCTTGTCCCTGGGTGTATCATCATGGCCACATCCACTTCAGCAAATCCTCCCCTCTCTACCATAATCGCCTTACAACCATGGAGTTCCTCACCAGGAGTGCCGATAACCAGGATCCTCCCCCTAAATTGATTGACTGCCGTTCTAGTAGCCACCCCGGCACCTGCGGCAGCGGCAGCTATGATATTGTGTCCGCAGGCATGCCCTAGTTTCGGCAGAGCGTCGTATTCAGCCAGATAGGCAATCACTGGTTTCCCTTGACCATAGCTTGCTTTGAAAGCAGTAGGTAGCTCACAGAACCCCCTCTCTACCTCAAATCCCTTTCCTTCCAGGTATTCTGCTAGCCATCCCGAAGCCTTCACCTCCTGGAGACTCAACTCAGGGTTGGCATGAATCTTAAGGCTGAGGTCAATAAGTTCGGTGCGGTAGGCTTCTACTTCCTCAAGGATCAGCT
>Ga0209314_10001249_pt1 | contig 11385 bp, 10 predicted proteins | sample I19B2metaG_FD_184146 | JGI IMG/M metagenome (GOLD analysis project Ga0209314, IMG submission 184146) | Lake sediment bacterial and archeal communities from Gulf of Boni, Indonesia to study Microbial Dark Matter (Phase II) - ​I19B2 metaG... | ecosystem: Environmental > Aquatic > Freshwater >...
CATATTTTCTGGTTTCCTGCCGGCGCTCATTTGCCAGCGTTTTGATGCGGCTCATTATGACTCTGGATTCGTCACTCCCGCGGGTCTTCGGAACAATGTGTTTTAGCAGGGTATCCAGGGCTTTAGCGGTCAGAGTGAAGGTTGTTCCTGCCCTGTCTGCCTTAACCAGGTCTTGATGCTCCAGGTAGTCAATAACCACTTTCAGTCCATACCAGCCTTGTTTGGGGAAGCTTATTTCCTTGCCTTCACTCGTTCCCTTGATATGGTAGTAAACATACATATCTTCAAATTTCAGCTCTTTTTGCCATTGTTTATCCTTGGCATCCAGAAATTCCAGCATTGTCTCGGCTAACTCTTCTTCCGACATCTGGGAGTGAAGATATGAAGCGGCATTTAGCATCTCCTCAAGCTTACTCTTTTCAAATTTGTAGGCACCTTGAGGTATTTCACCGCGCTCCCGTTTCTGTTCCAATTCCTTCATCAGATGCTGGATAGTCTTCTCCAGCGACAAGTTCCATTCCTTCGTACTCCCTTGCGGGGGATTTTTGAAGGCACGATTACCTGATAGTCGCCGGGAGCGGTCCTTCTCAGCGACAATATCTATCCTGCCCTTTTCCGTAGCCTGCTCCAGCTCCTGGCTTTCAAGCGTCTTGGAAAGGCTGAGATGCTGAAGGGCGGACAGGAAGTCTTCCAGGGATAGCCGATTCCCATCTCTGGTCTGTCGCGAGCCAGTCTTTCGCTGGGAAGACTTAATACCGTAGAGGACTTCTTTAACGATATCACTGACGATGGCTATGGCAGATTCTTTGTCCCCCTGCCTCGTGACTACTCTGGGGGGCAGGGTAATCAGGGCGGCTTTCTCCACGCTGGCACGGGTTCGCCCATTCTCTAATTGCACAAAGCCCTGAAGTACTTCCGTAAAGGCAATGGCTCCCCTGACACTGACACCACGGACAATGTCGGGATGCTCTCTGGTCCGACTCACAATGGCGGCAACCAGTTCAATGGCTTCACTCTCAGTAAGCAGTTCTTTCCTCTTACTGGAGATAGTTCTTCTTGTGTTGGCAGGACTGATTTCTATGCTCCTCTAAGATAATTCTACTTCAATTCGGGGTGACTTTGCCACTTTTTATAAGGTTTTATGGTAGAATGTAATAATCTTATCACCAATAAATATAAAGGAGGGGAATATGAATTATAAGGAGATATTGATCGCCGGGTTTGAGCGTATCACAGGGACTCTGGAGCGAACTTTGAACACACTGACGATACAGGATTTAAACTGGCAACCAAAGCCGGATTGCAACTGTATTGGCTGGTTGGCGTGGCATCTGACGCGCTGGCAGGATGTTCAGACATCCTCATCTCTGGGGAAGGAGCAGGTCTGGATTAGGGAGCGCTGGTATACCAAGTTTGGGCGACCTGCCGACCCCAAGGACCACGGGACGGGACACACGCCAGAGGACCTGGCAAAATTCAAATCCCCTGATGCTGCCACACTGCTAGGCTACAACCGGGCGGTTCTGGCACAAATAAAAGAGTATATAAATACATTGTCCCCGCAGGCTCTGAATAAGGTGGTGAAAGGTGCTCCTTTCCAGCCGCCGCCAACGGTGGGGATGAGCCTTATTGGTTTATGGAGCGATGGTATGCAGCACGTCGGGCAGGCGGCGTATGTGCGGGGACTGCTCCAAGGCATCGGGTGGCATTAGCCTCATAATAGAGGTCGCGTTTAATGACGACATTGAAGGAATATAATAGCTACGGAGAGGAACTCGAGAGGCTACTGTTATTGAGGACATCTCCGATAGCCGTAAAAATGCTGGAGAAGGAGAAAGATATTCCGGAAGGAGCCATCAGACCGAAGAGAGACCGCGGTTATCATCTTGCCCAATGTCAGGTCTTTGCTATGTCACGCCGTCAGAAAGCCACCGTCGCCATGCTGAAAGAAGACAACTGGTGCTGGGCTCCTTTGATGGGCTATGGCCTGGTGGAAAACCCGCACGACCCTTTCGTTGATTCGCATACTTCTTTCCCCTGCCTGGAATACGGCAAGTATATCGGTATTGTCACTGCACCCCTGAGGACGGCTAATTTTGAGCCTGACCTGGTGCTTATCTACTCTAATACCGCTCAATTGAGAAGCATGCTTTCGGTGGCGAGGGACCAAGAGAAATCCCTGGTGAAGTCTGAATTTGACCCTATCGACTCCTGTATTTACTCCGTGGTGCCGGTACTGTTAAACGGCCAATATCGGATTACCCTGCCCGACCCTGGCGACTACGAGCGGGCAATGGCGGGAGAAGATGAGATTATCTTCTCCGTGCCGAGGGACAAACTGGAAGGGCTGGTATCCGGGCTCAGGCAGCTTGAAGAGAGAAAATCCGGCTATACCCATCATACTATGGAGATGAGGCCCGATTTCCCCCGGCCTGAGTTCTACAAGAGGTTATTCAAGATGTGGGGGCTGGATGTGGAGGACTGAAAAACACGACTAATGACATAATAAGGACGGCTTATATGGATTTTCCAAAAAATTTTGTCTGGGGTGCTGCCACGGCGAGCTATCAGATTGAGGGTGGCGCTTACGAGGATGGCAAGGGGCTCTCAGTCTGGGACATCATGTGCCAGCAACCGGACAAGATATGGGAAGGCAACACGGGTGATGTGTCCTGCGACCATTACCATAGATATAAAGAGGACGCCCGACTGATGGGACAGATTGGCTTAAAGGCGTATCGTCTCTCGGTCTCCTGGCCCCGTGTTATACCTGAGGGCGTCGGAAAAATCAACGCGAAAGGCATCGAGTTTTATGACCGTCTTGTTGATGCACTGCTGAAAAACGGCGTACAGCCATGGGTGACTCTATTTCACTGGGACTATCCTTATGCCCTTTATCGCCGGGGCGGTTGGCTCAACCCGGAGAGCTCGGATTGGTTCGCTGAATACACCAAGGTCATCGTCGACCGATTGTCCGACCGAGTATCTCACTGGATGACTCTGAATGAGCCTCAGGTTTTCATTGATGCCGGGCATCGAACCGGCCGGCATGCTCCGGGACTTCAGTTAGGCATCCCTGACCTTCTTGTCGCCGCCCACAACTCACTTCTGGCACACGGTAAGGCAGTGCAGGTCATCCGAGCCCGTGCCAAGACTAAACCAGTTATCGGTGCGGCACCTGTGGGCGTCACCATAATTCCAGCTACGGATAGCCCGCAAGACATTGAGGCAGCCCGCCGACGGATGTTCTCGGTTTTGACTAAGGACTGCATGAACAACACTTGGTTCACTGACCCGATGGTGCTGGGTAAGTACCCCGAGGACGGGCTGAAACTTTTTGGCAGTGAGATGCCCGCTATCCCGGATGGGGATATGAAAACTATCTGCCAGCCGCTTGACTTCTATGGAGCCAACATCTACCAGGGGCAGGTCGTCCGGGCGACTGGTGATGGTGGCGCTGAGCGGGTAAAAGGTCCTGATGGTCCGGCGCTGACGACTATGGAATGGCGGATAACACCGGAAGCTCTCTACTGGGGTCCCCGGTTTTTCTTTGAGCGCTACAAACTACCCATTGTCATCACCGAGAACGGCATGGCTAACTGTGACTGGATTCATTCTGACGGCAAGGTACACGACCCGCAGCGTATCGACTTCCTCAGCCGATACCTCCGGGAATTCAAGCGCGCTATTAACGATGGTGTGTCAGCCAAGGGTTATTTTGTCTGGTCGATTATGGACAATTTTGAGTGGGTGCAGGGCTACAAGCAGCGGTTCGGCATCATCTATGTTGACTATGCTACGGGCAAGCGCACTCTTAAAGACTCGGCATATTGGTATAAAGATGTCATCGCGTCCAATGGGGATATTCTTACGGATTAATCTAACAGACGCTATTATTTGGCGACTGGGTGAGAAAAAGGAGGACAGGTTATGGAACACACAGCAAGGTCAATGAGAGAGCGGCCGAGGGCCCACTGGGAGGAGGACTTTCCCGTCATATACGACCCTAAAATCCCGACTATGGACAAGAAGCTGGTTATTGAGGCAGCGATTCCCGGCTGGCTGCCTGCCGTGTGGTGGGAGGAACGAGGTATTAAAGGTTTACCACCCACCACCATAGAAGGACAGGCTGATGCCATTGTGGAGTGCGTTAAGGCTGGAGCCGCGGTGATTCACACCCATCCCAGAGACCCTGCCACCGGTATGGGGCCGCCTTTAGCCACGCCTGCCGGACGAAAACGCCACGCAGAGCTGCTCGGGACAATCATGGACAGAGCCTTTGAACAGGTGGATTTTATTACCGCTCACCATTCCTGGACATTTGACCTCTCCAAGAGCCGTGATGTGGATTATCTGACACTTACCAAAGAATATATAGAGATGGATAAGGCTAAAGGGGTAGGTAACCGAGACATCCAGGCAGCCCTGATAATGACGGAGCCTACTTTCACCGATAAGTGTGTCATGAGTACCAGGGCGGCACAGATAGGCACTGAGTTTTTCGAGAAGAACGGCATCAAGCCTATGTTCTCCATGCAATCTTTTTCTTTCCCCAAGTTCCGACGGGCCCTCTTCGACAATGGCTTAGCCAAGTGGCGACCCTACTGGGTAGCAATACAGATGGGCAAACATAATGACGACCAGAACTTCGCCGACCCATGGTCCTATATTCAGACCATCAACAACATATCCATGTTCCGGGAATCGTTACCCGATGATACATTTCTTGCTCTCCACCCGGCGGGGCGCAACTGGCTCCCCGTGGCGGTTATCGGAATCCTGTATGGATGCGAACTGATAAGAGTCGGCTTGGAAGACCAGTTCTGGCTGTATCCGCACCGGGACGATATATCCCGGAAGGCTTCGGACACCGTAACGCTGATTGCCAACATAGCAAGAAATCTGGGAAGGGAAATAGCCACCGTTGATGAAGCCCGAAAGAGGCTCGGCATAAAGCTGACCTCGCCAAAATAGGCCATCGCGACTTAACCCAGACTAGGTCTTGATTTTGATGCCCTTTGTCTTTCTCCAGCCGGTCTCTTTGCTCAAGGCTAAAGTAACCAGTGGCGGAATAGAAAGAGCTGCCCAGAAGACAAAGGGTAAGCCCGGACTGACGCTGGCAAAGCTGTTGCCGATAGGAGGGGAAGAAACACTACCAAGCTGGGCAAGGGTGAAAACAAGACCCAAGGCTGTCCCCGAATATACTGGTCCGACTCCTTCAGTTTCCAGCAACATAGCGGTAGTGACCGCCATAAAGCCATCCATAAAAATGCCAGCCAACGCCATTAAGACCCATATTGTGATACCGTTAACTACTGGTAACAGACCCAGACATATGATAGTAACTATCACTGCTGGGAAAAGTATCGCTTTCCTTGAACCAATTCTATCTGACACTAAAGACAGTGGGACGACACATATTGTACTGGCGGCATAAAAGCTGGCCAGAGCGCTGTCAGCACTGGCGGCTGTCCATCCTTGCTCACGTAGATAGAGTGGCAGGTAGCCTGTCATTCCCATGATACCACCCATTCGAAACATTAAAGTGAATCCTAGGAGCCACAACGCCTTGATGCGAACCAACCTTGAGAGGGACTGGCGAACTGGCACGGCACCAGAATATCCCGTAGTTGAATCAACCTGACGGGGCTCTCTTCCGAACAGAAACCAGAGTATGCCTATGACAACCGAAACAGCGCCATACAGAAACAGTACATTTCTCCAACCACCGAGTAATGGCGAGAGGACTGTGGCACTAATCATCGGTCCCAGCGTAAGTCCTAAACCCATGCCCATAGCGGAGATGCCGTTAGCCATACCCAGATTTTCGCCTTTGAACCATATGCCAACCGTCCTAGTTATGTTGACTGGTATGATCATCCTTGCGATACCGTTAAGGAAAACAGTGACCGCTAGGGTGAGAAAGGAGCCTGATAAGCCTCTCAGCGCCCCAGTTATTCCTACCAGTAAGCAAGATACGCCCAAGACGAGTTTTACGCCAAACCGGTCGCTCAGTATCCCGCTAATCAAGCTAATAAAGATGCCAGCCAGACTGGCCATACCCCAGACGGTGCCTATCTGTACCAGGCTTAAACCCAAATCTTCTGATATCTCCTTGAAGAGGACGGGCATGCAGGAAAACGGCATAGCAACCACAAATGTGCCTGTTGCAGATAATAGCGCTAGTATATACCATCTGTAGGTCGACCGATGTTCATCTGACATTGGTATCCTTACTACTCTGGTGATTGACCCAATTCAGTGAAGTATATTCTATGGTACCAAACTGCGTCAATTTTGAGGGGTTACACTTTATCGCGCTAGTCCCAATAATGGCCTGGGCAAGAATAGAATTAGACCATCTGCCACTACTAATCTAAAATCCCGGCCAGAACGGAGACGCCGACCGCAATCAGACCGATACCAATAACAGTAGCCACTGTGGGAGTAGTTGCTCCCAGCTCACGCGCTACCAGAAGCCAGCCTCCCCCAGTAACAACCCCACCCACGATGAACTTCCAGATAATTTTAGTGACCTTCAAAGTAGCACCTCCTCATTATATTTTGGATAAATCATCTAATCTTTAAGTCCGAGCAAGATTATGGTAGCATTTTCTTGCCCGGTAGTGATAATGTTTGTTGATTGCCTAATGAAAAGGAGGTTCTCTGATTATGACTGACAAGGTAGTTAAGTTTGCCTGCCCCTACTGCAACCAGGATTTTGATACCCTCAGTACCCTGGAGGAATTCGACAGCCTCAGTGCCCTGCAAGCTCACCTTGAAACAATGCATCCCCCCAAAGTACAGTCGGCGCCGGTATGGGGAAGAGAGATTTATCCACCCCCGACCGGGGTTGGCTTCATTGAAGCCGATGATATGAAATGCTGTGGCTGCGGGCTTTGCGCCGAAGCCTGTTCCATGCAGCATTTTGGAGTGATTAACAAAAGCCTTGCCAGAATATATGTGCGCAAATTCCTTCTACCTCTACCCAAAGCCATTGTCGTGACCTGTTCTCAGTGTCAGGCAGAGGAAAGACCATGTGAGAAGGCGTGCCCGGTAACACCACCGGCGATTCATTTTGACGAAAAGACGCTGCACATAGTGATTGATAAGGAGACCTGTACCGGATGTTTATCATGTCAAGAAGCCTGCGGAACCGAGGCTATCCGGTTTAACCAGGATGTATCTGACATTCCCTTGGTCTGTGACCTCTGTGATACAAAAAATACCGGCGAAAGGAATCCCCAGTGTGTCCAGATTTGTCCCACATCCGCCATCTATTATCACAACCGTGACGAAAGAGGGCGACCCCTCAGGGATACTTTTAGAAAAAGTGCTCAGCAAAAGGCTGAAATGGTCGCCAAGAGACTCTATCCCTTGACCCGAGAGAGTATCGCTTACCCTCCGTGGCATCCATAAATCGGGAGGAAAGGAGATAACAAAATGGCTGAAATCAAAAGTAAATTGCTGGAAGTAGATTTGACGACCAAGAGAAGCAAGGTCATTGATGTAACCGAGAATGTGGAGAAATATCTGGGCGGTAACGGTCTCGGTAACGAACTGCTCTGGGACCTGGTGCCTCAGGGAGCTGACCCTCTTGGTCCGGACAATATTCTGCACATCGGGGTGGGGCCGATAACCGGACTGGTCGGTTGTAAAACAAGTTGCTCCTTTATATCGCCTCTGACCGGCTGGGCTGGTGAGGCTACCGTCTCCGGCTATATTGGTGATGAGATAGTGAGAGCCGGTTACAATGCCGGGATTTTGATTCGGGGTAAAGCCCGCCGACCAGCCTATCTCTTTGTCTATGATGATAAGGTGGAGGTTAGAGATGCTTCTGACCTGTGGGGTCAATATCTGGTGAAGACCGAGAATACCCTTCGAGAGCGGCTATACCAGGAAACGGGTCAGGAGTTCGCTACGCTGTGCATCGGGCCGGCCGGCGAAAACCTTGTCCGGTATGCTAACGCGGTAACTGAGAACATGCATAGTGCTTCTAAAAACGGTATCGGTGCCGTGTTTGGCTCCAAGAACCTTAAAGCGGTGGCGGTCAAGGGAACCAAGACGCCTCCCTATGCTGACCACAACAAAGTATGGCAGCTAAAGAAAATATATGCCATGCATCCGGCGACTATGGTGCAAAAGCTTTCAGGGTGGGGTCGCTATGGTGCCAGTGATGGCATGAGAGCTCTGCTCAACTATGGTGGGGATGCCATTAAGAATGCGCATTCTTCATGGGACCCCATTGCCGATAAAAGTGACCATATCGCCCACGAGCTAAGCTATCGGGTCTGGACGGATGGCTGCCCGGGGTGCGCTACTCCTTGCTTTCAGCCCTTTTTTAAGAACACCCCGTATGGAGCCTTTAGTGGTGAGTTGAGACATGGCAACACCTCGGGTCTCTGCGGTAATGCCATGATGGGCTACGATGAGGTTGAAGAGATTAATTCACTGCTTGAAGAGCTAGGCGTCGATGCTGAAGATATGCAAGGGCATATCGCTTGGGCTATGGACCTCTACGAGCACGGTATCATCACCAAAGCGGACTTAGGCGGCATTGACCTCAAATGGGGTGACCGTGATGCCACCATGGAGCTTATGAAGAAGATTGTTTACAAGGAGGGTCGTGCCCCAGCCGCCCTGGCTGAGGGATACTGGCACGCTATTAAAGTCTTTGGCCCCGAGTCAAGGTGGTATGCCTGGTGTTCCTCGGCAAACGCCTCTATTCCGAGATATGACCCAAGAAATAAGATGTATGGCATGGCACTCCAGTACGGCACAACCCATGGCGGAGGTAGCGGCCTGTTTGATGCCGCAACAATGTGCCTCTTCGCTGCGTTCCCGTATTACGCCATATGGGGACCTCCTCCGGAAGTCGCTCGGATTTTCCTTAAAGCGGCCTGCGGGTGGGAGTTGACGGCACAACAACTCGGTGACATCGTGCAGAGAAATGCCTATCTCTGCCGGTGTGTCAGTCTTCGAGAGGGTTTTCACCCGGATAAGCATTCATTTTTACCCCAGCGGGCTTTTGATGAGCCTATAACCGATAAGTACGGTCGTACCTGGGTCTGGACAAGGGAAGATTGGGAGAAAGCAAAGAAAAGACATTTTGTGGAAACTTTGAAACTCTCGGGGAGGGGCTTGCCGCCAAGAGGAGAACTAAAGCGACTGGGGCTTGAGTTTGTAATTCCAGTCCTTGAGCCTATGGACGCACTCAGTTAAGCCACTACAGATGTTAGAACTAGATAACATTAGAAATCACTGACATTTGACCCTGCGTCACAGAGCAGAAGGGTTGCCAGCTCTTCAGAACAGCCGCCAATGGCCTTGACTATTGAACTAGCTAATGTTAGAATTAGATAACGTTAGAGATAGTTAACTATTCGTAATGGCAATCATATGAGGACTGTGAGAGTTTTTATCGGTCTGGCTATTGCGGCTCTGGTCTTTGCGTTAGTACTCATCTCTTTGAAAGCCTACTATGTGCTTGTGGCCATAGTCGCCGGGCTGCTGATACTGGGTTATCGCGAGATTTGGTCCTTGATAACCACCAGGAGGATACCGCCTCTTGACGAACGGCTGAAGGGCAACACCGGAAAGGCGATACGGAACGGCTTTATCTTCTTCGTGGTGGCTTCCATCTTCCTGATGCTCTTCCTTAGTGTAAACCAGACTGTGAAGCTGGAGTTACTGCATGTTCTGGGGGTTTTATTCGTGGCGACCGGGTTGGTGTATCTGCTGTCTTATATTTTCTATGACCGGGCAGAGCCTAACCTCAGCGAAAGGGGGGTAAGAATGCTGAAGACTTTCTTACTAGTCGCTGGGATTTCGGTAGCGGTGTTCATTCTGAGTGTGTTTTTGCACAATATGGTGAGTGCCCTGTTTGACAAAGAGGAGCCCGTATTTTTCACCATCGCCATAATAATAGCTCCGCTGGGACTCCTGGTAGGACTGGTTGGCAGTCTCGTAGTCTTTATCACGGGGTTGATTGGGCAGAGATAATAGTAAAACCTGATTGAGAGTTCCGTACAGTCATGAAGACGAAGATGAAGGAATACCGAGCCAAACTCAACCTGACACAGGAAAAACTGGCGCAGATTGTTGGTGTCAGGCGAGAGACAATTATCTTCTTGGAGCAGGGGAAATACAACCCTTCACTGAGGCTGGCCTGCAAAGTAGCCAAGACACTTGGTAGTACTGTGGAGGAGCTATTCAGTTTTGATGATGAATAGGAGGAAGACTATAAAGAGCCGGACAGTTGGCTGGTTTTTTCTTATTATCGGTGGCATCGGTATTATCATCAGTGCCGTGATTGGCAGTGATTGGCCAATGTACTCCTTCATGATTCTTGCCAGTGCTGGTGCGGCGCTCCTTGTATATAGAGAGTGCCGCAAAAGCAGGTCTAGACCGCAGGCCTGTTAGCTATTAAGACTGATTAATTACGAAAACAATACCCCCGGGCTTCCACATAGTTTTGAGGGCAGGTAGAAGAGCAGAAATCACGGTGCTCAACCCGCTCTTTCCGTCGTCTTGCCCTCTCTTGTCTGTCATGATTAATAGTGGACGGGGACTCTATCTACCCCTTGACACAATTGACTGGTGACTCTACACTATTGACGGTCTGAAGTGAGGTCTGACGGCAATGATATGCCCTGTCTGTAAGAGCCCTATGATAGTGGTTGAGCATAAGAAGATTGAACTGGATTATTGCCCTGAGTGCTACGGGGTGTGGTTTGATTCAAGAGAACTAGAGCTTTTTCTGGATTCCCTCAATCTGGAGAGCCGCGACCAGTTCGTCAGTAATATGCTCAATGTCCCGGAGGCTAGAACACCGGAGAAGAAGCGAAGGTGTCCGATATGCGCTCGGAGAATGAAAAAAATAGCTATCGGCGAGAAACCTAGCATAGTCATCGATGTCTGCCGGAGAGCAGACGGTCTTTGGTTTGATGGTGGTGAGGTCGGTCAACTAATAAAGCAGTTACCCGAGAAACCCTCAGAAAAACCACATTCGCACCACCAGGTCAGTGCTTTTCTGAGGGAAGTATTCAGGGAACGGGAGTAAACCAGCGCTGGCAAGAAGTAACACAAATATGGAGGTGTCAAGATGATTGCAGTTTGGGTTATCATTGGCATTATCGTTATCCTTCTCCTCGTCTTCTGGGCGACCTATAACGGTCTGGTCAGGCTGCGTAATCAGACCAAGAATGCTTGGGCACAGATAGATGTCCAGTTAAAAAGGCGGCATGACCTCATCCCTAACCTTGTGGAAACGGTCAAGGGTTACATGAAATTTGAACGTGAGACGCTGGAAGCAGTAACTAAGGCTCGGAATATCGCTGTACAGGCGGCTTCAGCCGGAGCTGCCGAGCGGGGCAAGGTTGAAGG